>Ga0308173_10000245_pt1 | contig 21110 bp, 24 predicted proteins | sample PhyPR1_FD_203716 | JGI IMG/M metagenome (GOLD analysis project Ga0308173, IMG submission 203716) | Soil microbial communities from UC Gill Tract Community Farm, Albany, California, United States - DLSLS.P.R1 | ecosystem: Environmental > Terrestrial > Soil > Agricultural land | place: USA... | reverse complement strand
CGGTGACCGGTTCTGCGCACGCCGCGTTAGTCCCCTATTGGGCGGAACGTCTCGGACGAACCGACTTCACCGCGCTGCAGGCGAGCACGCGCAGCGGCGTGCTTCACTGCCGGCTGAGGGGCGATCGCGCAGTGCTCGGCGGCACGTGCCACACGGTGATCGAAGGGCAGTTCCAGCTGTGACTCTACTCACGGCGCTGGCGCTCGCTGCCGCCAGTCCGCAATCGGACAAGGCGGCGATCCTCGGCACCATCCACCACATGGAGGAGGCGTGGAACCGGGGCGACTTCTGCGGCTACATGGCGGGGTTCAAGAACCCGGACGTCGTGTTCGTCTCAGGCGGCAAGTTCCAGGAGGGCTGGCAAGGGACTCTTGATCATTATGTCCGCGACTACGGTGGATCGGCGGAGCGGCGCGGTAAGCTCCACTTCTACAACATGAAAGTCGACGTGCTTGCGCCAGACGCGGCAATGTTGGTCGGCCAATATCGGCTCGAGCGCGGTCCGCGCGTTACGGAGGGCGTCAACACGCGCCTCTTCCGCAAAGTGAATGGCAAATGGTTCATCACCATGAACCACGTCTCTGCGTATGACGTCGCGCCTATTCCGAGCGCGCCAGAAGCTCGCTGAGGTCGGCCTTCCAGAATTTGCCCCAGGTATGCGTGCCGTGGCCGTGCGTCTCGGCCGTTTCAGGGATCAGTCGGAACTTGGCATTCTTCATCCGCCGCGCCGCCTCCTCGGGGAACGGCAGGTTCCGCGGATTGATGAAGTCGTCGGCCGAGTTGATCCACATCACCGGCACCGTGATCGACTCCAGCTTCGGCCAAGGGTTGTAGTTCCGCGAAGCATCGAGTTGGTAGATCAAGTCGTTCGCGTCGAGGCTCTTGAGCGCGTTCGACACGCTCTGTTCGGCGAAAGCACTGGCCTTCTCTCGCGTGGGATATTGCGCCTGGTAGAAGAGCGGCGCGGACCCCGCGACGAACAGCAGGTTCTGCGCGGCGCGCAAGCCGGCCATCGGCTCAATTGTGTAGTTCCCGTTCTGCCAGCCGGGATCAGCCTCGATCCCGTTGATTGCCAGCTGCCGCCACATGCGATTGAGTCCGGCAATCTCGACCGGCTGGCACGCCAGCGGCATCAGCGCGCTCGCGAAATTGGGGTGCGTCTCGCCCCAGACGAACGCATGCATGCACCCCATCGACGTGCCCATGATGAGCCTGAGATGCGTCACTCCAAGCTGCTGCAGCATTCGATACTGCGCCTCGACCATGTCGTCATAGTCGTATTTTGGAAACTTCATTCGCAGGCCGTCAGACGGCTTAGATGATTTCCCGTGCCCGACGTTGTCAGGTAGAATGATCCAGTATTTGTGGACGTCGAGTGGCTGCCCAGCGCCATAGAGTTCGTCGGCAAACTGCGGCCGAAGGAATTGCTGGCCGGTTCCCCCGGTGCCGTGGAGCACCATCACCGCATTATCGATCTGTCCCTTGGCGTTCCGATGAGGAGTGCCGAGCGTCGTATAGTGCATACGCACCTCGAGGAAAGTCTCACCCGAACGGAACCGGAAGTCCTTCAGCAGCACATCGCCTACGCGCACGTTCAACACCTGTGCCGCTGACGTAGCCACCGGAGGTTTCGGCATCTGCGCCTGTGCTGTCGTCTGCGCAGCGGTCGCAGCCAGGAAATACAACAGGCTCATCATTTCAGCTTCGCCTCCAACGCGTCGAGCAGCGGGAGCTGGCTTCGAAGCATCAATTGACGTGCCTCTGCAAGCGTCATCCAGCGCGCTTGTTCGACCTCGGGAAACAGCTCGAGTCGCCCGCTGCGCGGCGGCCACTCCATTTCGAAGTCGGTCGAGGTAACGGCTTCAGAGTCGAGGTCGCCTTCGGCAGCGAAAGCCTCGACCCACTTTCCACCGGCTTGCCGGATCTTGGCCAAAGGAAACGGCAAGACGGTCAAGCGCGTGCCGGTTTCTTCCTCGAACTCGCGCAGTGCGGCTTCGGCGCTCTTCTCACCCTCTTCGACCTTGCCTTTGGGGATCATCCACGCGCCGGCATCCTTATTCCGCCAAAATGGGCCGCCCGGCTTGATCAACAGGACCTCGGTTTCGCTGCCCTGCTGACGAAAAAGGAGAATGCCGGCGCTAAGCGGCGGCGGCATCCATCACGCTCTGGTCGGCTGCTACGGTCTCGGCGATCCATCCGCCACCAAGCAAACGCGTGCCGTCATATGCGACCGCCGCTTGCCCCGGCGCGACGCCATATTCCGGCGTGGCGAAGCGCAGCCACTCGCCACTGCGGGTGCCTTCAACGGCCGGCGCAAGCGAGCGCACCTTCACCGAAACGTCGCGCTGATCCTCGGCTAGCCAGTTCCAGTCCACGACACGCATCGACCGGACCGCCAGAGAGCTTCGCGGACCGACCACGATCCGCCGTTCGTCCGGCTCGATTCTTACCACATAGAGCGGCTCACGCTGGCCACCGATCTCGATGCCGCGGCGCTGCCCCACCGTGAAATGCACGACGCCCCGGTGATGTCCGAGGACGCGGCCGTCCACATCGACGATCTCGCCGGGTGCTTCGGTCTCAGGACGCACACGCTTCACAAGTGAAGCATAATCGCCATCCGGGACGAAGCAGATGTCCTGGCTGTCCGGCTTCGCAGCAACTTCGAGCCCGACCTCAGACGCGATTCGGCGCACGTCATGCTTGGGTAGATCGCCGAGCGGAAAACGCACAAAATCGAGCTGCTGACGCGTCGTGCCGTAGAGGAAATAGCTCTGGTCGCGACGCACATCGGCGCCCTTGTGCAACTCGATTCGGCCGTCGTTGACGACGCGCCGCACGTAATGTCCCGTTGCCAGACAGTCGGCTCCAAGCTCACGCGCGAAAGCGACCAGGTCGACAAACTTCACGCCCTGATTGCACGAGGCGCACGGGACAGGCGTACGACCATGCGCATATTCGTCGACGAACCGCTCGATCACGCCCTCGCGGAAGCGGCTTTCGTAATCGAGCACATAATGGGCGATGCCAAGGCGATCGGCGACCTGCTTCGCATCGTAAATATCCTGTCCGGCACAGCACGCGCCGCTTCGCTTCACCGCCTCTCCGTGATCGTAGAGCTGCAGCGTTACGCCGATGACCTCGGCACCGGTTCGCGCGGCGAGCGCAGCCGTGACGGAGCTGTCGACGCCGCCTGACATGGCAACGACGATCCGGGCATCGTCCGCGGGACGGCCGAGCTGAAAATCGATCCGCATTGGAGGTCTAATTTCGGCGTTCTTTACTCGAATTTCACCATCCCCGCCTAGACCGATTGGGTGGAGAGGCAACGAAGGGGGCTCGATTGGCGCGTCACGAGGGGAACTTTCGCCAAAATGCGGAAGAGCCGCTCAGGATCGACGAGCTACTCGCGATCCTCGCCAGTGTGGAGAGCGGCGATGCCATCTCACGTGAAGATACGATCGCCTGTGCCTTGTCAGCAAGTGAAGGCTGGCAGGAAGCGGTCAGACGGCTCGGCGGCGCCTTCGCCGCGAGTGGGTCAGAGTTAAGGGAGCGTAAGGACGAACTACCGGGTGATTAACCACCGCGTTTCAGAATGTTTTTAAGCGCCGGGATTAAACAGCAGTGCAGTGTCCATGATTAAGCAGGTGTAACTAGATGCTCGAGAACCAGAAGATTCGTCCGGCCCAGGTCATCGGACCGCTCGGCGAGCCCCTGACGCTCGATTCGCTGCCGCCTCCCTCGACGACGCGGTGGGTAGTGCGCCGCAAGGCCGAGGTCGTAGCGGCCGTTGCGGGCGGCCTCCTGAGCATCGACGAAGCCTGCAAACGCTACACGCTGAGCCTCGAGGAGTTCACGAGTTGGCAGCGCGCGGTTGATCGCAGCGGCATGCCTGGCCTGCGCGTAACGCGCATCAAACAGTACCGCGACCAGTACGAACGCCAACAGCGTTATTGAGCCGATTATTCGTTACTGACCGGTATCTATCCAGCTTTCTCGCCGTTTCGACCCAACGCTCCTTAACCAATTTTCTTGCCAGACCCTTCCGAATCCGGAACAACCGGCGCGCATCGCGCGTCTGTGATGCCGGAATGACCGTCCTAAGCTGGACGGTCACGATAACAGGAGGGAAGAGGCTCATGAGTATCATCATCTGGCTTGTCGTCGGTGGTATTTGTGGTTGGTTGGCCAGTCTAATCATGCGGACTGACGCTCAGCAGGGAGTCATCCTGAACATCGTCGTCGGCATCGTTGGGGCGGTTATCGCCGGCCTGCTGTTCGGCGTGAACATGAATGCCGGGATCTCGGTCGAGAGTTTCCTCTATGCCCTGATCGGCGCGGTCATCCTTTTGGCGATCGTCAATTTGATCCGCAGGGGAACGGTCCGCTAGTCGGACGCGGATAGTCTGCTTTCAACGAAGGCCGCGCGGGATCCCTCGCGCGGCCTTTTCCTTTCACTGCAGCTCGAACGTCATCGCGACGCTGACCTGCAGCTTCTGCTCGCCCGGATCGATCTTCGTATCTGCCGCCTCCGCGCGCGCTGCCATCATGGCCGGCATCGGCGGCGGCGCCGAAAAGTTCTCGCTCTCGCTCACCGAAACGACCCGCGCGACGCGAAGTCCCAGCGATCGCGCATAGAGTTCGGCCTTGGCCCTGCCCGCCACGATCGCCTTCGCCCGCGCCTCGTTTAGACCAGTTTCGGGCTTGTCGACTGTCAGTGTCGGCCCGTTGATCTGGTTTGCGCCCTCGCGAACAAGCGCATCCAGGATTTTGCCGGCCCTCGCGACATCGCGGAAGCGCACCCTCAGCTGGTTCGAGGCCGAATAGCCGACGATCACGGGCGGCTGGTTGTTCTCGTAGCGATATTCGGGATTCAGGTTGATATTGCTGCTCTGGATGTCGCGATCGTCCAGGCCCGCGGCCTTCAGCGCCGCCCGGACGCGCTGCATACGGGCGGCAGCGTCCTGGAGCGCGCCGCCCGCCGATGCGGACTTCGTTACAACTCCGGCCGAGATGATCGCGATATCCGGGACGCGCGTGACTTCGCCGGTCGCGGTGAAATCGAGCCTGGTGCCCGAGATCGACTGGGTGATGGAGGGTGCCTGCTGCGCCTGCGCGGCAGCCGGAAGAATCGCGGCGCCAAAGGCCAGCGCGGCGAGCACAGTTGCTTTCATTTCTCGTTCCCCTGAGACAGTCACAACCAAGCCGCAACGATCAGCGGTGCGCCATGGCTGTTAGCTGAACGGGGTTATCTTCTGTTGGCGATGAGCCGGTAGATGCCCAGCAAGATGAATGCGCCGATGATCGCAGCAATGAAGCCCGCGCCTTCACCGGTCTTGTACCAGCCGATCGCATGCCCCAGCCAACCGGCGATCAACGCGCCAGCAATGCCGAGCAGCACTGTAATGATGCAGCCGCCCGGGTCTTTTCCGGGCATCAGGAGCTTGGCGATGGCGCCCGCGAGGCCGCCGATTACAATCCAGCCAATAATTCCATATTGTTCCATATGGCCGCGCTCCTATTAGACTGTCGTTCATCCGACCGTTGATTTAATAGCGCCGAACGCGCGCTTGCGACACTAGTGCCACCGTTAGTCGAAAAGCAGTAGCTATAGTTAACGCGCCAGCGCCCTGTTGCACGGGGTGCCCTATTCGGGTAATACAGTCGCTCAGGCACCACGAGAGTAGAAAATTGGCAGGGGAATGATGAACCGGGAAACTTCGATCCGCACCTCGGACACGCTTATTGTGACCGACGGTGCTCGCCGTCGACGCTGGGTCATCATTGCCGCGATCGCGGTGGCCGTGCTCGTCGTTTTCGCGGCGGCAATGTTGATGGGCAAGGGCGCCACGAAGCCTGAGGGCGCGTCGGCGGCCGACGGCAAAGGCGCAGGCCAGATCCCCAGCGTCACTATTGTTGTTCCGGGCCGCAGCTCCGTCTCGCGCGTCATCACCGCCAGTGGGCCGCTTGCCGCCAAGCGTGACCAGCCCGTCGGCATCGCCGGCCAGGGCGGCCGCGTTATCCGCGTCCTTGCCGATGCCGGCAGCTGGGTCCGCGCGGGCCAGGTGCTCGCGGTCGTCGATCGCTCCGTGCAGACGCAGCAGGCGGCACAGCTCGCAGCTCAGGTTCAGGCGGCGAAAGCCGACGCCGCGCTTGCCCAAGCCAATTACGATCGCGCCGTTTCCCTGCAGGGTCGCGGCTTCGTTTCAAAGGCTGAAATCGATTCGAAACGGGCAACGCGGGATGCCGCGAACGCACAGGTACGTGTGGCGCAGGCCGCACTGGGCGCGAGCCGCGCACAGATTGGGCAGCTCAATGTACTCGCCCCCGCTGCCGGCCTGATCCTCTCGCGCTCCGTCGAGCTCGGACAGGTCGTAAGCCCAGGCACGGGCGCGCTGTTCCGGCTGGCTGAAGGCGGGCAGATGGAAATGCAGGCCCAGCTGTCGCAGCAGGACCTTGCGCTAGTTCGGGTCGGCATGCCGGCGAGTGTCACTCCCGTGGGCGCCCCGGCCAGCATCTCCGGCAGCGTTTGGCAGGTCGCGCCCGTGATCAACACGCAGTCACGCCTCGGCGCTGTGCGCATCGCGATCCCCTATACGCCGGCAGTCAAGCCGGGCGGCTTTGCTGAAGCACGCATCACGGCGGGAGAAACTGCCGCACCGATGCTCCCGCAGAGCGCGGTGTTGAGCGATGCCAACGGCAATTATGTCTACGTCGTCAATGGCCGGAACGAGGTCGAGCGGCGGAACATCACCATCGGTACCGTGAACGAGACCGGCGTCACGATCGCGACCGGTCTGTCAGGCAGCGAGGCGGTGGTGCTCTCGGCGGGGCCCTTCCTCAATCCGGGGCAGAAGGTCAGTCCGCACCGGGAAGCAGCGCACTAAGCGTAAGCGAAAGCAATTAAGACATGAATTTTCGCAACATTTCGTCCTGGTGCATCCGCAACCCGGTCTTCCCCATCGTCCTCTTCGTGGGGCTGATGCTCGCTGGCTTAGTGTCGTTCTCCCGCATGCAGGTGAACAACAACCCGGACATCGACTTCCCGGCCGCGATCGTGTCCGTCACGCAGCCAGGGGCTGCACCAAACGAGCTCGAGACGCAGGTCACGCAACGCGTTGAATCGGCGATCCGCGGCGTCAATGGCGTCGAGGAAATGAGCAGCACAGTGAGCGAGGGCAACAGCACGACGTTCGTGCAGTTTCAGCTCGGCACACCGACCGACCGTGCGGTGAACGATGTGCGTAACGTGATCGCGCAAATCCGTGGCAGTCTGCCAGAAGGCATCCTCGAGCCGCAGGTGACGAGGGTCGACGTTAACGACGAACCGATCTCGTACATCGGCGCCCAGACCAACGACATGACGCTCGAGCAGCTGAGCTGGTACATCGACAACACCGTCGCGAAGCGCCTGCTTGGCTTGCCCGGCATTGCGGCCGTCCAGCGCATCGGCGGCGTCGACCGCACCATTCGTGTCATCCTCGATCCCGCCGCACTGGAATCGCAGGGCATTACGGCGGCGCAAGTCAATCAGCAGCTTCGCGCGAGCAATATGAACGGCGCTGGTGGCCGGGCTGAGATTGCTGGGTCGGAGCAGTCGGTCCGCGTGCTCGGTAACGCATCGGACGCCTATCAGCTTTCGCAGACGCAGATTGCGCTCCCGGGCGGACGCTTCGTCAGGCTCGTCGATCTCGGCGAGGTGCAGGATAGCAACTCCGAGCAGCGCTCGATCGCCAAGCAGAACGGCCACCAGGTCGTCACCTTCATGATCCAGCGCGCGAAGGGTGCGTCGGAAGTCACGGCCTACGATTCGCTTCAGAAGGAGCTGAAGCTCATCCAGAAGGAAAATCCGAAGATTCAATTCTCCGAGGTCTTCACCACGGTCGACTACACCAAGGCGCAGTACCGATCGGCGATGGAAGGCCTGATCGAAGGCGCGATCCTTGCCGTACTCGTCGTCCTCCTCTTCCTTCGCGACATCCGTGCTACGGCGATCTCGGCGCTCGCCATTCCGCTTTCGGCCATCCCTGCCTTCTTCTTCATGAGCATGTTGGGGATCACGTTGAACTTCATGTCGACGATGGCGATGGGCCTCGTCGCCGGCGTGCTCGTGGATGATGCGATCGTGGAGATCGAGAACATCGTTCGTCATATGCGCATGGGTAAATCGGGCTATCAGGCCTCACTCGACGCAGCCGACGAAATCGGCCTTGCCGTGCTTGCGACCACAATGGCGATCGTCGCCGTCTTCTTCCCGGTAGCGCTCATGCCAGGCATCGCCGGGCAATATTTCAAGGCATTCGGCTTTACCGTCGTGCTGTCCGTCCTGATGAGCTTGCTCGTCGCGCGGATGATCACACCGCTGATCGCCGCTTACTTCCTGCGTTCGCATGGACAGCAGCCGCACGCCGCCTGGAAGTGGATGGATATCTACCTCAAGGTCCTGAACTGGAGCCTCGACACGTCGAGGGCAAATGCCCTGCTCGCAAGGCTTCCGAAGCCGGCGAAGAGCATTGGCTATTACCTGCTCGGCGGGCTGCTTCTTCTGCCTGTCCTCGGCGTCTTCGTTGGCGGCATTGGTGCGGTGGTGATGGGCTTGGGCAAGGCCGGGGTTCCCACCGCTTACGGCTTCCCGTTGGCCTTCCTCGCCGGCGCGGCGCTCGCCTACGGCGCGGCCAAGCTGATCGCGATCCTCGTCCAGCTGGTCGGCGGCTCCCGGTTCGCGGATTGGCACGGGATCATGGCCAGCCGGTGGAACGCGCGAATGCACGACCATCGAATGGCGATGGTCGGCGCTGGCGTCCTGACGCTGCTGCTCAGCTTCACGCTATTCGGCACGCTGTCCATGTCCTTCTTCCCGCCCCAAAACAGCGACTTCTCGCGGGCCAACATCACCATGCCGCCGGGCACGACGCTCAAGGAAACCGAAACGGTCGTCGATCGCGTCGCGAACAGGATTGCGCAGGATCCGAGCGTCGAGCGCGTCTTCGAGCGCATCAATGTCGGCGAAGGCCATGTGAACATCGTGCTCAAGAAGGACCGCAAGGTGAAGAGCACGGAATTCGAGCGGAACTTGTCGCCCGCTTTGGCGGCGATGCCGGATGCTCGCGTCAGCTTCCAGAGCCAGCAAGGCGGCGGCCCTGACCCAGACTCGCGCGACATTATGCTTTACCTCGGCGGCGAAGATCCCGGCCAGCTGATCGCGGTCGCAAACCAGATCGCCAAGGAAATGACGACCGTCCCGGGACTCCGCGCACCTCGCGTCGGAAGCAACCTCGCGCAGCCGGAAATCACCATTACGCCTCGCTTCGACCTCGCGGCCGACTTGGGCGTGACGACGGCTGCGCTGAGCCAAACGATCCGCATCGCGACGCTTGGCGAGATCGAGCAAAACAGCGCGAAGTTCTCCCTCTCGGACCGCCAGGTTCCGATCCAGGTTTCGCTATCGGAAAGCTCGCGGCGCGACCTCTCGACGCTCGAGAATTTGCCGGTACCGACATCGAACGGCTCATCGGTGCCGCTGAAGTCCGTCGCGAAGATCGGGTTTGGCTCAGGCCCAACGACGATCCTTCGGTCGAACCAGCTTCGCCGCCTAGCGATCGGCGCGGATCTGGCGCCGGGCGTCGTCGAGGGCGACGTATGGGCGAAGGTCAACGAGCTGCCGAGCGTGAAGCACCTTCCGCAAGGCGTGCAGAAGATGAATCTGGGCAACCAGAAATGGCAGTCGGAATTGCTGTTCAACTTCGCGGTCGCGCTGATCGCGGGGGTGCTGCTGGTCTTCGCCGTGCTGGTCCTGCTCTATCGCCGGTTCCTGGCTCCGTTTGTGAACATGGGGTCGTTGCTCTTGGCGCCGCTTGGGGCGGCGGTGGCGTTGCATATTGCCAACCAGCCGGTGTCCCTCTTCGTCCTGATCGGCGTGCTGATGCTGTTCGGCATCGTCGCGAAGAACTCGATCCTGCTCGTCGACTTCGCCGTCGAGATGATGAACCACGGCCTCCCGAAGGACAAAGCCATCTGGGAAGCCGGTCACAAGCGCGCTCAGCCGATCGTCATGACCACGGTTGCGATGGTCGCCGGCATGCTGCCGACTGCCATCTCGATCAGCGGCGACAACAGCTGGCGGGCGCCGATGGGTATCACGGTCATCGGCGGCCTCATCTTCTCGACGCTTCTGACTTTGCTCCTCGTCCCGTCATACTTCTCGATCGCGATCTCGATCGAATCGAGGATCGGCAAGCTGTTCCACCGGTTTATTGGTGCCGACGCGCACCAGGCTGGACAGCCCGTTCCTGCCGAATGATGAACCTCAAGCCCGGCTCAGCTATTGAGCCGGCATGAGGTCGACGACCAACAATAGTTTATCCCGGTTCAACCCTGCGCAGCCCGGTGCGCAGGGGATGAAGGTTGTCGCGACCGGGCTGCTCGTCGTGATGGCGGCCGTTTTCGCCGTCACGCGTTATTTTGAGCCGCAATATCCGTGGCTGAGCTACGTAAAGTCATTCTCCGAAGCCGCGATGGTCGGTGGACTTGCCGACTGGTTCGCCGTCACCGCACTGTTCCGCCATCCGCTCGGGCTTCCGATCCCGCACACGGCGATCATTCCCCGCAACAAGGATCGCATCGGCGAGGCGCTCGCTCGCTTCCTGCAGGAGAACTTCCTGACTCCGTCGGTCGTCGCGCGGCGTATGCGTAACATGGACGTCGCGGGCGCGGTCGGCGCCTTCCTCCAGACCCCGAATCCCGACGAGCAGTCACGCATCAGGGGCGGTGCATCTCGCCTCATCGCGGATATTTTCGAAAGCCTCGACGACGAGCGCCTGGGCGGCATCGTCAAGGGCGCTATCGCCTCGCGCCTACGCAGGACGGAGGTCTCGCCGCTTCTCGGCCATGCGCTGGCCAGTGCGATCAACGACGACCGGCACGTGCCGATGCTGGAGGCCGGCATCCGCTGGATGGCGCGCGCGCTCGACGCCAACGAGCCGCTAATTCGCGAGATCGTGCACAAGAAGGCGAATTGGGTGCTCAAGCTCGCAGGTCTCGATGAGAAGCTCGCCGACGCCATCATCGACGGCCTGCGCAAACTGACCGTTGAGATGTCCACAGACCCCGGCCACCCTGTCCGCATGAAAATTGAGGAGGCACTCGCGCAACTCGCCAACGACCTCCAGACGAAGCCGGAAACCCGCGAGCGAGTGGAGAACATCAAGGAGCAGCTGCTCGACAACAAGTCGGTGAGCCTGTGGCTCGACACCTTGTGGCAGCGCGGCCGAGAGGCGATCATAAAGGCTGCCCGCAACCCAGACGCGGTCATGGCCGGCAAGCTCGGCGAGATCCTCAAGTCGATGGGCGCGACGCTCGAAGGCGACGCCCGCATCCGCAAGGCGATCAACCAGTTCACTCGGCGCGCTGTCGTCGGCATGTCCGCCAGCTACGGCGGCTCCATCGTGAAGCTCGTGTCGGAGACCGTGCGCGGCTGGGATGCGCAAACCGTTACCAACCGGCTCGAAGCCGCGGTCGGGCGCGACCTCCAGTACATCCGCATCAACGGCACGATCGTCGGCGGGCTCGTCGGCCTCGTACTGCACGTGGTCGACACGCTGTGAGCGATCCCGATCTCGCGGCTCTCGCCGAAACAGCCCGCAACCGCGGCCTGAAGCTCGTCCGCTCCCGCGTGCGAACGCCGGGGAAGCGGCGCTTCGGCAAGGTCGGCCTCACCGATCCGAACGGTCAGGCGGTGTTCGGGATGGACGAAAAGGGACCGACTGCGAAGCCGGAGGACGCCGAGGACTACCTTCGAAACCTCGGCGCCCAGGACTGGGGCGCCTCGCTCGACGTCGCGGTGCTGCCGAGAAAGCGCAGGGCCAAACCAGACAGGCAGGCGGCCAATGACGCCGAGCCTGCACCCGAACCTCCGGCCCCGCCCGCAGCGCGAGTTCGCGCCAAGGAGGCGGCACCCCGGCCCACACCTAAAATCCGAGACGCCAAGCATTCAGACGTGCCGCGCCTAACCGAACTGATCCACGAACTCGGCCATGAGATCGCCGAGAAGCAGGTCCGCAAAAATCTGGCAGCACTAGGAAAAGCGGGCGAGCCGCCACTTGTCGCAACGCTCAACAAGGTGGTGGTCGGCATGTGCGGCGTCAGCAGCCGCGTCGTGATCCATCGCACTGCCCCGCTGGGCCGAATCACCGCGCTCGTCGTGGCCAAAGAGGCGCAGGATCAAGGGCTAGGCCGGATGCTAGTCGAAGCCGCAGAAGCGTGGATGCGCAAGAAGGGCTGCCAGCTCGTCGAGGTCACCAGCAACGACCGCCGCACCGCAGCCCACGCGTTCTACCGGCACCTCGGCTACGAACGCAGCAGCATACGTTTCTTCAAGAAGCTTTAGCCTTGGCTCCGCCGCTCGATGGTTGCGCCGACGGCAGAGAGCTTCTCTTCCAGCCGCTCGTAACCGCGGTCGAGGTGGTACACGCGGAGGACTTCGGTCTCGCCTTCCGCTGCCAGCCCGGCGAGCACGAGGCTCATCGAGGCGCGCAGGTCGGTTGCCATGACCGCGGCGCCGGTCATCTGCTCGGCCCCGCGCACGATGGCCGAGCGCCCGTGCACTTCGATGTTCGCGCCCATTCGCCGGAGCTCGGGGACGTGCATGTACCGATTCTCGAAGATTGTCTCTTCGAGGAAGCTGTCGCCGTCCGCGAGGCACAGCATCGCCATGAACTGCGCCTGCATGTCGGTGGCGAAACCCGGGAACGGTGAGGTCGAGAGCGCAAGCGGCTTCATTTTGCCGTCAGCACTGACTTTAATCCCACGATTATGAAATTCGATTACGAGGCCGCACTGCGCAAGCGCGTTCAGTGTCGCCTGCATGTCATCCGGCCTCGCACCGATTAGGTCGACCGAGCCGCCGGTTATCCCCGCCGCGCAGGCGTAGCTGCCGGCTTCGATCCGGTCCGGCATGACCTCATACTCGCAGCCGTGCAGGCCCTCGACGCCGTCGATGATCAAATGCCCCGACCCGATTCCCTTGATCTTCGCGCCCATCGCGACGAGCAGATTGCAGAGGTCGACGATCTCCGGCTCGCGGGCGGCATTGAAGAGCTGCGTCTTCCCCTTCGCCAGCACCGCGGCCATCAGCGCATTCTCGGTCGCGCCGACCGACACGACAGGAAAACTGAAGTCGCCGCCCGGCAGGCGCCCCTTGGGCGCGCTCGCCTTCACGTAACCGGCGGCTAGCTCGATCTCCGCGCCCATCGCTTCGAGCGCCTTGAGATGCAGGTCGATCGGCCGGTCGCCGATCGCACAGCCGCCCGGCAGCGAAACCGTCGCTTCGCCAGCCCGCGCCAGCATGGGCCCGAGCACCAGCACAGACGCGCGCATCTTGCGCACCATGTCGTAGGGCGCGACCGTCGACGCGATCTCGCCTGCCTGAAGCGTCATGCGACGGCCGACATCGCCCTTTTTTACGCCGGCAACGTGCGTTGAAACGCCAAGCTGGTTGAGCAGATGGCTGAACGTATCGACGTCCGCGAGCCGCGGCAGGTTCTTCAGCGTCAGCTTCTCTTCCGTGAGAAGCGCGCACGGCATGAGCGTAAGCGCGGCATTTTTCGCGCCGCTGATCGGAATTTCGCCTTCGAGGCGTTTGCCGCCTTTGATCCAGATGCTGTCCACCGGCGCGCTTTAGCGCGTGACGGGGCTGTTACAAGGCAGCCGCCTTAAGCCTTCTCCAGCGTGCACTGCAGCGGGTGCTGGTTCTCCCGCGCGAAGTCGATGACCTGCGTCACCTTCGTCTCGGCTACCTCGTAGGTGAAGACGCCGCAGACGGCGACGCCCTGCTGGTGAACCTGTAGCATTACCCGCGTGGCGTCTTCGATGCTCATGGAGAAGAATTGCTGAAGGACGAGGACGACGAACTCCATGGGCGTGTAATCGTCGTTGAGCATCAGCACTTTGTAATTGGAGGGCTTCTTGGTCTTCGGGCGCGTGCGCGTCGCGACGCCGGTCTCGATCTCCTCGATCCCGTCATCGTCTGGTCCGGCAGCCATCATCCCCGACTTACGCGTCACGTCGTCAAAACTCATCATCCCCTAAAATATGGCAAGCTGCGCGAATGGAGCAAGGCAGCTAGCACAGCCGGGCAAAAAAAGGGCGGCCGCTCCGACTGGGAGCGACCGCCAAACCGTTGCCTAGACTTTTAGGAGGGGAGAGGGTCAGGCAACGAGAGTGTTGAAGCGCTCGGCATTCGCCGTGGCGCGATTCGAAAGCGGCTGGAACGCCTCACCGGCGAGCTTCACCAGCGATTCGGTCAGCTTCGAGGTCTCGGCAACCGCGCGGTCGAACGACTGGCGGGCGAACTCGCTCTGCAGCTGAAGATATTCGGTCGGCGACTTCGCCTCGGCGAGCGAGCGGATCGCGTCCGCTGCCTGCTCGACACCGTCACGGCCGTTGGCGACAACGTCCTGGCCGATCGAGCGAGCACCCTCACTGGCGACGCGGCCGGCCTCGACAATCGCTTCGACGTTCGCACGAGCGAGGTCGGCGAACTCTTCGGCAACCTTCTGGCTGCGCTTGACGAGATCCTGGCTACGCTCGTTGGCGTCGGCAAAGAGGTGCTGGAACGGCGCGAACGCCGGTACGGCGTCGAAGCCGTTGAAGAGGTTGTTGGTCACAGTCTCAATCCTTTCCTGGGCCGTGCGGGCAGCCTTTGGGGCAGCCTTGCGCGCGGCGGTGCGTGTCTTGCGGGCGGTGCCGCGGGTCGAGCGGCGCGCGGTCTTCCGGGCGGCCGTCTCGGAAACAAGTTCGCGCTTGGCGCGACGGGCGGTAGCGGCCCGGGTACGGCGAGCAGTCTTCTTGCTCTGCTCGACGACCTTCTCGGCCGTGTCGGCGATCGCCTTGGCGACCTCGGCAGGAGCTTCGGCAGCAGCCGCAGCCTGAACCTTGGTTTCTTCAGCCATCTAAATCTTCCCTCGCGAATTTTTCGAATATGTTGCAGTGCACAATAAGCGCTGCGCCGCACCATTTCAATATTAATTTTTGTGCACCGCATCAATTCGTCGCAATTGCCGCCCGCTTGACGGCTGCGGCCCGCCCGAAGCAAGAGCGGCCATGGACCCGTCTCCAAGCCAACCCACCCGTCAGCGTCGCGGTCTCCTCATCGTCCTCTCGTCGCCCTCGGGTGCCGGCAAATCGACTATCGCCCGAATGTTGCTCGACGCTGACAAGGACGTGACAATGTCGATTTCGGCAACAACACGTCCCAAGCGGCCGGGGGAAGTCGACGATGTCGACTATCATTTCGTCGACGACGATGGCTTTGACGCGATGATCGAGGACAACGAGTTCGTCGAATGGGCGCCGGTGTTCGGCTACCGCTACGGAACGCCAAAGGCGCCCGTAAAGCAGGCCCTGCGACAGGGTCGCGACATCCTGTTCGACATCGATTGGCAGGGAACTCAGCAACTCCAGGCAGCCATGGGCGAGGATCTCGTCTCGATCTTCATCCTTCCCCCCTCGATGGAGGAGCTGGAGCGTCGGCTAAGGAACCGCGGCACCGACAGCGATCAGGTTATCGCGGACCGGATGTCACGCGCCGCCGCAGAGATCAGCCACTGGCCCGAGTATGAATATGTCCTGGTGAACCGCGACATGGACCAGTGCCTTACCCAGGTTCGCTCGATCGTCGCCGCCGAACGGCTGAAGCGGGGGCGGCGGATAGGTCTGGTCCCGTTCGTCCGCGACCTGATCGGTTCGCAGCACTAAGCGTCGAGTAACTCCAGGAATCGCGCCGCGGCCAAGAAGTCACGCTGCCGGTTCTCCAGCGCCGTCACGGCCTCGGCGTCCGCACCCCATTGCTCGATCTGCCACCGCTCATCGAGGCTGACCGCCTTCCACGCCTGATCGGGCGTGAACGCCTTCTCAATCACGCCGAGTCCGGCAATGAGCGAGCCACCGATCGTCACGAGAGGCGACAGGCCGGCCAGCCGAAACGCGTCCAGCGTTTCTACGGCATGCGTCAGCCGTTCGACAGTCGCTTCCGGCTGCGCGACATGCACCAGCCCCGACGTCGTGACGAAATCCACATCGTACCGTCGGCGCGCCCAGGCGAGCAGGGGGTCCCAGTCCTGCTCCTGCCGATCGACCAATCCCCCTGGACTGTCGGCGCGGTAACAAGCGAGATCCGCTTCGGCGTAGCGCCCCAGCCCCGCTGCGAACGTTCGCCGTTCCGCCCCGACGCGGTCGATCGCTGCATTGGCGAGACCCGTCAGCGGCATGGCGCGAGGATCGACCGTTTCCTCGATCTCGCGCCACTCCTCCGCAATTGCATGGGCCAACGACTCGACCGGCACCGCGAGAGCAGCCCTCGCGGGCGTCCGCAACGGCTTGCCATCCAGAGTCAGGCCCCAGCCGTCGTCTCGTTGCTCGACGTTCACGTCTTTCCAGAAGCGCTTCACCGATCGCGCCGGTCCTGCTCGTCCCAGGCGCGCTTGAGCAACAGGGGTGCGAACATGGCGTCGATCACGCCCATGATCGCGACGATCGCACCGACCTGCGGCCATCCGCCGGGGCGAAGCAGGTTTGTGTAGATGATGGCGAGTCCCAGGAAGAAGATCGCCAAGCCGCCGAAGCGAACCAGCGTGTAAAGGAGCAGCCGCCGCTTCGCGACTTCATCATCCATCGACAAGCCCCCCGACGAGGTCCAGCACCTGCAGCGGCTCGCTCGCCACGGCGACCGCGCCCGCCTGAATCAATTCCTCCGGCTCGTGATAGCCCCAGGCTGCGCCGATCGGCAGGGCGCCGGCCGCGGCGGCCATCGCCATGTCGTAGCTCGTATCGCCAACGACGAAGCTCGTTTCGGGCGCCGCGCCCGCATCTGCGATCGCTTGCTCCGCCATCGACGGATGCGGCTTGGACGGATGTCGGTCGGCGGTCTGCAGCGACACGAACCGCGCATGAATGCCGTGGCTCTCGAGGCAGTGCTTGAGACCTCGATCCGACTTGCCGGTCGCAACAGCGAGCAGCCAGCCGCGGGCCTCCAAGCTGTCGAGCAACTCGAGTACCCCGTCGAACAAAGGCTCTTGCACCCGCCCCGCAGCCCGAAGCTCCCAGAAGGCGCGCTTGTAATCCTCCGACAGGATGGAGAGACGCTCAGATGATAGACCCGGCAGCAGCGCGGCCATGGCTTCGTTGAGGCTGAGCCCAATGATTCGTCGGCTGGCGTCGGGCGATGGTACCTCGATCCCGTTCTGCTCAAAGCTCGCCGCAAGCGCCGCATGGATCGTCTCCCCACTGTCCACCAGCGTGCCGTCGCAATCGAAAATCGCCAGCTTGTTCATCGACGCTTCTGCCTCGTGGGGGCACCGCGCGAACGCCGTTCGCCGCGCCTTTCCCGCCGCTTCGTCTTGGCAGCCGCCGCGGCCTTGCGTTGCCGCGACTCTTTCGTGGGCGCCGGCGCTTGTTCCATTGGCATGGAATCGCCGGCGATCGGGCTGAAGCCGATCGTGTTCAGCGTCTCGGCGAAGTGGGTAGGCAGTTCGGCCGTCACGTCGATCTTCCGGCCCTCAGGCGCATCGATCCGAATCCGGCGCGCATGAAGGTGCAGCTTGCGGCTGATGCCGCCGGTCAGGAACGCTTCGGGACCGCCATATTTCGCGTCGCCGACGATGGGCGTCCCGATCGCCGCCATGTGCGCACGGAGTTGGTGCGTGCGCCCCGTGAGCGGCTGAAGCTCGACCCACGCGGCGCGATTGCCGGCCCGGTCGATGGTCCGCCAGCGGGTCTTCGCGGGCAAGCCATTCTCCTCGTCGATGTGCATTTTCTCGCCGCCGGTGCCCGGCTGCTTGGCGAGCGGCGCATCGATGGTCCCTTCGTCCGACTCGGGAATGCCCACGACCAGCGCCCAATAGACCTTCTTCGCCGTGCGCCCGGAAAATGACTTCGCGAAATGACCCGCGGCCCGCGCCGTTCGCGCGACGAGCAATGCGCCCGACGTATCCTTGTCGAGGCGGTGCACGAGCTTAGGCCGCCCCCGATCATCTCCAAGGCCGTCCAGCAGGCGATCGAGATGTTGCGTCGTCTTGGTGCCGCCCTGGGTCGCAAGGCCCGGCGGCTTGTTGAGCACGAACGCATGCGGATCTTCATAGATCACCATGTCGCGGACTAGCTGGACCTCTTCTTCGTTCAGCGAATCGCGCGTGCGCTGGGATCTTGCCGTGCGAGCGGCTGGCTCGGGCGAGGGGAAACTGAGCTCCTGCCCGGCTTCGATCCGGTCACCGGGCGCGGCCTTGTTGCCATTGACCCGCAGCTGCCCGGTCCGCGCCCAGCGCGACACCAGGTTGAAGCTGACGTCCGGCAAGTGGCGCTTGAACCAGCGGTCCAGCCGGATTCCGTCATCGTCGTCGTTGACGGTGAATTTGCGTGCTTCAGGCATGGGCCGCGCTCGTAGCGAAAGCTAGCGCTCCCGTCCCGCCCAATGTTTGAACGCCTGCTGCTGCAGCTTCCTGATCAGCTTGGCAGCCTTGGGCCCTTCCCATTGCCCGGTATAACCATGCTTCTTGGCGCCGCCGATCCACCAGCCTTGTCCGGGCAGTCCGTCCGATTGCCGAGTGACGAGGACGGCAAGCTCCGGCTCGCCGCGTTCCTGCGCCTCATCGTCGACATAAGCGAGCACCTTGCAGAGCGCCCGCATCTTCGGCCGTGAGAAATTGTGACCTAACAACGAGAGCACCTCGGAATAACTGATCGCCGCCCCCGCCTGCGCCGAAGCGATGAGGATCGCTCGCACCTCTGCAGGATCGGCAAGCAAGCCTGCGCTGTCGTTCATCCCTGCGGTTGTTGCGCGACCGGCGTCAGCTCGAACACGTCGAGCTTGGAATTGCTCTGCGGCCACGGGATCACCAGCCGCCAGCGGAACGGTGCAATGCGTTCGAGCACGCCAGCCATGTTGCGCTTGGGATCGTCGCCGTAGGCAAGCGGCTGGTTCTCGTCGCCGAGCGCAAGACTGCCAAGGAAAATGAGCCGGCTTTCGTCATCGTCCTCCCAAAGGCGGCCGGCGGGACGCTGGCTTCCCGTTTGCTTGACGATCGTCAGCAGGTCCCCTTCGACCTCCACGTAGCAGAAGAAGGGCTTGAAGCTTTCGTAGGCGCGGGTCTTCGGTGTTGCCTGGCCTAGCTTGATCAAACGGCAATTATAACTGCCCGGAGTCGGCGCCGGACGGGGAAGCGCCGCGGCCGGCTTGAGAAGCACGCCTTCCTTCTTGATCTCTCCGGTCGAATTCTTGGCCGCTTCGGTGAGCGCCTGCTGCCAGGCGGCATTGAGGCGCGCGAGCCGTTCCTCGTCCTCGACAGTCGCGACCTTCTTCCACGCTTCCGATTTGGCGGGCGGCTCAACTGTGACGACGGGACGGACTCCCGGCGGGACCTTCGGCTTCGTCTCGCAGCCCGATGCAAGGACCGCGAGACCGATCAGCGCCACTGCGGACGCCCGGCTGCACTTCATGGCATTGATTGCCGCCAAGCTTTTTCGCTCCCTCGCTCGAACCAGAACATAGCGATCATCATGGATCAACAAACAGATAGTTAACCGTACACTTTAACTACACCCCCGCACTCTCTAATCGCGCCAGGATGAACGGACGCCGACCTCATCAGCCACAGGATTCGCGCAACGGTTTGCTGTTCGGGATCGGCGCGTACGGACTGTGGGGTGTTCTACCGATCTATTTCAAGCTGCTTCTCCGCGTACCTGCAGTGGACATCGTTGCGCACCGGGTCATCTGGTCGATCCCCTTCCTCGGAGCGCTGATCACCTTGTCCAACGGCTGGGGCAAAGTTCGCACCGCCGTCGGCGATCCGAAGACATTGGGCATTCTCGCCCTGACAGCGGTGCTGATCGGCGGCAACTGGCTGCTTTACGTGTACGCCATCACGAGCGACCGCATCCTCGCCGCAAGCTTCGGCTACTATCTGAACCCGCTCGCTAACGTACTGCTTGGCCGCTTCGTGCTTCACGAGCGCCTCAATCGACTTCAATGGACCGCCGTTGCGATCGCCGCCGCGGGCATTTCGGTCCTCGCCGCAGGTGCGCTCAGTCAGTTGTGGTTGAGCCTCAGCCTGTGCATCACGTTCGCCTTCTACGGGCTTTTCAGGAAGATCGTCTCGGCCGATCCGCTCACCGGCCTAGGGATCGAGACCGGCCTGCTCTTCCCGTTCGCCATCGTGTGGCTTGCCATGCGTGCCAGCAATGGCGTGCCCGTGATGGGCAGAACACCAAGCGACACCACTTTGCTCGTTCTCGCCGGCATCGTCTCGACGACGCCGCTGATCCTCTTCACGGCAGCCGCGCGCAGGCTCGCTTATTCGACACTGGGCATGCTCCAGTTCATCGCGCCGACGCTGCAGTTCCTGATTGCAGTCCTTCTCTACGGGGAGCGTTTCACGACCGCGCATGCAATTGCCTTCCCCGCAATCTGGATCGCGCTGGGCCTTTACGTGACGGCGCTCATTCGCTCACCACGGCTGCCGCAGGCGCCCGAATGATGATAGGCATTGCCGCATGTTCAACCTCGTCTCGCTGCTCATCGGCGCCGTCGCGCTCCTCTGCGCGTTTGTTGCTTTTATCCCGCTTCTCGGCTGGCTGAACTGGCTGATCATCCCGCTCGCCATCATTGGCGCGGGCGTTGGATTGATCTCGCGCGGTACCGCGGGCCGGAACCTCAATCTTTTTGTCATCGTCATCGGAGTGATCCGCCTAATGCTCGGAGGGGGCATCCTATGAGCCGAGAACCTCGCATCGATGCCTATATTGCCAAGGCGCAGCCTTTCGCTCGGCCCATTCTGCAGCACATACGTGACCGCGTGCATGCCGTGCTCCCCGACGCCGAGGAAGCCATCAAGTGGAGCATGCCGGCCTACATGGTTGGCGAAAAGCTCGTCCTGATCACCGCCGCATTCAAAGCGCACGCCGCATTGAACTTCTGGCGGGGGCAGCAGCTAGAATCGTGTCACGACAGCGTCGGCGCAATGGGCCAGTTCGGCAAATTGACGTCGGTAGGGGACCTTCCCGGCACGCCTGAGCTCGACCGCCTGATCCTCGAGGCCGCCGACCTCGCGAAGACTGCT
>Ga0308173_10000244_pt1 | contig 21137 bp, 25 predicted proteins | sample PhyPR1_FD_203716 | JGI IMG/M metagenome (GOLD analysis project Ga0308173, IMG submission 203716) | Soil microbial communities from UC Gill Tract Community Farm, Albany, California, United States - DLSLS.P.R1 | ecosystem: Environmental > Terrestrial > Soil > Agricultural land | place: USA... | reverse complement strand
TCACCCGAAAGCGGACCATCTGCTAACGGCCATAGTCGGACGCGGAGCAGGGGAGGGCAGCTATGCGCCCCTGACGGTCCTTGGGCTCACCTGACAAGCTCCCCGCAAGCGGACGTTTGTTCAGCCCAAAGGCTAATGTCTGTGAGGGGTGGGAAGCAGAAGCGCCTCAAACGTCGAGATCAATTCTTGGGCTTGCGGCGGGAGGCCGCTAGGGCCGTTGTGACTGAAGTTCGGGAGATTGTTCATGCACGTAGTGTTTGCTCTGGCGTTGCTTGCTGGGAGCGTTGCTCCGGCGAACTCGACCGAACCACACTACAAACTTGTTGCGCAGCTTCCGGCCGGCGACGGGGGCTGGGATCTATTAAGCGTCGATCCTGCCGCTCAGCGGTTATATATCGCACACGGCGATGGCGTCACGGCTATCGACATCCGGAGCGGCAAGGCCATCGACAAAATCGTGAGCGGGCAGCGCGTTCATGCGGCCTTGGCAATTCCAGGCACGCACGATGTACTCTCAACCAATGGTGAGACGAACAACGCGACTCTGTTCAATGGCCGCACTGGAGAAATCCGCGCAACCATCCCCACCGGAACGAAGCCCGATGCGGCTGCGTACGACCCAGCAACCCACACCGCCTGGATAATGAATCCCGGTAGCGGCGATATCACGGTGATCGACACTTCAGCCGCAAAAGTGCTCGCCATCGTGCCCGTGGGCGGCTCTCTTGAGCTGGGCGCGGCGGATGGTCGGGGAAAGCTTTACGTCAACATTGAGGACAAGAATGAGGTGGCGGTGATCGATACGAAGACGCGCCACGTCCTTAAGCGCTTTCCGCTCGCCGGATGCGAAGGGCCGACTGGAATTGCCTATGATCCAGGCTCGCGAGAGATTGTCTCCGCGTGCGGCGAGAATGCGGTGGCCATTGTGTCAGCGCCAGACGGGCGGCAGATTGCGCGGCTTCCGATTGGCAGAGGCGCGGATGGCGCTGCGATCGATCCCAAACGCCATCTGGCGCTCATTCCGGCGGGTCGCGACGGCAATATCACGATCATCCGCCTTGGAGTGAAGCCCACAGTTGTGGGGCAGATAGCGACGGCCGTAAGCGCACGGACGATCGCAGTCGACCCGGTAACGGGTCGAGCCTATTTGCCGTCTGCCAAGCTCGCGCCGGCAGTCGGAAGCGAGCGGCCGAAACCGATTCCCGGCAGTTTCCGCGTGCTGGTAATCGCTCCTTAGAAGTTGAGCCCCAGCGCGGCGTAGAACCGATAGCTGGTGTGATGGTCGGCCCAGGTTGGCCCGCTCGAGACTAGCAGTGCATAATGGTCCGATAACTTGATGACCGAGCCGATGCCGAGGCGAGTCTGCGCGGTGCCGTCCTCGGTGTCCGCGCTCTGGCGGGTGATCTCGGCGCCGATCGACAGCTTCTTTGTAATATCCTGGGTCGCCGCAATGGCCGCCTGCCAAAAGTCGCGATTGCCGGTGCCTGGATTGATCGTGAAGCCGCCGCCGCCGAAGACACTCGTCCCACCGGAAAAATCCTTCCCGATCCAAAGCGGCAGCAGGTAGCGAGTTTTTTCGCCTGGGCTGTGGGCCGCGGTCGGAAGGATCGCTCGCGGGAAGATCGCGGCGGAGAGGCCGTTCTTCTCGTCATGGAAAAACCGATATTTGACTCCGAGCTCAACATCGCCGGTGCCGCTGCGCCAACCCTCGTACGGTGCGTGGCCGAAGCTCAGCGGAAGCGTGGCCGTTAGCTGAACCGCATCAACGGGACCGTAATTGAGGTCGAACCCGGCATCTCCATCGAAGGTCCATCGGTGACCTTCTCCTGCCGTGAACGCGTAAATCTCCCAGTGGCCGGTGTCCGTCGGCACCGGATCATCGGTGAGGTACGGCGGTCCGGCAATAGCGGGAGCCGCTGCGCCAACAAGAGCAAGCGCGGCGACCCGATGAATGGCCCTCATACGTGGACTTCGCCCTGACCGGGATGCCGCCCGGCCCGTTGCGGAAGAATGAGGATCAGCACAAGGATCACGACTGCGAGCACCGCCGAGGCAGATGGGCGGCTGAGTTCAAGTCCGCCCTTCGCAACCGGCTTGTCGAGGAAGTCGCCAACGGTTGCACCCAGCGGACGCGTCAGAATGAACGCCGCCCAGAAGAGGAAAACACGTGAGACGTTCGTCGCGAAATAGAGGACTGCGAGAACCGCCAGCCCGGCCCCAAACACCAATGCCCCGCCAGAATAGCCGAGCCCGGCGTCAGCGATCCAGTCCCCCAAGGCTGTACCCAGCGTCTGGGAGAAGGTGATCGTGATCCAGTAAAAGGTTTCCTCGCGCGGGCTCGTGATGGTGTTCACATCGACGGTCCCAGCCGCCCGATACCACGCAAAGAGCGACGCCAGCACGCACGCGAGCAGCAGCAGCGATCCTCCAGGATAGCCGATCCCCAGTGAACGGTCGGCGAAGTCTGCGAGCGTCGTGCCGCAAGTCGTCGAAGCGACAATGGTGGCCCAATAAAGCCACGGGTTGAAGCTGCGCGCCTTGATCTGTGCCCAGACCAGCACCAGCAGAAGCAGCCCAAAGATCGCGCTGCCGATTAAATAGCCGTTCGGAACCGGGTGAGGTGTTGTCTCGCCGAGCCACGTCATGGTCACAGTGTCACCGCCAGTCTCGCCAAGCGTCGTCGCGAGAATCTTGATGATCCAGAAGCCGAGCGTGACGGCGGGAACCTTGGAGAGCGCTTCGTGTCGTAAGTCCCTATCAGTCATGCAGTGGCTCCTCGCGAATTTCCAACCTCAATTCATCCTCCTGCTCACGTTAGAACCGCGCATAAGCGGACTGTCCGCTAACGGCCAAATGCGGACACTTGCCTGCACTTGCCCGAGCGTCTGGGTTGTTCTATTTATAGCAACGTCGGTTGCCACAGACGGGACAGGCCATGGCTCGCGGGACTTTCGTTGCCTATTACCGGGTGAGCACTGCGCGACAGGGCCGGAGTGGCTTAGGTCTCGAAGCGCAGAAGCGTGCTGTCAGCGATTTCTTGAATGGTGGCTCGTGGGAACTTCTGGCAGAGTTTGTCGAAGTTGAGTCCGGCAAGGTTGATGATCGTCCGCAACTTGAGCAGGCGCTGGCGACCTGCGATCTCTCCGGCGCTACTTTGGTTGTCGCCAAGCTCGACCGATTAAGTCGCAATCTTGCGTTTCTTGCAAAGCTCCAGGACAGTGGTGTCCGCTTCGTCGCGGCGGACATCCCAGAGGCGAACGAACTTACGATCCACATCATGGCGGCGGTAGCGCAGGCCGAGCGCAAGGCGATCTCTACGCGGACCAAAGAGGCGCTCGCAGCAGCTAAGGCACGCGGTGTCCGATTGGGTGGCGACCGCGGCAATCCCGAGGATCTCAGAAAAGGGCCCGCGAAGAGCGCAGATGTTCGTAGTCGTCGTGCGCGAGAGCGTGCCGCCAAAGTGAAGCGTCAGATCGAATCAATCACGAACGCGGCTGAGGGTTTGTCACTCAGGCAAATAGCGCTTGCACTGAATGAACGAGGCATCACAGCCCCGAGGGGCGGGCGGTGGCACGCGTCCCAAGTGAGAGCTGTTCTTCAAGCAACGGCATAGGAACGGCATAGGCAGGTCTCGCGCGTATCCGCGCGAGGACTCAAGCAAGCCAACAAAAAGTCGTATTAGCCTTCAAGAGGTGAGCGAGACTCGTTTCCCGTTCCGAGCTTGTAGCAATGACGGCCTGCACATCGTCTCCAGCAACCGCGACCGCCAATCGATCGCTCGACCCTTGCGGCTGACCGAGTTCGGCTAGTGAGTATGCGAGGATGTTGTTGAATGCTTTGACGACGGGGCGACCGATCTCACGCGAGACCCAGCCGCTCTCGGGCATCCCCTCGTCGATCTCCGCAATGTGAGGGTCGCGCAGATCGGGATAGTAGTTGCCTGTGTCGATTACCGGCACAGTCTCAGGCACGCCGTCAAAGAGGTCTTTCGGCAGATTGGCTATCGCTGGGAATGGGATGGACAGGATGACAGCGTCTACGCCCTCGACAGCACCGCGAATATCGACCGGCGTCGCTTTAATCTTCTCGGCCAACTCTCGGACGCCTTCGATGCCGCGCGAATTGGCCACCCGAACTTGGTGCCCCGCCGCGACCAGCTTTCGGGCGAGCGTGCCGCCGATGTGCCCAGTCCCGATGACGCCGATGTTCATGCGCAGTCCTTTCCCAAGCCTTCCAAAGCCGAAGCGGCGCAAGCTCTCCGAAGTAATTCCGCCGCCGATGATGTGGGGCTCGGCCTGCTGGCTGCAAGGCGGCGCTTCGCCGACGGACGGCTATGTCTGCTTTGGGTGGAAAGCGGACATGAGCACCGTTACTCTCATCGTGCCATGACAAAGTCCGCTCGTGAGTTGATGCGCAAAAAGGAGCGCGCTGTTCTCTCGGCGCAGCAACTCATCACTGAGGAGGAGCTCGAGCATGTCTACGCACAGATTGCTCAAGGCGCTCTCACCAGGACAGGATCAATGAGAGTGTCGGATGATAATGCCGTTGCCGCAGCGGTCTGTCTGCTGGTTAGCGCTGGGCGAGTTGAGGGTTCGCGCTGGACCGAATGGCGCGCATTTCGCGCGATGTGGCAGGATCTCCGCGTCGTTTGAACACCCGGGCAGAGGTCGGTCGCGTATGACGTCCGCTTTGGGTCCGAAGCTGACCTAAGCTGCTCCGTCGTGACGAGCCGGTCGGCACATGGCCGCACCTTGCCGAGCTTTGGCTCAAACAGATCGGAATGATGTAGCTGCCAATTGCGCAAATGATTTCCGACGGCACGTGGCGTCGAGGGCATAATGTCTGCTTTGGGTCGAAAGCCGACATCGGCTTCGTAGCTGAACGAGGCTCCGCTTCTGGGACCGATCAGCAACGGTCTGAATGACCGTGTTGGCGCAAGGCTGTCATCCAAGTTCATCCCATTCCCGCTCGCATCGGTGATCCGGAGATCATTCGCTCCTGAGGGTGTTGTCAGACCAAATGCACCGAGCTTTGCCTTCCCGCGAATGGACTTACCGAACGCCCCACAGCCGTTACGTGCCGTTGATAAGCGGCTGTATGACGGGCCTTGGGAGGTCGGATGGCGAGGAAGCGAAAGATTGAGACTGAAGAACAGCGAAGTGAGCGCTTGGGGAAGAACGTGCGAGAGATCCGCGACGCTCGCGCTAACGAGGAAGAAGCTTTGGACGCCATGGTGCGACAGAGCATCAAACAACAGGGCGCCTGAGCGCACGCTTCCCGGCGCTCGCCGAGCCGCTCGAGCTGCACTTTAATTGACTTCAACCGTTCTCAGGAACAAGCACTGTGGCGCCTTGTAGGCGTATCGTTCGGCGAGCTCGATCTGAAGGGATGCTAGCAATGAGCCTTCTGAACAGCATACTCGGTCAGGTGAGCGAAAACGCTACCGTTCAGAACCTGGCTGCAAAGGTCGGTCTCTCGCCCGAACAAGCCGAGCAGGCGATCGCTGCTCTCGGTCAAGCGCACACGCAGGCTGGCGATACGGTGCAAACTGCGTCCGAAAACACCGGCATTCCAACGGATAAGCTCTCGCAAATTGTCCAGCACATTGGTGGCGAGGGCTCGCTCTGGCGGTTCGCAACGCTTCTCGAAGGTCAGGCTGGAGCGTCGTTGCTCGGAGGCCTGAAGAACTTCCTCTGACGTGCAGCCTGTCGACGAACTCCTGCTCGCGTCCCTGCCTGACGTTACAGTAAATTCACTCGGATGGTCACGGGTGTTCGAATATTGCTTAGGTCCCTATCGGGAGGAGAGCTCAACATGCGTAAGCTGATTTTGGGTTTCGCCGCGATCGGTCTGATCACGGGTTCGACGTCAGCGCTCGCGGCGCCTTGCCGAGACGCGAAGGGCAAGTTCGTAAAGTGCACGAAGGCCGCTCCGATCAAGACCACGCGATGCAAAGATTCGAAGGGCAAGTTCGCCAAGTGCGGCACGGCTGGAGCAAAGCCGGCTTAGTCCGAGAACGCAGAAATCAAACGGGGTTCCTGTACAAGCCCCGCTTTCCGTTTCGGTTGAGCCATCAGCGAGGCAAGCTGACAGCTCTCGCTGACGCGCGCCTGTTCGGTTACCCGCGAGATTTTCTCACAAGTGCGCAAGCCATTATGCGAGAGCGATGAAGCGCCCAATCGGCCGCCCGAACATTGATACGAAGCCATGTATCGCGACGTGGGAACTCTGGACTGTTGCCCAGATGCTTGTCTCAACGCACGGCGCAAACGCCGAGGCTCATTCCCAAGCAAAGCTCGCCGACGCAGTGGCCACAGGCAACGAGGCTGACGAACTAGTCTGGTCTGGCGTGATCACGCAGTTGCGCCATCTGCAGAATGCCAGATAGGCTACGAGGTACGAGTTAGCACTCTCGCGCGCTCTTAGCCAACGCTACCCACTTTCGAGCCGGCAAACCCGCACTGCTTCTGCTCCATCGCGATCTGCTTGGTGATGCGCGTCGCATTCTCGGCGTAGGCCTCGGTCACCGGGCCATGATTAACGCTCTTGCCCTTCAACGGGCTTACGCCCTGGCAGATATGAAACACGTGCGGCTCGGCGGACTTTTTCGCGCCATTTTCGGGAGCGATCCAATAGACGACGTCCTGCCCATTCGGGTGCGCCGCGTCCTTTGTCGCGTCCGCCACCGTGTTGGTGTCCTGGGCAATGGCCTTCGCCTGCTCAGCAACCTCCGGCGAACACGCGGTGGTCGGCTGGTTGGCTTTGATCTGAGCCGCGCAGCTATTCATGTCCTTAGTATTTTGCTCAACTGACGGCGGGTTGAAGTCGACTCCGATCAGGGTCGCTGCGGCGGCGAGAACGACACCAATGCCGCCAGCAATTTTCTTGTTTTTCGGATCCATGTCCTTGTCCATGAAGATCAGGACAATGAGCGGCAGGAAGGCGATAACCGTGATAATCGCGCCAAGCTGGTTTTGGAAAAAGAACCGGGCCGTGTCCGACTGACGCGCCGGATCGCTCTTGTTGGCGGCCTTCCACATCAGGCTCCCGGCGATGGCGAAGACGGCGATGGCGACGAGAAGGCCAATTAGGAGCGGCAGGTTGCCGTGATCGAACTTGTGCTGCCGGAGCATGATGATCCCGGCAATCTCGGTGCCGATTGCGATGATCCAAGCGATCGCGGCGAAGATACGAAGGCGCGTGGCGGCAGACTTCTGACCGTGCGTAGCACGCCATTCCTTCGTCACGTCGACCTCTTCTGGCTTGTTGTCGACCATGTTCAGGTTCCCCTTCCGGGCACATTTCCGACGCTGTCGAACTGAGGCCCACCACCGCAAGGTCCGCATCGGCCTTACAGCTGTTAACGCTACGGTAGTGAGCAAATGTCCGCAATGGGTCGAAAGCGGACCTAAGCCGCTAACGTCGTGGGCTGGTCGAGGCCGCACGTCCGCTATTCGACGTCGCAACGGTGGAGCAGCTGACAACTACCCTTTACGGAGGGTCAGATCGGGGGACGAGCCGTGGACGCATTCTCTTATCTCTCAGTGCTGCTCTCGATCATCCTGGGCCTGGCGATCACGCAGGTGCTTCAAGGCTATCGGGCGCTTCTGCTCTCGAGGACGCGCATCAATATCTATCTCCCGACGCTCATATGGTCGGCATTGCTGCTGATTTTTGCTGCCCAGCTTTGGTGGGCAAGCTTTGGGCTGGCCGGACACACGGACTGGACGTTCGCCACGTTCGCCATCGTCCTCCTCCAGACGGGGTTGCTGTACATGATGAGCGCAATTGTCCTGCCCGATGTGCCGCACGCCGGAGTGCTGGATCTCAGTGAACATTACTGGCGCGAAGTCGTGCCGTTCTTCGGCATCAGCTTGCTGATGCTGGCCGTGAGCATAACCAAGGACTGGATGCTGAACGGCCGCCTGCCGGGCGCAAGCAATCTAGCGTTTCACGCAACATTTGCGGCGTTGTCGATCACGGCTCTGGCCGCGCGCCGGCCGTGGGTGCATTCGCTAATCGCGGGCCTGATGGTCGTCTTCGTCGTCGCTTACATCGCGCTGTTATTTGCTCGCCTGAACGGCTGAGGCCGAATGCTCTAGCGTCTGCAATGGGTGGAAAACGGACGTTAGCGCTACCGGGGGCTCCACCACTCCGTCTACTTGCACGTTGCCGCCTTCATGGTCTGAGCGAGCCATTGCCACGACCATCACCGCACCCATATTGTGCAGTGCAGCATTCCGACGCTGTTCCATTCAGGCCCGGAGTTGCCGCATGCGAAACCTGTCCGACACCCTCACCCGGCTTAAGCGCCTTCGCCCGATGCCAGCTGCGTGGACGCCATCGAAAAGCCGGCTGCAACCCTTTACCGCCTTTGGGTCGAACCCTGGCCGGCTCAAATCATGGATCCACGTGCCTGATACGGTCGGTCCAGGAGCACCGCTGGTGATCGTGCTCCACGGCTGTACGCAGAACGCCAGCGGCTACGACGAGAGCTCCGGCTGGTCCCGCCTCGCCGATCGATTCGGCTTCATCGTTCTTTATCCGGAGCAGCAGCGCGCGAATAGTCCGAACCTGTGCTTCAACTGGTTCTCTCCAGCCAATGCCGCGCGTGGCCAAGGCGAGGCACTGTCGATCCGCCAGATGGTCACGGCGGTGCAGACACGTCACTACACGGATGCCAACAACGTGTTCGTTAACGGACTGTCTGCGGGCGGGGCAATGGCCGCGGTCATGCTGTCGACCTATCCGGAGGTCTTTGCTGCGGGCGCCGTCATCGCCGGCCTGCCATTCGCCGTCGCCGACACGGTTCCGGAAGCGTTCGACCGAATGCGTGGCCACGGCGGCCCCCCACCCGAAGCGCTCGCAGAGCTGGTGAAGAATGCTTCCGCCCACACCGGTCCATGGCCTCGTCTGTCGGTGTGGCATGGCAGCGCCGACAACACGGTGGACCAGCTCAATGCGTCAGCCCTGCTCAACCAATGGCGCCCGCTCCACAACGTCCCAGCTGCTCCAAGTGAAGCTGACACGGTCAATGGTTACCCACACCGGGTCTGGCGCGACGCAACTGGCCGGGCGGTCATCGAGGAATATAGCGTCACCGGGCTAGGGCACGGCACCCCGCTGGACGTCGTCGGCAGCGACCATGGCGAGACCGCCGCACCCTTCATGCTCGACGCCAGCATCTCCTCTACACGATTGATCGCCAGCTTCTGGGGCATCGCTCCCGAACAAACGAAAGCGCGCACGCGACCGGCTGCGGCGGCTTCGCCGACAACATTCGAGAGATCGCCTCCGCGTGCCGAAGCCGTCGCGTCGCCTCAGCAGGCAGACATCCAGCGCAGCATTGAAGATGCCCTCCGAAACGCCGGGCTGATGAAGTAGTCAGCCTGCTTCTCCCGCTGCCAGCCGGCGTAACGAACGTCGGCAATGGGTCGAAAGCGGACATAAGCAGACGGTCCGCTACCGGCCAAATGCTGCCGTCCGGATAAGCAGCAGAGCGTACGCGCCGGCGCCCACGAGCTAGTCTGCTCCTACGGCGACGTGCCATGCCGGCCGATACAAAAGGCGCGAGCGACCGGCACCGAGGGTTGCTGCTCACCTTCGTAGGTCCGCTTGGATCGAATGCGAACGTCTGGCGGTGAGCTACACAGGGTGGCAATACCCCGTCGTGCGAGTGGTCCAAGCAGCAACCGTCTACTTCGTGGTCGTCTTCATGCTTGGGGTCGCGCTCGGCACTCTCCGGGTAATTTACCTGGCTCCAGCGATCGGCGAGCTTGCAGCGACTTTGTTAGAATTGCCGTTAATGCTCAGCGCGTCGTGGGTGCTCTGTGGCGTCGTCGTTCGCCGCTGGATCGTACCACCGACGCTGAGTGCCAGAATCGCTATGGGAGCTCTGGCTTTCGTCCTGCTCATAAGCTCCGAGGTCTACCTAGGGGCCAATCTCCTTGGCCGCGGCCTAAACGAGCAACTTGGGGCAATGACGACCGGAGCTGGTCTCGCGGGCGCAATCTCACAAATCATCTTTGCCACTTTTCCGGTGATCCGCCTCCAACTAAGCACTGGAGGTGACGCCGTTTAAGTTCGGAAATGCGTGGAAAGCGGACACGCGGCTGTTCTAAGTAGGGCGATGCTACCCTTCACCCGGGACCAGCGTCGCACGTCTTCAGGCGGACGGGTCGTAGCCAGCGTGCTGGCGCTGATGTGGGGCTGGGTGGGGATTGTCTATCAAGCCTGTTTTTCGCTCCGATAAACGCCGTTGCTCGGCTGTTCGCTGTAGCATTCGTCATCCAAGCTGCGCTCTTCGGATGGTACGCGTGGAGGCGCCCTGGACTCGAATAAGGTCCGTACAGCCGCCTCCGCGCCTTTGCTGGCACAGCGATGATTGTTTACGCGCTTATCGCCTATCCACTCATCGGACTGGCTGCCGGTGAGCGTTACCCGGCGATGCCACTATTCGGCGTCACGCCTTGTCCGCTCCTCATCTTCACCTTTGGACTAATGCTTTGGGCAAGCTGCGGCCGTTGGTGGTTGTGGATCGTACCGCTGCTGTGGTCGGCAATCGGCGGCAGTGCAGCATTTCTACTTTCAGTCGCGCAAGACTGGGCATTGCCAGTTGCCGCGATAGTCGTGCTTTTGATCTTGTGGGTGGATCGGCGTGAACGACCCACCGCCGTTTAATGTCGGCAATGGGTGGCTAATGGCGATCGCGTCCCGCATCTCGTCTTTGGTGAGCCAGCCCTTCTCAGTGACGAGCTCCTTCTCCATGAGCCCGCAAAGCGCGACCGGGCCGCCGAAGCCGAGCGTACCGAGCCGCAAGAAGTAAAGCGCGAGCTTCGATATCGGCACACGGGCAGGCGTGGAGTGCGGCTCGCTGGCAGCAGCGGGCGTTTCAGGCGGCAGACTCGCGCGCGTGTTCATTGGAATACCACTCGTGTTTATGGCATCTGCGCTCCCGCTTGCAGGAGGTGCGCCATGCATTCTATCGGCGTCGTGCGGTGCTTTAGTCTCGGGCTTTTTCCATCGCTGCTGTTGATGGCTTCGCCGTCGGCGGCGCAGCCCCAAGCGGCGAACTGGATGGCGGTTGACCAGGCACTCGGCCGAGCCGGCACGACACAGCCGGATGGCGTTCGCCGATACGGCTTTCCCCGATCGGACCTTCACGTCGTATTGGACGGCGTCGCCATCAAGCCCGCGCTTGCTCTTGGCGGCTGGCTCGCTTTTCAGCCGATGGGCGCCAATGCGGTTGTGATGGGCGACCTCGTGCTCACGCCCGACGAAGTGAACCCCGTAATGAGCGAGCTCCTGAAGGGCGGCATTCAGGTCACCGCCGTTCATAATCACCTGCTGCGCTCGTCGCCCGAGACGATTTACATGCACGTGCTTGGACGCGGCGATCCGGGTCGGCTTGCCGCCACCCTGCACGCGGCTCTTGGAATGTCGCACACGCCGCTCCACGCGCCTGCCGCTGCGCCGCCCGCCGCGATCGAGCTCGATACTGCCGCGATCGACCGGACCATGGGCCGGGGCGGAAAGGCGAACGGCGGGGTCTATCAGTTCACGATCCCGCGCGCCGAGAAGATCGTCGACGACGGCATGGTGGAAGGCGCGTCGATGGGCACCGGCACGGCGATCAATTTTCAGCCGATTGGCGGCGGGCGGGCCGCGGTGACGGGCGACTTCGTCCTCCTGGGCAGCGAGGTCAATCCGGTCATGCGGGCGCTGCGCTCGGGTGGCATCGACGTGACCGCCCTGCACAGTCACATGATCGGCGAGCAGCCGACGATCTACTTCATGCATTTTTGGGGAGTGGGTCCGGCGTCCGCGCTCGCGACAGGCCTGCGAGCGGCCGTCGATAAGACGAACGTGCAGCGCTGATTACTGGACGAAATTGCTGACGCTCCTCTAACCGCACGGAGTGGTCCGCTCATTCACTCTCGGCAATATCCGGCGCGGCGGCTTGCTCGCTATCGGGGCGGCGCTGCTTTTCGGACTGTCTACCCCAGCCGCGAAAGCCATCGTGGGGAACGTTCAGCCGCTGCTCCTCGCCGGCCTCCTCTATCTCGGCTCCGGAATAGGGCTGGGCATCATTATAGTGTTTGGCCAGCGGCACGGAGTGCGGCTCAAGTCGCCTGACCTACCGTGGCTGCTGGCTACGGTTGTGTTCGGAGGAGCGCTTGGACCGGCACTGCTCATGTGGGGCCTAACTCAAACGACCGGCTCCGCGGCTTCCTTGCTGCTGACGCTGGAAGGGGTGTTCACCGCTCTGATCGCCTGGGTCGTAATTCGAGAGCCGTTCAACCGGCGCATCGGCTTGGGCATGGCGTCCATTTTTCTTGGAGCCGTTCTTCTGGCCTCGCGAACGCCTTCGGGGCACGCAGGAACCTTGGGAGCACTCGCGGTCACGGGAGCATGCCTGTCCTGGGCAATCGACAATAATTGCACATCAAAGATTGCCGACGTCGATGCTCTCACCCTCGCTTCAATCAAAGGTATTGTCGCGGGAGCGACGAATACGGCGCTGGCGCTGATTGCTGGTGGAGCATTGCCGCCTACGGGACTCCTCGCCGCGTCGGCGCTCGTCGGTTTTTTTGGTTACGGCCTGAGCCTCGTGCTTTTCGTCCTGGCACTTCGCGAAATCGGGGCAGCGCGGACGGGAGCATATTTCTCCACAGCACCCTTTATCGGTGCCGTGGTTGGCCTCGCCGCCTTACGCGAGCCACTGACATTTGGATTGATCGCCGCGGGCTTGCTGATGGCCTTCGGCGTTTATCTCCACCTGACCGAGAGCCGCCGCGAGGCACAACAAGATCGAGTCTAATGTCCATTTTCTGTCCAGCCAGACATTCGCCGGCTAGGCTGGATGAACGGCAGCTTAGAGCGCTGCCCGCCTAGAAACCTGACGGTCTGCTGACGGCCATTAGCAGACGTGGGGGCAGGGGAGGTCCGCTAAGCGGCCATCGCGGTCATTCAGACCGATCCTCATAATCTACTAAAGCGGACGCTCGTTCAGCTACAAAGCTAATGTCAGCTTTCGACCCATCCCGGCCATTTGAGCTTCGGCAGCTAGGCGCCCTCGACCAACCTTGGATCGACACATTCCAAGGCAGCCGCACATCAGCATTAGGCACCGGTCGGGTCTAGCAGCGTTCTTGAAGGCCCATCCCTTTTACCTCGCCCGAAGCATCTCACCGGAGTCCTGATATGGATATTGCACGCAAAGCCGACATGAAGACGGTAGATGGACCTGCGGACTATTTCACGGGTCGGGCGACCATCACAGGCCAGTTTCAGCGGCCCGAGCCGTCCCGCGTAAGTGGAGCGATTGTTCATTTCGAGCCGGGGGCACGCACCGCTTGGCACACCCACCCAGCGGGGCAGACGTTGGTTGTGACCGAAGGCGTCGGGTGGACCCAGATCGAGGGCGGTCCGAAGCTGGAGTTTCACGCGGGCGACATCCTCTGGTGCCCAGCCGAGCACAAGCATTGGCATGGTGCGACGCCGCATACGGCGATGACTCACATTGCCATTCAGGAGTCCCTCAACGGCTCGCCGGTGACGTGGATGGAGAAGGTTACCGACGAGCAGTATCTCGCGCCGCTTGGCACCGACTGAGCTCGGTATAACAATCGAAGGAACACGGCATGATCCTTGAAGAGCATTTCGCGCTGGCGAACGGCGTGACGATCCCGAAGCTGGGGCTGGGCACTTGGCGGATCGAAGACAGCGCAGCGGCGCAGGTGGTGAAGGACGCCATTCGTGTTGGCTATCGCCATATCGACACCGCCCAAGCGTATGAGAATGAGCACGGCGTCGGAGAAGGCGTGCGCGCCAGCGGGATTGTGCGGGATGAGGTGTTCGTGACCACAAAGCTCGCCGCCGAGTGCAAGAGCTACGCGGAAGCGAAAGAGCGCATTGACCGGTCGTTAAAGGCGCTCGGATTTGACCACATCGATCTGATGCTCATTCACAGTCCCCAGCCGTGGTCCGAGTTCCGCGAGGGCGGCCACTTTTTCGAAGGCAATCTCGAAGCGTGGCGCGCGCTGGAGGAGGCCCACCAAGCGGGCAAGCTGCGCGCAATTGGGGTATCGAATTTCGAGCGCGCGGACCTGGAAAACATCCTGGATCACGGCAGCGTGGCCCCCGCGGTCAACCAGATCCTGGCGCATGTTGGCAACACGCCCATCGACCTGATCGACTTCTCAAGGAAGCATGGCATCCTAGTGGAGGCATATTCTCCGGTCGCGCACGGCGCCGCGCTCAACGACCAGCGTCTTGCGGACATGGCAGCGAAATACGGCGTGGGCATCGCTCAACTATGCATTCGTTACTGCTTGCAGCTCGATCTTCTGCCGCTGCCAAAGACGTCAAACGTCGAGCACATGCGCAGCAACGCCGCGGTGGACTTCGTCATCTCTGACGAAGACATGGCGACACTGGAGCGCGCCCGGGCTCAAGATTATGGCGAGGCGACCAAATTCCCGGTGTTCGGGAGGAGCCGACTGGCGAATGCCTGAACCAGTTGCGGTTTCGCGCGGCTCCTCACGACAGTCGGAGATCAACATGGAAGTTTCCCAAAAGCGGTTCGAAGGGAAGGCCGCGTTCATCACCGGTGGCGGGACCGGCATCGGTCTCGCCGCGGCGCAGGCCTTTGCGCGTGAGGGTGCCAGTGTTGCCGTTATCGGCCACGACTCCACGCATGTCGAAGCTGGCGCGCACCTCATTGAGCAGGAGGGCGGTCGCGTGATTGGGGTCACCTGCGACGTATCCAAGACCGACGAAGTCGAGGCGGCCCTTGAGCGAACCGTTCTAGAGTTCGGGCGGCTGGACTTCGCCTTCAACAACGCCGGCGTGGAGCAGCCGGTGAAGCCGCTCGATCAGATTTCAGATGACGAGTTCGAGCGACTGATGGAGGTCGATCTGCGGGGCGTGTTCCTGTGCATGAAGCACGAGATCCCGCTGATGCTGAGGCACGGCGGCGGGGCGGTCATCAACACGGGGTCTGGCGCCGCCGTCAAAGGTATTGCCGGCCAGGCCGGCTATTGCGCCGCCAAGTTCGGTGTCATTGGCCTGACGAAGGCGGCAGCCCTCGACTATGCAGCAAAGAACATCCGCGTGAACGCGGTATGCCCAGGTTATGTCGACACGCCCATGATGCAGCGGTTCACGGGCGGCACGCCGGAGGGCTGGCAGAAGGTCCTCGGCAATGTGCCTGCCGGTCGCCCGGCAAGCCCGGAAGAGATCGCCGGCACGGTCCTGTGGCTGTGCTCCGACGCCGCGGCTTACGTCATCGGCCAGGCCCTTGTCATCGACGGCGGTCAGACCGTCCTTTAACATTGCATGTCTTGGATGACGCGAAATGGTGTGGCCTTCTAAGTCGCCTCGCGCTTGGTGGTTGATCACTTTCCCGGATCATTTTGGCGAGATATCGACCAGCACGGCAGGCAGGCAAATCAACCACTCCGAGCTGGCCCTGCGATCTTGAAGCAAGATGGTGCGGCAGAAGCGCGGGATTTGCTGAGCGGCAAACTGCTGGGAGATAAACCACTGTAGGCCCAATGTCCGCTTTGGGTCGGAAGCAGACGTAAGCGTCTGATGTCTGAAACGGGTGGAAAACGGACATAGCATCCCGCCCACAGAGCGTGTGGCAAGCGACCGAGATCAGGGCACCGGTTCCTGTGTGTCTTCGAGTGCGTGCAGCACGGCGTTTGGATCGGCAGGTGTGGAGAGTGCGTCGGCATGCTCATCCGGCCGGTCTGAAATGTTCGGAGCGTCGCGCCGAAGCTCTTCCAGCAGGCCAATGATCTTCGCGGATTTTTGCTCGCTCAGAATCGATAGCTCAAGTGTGAGCTGGTCGCGCAATCCGGCCAATTTGTCCTCGCGACGCTGCGTCGTCAGGATAAACACAGTCATGTACAACGCCGTGAGCGCCACAACACCTTGTAGCCAAATGAATGGAGGCTCGTCGATTGGCTGCCGCCCAAGCCCGATCAGCCCCAGATTGAGCGCTATCCAGCCACCAACCAACAATGTGAGAGCGGCGACGAATGTGGGGCTGCCCGCACGTCTAGTAAGCCGCTCAATTGCCCGCTGTAGCGAGCTCGCCTCCGCCTCGTGCGCGGCATGGAAGCGAGCGACTGCCTGCACCGTGTCTTCGACATGCGCTGGTACGGTTTCCCTTATGTGCTGAGCTGGCTTCGCACTATCGGTCACTGCTGCGTCCTCCAATATGAGCGAGGAACGCACGATGCCGGCGACCGGCTCTCAAGCCGCCGGCCGATCGACTGAAGTCGGTTGGTTTGGGTCGCTGTCAGACCTCAGTGGCTGGAATCAAAAGGTGCAAAACACGGCACTTCACGAACGAGAGCGGTCGCGTCAAATCCAGTCCCGGTATCGTGCGTAAGCGACTGAGATCAGCGCAACGGTGACGAGCCCACCAGTGACCAAGGCAAATCCAGTCAATCCGGTGTCGAAAAACGCTAGTTTAAAGTTCATGCCCATCAGCCCCGCAATGGCCGCGCAAAAGCCCACGATCGCCGTGAGGAAAGTCAGTACCTTCACCAAGTCGTTGGTTTGTTGGCCCGTGCGCGATGTGAACAGCTCGAAGCTGCCAACGACGACGCTGCGAGTGCGCTCAACCTCGTCCACAGCTCGCTCGAACCGGCCGACCAAGCTCTCGTAGAAGGGGGCTGCCCCAGATTCGGTCACCAACGCAAAATCGGGGCGAGAAAGGCCGTAAAAGACTTCCCGTTGCCCGACCAACAGGCTTCGCAGCTTGGACACGCGACGCCGGAGTGCGACCATTCTGCCGAGCAGGGACTTCGACGCCGATTCTCGCAGCACGCGCTCGTCCAGCTTGTCGACGGCCTCCTCAATTTTGGAGACCTCGTGGAAATACTCGCCAAGGTGCCAGTCGAGGAGCGATGCTGCGAGCGCCTGGCCGGAGAGCAGACCAATCAAGGTGTCCGCTTTGTCTTGGTCGCGGAACCGCTGCAGGCAAGGCGCATCTCCTGAGTGAACAGTTACCAGCCAGCGCTCCGATACAATAAAGTCCAGCTCCACGCTCGCAGGTAAACCGTTCTTCGATCTCGGCTGAGTTGAACCCGGCTCGTGGCTGTTGTCCGCGGCACTCGGCGCCGCCACCGAGAACCGGAAATATTCTCGGTAGTTTTCCAGCCGCGAGCGACCGATGCGATCGGCCGTCCAGACCCCCTTGTGAAGACCAAGCAGTTTGCTCAGCTGATCCAAGCTCACTTCATCACGGTTGGGCACATCGATCCAGAGAAGATCGTCGCTTCCGAGCTTTGCAAGGTCGACCGCCTCGAGCGCAACTTCGCGGTCACGGCCGTCCGCGTCGTAAAGATAAGCCTGAAGACCCAAGAAGCGTCCCTCGCGCGTGAGCCTCCCCAACGCCCAAACAACCGTTACGTGCCGTTAGTAAACGAAGAGGTTCGGACGGAATCCAGTCAAAGACTCGCCTAGTTGTTCTCGTGGCCGGTCTTCGCCAGGCTTGGATCGAAAGAGACTGAAAGTCGCGAATGTCTGCTTTGGGTCGAAAGCGGCCTAGTCGGCTATCGCTTTTGAAAGCTGCGGACTTGAGTGCTCGATCTGCAGGGGCTTGAAATGTGCAACCCACAAGCGCGCCAATGCCCACAGGCCGAGTAGGCCAAGCGCTCCGGCGAGACCGTCGCTCGCATAGTGCCAGCCAAGCTGCACCGAACCGATCCAGATCAGGATGAAATATGCCACTGCTGCCGGAGCAAGCCGCGGGGCTAGCGCGCGGGCAGTAAGGGCCATCCAAAGACTGATGGCGACATGGATCGACGGCATCGCCGAGATCCCGGCGACAAGGCCGGGCCTATCCGTGCTCGTGGAGGCCCACATTCGATCCGACTCTGCGATGGCGATCCAGGCGCCTCGAGCGCGCAAGGTGTCCGCCAACGGCGCAAACGTGGTGCTGCCGAACGCCCGGTCGTAGAACAGCGGCCCGGCTGACGAGCATAGCATGGCTCCGACGGCACCGAGCACAAACCACCCGAGGCTGTAGGCGATCAGCGCCTGTTCCTTTTCCCGCGACGGCCTTGCCAGCATGATCGAAAACATGACTAGCAGCTGCGTCGGCAACCAGCAGCCGTAGAGCCAGTCCATCGGCTTGATCATCCAGCCGAGCCATTGGTCGAGGATCAGCCACGGGTCGCGACCGAAAAGACTGCGCTCCGCAGAAGCCAGCGGCTTGTCTAGCCAGAACGGAAGCTCGCTCGGGATCGCGTATTTGAGGGGCAGGAAGGCGCTTGCCCCGACTGCCACCAGCACGGTGCCCATGATGATCGCGCGCGACGAGGCCTTCGGCCAGCCGAAGCCGAGCGCCAGGCGCAGGCCCAACGCAATCGTGAGCGCGCCCGACGCAAGCAGCAGGTAGGTCCCGAGCAAGGGCGGCGGCGCGATACCTGCCCGCCAAGCCACCAGCCACCAGGACATCTCAATGATGGTCAGCGCCGCCATCCAGGCGAGCCAGCGACTGTCCGCACCTAGGCCAGTGCGCAAGCCGAGGCGCTCGGGCCCGACCGGCTCCATCATTGCAAGCTGTTCAGGCGGCAAGCGGAGCCGGGTCGTGCTCGTCCGGCCAGCACGTATGACGGCTGAGCCGCGGCGTCAGGAACAGGACTGGAAGCTTCAGGAACAGCAACTCACGATGGATGAAGGTGTCGATCGCGCGCTCCCACCAGCGCGACTGGCGTTGGCCATAGCGCTTCAGCCAATCATCATAGGGTGCCCAATGGCTGGGCTCGTCCTGCTCGATGATACGGAATATCTTCATCAAGGCGCGGTCGCGCTGGACGATCGGGTGATCGAGCAGGATCTCGACCTGCTGATGGCCGCGTCGCTCGGTCAACGATATGACCCGGCACAGGCGCCCGAAGCGGTCATCGTTTTCGATCACCCACCGAGTGTCGAGACTGTCGATCGTCGAGCGGAACATGATGCTCACGAAGCGATCGATGTGCCCGCAAGCGCGGTCGACGGCAATCGGCATTTGCCCACGCCGTTCGAACCAACGTCGAAACATCAGATAGTGCTTTTGCTCGTCGGCTCGGTGCTTCTCGATTGCCTCGATCAGCGTCGCGTCGTCAGGCCATCGTGCGACAACGGCTTCCAGAACGCGGTCGATCGCCGTGTACCCGCGATGCTCGTTGTAGATGTAGATCGAGCCGAGAAGGTCCAGGTAGCGGCGTCGAAACCAATTGAACATGTGACCATCCTTACGCGCCGCGCGGTCGCTGGTGCCAGCCGAACGTGATGTCCGCAATGGGTCGAAAGCGGACGCGCCGCAACGCTACAACATCCGGCGCCCATGACAGGAACGAGCAAACTTCCTTTGCGTTACAAGTGAATGGCGGAAGATTTCCCTAAGGAAGTGCTCGTGGTCGAGGACGAGCCGCTCGTTCGCATGGCGGCCGCTGACGCGCTCGTGAATCGGGGGATTACGGCGTGGGAAGCTGGAAATGCGGCCGAGGCGCTTCACGTGTTGGGAGAACGTCCCACGATCGGCGTGGTGTTCACTGACATCAACATGCCAGGTAATCCAGACGGCCTCGGCCTCGCGAAGGAAGTGAGCATAAGGCGACCTGACGTTGAGCTCATTGTTACCTCGGGTGCCGTCCACCTCAGCGACGATGAGCTGCCGGATGACGGAGTTTTCTTGCCAAAACCATATTCGGCTGAGCGGTTGGTTAAGGTTGTCCAAGAGAAGCTTTCCGAGACTGAATAGGACACAAGCGGCACGGAAAGGTCCCTGAACTCGGGTTTCGCCCCCCCAATCCCTCTGATATCGCAACAGCATGCAACCCGCCCAAGAGTCCGTATTGCGCCGCCACAATGTCACCATTCGTGGCTCTGGCGACCGCACGATGATGTTTGCTCATGGTTTTGGCTGCGACCAGACGATGTGGGAGCCGGTCGCCTGCCAGTTTGAGGAAGACTTCCGAGTAGTGTTGTTCGACTATGTCGGCCACGGCCGGTCGGACTTGGCGGCCTATTCACCGGAGCGTTACTCCAGCCTGCAGGGCTATGCTCAAGACGTCGTCGAGATCGGCGAAGCACTCGGCCTAAGGAACGCGGTGTTCGTCGGCCATTCCGTAAGTGCCATGATTGGCGCGCTTGCCAGCCTCAAAGATCCCGCCATGTTCTCGGAACTCGTGATGGTCGGCCCTTCCCCCCGCTACATCGACGATGAAGGGTATCGCGGGGGTTTCTCGCGCGCCCAGATCGACGAACTGCTGGAGTTCCTGGCTGATAATCATCTCGGCTGGTCCGCGGCGATGGCGCCCGCGATCATGGGCAACGCCGATCGGCCGGAGCTCGGCGCCAGGCTCGAAAATAGTTTCTGCAGCACTGATCCGGACATCGCCCGGGATTTCGCGCGCGTGACCTTCCTCTCGGATAATCGGAAAGACCTTGCCTCGATCCGGGTACGCACCCTCGTCCTGCAATGCAGCGACGACATCATCGCGCCCGTCGAGGTCGGCGAGTACGTTCATGCGCGCCTCCCGAAGAGCGCGTTTCGCATGCTTCAGGCAACCGGCCACTGCCCCAACCTCAGCGCGCCCGACCAAGTGACGGCCGCGATCCGCGAATTTGTCTAGACCTCCACCGACTGAGGACCTCGAGGATCTCTACGAGACCGCGCCGTGCGGCTACATCTCGATCTCGCCGGACGGGCGGATCGCGAAAGTGAATCGCACGCTCGCTGACTGGCTGGGCCGATCGCCCGAGGCATTGGTCGGGAGGTCGGTGCACGAGATGTTAGGTTTCGGCGGCCGCATTGCGTTCGAAACTCACCTGGCGCCGCTCTTGCGAATGCAAGGCCATGTCCACGAGATCGCGCTCGACCTACTGACTGCAGACGGCGAGAAAGTGCCGACCATCGCCAACGCCGCCGAGAAGCGCGACGGCAACGGTCGCCACCTCTTCACGCGGCTGACCCTGTTCAAGGCGGTCGACCGCCGCACTTACGAACGCAGCCTTGTCGAGGCCCGCGTCAAGGCGGAGGCGGAATCGAAGGCGGAGCGGGACGCGGCGGTTCTTCGCGAACAGTTCATGGCCGTGCTCGGCCACGACCTCCGCAATCCGCTGGCCGC
>Ga0308173_10000243_pt1 | contig 21138 bp, 19 predicted proteins | sample PhyPR1_FD_203716 | JGI IMG/M metagenome (GOLD analysis project Ga0308173, IMG submission 203716) | Soil microbial communities from UC Gill Tract Community Farm, Albany, California, United States - DLSLS.P.R1 | ecosystem: Environmental > Terrestrial > Soil > Agricultural land | place: USA... | reverse complement strand
ACACGCCCAGCGCTTTTCGAATTCCAAGCAAGCCTCGCTCGGGCCGCTTGTCGGGCGGCGCATTGTCGAACTCGGGCAGTCCCACCGCGCCCAGCAGCGTGGCATCCGCATTGAGAGCCATCTCCCGAGTCTCGTCCGGAAATGGATTGCCGGTCTTATGGATGGCGATGCCGCCCAGCAGACCTTGCTTCGCGGAGACTTGATGCCCGAACGCCTCCGCCACATGACGCAGCACTTTCGCTGCTTCGCGGATAACTTCTACACCGATTCCGTCACCGGGCAGCAATAAAATATCGAGCTTCATTAACTAAGCGACTGTCACGCGGCTATCCACTGGTTCCCCGGCAATGGCCGATTCCACCAGCGCGACAATCTCCTCGTTGCGGAGGCCTTTTTTGTTATCCGCCAGATGCGTGAAATGCTGGTAAACGTGTTCCAGTTGTTCCTGCGACAGCCGATAGCCCAGATCCTCCGCGCGCTTCTTCAGAGCGTGGCGTCCGCTGTGTTTCCCTAACACGATCCGGCTTTCGGGCACGCCAACGCTTGCCGGGGCCATAATCTCGTAGGTCGATTTCTCTTTCAGATACCCATCCTGATGGATGCCCGCCTCATGCGCGAAAGCGTTCTCGCCAACAATTGCTTTGTTGGGTTGCGGGCCAAATGTGATGAACCGCGTCAGAGTCTGGCTGGCCGGAAACAATTTTTCCGTGTTGATCTTTGTGCTGAAGGGCAACCGGTCCTGTCGCGTCTTGATCGCCATGACGACTTCTTCGAGCGCTGCATTTCCGGCGCGCTCGCCAATTCCGTTGATGGTGCATTCCACCTGCCTGGCCCCGGCACTCACTGCCGCTAGCGAGTTCGCAACAGCGAGCCCCAAATCGTCGTGACAATGTACGCTTACGATCGCGCGATCGCCCAGAAGAGTCGCAATCCTTCCAATCAGCGCTCCATATTCTTCCGGCACGGAGTAGCCGACCGTGTCCGGCAGATTCACCGTACGCGCCCCGGCCTCTACCACCGCCTGGCTGACTTCTTCCAGGTAAGCCAAATCCGTGCGTGTGGCATCTTCGGCTGAAAACTCTACATCATCCGTGTAATTTCGCGCCAGGCTCACCGCCGCTACGGCGTCGTCCAGCACCTGCTGCCGGCTCTTCCGAAGCTTGTATTTCAGATGAATATCGCTGGTCGCAATGAACGTATGGATGCGCGGCCTCTTCGCTCGCTCCAAAGCCTTCGCTGCGCGCTGCACGTCCAGCGTACAGGAGCGGGCAAGGGCGGCCACCTGCACCCATGGGAACTGCCGGCTAATGGCATCCACCGCGTCGAAATCGCCTTCCGAAGCAATGGGGAAGCCTGCTTCCAGAATGTCCACTCCAAGGTCTACCAGGGCGCTGGCCATTTTCAGCTTCTCTGGCATCGTCATGCTGCATCCGGGCGACTGTTCTCCGTCCCGGAGAGTGGTATCAAAGATGTACACTCGGCTCAAGGGGTTCTCCTATTGCGAAGCTTTTCCTATCCTAAAGTAGTGAAGCTGATTATGCAAATTTATAGTTTTCGCACCTTGTATAAGTTATAATGATGTCATAAACGCCTAAGGTCGGGGGCGTTATGGAACTATACCCTTTAAAAGTCTTCCTTACAGTCGCCACTGAGCGAAGTTTTTCGCGCGCAGGCGAGAAGCTGTTGCGCACTCAGCCAGCTATCTCCATTGCCATTCAGCGGCTTGAAAGTGATCTCAAAGAAAAACTGATTGACCGCTCCGGTCGCGAATTGCTGCTGACGGATGCGGGGCGGATTGTGCTGGAGTTTGCCAGGCGTTTCCAGAACCTCGAAGGTGACCTGGAGAACGCGCTTCGTGAGCTAAAGGACAATTACGCGGGGCGGCTGTGCATCGGCGCGAATGAAAGCACGTCTCTTTATCTCATCAGGCACATTGAGCAATACCGTCGCCTGTTTCCGAAGATAAAAGTGCAAGTGCGCCGGTCGGAATCGAGCAAGATTCCATCCCAGTTACTCGACGGAGAGCTGGAGTTGGGCGTCATCAGCTATGATCCGGGCGATGATCATCTGCTGACCCAAATCATTTACACGGACCGGCTGACTTTGATCGTCTCGCCGAAGCACAGGTTCGCAAACCGGGCGGAGGTCTCCATCACGGAACTCGATATGGAAACGTTTATTGCCCACAATGTGATCTCGCCGTATCGGGAAGCGGTGCTCCGCGAGTTCCAGCGTCACAAAGTGCCGCTGAATATGGACGTGGAGATGCCCACGATAGAGACCATCCGCAAACTGGTGCAAGACAACGAAGGTGTCGCGTTCGTGCCGCGCATGTGCGTCGAGCAGGAGTTTCAGCAGGATCTTTTGCGAGAAATCCGGGTGAAAGAATTGAACCTGGAACGCAAGATTCGCCTTGTCTATCCGGGCCGCCGCGCTTTGAGCCATGCGGCGAAGGCCTTCCTGGAAGTAGTGAAGCGCGCCAGCGCCGAGCCGGAGGCTCTACAGGAACCGGCGTGAGCCGGAAGAGCCCGAACAGAACCGCGACTGTGCAGGAAGGGTCCTCCCGCGACTCCATCGCAATTGCCGGCGGCGGGCTTATTGGCTTATCTATCGCCTGGCGTCTGGCCCAGCAGGGCTGGCCCGTTACGATCCTCGAAAAGGGCAGTATCGGGCGCGAGGCCAGTTGGGCTGGCGCCGGTATGCTGGCCCCCGGCGGTGAAATCGAAGCCCGCTCGCGTCTGGCGACTCTCTCGCTTGAATCGCGCCGGCTGTATGGGGCGTTTGTTAAGGAGCTCGAAGCAGGATCCGGATATCGTATCGATTACCAGCAGTGCGGGAGCCTCGATGTTGCTTACTGGCCGGACGATCTCGCGCTGCTCGAAGCTCGGGCCGCGCGACAAGCGGAAATTGGAATCCTGTCCAAGCCGCTGACCATCGCCCAGGTCCGCACCTTCTGGCCGCACGTCCGAAGCGAAGGTCTTGCCGGCGCCCGATTCTATCCTGAAGATGCCATCGTAAATCCGCGCGAGCTGGTTGCAGCACTTGCCTCCGCTTGCCTAAAGTTGAATGTTCATATTGTTGAGCACAGCGCGGTAACAGGCGCAACGGTCACGATGGATGCTGTCCATGTAGAAACCATTTCAGGCGCGCACAGCTGCGGGGCGCTTGTAGTTGCCGCTGGCGCGTGGAGTGATTCGATTGCAATCGACGGGACATTGCCCATTCCCGCCGCAGAGCCTGTAAAGGGTCATCTCATCGGATATCATCAGCCGGAGCAAACCTGCAGCACCATCATTCGCCATGGCTCCGTTTACCTGCTGCAACGCGCCAATGGAATGCTGATTGCCGGAGCTTCCGTCGAGCACGTCGGATTCAACCGCGGAATAGACCCGCGCATCGTTTCAGATCTGGCGGCTGCGGCCGGATTTGTGCTGCCGCATCTCCACGAGACCACTCCCTCTGAGACATGGATCGGTTTCCGCCCGGGAAGCGACGATCTACACCTGGGCGCCTGGGATTCCAAGCGGCTCTACCTGGCATACGGGCATTACCGCAACGGAATTCTGCTCGCGCCTGTGACTGCTCAGAATCTCGCGGATGAGATCAGCGCCAATTTGCAAACGCGCTAGTGCGCTTGCGCTGCACTTCCTGAATCAACGAGGGCACGCGCGACCGCCGCTTTACCAATTCCTCCAGCATGTTCTCAAGTTCATCTTCATCCCCATCCAGCCAATACCGCGGAATCTCCTTCCACGCGGAATCGATCACTTCGAGAGGAAAGTGCTCCACCATCTCAAGCCACGGCTGGAACGAATCGAGCGATCGCACTTCGTCGTAAACCGAAGTACGAAAGTAGAGGCCGTGCAGCGGTGAGTCCTGGAATTGCCAGTGAGGGCCGTTGAATGCGAAGCCGTGATCGATCATCTGCCCGAAAAATCCGATCTTCGCCGGCGTCTCTCCCTTCAATGGCGTCCAGTGCTTGGCGCGCGCCCGAAAAAAAACAGCTTGCCTGGAATCGGCATTTCCCGCCCACTTGTCGAAGACCAGCGTTCCCAAAAAGTCGACCCGGTTCTCTAGCTTATTTAACAACTTGTCCGGAAGAAAATCGAAAATGGCAACCCGGTCCGGGTGTACCGCCAGCCGCGATCCGAAGTGAATGCCCGCTGGGATCGGTTCGCGTCGTGAACCCATCGAGAGATACAGATCGGGATGCGCGGCCACGAACTCCGGCGTCAGTTCAATCAACGCTGTGTCCGGAACGAATATCTGCAAGTAGCGAAGAAACGCGCAGGATAGCCACTCGTTGACAAGAATGCGGCGATGTTGGGGATTATTGGTCGATTTCAGAACGTAGAAATCGCCGTCTTCGGTCTCTATCAGGTGAGCCTGCGCGCCGCCCCGCATTTTGCGGATCAGTTTATGCGCGCGAACAGGCATGTAATAAGGGTAGATGAGAGAATCAGGCTAGCACGCGAACGCAGACTTCTGAATCGCGCGCGGAAGGAAATGGTTTCTTATGGTAACTGTGCAAGGCAAGGAGCAAAACCAACGGATGGCTGAAGAGAGTTCGGAAAACCAGCGGCCCGCGAACCCCGATGAGGTCGCGCTCGAATTGATGAAATTCGTTGCTGTGACCACTGGCTATGGCAGAGGCACACCCGTGGCAGGCTTCGGAGGGAAGGGCCCCCGGTCGGCGGAAGAATATGCCGAGGCTCTGCTAGACCTTTTTGAACGTTGCCGTGCGGTCGTGCGCAAGCAAGCCAAATAGAGCCCGTCCCGGGGCCGGGCGGTTGCCGTTACTCACAACGGCAAGGCCCGGTGCTTACCTGCTATCTCCGCCTTGAACTCTTCTTTGAAGCGCTCTTTTTTGAGGCGCCCTTCTTTACCGCTTTTTTGGGAGCCGCCTTTTTCGCGGCAGCTTTCTTCATTGGCCGCTTTGCCGCTTTCTTAGCGGGAGCCTTCTTTTGAGCGGTTTTCTTGACCGCCTTCTTCGCAGCCTTGGAAACCGGTGCGGCGTTTCTTGCGCTTTTGCCTCCAGCCGCTTTCTTGGCCGCGCCCTTCTTGGTCACAGCTTTTTTAGTTGCAGCCTTTTTAGTTGCTGCTTTCCTCGGTGGGGCAGCCTTCTTCGGCGCACTGGGAACGCTTGCTGCCTTGGCAGGCGGCGTCTTTTTGGCGGCAGCCTTCTTGGGCGCACGAGCCGGTGGTAACGCACCTGCCTTCTCGCCCGCTCCCGCTGGAGGCATTGCGCCGGCCCCAACCTCACTTCCGGTGCTTGCTGCCGGCTCACCGGCCGTTACGGGTTCAGAATTGTTTGCCGGTAGAGCACTGTGAGTTGCATGTGTCCGCCGGGCAGGAGGGACAGCCGCCGCGGTTTCTCCCTCGTTCTCCTCATCCTCATCCTCATCTTCGTCTTCGTCGTTGTACTCGTCCTTTTCGGATGCGAGTTCGACATGCTCGTCTTCGTAGTCGAAGTCTTCATCCTCATCCTCTGGCCTGAGCCAGTAGCCTATTCTCACGCTCTCCTCCTTCCGTCATTCTTACTATGCATCGAGATGATGCGAGAAGCAAAATGATTTCACAAGCAATGTATCAAGTGCAACTTTGGAAACAACCTTTGAATCGGAGATGGAAGTGTTATGCCGGCGCTGCGGACCGCGCGAACAAGACTAAACCGAGCCGCGACCGCCAGGGAGCGTTCTTCAACAGTTACTGCAGGCGCGCCGTACGAACTGTCGCCTTACGGTGCAGAACCTGAGTAGGCAAGCGGCGCGATGCGGCCACATGAGCGCTGCGTCCCTTGGATCTTCCGGCGTGCGAATGGGCGGTCGTGCTTGTCCTTCCGTGAGCCGTCTTGCTGCGTCTCGTGACCCTTCGGGTAGGTTCCGGGTGAAACACGGCGGGAATCAGCAGTACATCGCCCGCTTCCAGTGAGTCGGCGCCCTGATTCACTGCGACTATGCGTTCCGGCGCCAGATGATAGGACCTGGCAATCGCTTCCAGAGTGTCGCCCGATTCCACATGATGAAGCCGCCATGCCAAGCGGTTCTCAGCCGGAACTGTGTCCAGCGCGGCCTGAGCCGTCTGGCCAGTACCCTTGGGAACATGAATCTGGAATCCCGCCGGTGCAACCATTTTGAGAAGCGACGGATTCAGGTCGCGAATCACCGAAAGCGGCTGCATGGTGGCATCGGCAATCAGGTTGAGATTGGTGGATGCTGCCAGCTGGATATTGTCGTACTCGATAGCCGGGTCAGTGTCGATATTCTCCAGCCCGTAATCCTGAGGATTCTTGGCCATGATCGTCATCGCTAGAATGATCGGCACGTAGTTGGCGGTTTCTTTCGGAAGCGCGTGCCGCTTCAGCAATTCCCAATAATCCGCATACCCGGTTCGCTCAACGGCCCGGTCCACCGCTCCCGCTCCGCAGTTGTAAGCGGCCATCGCCAGGTACCAGTCGCCATATCGGGCGTGCAGATCTTTCAGGTATTTCGCAGCCGCCCGCGTGGCCTTCTCGGGATCGAAGCGTTCGTCAAAAGTGGACGTATGCACTAGGTCGTAAGTAGCGCCCGTGCCGGCGATAAACTGCCACATCCCCACGGCATTCTTGCGCGAAACCGCACGCGGAAGGAATCCCGATTCGGCCTGCGCCAGATAAACCAGCTCCTGTGGAACGCCTTCTTCCGCAAAAACGCGTTCTATCAGCGCCTTGTAGCGACCCGACCGCTGAAACCCGGCCAGCAGAATCTTACGTCCGCGATCAGTCGAGAAATAATGCACGTAACTGAGCACCGGGTCCGAAAGCTCCAGCGGGATGCCGGACGTTGTCTGATTCAATTCCGTCTTCAGCTTCGGCGCCAGATTCTCATCAACCGGGAAAGTCATGTGGCTGATTTCATCAATCGGCGCTTTGTCGAAGACCACCGCTTCCTGCTCGTCTCCGCTTTTGCCGGCACCCAGCTTCTCCACGTCGAAGCGATAAATCAGGTCGCAGATTTCGTCCAGCCGCCGCTCGATCCGCCGGTGATCCGGCAGGGAATCAGGCGCATTCAGTAGCGCATCCACTGCTAGGTCGAACTCGCGCCGGGCCCCATCAAGATCACCCTGAAAATATAACTGCCGCCCGCTGTTCAGGTGCGCATCCGCCCGGCTGAGCCGTTCATCCGCTTCGCGGGAATGAACCATGCTGCTGTCGTTTGCTGAAGAGTTCAGGGACGAGAGCCCGGACGTAGTGAACTCTCCCGCATCCGGGACCGCTCCGGCTGCCGCTGCATCAGCCGCTCGCGCCTCAACAGCGCCAGCCGTCGCCATCAGAAGAATCAACCCGGCTAAAATGGGGTACGATCGTAGCATTATTCGATAAGCGAATTTTATACTTTAGTAAATCGTAACGGAATCATTACTCTAACTCACATCTGTTTTGGCGGTCAAGGCAAAACTTCTCTGAATGTTTCCAAATTCCGTAGGGACTTCCAAACTACATAGTGCGTCTGGACATACCGAGGTCGCACCCCGATCTGATACTCCGAAGTAAAGAGCGCTTTCCAAAGAACTTAGCGAGGCGCGCCGGGCTGCCGGCTGCGTAACTCTAGGGGCTAGGACTACCCTCTAGCCCCTTACTTTTCTTAGTGGTAGATTACCGTGTCGGCACCGGCGTTACACTGCGATTCGTGATTACCCGGTCAATCATGCCGTAATCGAGCGCTGCCTGCGGCTCCAGGATATAATCGCGATCCACATCGCGGGCAATTTTGTCCACTGGCTGCCCGGTCGCATCCGCGAGAATCTCGTTCAGCGATTGGCGCATGCGTAGGATCTCTCGCGCATAAATATCGATATCCGCGGCCTGACCTCCCAAACCGCTCATTGAGGGCTGGTGAATCAGAATCCGCGAATTGGGCAGGCTAAAGCGCTTGCCCTTGGTCCCGCAAGCCAGCAGCACGGCCGCCATCGAGGCCGCCTGACCCAGACAATAGGTCACGATATCCGGCTCAATCAGCCGCATCGTGTCAAGAATGGCAAGACCGGCCGTGATCGATCCGCCGGGGGAGTTTATATAGAGAGAGATATCGCGCTCCGGATCCTCAGCCGCCAGAAATAGCATCTGGGCCATGATCAGATTGGCTACGTTATCGTCGATAGGAGTGCCGAGAAATATGATGTTTTCTTTGAGCAGGCGCGAGTAGATGTCATAGGCGCGTTCGCCTCGCGAAGTCTGCTCCACAACCATCGGCACGAGTACAGAATTGTTCATCCAAAGCTCCTTCGCTCGAAAGCCAAACGCATTGGCTGGAAATTCGAGCGGCACACCCATAATATAGGGTGACATCCAATGTGCCCTGAGAAAGGCTAAATCGGCGCTTACGGAAACCAGGAGATTCCGCTATCAGGGGTAGTCATTAACGTAGAGCTTTGCCTTGCCGAAGGACTAATATTCTGATCCCAATGGCCGATTAGTTCTTCAGCGAGGCGAGCTCGAGCTCAATATGAAGGTTCTGATAGCCGACGATAGCGCCACATCCCGGGCGATGCTGCGAAGCGCGCTGGCACATTGGGGATACGAGGTCGTCCTAGCCGAGAACGGCGAGCAAGCCTGGAAGATTCTTGCCGAGCCCGACCCGCCGCCCATGGCCGTTCTGGATTGGGTAATGCCCCATATGACAGGACCCGAAGTATGCCGGCGCGTGCGGGAAACCCATCGCGAGCCGTATACCTATATATTGCTGCTGACTTCCAAGAACACTAAGGGTGAAACGGTTGAGGGTCTGGAGGCTGGCGCGGACGATTACATCGTCAAGCCCTTCGACCAACACGAATTACAAGTGCGGCTCCGCGCTGGCAAGCGCATTATCGATCTCCAGATGGATCTTCTACAGGCCCGGGAAGAACTCCGGGAACGCGCCAATAAAGACTTGCTGACGATGCTGCCAAACCGGCCCGCCATCTGCTCCGCCTTGGAACAGGAAATCTCGCGCTGCCAGCGCGATCACCGCAGTGTTGGGGTAATTTTGCTCGACATCGATCATTTCAAGAAGATCAATGACACGTACGGCCACTTCGCCGGCGATGCAGTTCTGCGTGAAACCGCTGCCCGGTTACGCAGCAACATGCGACCCTACGATCAAGTGGGGCGGTACGGAGGCGAGGAATTTCTGGTAGTTCTTCCCAACTGCGATCTGGAGCAGGCGAAAAGTCAGGCTGAGCGGATGCGCCAGAAACTGGAATCGAGCACCATGCTGGTAGACAGCGCCGAGCTGCGCGTATCGGCCAGCTTCGGAGCAACTGTTTCCGACGATTCCGGGCGAGATCCCGACGTGTTCGTTCGCGTAGCAGATGAAGCCCTGTACCGCGCCAAAGCGAGCGGCCGCAATTGCGTCCAGGTGCTCACGGTCGACGAATCCGCTCAGAAGCGGAGTTGAAGCGCAGGCTGAATCGCGAGCTGAGCCAAACGCCTTCAGGACCCTACTGGATTGTTATACTGAGGTCTGCTGCGCCCGTAGCTCAGTTGGATAGAGCGTCTGGCTACGAACCAGAAGGTCGGCAGTTCGAATCTGTCCGGGCGCACCATCCTTCCAATCTGTGATAATCGGGCAGGCGGAACACAGCAGTGCTTATCGCTGATATCAACCGCACCGGCCCCGTACAGACCGTTGTCCGATCGGCGCGCAGACGCCGAATGTGCCTTCTTGCGCTAGAGGAATTGGGCTTGGCGCTTGGCATCGTGCTCGCGGGCGTTATCGTGATGCTCGTGCTTGGAACGCAGATTCTGCGCTGGTACTGGCTGCCGGGTTTGGGTATCGCCGGCATGGCGATCGCCGCCTACAAGGTGCGGGCTCGAAGCCTGTCACCGTACCGGGTGGCGCAGCTTCTCGATGCGCGGCTGGGGCTCAGCGATTCGCTATCCACTGCCTGGTTCCTGTTGACAGAGCATCCGGCATCGCGGGATGCCGCCGCTCGTTTCCAGATCGCGCGCGCCGAGCGAACCGCTTTAACCGTGAGACTCGCTGGCGTTTTCCGCTTCCGCGGCCAGCGTGCTTGGGCTGTCGCGGCCGCGCTAGCAGCGGTAGCGTTCGGTCTCTTTGCCGTTCGATACCTGGTGACCCGCAATCTGAATTTCGAACAGTCGATGATTCCTCTTCCGCTTGGAGAGGTCCTCGAGCGGATCGAGAGTGCGGTCGTTCCACAGCGGTGGCAGCAGGAAGCGGATCTCCAGCCAGCACGCCGCCAGGGCGCGCCACCAGCAAATGCCGCACAGCCAAACGAAAAACGCGGCGAGTTGCTACCGCAGCAGGATCCGAGCGCAAGCCAGACGGCCGGCCCGAGCGGGCCATCCAGCCACAAACTTTCCCAATCCCGCGATGCTGATCAGCATGATCGGTTCCAGGCCGGACAGGGGCATGCGCAAAGCAACAACTCCTCTGGCGCTCAGACTCGACCCGGCGGCGAGCAACAGCAGGCCCCCGGCAGTGCGACCGTTCAGCCTCCGCATCAGTCGCTTGATAGAGAGAACGAAGCCGCTTCTAACAGCCAGAGTTCGTCAGGGCTGATGGACAGAATGAAAAACGCGCTTTCCAGTCTGATGACAAAATTGAGGCCGAATACCCGCTCCCAGAACCCAAACGGCAGCGATCAAACGTCAGGAGACAAGAAATCGGGTGATCAGAGGGCCGACGCCAGGGACCGGAATGGCAACATGCAGCAGGATGCGCGAAACCGGCAGGCCGGCGACGAACAGAATACGCAGGGCGCGGCGCAGGGTCAGACCACTGAAAAAACGCAGGCATCTCAAAGTCAAACCAGCAATGAATCAGCCGAGAGGAAGAGCGCAGGCGCACATTCCGGAATCGGCCATACTAATGGCGATAAAGATATCCGGGATGCCCGGCAGCTTAGGGCCATGGGCAAGCTTGCAGAGATTATCGGCAAACGCTCGGCGAGCTTGACCGGAGACATGACGGTTGAAACGTCATCCAGCAATCAGCGATTGAAGACCGAGTATTCAGGACGCACGGGCCATCACGCGGATTTAGGCGGCGAGATTAACCACGATGAAATTCCGGTGATGTATCGCGATTACATTCGCGAATACATGCAGCTTGTTCACCAGCAAGCCGAGAAAGAGCAATAGCAAACATGGATGAGGAATTGGTAGCTACGCTTACGCTCGGTGATCTTAAGGCCGACGTGTACAGCCTCAGCATTCCGGGCGAATTCAAAGTGATTTACCGCGCCGGCGGCGGCAGGATACTTGAAGAATCGCCGCTAAACGGTATCAGCACCTACAAGCAACGTGAACCGGAGATTATGGCGAGACTGAAGCAGTTAGCTGAAGGAGCGAAGCCGCTCCAGAGGCGCAACCTGAGCAATCCCGGCGACGAGTACTGAATGAATCGAATCTTCTGCCCGGCGACCTATTTTTTATCGCGGCTCTCCAGAACCGATTCCGCGTAATAATTCACTACTTTCGCTTCGCTCCGGGCCACTTCATAGAACGCCGAGCGTAGCACTTGTTCCTTGCCCTGAAACAAGCCCTGCCGGATCTCCTCCTGAACGCGCGGATCACTCAACTGCCGCTGTCCGGCCGGTTCCTTCGCAATCAACTTGATAATCCGGTAGCCTTCCGGAGTATGCAGAACCTGGGAAACCTGTCCCGGGGTCATGTCCATAATGGCTCTGCGGATCTCCGGATTCGCTTTGTCGAGCGCGGATTCCGGAACGAATCCCAAATCGCCGCCATTTGGAGCCGTGTTGGAATCCTCCGAGTAGTTCTGGGCCAGCGTCCCGAAATCTTCACCTTGCCGGATTCGCATATCCAGCATTTGAATCTTCGCGCGCGCCTGCTGATCGTTCTGCGCTTTATCGTTCTTGAGATTGTTAATGTTCGGATCAGGCCCGGATGTCACCAGGATCTGTGCCAGACGTACTTTATTCTCGGCCAGATTAAAGCTCGCTTTATTCGCGTTGTAGAAGGCGCTTACGTCTGCATCCGAAATAGAAATGTGCGAGCCGATCTCCTTATTAAAGAGCTTCGTCACGCTCAACTCCCTCCGGATCTGCGCCTTCAAATCGGAAAGGCTCATCTTGCGCTGTTCCAGGACTTTCTGGAACTGTTCTTTTGTATACGGCGCTTTCAATTCACCGAATTTTGCCTCAACATCGGCGTCGGAGGCCAGCAGTCCTTCCTTTTCCGCACGCTGCAGCATGATCTGGTTGTCAATTAAGGCGCGCAGTGCCTCCAGGCGGATCTGAGTAGTCTGGTCCGCGTTCGTCTTCAGCGAGGCTGCGGGAAATTGTGCCGCGATTGCCCGGTCGAGCTCGGCGTAGGTAATGGGCCGTCCATTGACAGTTGCTGCTACATTTTGTGAGACCGGCTTGTTGCAACCGGCCAGTGCCAGGGCAATGCACACAGCGCCCGTAATCCCATAGCGGGTTCTCAAACTTCTCTTCATCAACAGAACTTCAAGCCTTTGTCTTTTTAATTTCTTCGATTACTGCCGGCACAATCTCAAAGAGATCGCCTACTATTCCGTAATCGGCGGTTTCGAAAATCGGCGCGTTTTCATCCTTATTGATCGCAACCACCGTTTTCGAACCCTTCATTCCAACCAGGTGCTGAATGGCGCCGGAAATGCCAATGGCAAAGTAAACCTTTGGCGCCACAGTTTGCCCGGAGCTGCCAACCTGCCGTTCCATCGGTAGCCAGCCATTGTCACAAATCGGACGTGAGGCCGCCAGTTCCGCTCCAAGCACGGTGGCAAGTTCTTCCACTACTGGCAGGTTGCCTTTCTCCTTAATCCCACGTCCTACTGAAACGATCACATCAGCCGCGGTGAGGTCAACCGAGCGTTGCGCCTCACGGAAGGGCTCTTCGGGCTTGCTTCGAATCTGGGCAGGATCCAGCTTTACTGCGAATTTCTCGATCTCGGATCGTGCGCCGCCTGATTCTGCAGCCCGGAATGCCCCCGCCTGCACGGAGATGAATTGAGGATCGCCGTTCGCACGAACATCGGCGTTCAGCTTTCCCTGAAACAACTGCCGCACGAAGATGGGCTCACCGCTTTGGGCGTTAATGGCCACGACATCACTGATGAGCGCCTTTCCAAAACGCGTCGAAAGCTTCGGTGCATAATCCCGAACCTGATACGTATGCGGGAAAACGATTACCGTCGGCTGCCGTGCCCGAATCAACTGCTCCAGCGCAATCGCGTATCCATCGGCCGTGTATTGCTGCAGAAGAGGATCGTCCACCACGGAGATCTTTTGGAATGCATAACTCGCCGCCTCGTTGGCGATCTCATCAAGGCCGGAGCCCGGAATCACCGCCTCTAAAGGCACAGAAAGCGACTCGCTAATCTTCTTTGCCGCTGCGGCCGCTTCGAACGACAACCGGTTCCATTTGCCCCCGTGCTGCTCTAAGATGACCAGGACGCTCATAGTACTCGCGCCTCAAATCTGAGCTTTTCGACCAGTTGATGCGCAACGTTCTTCGGATCGCCGGACAAAATCTGCGTTTGTTTCGCGCGCTGCGGCAAATAAACGCGCTCCATGGTGGCGGAAGGCGTCCCGTCTACAGCCAGCTCAGATGCCGATACGGTCTTCACTTCCTTGGTCCTGGCTTTTTTGATTCCCATTAGCGTGGCATAGCGGAGTTTCTTGATTCCCGACTGGATGGTTAACACCGCAGGTAGCGGAAGCGTTACATTCTGGAACCATCCATCCTCAAGCTCGCGCTTTACGCGAACGGTGTCGCCCTGCACCGCCACTTCCATCACGATAGTCGCGTGCGCATACCCAAGCAGTTCGGCCAGGATCACGCCTGTCTGCCCGTACCCCAGATCGTCCGATTGCAATCCGGTGAGAATGATGTCGGCTGATTCCGCCTTCACGGCCGCCGCAAGCAGTTGCGCTGTCGCGAAGGCATCTGGCGCGCCCGATTCCTCCACACAGACGTGAATTGCCCGGTCCGCGCCTTTTGCGAGAGCCTCACGGATCGTCTGCGCTGCCCTTTGTGGCCCCGCGCAGATCGGCACCACCTCGCCCCCAAGCTTTTCTTTCAACTGCAAGGCTTCTTCCAGAGCGTACGCGTCCGGTTCATTCATCTCGTAGCTGAGATCGGATTCATCCAGCCACTTGCCTGTGCCGTTCACTCGCAACACGGAATCGCGCGCCGGAACCTGCTTAACAGAAACTATGATCTTCATGCGGTAATCGAGTCGCCGGCTCGGGCAACCTCAACGACATCCTTCTCAGTATGACGGACGAAGGTTGAGCGCACTTGGCATCACGCGGAAGCGTGCGGCTGTGAACCTCGGTTCACTCTGCCCGGAAACTAAACTACGGCCCTCAATTCCAGACTCTCGGCACGCCGTGAATGAATGCACCCTCAACAGCCAGGTTCCGGCGGATGGGCGGCGCCGTCATATCGCGCTCTTCAGAGGTGAAGATTTTCTCACCTTGCGAGATGAGGTAATCGGCCGTGCGCGCCGCCAGGGATTGAATCGTGAGCCCCGGATTAGCTGACCCTTGTGTTGGCAGGATGCTCCCATCGCACACAAACAGGTTCGATACATCATGGGTGCGCCCGAACTTGTCAACAACCGAAGTGGACGGATCATTGCCCATTCGTGCCGCGCCAACCAGGTGGGCGTAGCGGGATTCTTGCACAACCTCTTCCGCGCCTGCGGCCCACATCACTTCCATAACGGTTTTCTTCCCAAACTCAATCATCTTCTTATCGTTGTCGTGCAGGCTAAAGGTCACGTTCGCGATTGGAATGCCGAACTGGTCCTTTTCGTCCGCAAGTTGCACGCGATTATCGGCCCATGGAAGGATCTCACCAAGCACGCCTAGCGTGGCCCAGTGGTTGTAATCCATCATCACGCGACGCATGCCCCAACCCCAGGCGCCCTTCGCCTTCATCATCTGTTTCGCAAATGCGATGGGCAGCGGAGCGACGGTTTGAATCGCGAATCCACGCGCGAATCCGCGGCCTGGGTCCGTCTCGTAGAAATGTTCTGTTAGCGCGTGAGCCGGCGGAGCTTTATACGGCCGGATCAATTCGGCAAAGCGGCCCAGCACGACGTTGCCCGCCTGCGCCATAAGATAGCGGCCGACCGTATCGCTCGAATTCGCCAGACCCCGCTCGTGTCCCGGGCAGGCGGAATTCAGCAACAGCCGCGGGGTCTCAATCGCGTATCCGGCAACAATTACCGCCTTCGCGCGCTGAAAATGCTCGTGTCCTTCCTGGTCGTAATAGAAGACGCCGTTTACGCGTTTCTTGTCTTCCATCGAGATCCGGAACGCCATGGAGAGGTCCCGAATCTCCGCGCCGCACCGCAGCGCTTCCGGCACATGCGTGATAAGCGTGCTGGCTTTCGCGCCCACTTTGCAGCCTTGAATGCAAAACCCACGGTAAATACAATGTGGGCGGTCGCCGCGCGAAGCGGACAGAATCGCGACCGGGCCGCCTGCCACCACCGGAATGCCCAGCTTCGTGCATCCCTTCATCAGCACATCCCCGATTCCTCCCAGCGGATGCGGGCCGTACGGGTACCCGTGCGGATCGCCCCAGGGGAAGTATGCCGGGCCTGCGACCGGGATCTCGCGTTCCAGCAGCTCGTAATACGGCTTTAGATCGTCATACGAAATGGGCCAATCGGCACCCACTCCATCTTCGGTATATACACGGAAGTCCGATGGATGAAAACGAGGTGCAAATGCAGCCCAGTGAACCGAACCTCCACCCACGCCCTTGCCGCTGTTGTTCTCGCCGAATGCCAGCGGATCTTTGCCGCCCGTGATCCGCAAATCGGTCCAGTAGAGCTTGTGTGAGCCCTTCTCGTCACTCACCCAATCGCGCTCGGTATCCCAAAACGGCCCGGCTTCCAGGCCAACTACATTGAATCCCGATTTTGCCAGCCGTTGGCACAATACTCCGCCCGCCGAACCCACACCTACTATGCAGTAATCCACCGCCTCGCTCTCGCGAAAGCGGTGCATATCCTTTACGGAAATGCGCTGCATCGGCCCGAGTATCGTCTTATCGTCGTGCGGTCGCTTAAAAGCGCCGAACACTGGAGTCTTCAATGCGTGGCTCCCTGCCCCGAAACACTTCCCGCGCCTGGACCCGGCTCATAAATATCGGAGATTGAATTCGGCGGCGCCTCCCACTCGTATGGCTGCTCATCCACTTCCCATGGCTCAGGCTGGCCGCCTTCCAGTCGCGTGTAACCGCGCGGATAAGCTGGTCCGCCATAGCCGATCTCATCCCAAGCCCACGGGTGCGCATAATAGACGCCGACCGAATCCGTCACCAGTAGATGCCAGAAGCGCTTGATCGACATCTTTTCCCAGATGGCGTTCGCCGCCAGTTTCTTTCCGTCGTGCAGCGATTTCAAAATGAAATCCTGTTTCAACGAATCAAGATCCACAAACGGAACGCCGTGGATCGTGCGCGCGGTCTCATCAATTGCACGCATCCCGAGCCGGTAGGCATCACGATCCGAAGGCATATCAGCGAACCGGTAACCATCCGTCTCGTTCTTGAAGAGCCGTTCATCGATGAAGGGCACAATCGGAATCTTACGATCGGGTGTCCGGTCATCCTGTGGCACAATGCGATTGCACACCGCTTCCATGGTGAGGGCCTCCTCTTCGGTAAAGAAACGAATGGGCGGGATATTGTAGACTCGGTCCTCAACCACCTCCCGCGTCTTGGCGTCCCAATAGGCCTTCTGCCCCAGAGTGCTGTACCCCGGATAGTAGCCGGGCTGTTGTTTCGGAGCGATCACCCGTCCGGTCTTCGGATCGCGCACCCACGAGCCGGCGCTCTCTTCGGCTTTAATCACGGCCTTCTCTCCGCAGTACGCTGGCAAGCAAACCGAGTGCGCCGCAGGCGGAAAACAGCAGCGGTGCGAAAATCGGAGGCCCGTAAAGAATGTTGTAGAGCCAGTGCCGGGTCCGCCCCGGCCGCCGCACAATGCCGCGGGCATGATAGAAAAATCCGATCGTGCCATTCACCGTTGCAACAGCGGATGCGGTGGGAAGAACACGCCTCGCAACCCGTTCGCTGAGGATGCCTCCTATGCACGCGCCGAACTGGATGGGGGCCAGGAGGACGGGAAGCCATTGCGACCAGATATGGAATCTGCTCTTGTAGTGCGAGTACCACGCTTCCACACCCGAAAACAGAGTCCATGCCGCCGTTACCCCGCACAGATGTTTCTGGAACCGGCCCTCATTCAGGTCGCGCCGCCAGCCGCGATAAGGCGATTCGCACGTTTGTTTTGAATCTTCTTCGCGCCGTAGATACGAAGCGATGAATCCCAGATAGGCAGCCGTGCCAAACAACAACGGAGCAAAAATCGGCGGCCCCATAATGATATTCGTAAGCGGCAGCCTCCATCCGCCCGGCTTCCGTTGGATCCCGCGAATATGAAATCCGAAGCCGATAATGCCATCGGCCAGGGTAAGCGCCGAGATCCAACGCAGCACGCGTTCGGCTGCCCTCCGGCTGAAGAACCCCGCGATAGCCGCCCCCGTCAAAACACCGCTCAGTAACACCGGGCTGTACATCACTGGATTGCTATAGCTGCCCTTATAGTGCTCATAGGAGACCTCCAGGCCGCTGACGAAGCTGGAAAGCGCCGCAACTAACGAGAGGGAGCGTTGGAACCGCCCATCTTTAATGTGCTCGTCAACAACGGCTAGTGCCTTTTTCATCTAGGTAGCAGAGACGGCAATGCCGGGGATCGCCTCACTGCGTAGACGTGGCGATGCTGGAAGCGTTGCGGCCGCGTCCCACTGATAGAAGTTACAGTGCAGATCCCGTCCCGTCGCCCGGAGTTTTTGTGCCGTTACTTTGTGGTGCGCGGTGGGGTCTTAAATCTGGAGATCGCAAGACGAGCATGGCGAAAACAACAGGCGACGTAATTGTCGAAACATTGATCCAGTGGGGCGTCGATACCGTATTTGGCCTTCCTGGCGACGGCGTGGACGGCATAATAGAAGCCTTTCGCAAAAAGCAGGACAAGATCCGGTTTATCCAGGTCCGGCACGAAGAAGCCGCGGCTTTCATGGCTTGCGGCTACGCGAAATTTACCGGAAGACTCGGCGTTTGCGTCGCGACATCCGGCCCGGGCGGAGTCCACCTGCTCAACGGCCTGTACGACGCCAAGATGGACGGGCAACCCGTGCTGGCCATCACCGGCATGCAGTTTCATGACCTGATTGGAACGCATACGCAGCAGGATGTGGAACTCGACAAGCTTTTCGAAAACGTAAGCGTCTATAACCAGCGCATCATGGGAGCGGCCCATGCCCGCAACGTCGCCGAACTGGCCATCCGCACAGCTCTGGCGCGCAAAGGTGTCGCTCATATCACCACGCCGATTGACATTCAGGATCAGACTGTCAGCGATGACGAACGTTCAAACCGCAACGTGCCTGGTCACGCGGACAGTACTACATTCGGGACAGGATCAAGGAAGCCGACGAACCGGGAGCTCGAAGCGGCCGCTCAGATCCTGAACGACGGCAAAAGAGTTGCAATCCTCGCCGGGCGGGGTGCGCTTCATGCCGGTAAACAATTGGAGCAAGTTGCCGGGAAGCTCGGCGCGCCTATCATCAAGCCGCTACTTGGGAAAGCCGTCGTGCCTGACGACAGCCCCTATACGACTGGCGGCATCGGGCTGCTGGGAACAAAGCCGTCGGAAGACGCGATGCAGGATTGCGACACGCTGCTGATTATTGGTACTAGCTTCCCGTACATCAGCTTTTACCCGAAACCCGGGCAGGCGAAATGCGTGCAGATCGACCTGGACCCTACCCGCATCAGCATTCGTTATCCTGCCGACGTCGCACTGGTGGGCGACAGTTTGGAAACCGTCAATTCGCTGCTGCCCCTTCTCAACGAAAAGAAGCATAAATCGTTCCTGGAAAAGGCTCAGAAGGGCATGAAGGAATGGAACGAGTTGATGGTCGAGCGAGGTAGCAGAAAAGACGTTCCGATGAAGCCCCAAGTGGTCGCTCTCGAACTGGGGAAGCGCCTCTCCTCCGACGCAATTGTCGCCGGCGATTCCGGCAGCAATACCACCTGGTGGGCACGCCACATCCCGGCCAAATGGGGTCAGATGCACAGTTGCTCCGGAAACCTTGCCACCATGGCGAACGGTTTCCCCTACGCAATCGCCGCGCAGGTAGCTTATCCCGGGCGCACCGTAGTTGCCTGGGTTGGAGACGGCGGGTTCACCATGCTGATGGGCGAGATGGCAACGTGCATGAAATACAAGTTGCCGGTCAAAGTCTTCCTCATCAAGAATGACGAACTCGCGCAGATCAAGTGGGAGCAGATGGTCCTGCTCGGCAACCCTGAATACGTCACAGGTTTGCAGCCAATCGATTTCGCCGCGGTCGCCCGCGGCTTCGGCTGGGCCAGCTTTAGCATTAAGAGTCCCGCCGAATGCGGCCATGTCATTGATAGCGCGCTCTCCGTTCCCGGCCCGGCCCTTGTCGAATGCTATGTCGACCCCAACGAGCCGCCACTCCCCGCGAAGATCAAGCCGGAACAGGCGCTACATTTCGCCGAATCCATGGTGCGCGGCACCAAGGACTGGCAGAAGATCGCCGAGGTGATCGCAAAGGACCGCGTCAAAGAGCTGGTCTAACATCCGGAAGAGCCGATGGGTTCAGAACGCTCGAGCGTCAAGATCACGTCTGGTCGAATCTCCGCCTACACGATTCCTACCGATAAACCCGAGTCGGACGGGACCGCCAGGTGGGATTCCACCACCATCGTGATCGTTGAACTCATGGCGGATGGAATTACAGGCCTCGGCTACTCATATGCAAACGCTGCAGCCGCTCACGTTGCCGAAGAATTGGTCAAGCGGGAAATCCTGCACGGTGATCCGTTCAATATTCCCGCCCTGCATTCTGCAATGGATCGACAGGTCCGTAACTGGGGGCGTCCGGGGCTAGTCTCGGGCGCCATTTCGTCCATCGACACCTGTCTATGGGACCTGAAGGCGCGCCTTCTCCAGGAACCATTAGTGTGCCTGCTCGGCAAAGTGCGCGATGAAATCCAGGCTTACGGCAGCGGCGGGTTTACTTCGTACACCGAAAAGGAACTCATCGAGCAACTCGCCGGTTGGGCTGATGAAGGCCTCATGTGCGTGAAGATGAAGATTGGAACGCATCCGGAGCAGGATGTCACTCGCGTCTGCGCTGTCCAGAAGGCGCTACGCGGAAAGGCGCAACTCTATATCGATGCCAACGGCGCTTACGACCGTCAGCAGGCGCTCCACAAAAGCGAGCAGTTCGCCGACCTGGGCGTGACCTGGTTTGAAGAGCCCGTTACGTCGGATGACCGCATTGGGTTGCATTTGCTGGTGGAGCGTTCACCAGCAGTTATGAAGATCGCCGCGGGCGAGTACAACTATACGCTCGACGATGCGCGACTTTTAATCGAAGCTCAGGCCGTGGACGTGCTCCAGACCGATGTCACGCGCTGCGGCGGCATATCGAATTTCATCAAAATCGGTAGCCTTTGCGAGATCTGCCACTATCCATATTCCGCGCACACCGCGCCTTCCATTCACGCCACACTGTGCTGCTCCATTCTCGCGGCGATGAATGTCGAGTATTTCTACGATCATGTTCGCATCGAACACATGTTCTTCGATGGCGCGATTACCGCCGTCAACGGCAATCTGAAACCTGACTTTTCGCGGCATGGTATTGGCCTGGAACTCAAGCGACCCGACGCTGAAAAATTTCAGGTGTCATCATCGGCGCTGAGCTGACGGCCTAGCGGCGAGCCTCTGTAGCCATCGGCATCGCGTACGCCATGCCGATTGTGGCCCAGGCTGTTCCAGCCATGGAGATCCACTGGTCGTCATTGTAGGGGAAGCCGCTCTGAAAATACGGCTGGAATTTCGGGGCACGGCTGCTGACATGCCATGACCCGTCGTCCTGTTGCGTGTCTCGAAGGTAGGCGACAGCGCGGCTGTACGCCAGAGCACTTGACGGCACACCGGCCTCATGCAGCGCATAGAGTACCTGACCGGTAGCGTAAGCGTCGCTCTGAAGCCAGGGTGTCTGTGCCCATCCGCCATCGCTCCGCTGAAGTGCCAGAAGCTCCGT
>Ga0308173_10000242_pt1 | contig 21148 bp, 17 predicted proteins | sample PhyPR1_FD_203716 | JGI IMG/M metagenome (GOLD analysis project Ga0308173, IMG submission 203716) | Soil microbial communities from UC Gill Tract Community Farm, Albany, California, United States - DLSLS.P.R1 | ecosystem: Environmental > Terrestrial > Soil > Agricultural land | place: USA... | reverse complement strand
TCGCCCCAGGTCACGAGGATCGAGGCGAGGTTGCCGCTCGCCCGGACATATTCCGGGCCGCGGGCGCGACGCGCCACCTCTCTGGCTGCCTCGAGGTCGTCGATGCCGCCGGCATCACCGGCGGAGGTGCGCGCGGTTCCGATCGTGTTCAGCGCGTGGGCGCGCATCTCGTCCCGCCCCAGGTCGACGGCCAACGCGAGAGCCTGGCGTCCGAGCCTCGACGCGCGGTCGTATTCGTCGGCAAGCATGGCGAAGCGGGCGATGTTCGCCAGCACCCTCAGGCGCGCCTCGCGATCGACCATGCCTGTCGCACGCTGCTCCGCGTCGCGGAAGTGCGCGGCAGCGCTCGCGCGATCGCCGCGAAGCCAGCGGAACTCACCGAGCACCATCTCGGCGCGCGCCGCGTCGTCGCCCTCGAGCGCCGGGCGCGCACGAACGAGGTACCCGTCGCCGGCGAGATCGACAAAGGCGGTGGCCTCGGCGTGCTCGAGCGCGAGCCGGGGCCAGGCCGGATCGTCCTCCGGCGTCAACTCGAGTGCTTGTTGGTACAGGCTCGCGGCGTTCGTGAACGCGTTCAACGCGACCGCGCGGCGGCCCGCATCGCGGAGAGCTGCCCCGGCACGGCCGGCGAGGTCGGCGACGTCGTGACCGACCGCACGCCCGTATTCGAGCGCGCACACGTAGTGGTGCGCGAGCAGTTCGGCGGCATCCTCACCCCGTACGTGCGCCCCGATCCACTCGGCGACCCGCTCATGCCGTTCGGCGCGCGTCGCCCGCGGGATCTGCGCGTATGCCACGTCGCGCACGAGCACGTGCCGGAAGGCGTACTGCTCCTCCCCCTCCACCGACGAACGCCGGTCGCGGCGCACGAACTCCTTTCGCTCGAGGCCACGAAGCGCATCGTCGAGCCCTGCCTCGGGGCGCTCCGCGGCGACGAGCGCACCGCGCCAGAACACCTTGCCGATCACGGCGGCGTCCTGGATCAGCTCCTTCTCGGCGCGCGTCAACGCGTCGAGCCGCGCCGAGATGAGCCCCTGGAGCGAGTCCGGCACCGGCAGCTCGTCGTTCGACACGCCTCCGTGCTCTGCGACCAGGCGGGCGAATTCCTCGGCGTACAGCGGGTTGCCGTCGGCGCGCGCAAGGACTGCCGCCTGCACGTCCGCCGGCAGCACCGCCCGCTCGAACACGGCGTGGACGAGCTCGGCCGTCTCGGACTCCGAGAGCGGCACGAGCGAGAGCGTCGTCGCGTTCGGCTTCCCGCCGCCCCAGTGCGCACGCCGGGCGAGGAGCTCCGGCCTCGCCGTTGCGACGACAAGCAGCGCCACGTCGGTCGCCCAGTCGACGAGACCGTCAATGAAGTCGAGCAGGCCGTCGTCGGCCCAATGAAGATCCTCGAACACGAGAACGGAAGGGCGTTCGTCGGCGAGGGCCTCGAGGAACCGGCGCCACGCGCCGAACGCCTCGGCACGGCGGTCCGAGCCGTCTCGCTCTTCGGCCACTCCGACAAGCGGCCGTAACATCGACTGGATCCAGTCGACCTCCTCCGCCGCGCAGACGCGCGCGACAACCTCACGGAGCTTCGTCTCGGCGACCTGCGCCGGATCGCTTTCGAGGATCCCGGCCTCTGCCTTGAACATCTCGCCGAGCGCCCAGTAGCTGACCCCCTGCCCGTAGGGCAGCGAGCGCCCTTGACGCCACCGGATCAGCTCCGGTTCGCGCTCGACCGCGGCTGTGAGTTCCTGCACGAGGCGGCTCTTCCCCATCCCGGGCACACCGACGATCGTCACGAGCTGCGGCTCGCGCTCGGCTCGAGCGCGGGAGAGTGCGCCGAGAAGCTGGTCGAGCTCGCGCGTGCGCCCGACGAGCACCGTCCGCGGGCGCAGCTCGACGTCGACACCAAGGAGCGAACGAGCCGCGACCGGCTCCCACACCGAAACCGGCTGCTGTTTCCCCTTCGCCTCGACCGGAGCGTGCGCGCGGTAGTCGATCGCTCGCTCCGTCGACCGGTACGTCGCCTCTCCGACGAGGATCCCGTTCACCGGAGCCGCACCCTGCAGGCGCGCCGCCGTGTTGATCACGTCGCCGGCGACGAGCCCCTCGCCGGTCTCCGGCCGCGCGCCGATGCTTACGAGCGCCTCCCCGGTATTCACCGCAAGCCGAACCTCTACACCCTCGTCCTCGATCGCCCAGTCACGGATCGCGAGTGCTGCCCGAACGGCGCGCTCGGCGTCGTCCTCGTGCACCGCCGGCGCCCCGAAGACGGCGACCACCGCGTCGCCGATGAACTTCTCCACCGTCCCGCCGTGCCGTTCGAGCTCGTGGCGCACCCGGGCATGGAACGCCGAAAGCTCGGCGCGCACATCCTCCGGGTCGAGCCGCTCGGCGCGCGCAGTCGAGCCGACGAGGTCGCAGAAGACGACGGTAACGACCTTCCGCTCCTCGATGCGCGTGGACACATCCACGAGGCGCTGCCCACAGTCGGAGCAGAACTTCGCGGCGGCCGCGTTCTCGAAGCCGCACGACGGACATTTGATCACGAGCCGCTCCTACGCACCACCAAAGCGTATGACAGTCAGGCCCCGGCCGCAGCGCCGCGCACCGGCGGTCGCTCGGTAGGCTTGAGTCCGGGTGACGGAGACGGCACGCCGACCGATTCAGGTCGCACTACTCGGGCTCGGCGAAGCCGGCAAGGCATTTGCGAGCGACCTCATCGCCCTCGGCGTGCCCACTGCAGGATGGGACCCGGTGCCGGCCCGGTCGGTTGTGGGGCTGCGGCGCGCCGAGAACGCCGTCGATGCGGTCGCCGGGGCGGATCTCGTGTTGAGCCTCAACTCCAGCGCGAGCGCTGTCGCTGCCGCCGAAGCGGTTGCCGCAGGGCTCTCGCCCGGGTCCCTCTTCGCCGATCTGAACACAACCGCCGCCGCAGTGAAGCGAGAGATCGCCGCGACCGTCCGCTCCGCCGGCTCGTCGTTCGCGGACGTCGCGCTCCTCGCCCCCGTGCCCGGCCGCGGGATCCGCACACCTGCCCTCGCCTCGGGTGACGGCGCCGCGCGCTACGCGGAGATCCTGTCCTCGCTCGGGGCCCCGGTCGATGTCGTGGGACCGGAGCCGGGTGCCGCGGCTACGCGCAAGCTCCTCCGCAGCGTCTTCATGAAGGGGCTCGCCGCATCCGTTCTCGAAGGTCTCGCTGCGGCAGAGGCGGCCGGTTGCGCCGACTGGCTTCGATCGGACATCGCGGCGACGCTCCGCGACGCCGACGAGAGCCTCGTCGATCGTCTCGTCGACGGCAGCAGGCAGCACGCCGTCCGCCGGACCGCCGAGATGGAGGCTGCAGCCGAGCTCCTGCGCGAGCTCGGGGTCGAGCCGCACGTCGCAGAGGCGGCGGCCGGCGTCCTGCGCGGGCTGACATGACGGGGCCCGCGAGCGACGTGAGCGACCCCGGTCGGACCGCCTAGGTCGCGGAGCGGGCCGCGGACGCCGCGCGGCGGCGGTTGATCAGCCGCGAGGCGACCACGGCGATCACGAGGATCGCGCCGTAGAAGAGGGACTGCACATACGTCTGCGCGCCCAGGAGGTTCATGCCGTTCACGCCGACGGCCAGGAAGAACACCGAGATACCGGCGCCGATGGCGTTGAACCGCCCCGGCTGGATCGTCGTCATGCCGAGGAAAACGGCGGCGTACACCGAGAGCAGGAGGTTCCCCGCGCCCGGCGTCGCCGATCCGAGGACGCCGTCGTTGATGATTCCCGAGATCGACGCGATCAGCCCTGCGATCACGAAGCCGGAGAACCTGATCGACCCGACCCTGAAGCCGCTGAGACGCGCAACCTCACGTGACTGACCGACGAACAGCGCACGTTGGCCGAACGCCGTGAAGGTGAGCACGTACCACATGATCAGCATGATCACCACGCCGTACCAGAAGTCGAGCGGGATCGTGAGGAGGTGGTGGATGACCGTCCAGTCGGTGAGCTTCGTCGAGATGCCCGGAACCGTCTGCTGGTTGGGCAGCCAGAAGGCGATGCCGTTCATGACGCTCCCGGTCGCGAGCGTGATGATGAACGGGTTGACGTCGAAGGCGACGACGATCCATCCGTTGACGATGCCGCACACGAGCCCGGCGCCGAGACCGGCGAGGATCGACGGGACGATGCCCCAGCCGTGGTTCACGTTCAGCCATCCGACCAGCACGGAGGTCAGGCCGGAGGTCTCCGCCACCGACAGGTCGAGGTCGCCGTTCGTGAGCGGGACCAGTAGCGCCATCACGAGCACGAGACCCACGGCGTTCAGGCCGAAGATGGTGGTGAAGTTCGACCACTCGAAGAACGTGTCCGGCCGGGCGACGCCGAACCCGGCGACGATCGCCGCGAACGCGATCGGAAGCAGCGACGCCTCGAACAGGCGGGCGCTGAAGACCCGGGAAGACCAGGTCCGGAAGCTCGGGCGATCCACCGGGGCGGCCTGCGCCGGCTCGTCGGCGCTCACGCCGCGATCGTCGCCTCTCTCGCGCCGCGCGCGGCGGCGGAATAGACCTCGCTGGTGATCCGGTCGCGGTTGTAGGGCGGCGCCATCGTGCCGGCGATCGCGCCGCCCGCGCACAGCAGGATGCGATGCGCCATCGTCGCGAGCTCGTCGAAGTCGGTCGTCACCCAGAGGATCGCTCCACCGGCCTCCGCGCGCGTCCGCATCAGCTCGTAGATCTGGTGGCGGGTGGCGACGTCCACGCCCTGGGTCGGTTCGTGCAACAACATCACCCTCGGGTTCTGCTCGAGCCAGCGGGCGAGCACCACCTTCTGCTGGTTCCCACCCGAGAGCGCCCACAGGTTCAGCGAGGCGTCGCGGGGGCGCACGTCGTAGGTCGCCGCTCGCTGGTTCGAGGTGGCGAGGAGCTTGTCCAGACGCAGGAAGCCGCCCTGCATGAAGCTCTTGAGCGAGAGCGAGAGCATGTTCAGCGAGACGGGCAGGTCGGGCGCGACTCCGTGTTGCTTGCGATCGGCGGGCACGAGCGCGACGCCGAGCTCGATCGACTTGCCCGGAGCGAGATCGGAGACGTCGCCGTGCCAGTCGCCGATCGTGACCTCGCCGCTCGAGCCGGCGACGTCGCCGAACAGCACGTAAGGGAGGTCCTCGGTGCCGCTCCCCAGCAGGCCGGCGATCCCGAGGATCTCGCCTGCACGCAACGCGAAGGTCATGCCGCGGACGCGTCCGCCGCGCACGTCCTTCACCGAGAGCACCACGTCGCCGCCCACGTCGAGGGCCGCGTCGGAGCCGTGGCTCGTCGCCGACTCGATGGCGGCACGGTCCATGTGGTGGCCCGAGACGAGCTCGATGAGGTCGGCGTCCGAGACGTCTTCGACGATCACGTCTCCGACCTTCTCGCCGTCGCGGAGAACCGCGGCGCGGTGCGCGATCTCGCGCACGGCCGACATGTCGTGCGAGACGAACAGCACACCGATCCCGTCGTCCGTGACGCGACGGACCAGATCGAACAGGAAGACCTTCTCGTGCGCGGGCAGGAACACGGTCGGCTCGTCGAGGACGAGCACACCTCCTCTCTGGTCGTGCTCCTGCCGGTACTCGCGCAGATCCTCGGCGGCGCGCACGATCGCGAGCAGCGCCTGGGACGTCGGGCGCAGGCGACCCACCTGTGCGCCGGGGTCGAGGTCGACCCCGTAGCGCTCGAAGATCCGGCGGGCGCGCCTGCGCTCGGCGCGCCAGTTGATGGGCGCCGCGGAGCCGAGACCCCGCGTGACGCGGCGCCCGACGAAGAGGTTCTCGACCACGTTGAGATCGGGCGCGAGGCCGAGGTCCTGGTAGACGAAGGCGAGCCCCGCCATGCGCGCGCGGCTGAGAGCGACCGGCAGCGGCACGTCGACGCCGTTCAGCCGCAGCTCACCGCCCGGCTCGGGCTCGTGGTAGCCGGACAGGATCTTGACGAGCGTCGACTTGCCGGAGCCGTTCTCGCCCAGCAATGCGACGACCTCGCCGGCGTGGATCGTGACGTCGACGCCGCGGAGCGCACGGAACGCTCCGAAGCTCATCGCGAGGTTCTTCGCCTCGAGCGCGGGCGCCGCCGGACCGGTACGACTGCTCATCGCTTCCCAGTTTGTACCGATCCAGGCGACGCCCGCAGCATCGCTTACTTCGTGACCTGCCAGAGCCTCTTGAAGTCCTTGATGAAGGCTCCGTTGCTGTACGCCTTGTCGCTGTAGTTGTTGCCCTTGTAGAAGGTCGCCGCGTTCTTCTTCGTGAAGAAGATGTTGGGAGCGATCTCCCTGCCGACCGGCGCCGCCTTCTGGTGCGCCAGCAGGCGGATCACCTGATCGAGCTGGTTGTACGCGTCCCAGCGCTCGTCGGGGCCCGAGTCACCCGCGAAGATCGGGTTCTTCTGGACGGTCTTGATCTCGGCGATGCCGCCGCCCCAGGCGTAGAGCTTCAGACCCCGGTGGGTCGCGGCCGCGCGCTGGACGACGCTCACGATCACGTCGCTCATGCCGTCGAACGTGACGATGACCGCGTTGATGTTCCTATGACCCTGGAGATCGGTCGCGATCGCCTGCTGCTCCTTGGTGCTGCCCCAGTCCTGCGTGCCGAAGTCCTCTTCCTTTTCGATCGTGCAGGTCTTCGCGCACCACCTCTTGATCGCGTTCTTCAGCGCCTTCTGCGCACCCGTGTACTGGGCGACCTGCGGGCTGTTCAGGAAGAGGATGTGCGCAGGCTGACCCTTGAGGTCGACGAGCGCCTGAGCCAGGTCCGTCGTGACGCCGCCGGCGGTGTCGACGCCGCTCTCGGCCGAGAGGTTGGTGAACGGGAAGGCCTTGTTCCCGCCGATCTGGTTGTAGTTGCCGTCGACCACCGGGATGTGGGCGCTCGCAAGCGCCTGCAGCTGCGGCCCGATCGCGCTGGCGGCGGGCCCGCACAGCATCACGACCGCATCCGCCTTGTCCGTGAGCGCCGTGCTCAGGTTCGCCTGCCAACTCGGCGGCCCGGCGTTCGTGTTGAGCGGGATGACCTTGGCGCCGAGCGCCTTGGCCTCGGCATCGAGATAGCCCTGCTGCCCCTTCAGGTTGCAGGCGTCGATCTCGGAACTGATCGGGAACGTGACGATCGTCTTGCCCGCGAGCGCTTTCCGGGCGTTGACGGACGGGCCAGGTGCGTGCCATACCGGCGCGGCCTGCGCCTTGGCCACGAACGCCCTCAGCTGAGCGAGCTCAGACGGACTGATCGCGGTCTTCGTGGAATGCGCCGAAGCGCCCGCGACGCCGGCCGTCACCGCGGCGACGATCACGAGCGGAATTGCGGCAAGGCGCCAGTAGGCGACGAGCCGCCGGTAAGGCGAACTCATAACAGCACCCCTCTCCTATCGCTTGTCGAACCCAGTGATGGTCATCTTCGAGTGCTACGAGCACCGATTGCAAGCCGCGCGACCAGTGTCTCCCATGTTGTGGTCACGATTGTATACAATCGAGGCGCCAATGTCACCTCTCTGCGAATGCCGGTACGAGGTGCTGCCGTTCCCGCGGAGCGAGGAGCAGGCGGCCGGGATCGGCACGTCGCTCCGCCTCACGATCACGGCCTCGCCGAAGCACGGCATCGACCGCAGCGTCGGCTACGCCGAGCGGCTGCGCGCGTTCGGCCACCACGTGACGCTCCATCTCGCGGCGCGCATGGTCAGGGACCGCGCGCACCTCGACGCGATCCTGGCGCGGACGAGCCAGGCAGGCGTCGACGACCTCTTCGTCGTCGGCGGCGACATGCCGGAGCCGATCGGCGACTACGGATCGGCGGGCGAGATCCTCGACGTGCTCGCGGACCATCCGTTGCGGCCGGCCGCGATCGGCATCGCCGCCTATCCCGAGGGCCATCCGCTGATCGGCGAACGTCAGCTCGCGTCGGCCCTCGACCGAAAGGCGCGCCTCGCGACCTACATGGTCACGCAGGTCTGCTTCGACGCCGGCGTACTGCTCGGCTGGCTCGCGCACGTGCGCGAGACCGGGATCGCGCTGCCGCTTTACGCGGGCGCGACGGGACAGGTCGACCGGCGGCGCCTGCTCGAGATCTCCGTACGCATCGGCGTCGGTCCGTCGCTTCGCTTCCTGCGCAAGCAGCGCGGCGCCGGCCGGCTGCTCCGGGGCGCCGGCGACGCCGTGGAGCAGTTCCAGGACGCGATCGACGCGCGCCGCGGCGATCCCGGGCTCGGGATCGCGGGCTTCCACTTCTTCACGTTCAACGAGCTGGCCGCGACGTGGCGCCGGGAGCAGGAGCGCTGCGCGCGCGACGACCGGCCGACGGTCGAGGCCGGGGCGACGTGAGCGGGAAGCGCGACCATCCCGTTCCGGGCGCGGCCGCGCGCGAGCTCGTACGCGGCGCGGTCGACTACCACGTGCATGTCTCGCCAGACGTCGTCGACCGGCGCATCGACGACCTCGCGCTCGCCCGCCGCTGCCTCGAGACCGGGCTCGCCGGGTTCGGGCTCAAGTCGCACTACACCGCAACGGCGGAGAGAGCGCGTGTCGTCGCCGCCGCCGTTCCCGGCGTGACGGTGCTCGGCACGATCACCCTGAACGCCGCCGTCGGCGGACTGAATCCGCTCGCGGTGGAGATCGCCGCCCGCGAGGGCGCGCGCATCGTCTGGTTCCCGACCGTCTCCGCCGAGAACGAGCAGCACGAGGTCACCGAGGCGCGCGCGGAAGGGAACGTCCCCGTCTGGGTCAGGCTCGAGCTGTCGCTGCGCGACGCCGGAGTGGGCGCCGAGCCGGTTCGCGTCGTCGACGACGGCGGCCGCCTCACAGACGGCGCCGAGCGCGTGCTCGACGTCGTCGCCCGCCAAGGGCTCGTCCTCTGCACCGGACACCTCGGCCGGGACGAGATCTTCGCCGTCGTCTCGGCGGCATCCGAGCGCGGCATCCGCGACGTCGTCGTCACGCACCCGGAGTTCCCTTCGCAGTCGCTCGAGCCGTCCGACCAGGTCGCGCTCGCGGAGATGGGAGCCGTGATGGAGCGCGTCTTCACCACCGCGTACACCGGCAAGTCGACGTGGGCGCGCGTGTTCGAGGCGACGCGCGCGGTCGGCGTCGAGCGCACCGTCTGGGCGACGGATCTGGGCCAGCTCGCGAACCCACCTGTCGAGGACGGGCTCGCGCTGATGGCGGAGGCGTTCCTCGACGGCGGCTTCACGGAGGACGATGTCCGCACCATGGCGGTGACGAACACGCGGCGGATCGCGGGGCTCGAGCAGGGGGCCGTGGAGACGGTCGGGTCGTGAGCCGCAGGCTGCTCGTCGTCGGCGCCCATTCGGCGGACTTCGTCTGGCGCGCCGGCGGCGCGATAGCCGTGTGCACCGCGAGCGGCGGCACCGCCGATGTGATCGCGCTCTCGTACGGCGAGCGCGGCGAAAGCGGCGAGCTCTGGAAGCAGGCCGACCAGACCGTCGAGAACGTCAAGCGAATCCGGCTTGCAGAAGCCGAGCGCGCGGCTGCGCACCTGGGCGCGACCTTTCGCTGCCTCGACTTCGGCGACTACCCGCTCGAGGTCGGCCACGAGCGGCTGCTGCAGCTCACGGAGGTCATCCGCGACTTCGCGCCCGACGTGATCGTGACGCACACCGACACCGACCCGTTCAACCCCGACCACGGGCTCGCGTCCGTCGTCGTGCAGCGGGCGCGATCGCTCGCTGCGGGCGCGGGCGTCCCGAGCGCGTTCCGCGCGATCCGGCCGCCGGCGCTCTACCTGTTCGAGCCGCACCAGCCCGAGCTCTGCAACTTCACGCCGACGACGTTCGTCGACATCACGGCCGTCTTCGAACAGAAGCAGGCGGCGATGACGGAGATGAAGGCGCAGCAGTACCTGCAGACGTACTACACCCAGCGCGCCGACCATCGCGGCAACCACGCGCGCCGCGCCAGCGGTGACGATGCGATCCGCCAGGCCGAGGCGTTCATGCGGGTCATCCCGGACGCGGTGGCGCAGCTGTGAGCACGACGGTCGATGTGGCCGAGCTCGCGCGGCTCGGCTCCGCCACCGTCTACGAGGCGGGCGGTCGCAGCGGCTACGTCGAGGCCGATCTCCTCCAGGTCGTCGCCGGGAGCGCGATCGCGGGCCCCGCGCGCACCGTGCGCTGCGGCCAGGACGACAACCTGATGGTGCACGCCGCGATGGCGTCGGTCGAGCCGGGCGACGTGCTCGTGCTGACGATGCCGGAGCCCGCCCCCGTCGCGCTCGTCGGCGAACTGCTCGCGACGCAGGCGAAGGCGCGCGGCGCGGCCGGGATCCTCGTGGACGCGTCTGTCCGCGACGTCGACCAGCTCGTCGAGATGGGCCTGCCGGTCTGGGCGCGCTGGGTGCGCATCCGCGGCGCGACGAAGAAGGTCGTCGGCGAGATCGACGTGCCCGTCGTCGTCGGCGGCGCGACGATCCGGCCGGGCGACATCGTCGTGCTCGACCGCGACGGCGCCGCGGTGGTGGAAAAGGAACGCGTCGCCGAGGTGCTCGCCGCCTCGCGCGAGCGCGAGCAGCGCGAGGTCGTCAAGCGTGCGCGGCTCGAGGCCGGCGAGCTCTCCTGGGAGACCGACGGGCTCCGCGACAAGGTCGAGAGGGGCGAGCTGTGAGCGTAGGCTCGACGGAGCTCACCAAGAGCGGAGGCGCCGGCTCGGCCGGCGACGGCAGCGGGAGATGAACGAACCGGTCTACGACGTCGCGCATCTCGGCCGCGTCGAGCTGCTGACGCCGGAGCTCGACGCGAGCGTCGACTTCTTCGTCTCGGTGCTCGGCATGGACGAGGTCGAGCGTGACGGCGACTCGGTGTTCCTGCGCGCCTGGGGCGACTACGAGCGCGCCTCGCTGCGGCTGACCGCCGGGGAGCGACCGGGTCCGGGAACGATCGCCTGGCGGACGACGAGCGAGCCCGCGCTCGAGCGCCGCGTCGCCGCGATCGAGGCGCGGGGGCGCGGTCTCGGCTGGAAGGACGGCCTTGCGGGAATCGGGCGCAGCTACGCGTTCACCGATCCCGACGGCCACCGTATGTCGATCTACTACGACACCGAGTACTTCGCCCCGGTCGACGGCCAGACGCCCGCGCTCAAGAACCAGCCGCAGCGCATGGCCGTCCGCGGCGTCGCGGTGCGCCGCCTCGACCATGTCAACGTCTGGTGCCGCGACATCGACGATAACGCCGACTTCATGGTCGACTCGCTCGGCTTCCGGGTGAGCGAGCAGGCGGTCGATGCCGAGGGCCGCCGCACAGGCGCGTGGCTCCACGTGACGCCGAAGTCGTACGACCTCGCCTACGGCCGCGTCGATCCCTCGGGCGTCGGCGGGCGGCTGCATCACGTCGCCTACGCCGTCGACGCGCGCGAGTACGTGCTGCGCGCCGCCGACGTCTTCCTCGACGCGGGCGTCCGCATCGAGGCCGGCCCGGCAAAGCACGCCGTGCAGCAGACAACGTTTCTCTACGCGTTCGAGCCGGGCGGCAATCGCGTGGAGATCATCACCGACGGGCGGCTGCTGCTCGCCCCGGACTGGCGGCCGATCACGTGGACGCCGGAGGAACGGGCGCGCGGGCAGGCGTGGGGAACGCACATGCCCGAGAGCTGGTTCACGTACGCGACGCCGCCCGAAGAGAAGCCAGAATCGAGAGAAGGGGAGCACGCATGAGCGCCAGGAACCTGCAAGAGATCGTCGACTCGAACGACGTCGTCGACATGCTGCGGAACTCGCAGCTCGGCGCGTACATCTATCCCGTCGTCCCGGCCGAGTTCACGAACTGGCGCCGCGAGCAGCGCGCCTGGCGCGAGACCGCGTGCCTCTACGACCAGACGCACCACATGGTCAACCTCTTCGTGCGCGGACCCGGCGCGAAGGACGCGATCGCCGCCACGGCGATCAACAGCCTCGCCGACTTCCCCGCCGACCGCGCGAAGCAGTACGTGCCCACGACCCCGGCGGGAAACGTCGTCGGCGACGGGATCCTCTTCCACCTCGAGGACGAGGAGTTCCTCTTCGTCGGGCGCTCACCCGCGGCGAACTGGCTCCGGTACCACGCGGAGACCGGCGGCCACGACTGCGAGGTCGAGCTCGACGACCGCTCGCCGATGCGCCCGTACGGCAACCCCGTCACGCGCCGCGTGTGGCGCTTCCAGGTCCAGGGGCCGAACGCGTGGCAGGTGCTCGAGAAGGTGAACGGCGGGCCGATCGACCAGCTCAAGTTCTTCCGGATGGGGACGATGAAGGTCGCCGGCCGCGAGGTGCGCACGCTGCGCCACGGAATGGCCGGCCAGCCGGGACTCGAGCTGTGGGGGCCGTACGAGACGCGCGACGAGTCGCGCGAGGCGATCCTCGAGGCCGGGCGCGAGTTCGGGCTCGAGCCGGTCGGGTCGCGCGCGTACTCCTCGAACACCCTGGAGTCGGGCTGGATCCCCTCCCCGCTCCCGGCGATCTACACCGGCGAGGAGATGCGCGGCTACCGCGAGTGGCTCCCGGCCGACAGCTACGAGGCGGTGAACGCGCTCGCGGGCAGCTTCGTCTCCGACGACATCGAGGACTACTACCTGAACCCCTTCGAGCTCGGCTACGCGCACATCGTCAAGTTCGACCACGACTTCATCGGCCGCGACGCGCTCGAGCAGATCGATCCGGAGACGCAGCGGAAGAAGGTGACGCTCGAATGGTCGAACGAGGACGTCACGGAGATCCTCGGCTCGGTCTTCGCGCCCGAAGGCGAGGGCTACCAGTTCTTCGACCTGCCGAACGCGAACTACGCGTCGTCGAACTTCGACTCGGTGCTCGACGACAGCGGCAACGTGGTCGGGCTGTCGCTCTTCACGGGGTACAGCGCGAACGAGAAGCACGCGCTCTCGCTCGGCGTCGTCGACCCGGAGATCGAGATCGGCAGCACGGTGACTGTGGTCTGGGGCGAGCCCGACGGCGGGACGAGGAAGGCGACCGTCGAGCCGCATCGCCAGAAGGAGGTGCGCGCGGTCGTCAGCCCCGCGCCGTACTCCAAGGTCGCGCGCCTCGACTACGCCGGCGGCGGCTGGCGGAGCGGAGGGCCCGGCGCGTGAGCACGGACGCCGCGACACGCCGCGTCGCCGCGCGGTCTCCGGACGAGGTCTATCGCGAGCTGCACGATGCGATCGTCTCCGGACGGCTCCAGCCGAACGAGCGCCTCGTCGAAGCGGACCTCGTCGAAGCGCTCGGCGTCGGACGGACGACGATCCGCACCGCGCTGATCCGCCTCGAGCAGGAAGACCTCGTCGAGCGCGAGCGGAATCGCGGCGCCCGTGTGCGGATGGTGTCGCTCCCGCGGGCGATCGAGATCCTCCAGGCGCGCGAGGTGCTCGAGGGCCTGACGGCGAGCAGGGCCGCCGAGCACATCACGGCGAAGGAGGCGGCCGCGCTGCGGACCGACCTCGCAGCGCAACGCAAACAGCTCGACCGCGGCGACCTGCTCGCAGCATCCGACGCGAACGCGGCCTTCCACCGCCGAATCGTCGCGATCGCACGGCACGAGACCGCGGAGCGGCTGATCTCGTCGCTCCACGCGCAGATGGTGCGGTTCCAGTACCGCACGATCCTCTCGCCCGGTCGATCGGAGAGCTCGTTCGGCGAGCATCTCGCAATCGCGGACGCGATCGCCGCCGGCGATCCGCGCGCCGCGGAGCGCGCAATGCGCAAGCACATCGCCAACGTCACGGCGGCGCTGCGTGACTCGGCAGGAGACGGAAGGAGCCCGATCGGATGACCAGCGAGAGCCTCGAAGCGGCGATCGGGCGGGTCGGAAGCCCGATCGAGCTGCTCCGCAACGCTGCGGCGCGGCCGTACACGTTCCCGGTCACGCCGGAGTTCAGCAACTGGCGTTCCGAGCAGCGAGCCTGGCGAGAGACGTGCGCGCTGCTCGACCAGTCCCACCACATGGCCGATCTCTTCGTCCGCGGACACGACGCGCTGCGGCTCTTCAGCGATCTCGGCGTCAACAACGTCTCGCGATTCCGCCCGGAGACGGCGAAGCAGTTCGTCGCGGTGAACCACGACGGGTATGTGATCGGCGACGGGATCCTCTTCTACCTCGGGCCCGACGACTTCGATTTCGTCGGCGCGCACCCGGCGATCGTCGACTGGGTGCACTACAACGCGGAGGTCGGCGGCTACGACGTCGAGATCGAACGCGACGAGAACTCGCTCGACCGCGAGGGACCACCGAAGCTCTACCGCTACGAGCTCCAAGGACCGGCGGCGAACGCGGTGATCGAGCGCGCCACCGGCAGCGTCGTCCCGCAGGTCGGCTTCTTCCACATGACCCGCTTCACGATCGCGGGCCACGAGGCCCGCGCGCTCCGCCACGGGATGGCAGGCCGTCCCGGCTTCGAGCTGTTCGGGCCGTGGGAGGAGGGCGAGGACGTGCGGCAGGCGCTCCTCGAAGCAGGCGAGCAGCTCGGCCTCGTGCCCGCGGGCGCGAAGGCGTACTCGACCGCCAACCTGGAGTCGGGCTGGATCCCGTCGCCGCTGCCCGCGATCTTCACCGGCGAGGCGCTCCGCGAGTTCCGCGAGTGGCGCCGCGCCGCGCGCGCGGGCTCCCTCGGCGGCAGCTTCGCCTCGGACGACGTCGCCGACTACTACGTGACGCCGTACGACCTCGGCTACGGGCGCCTGGTCGCGTTCGACCACGACTTCGTCGGCCGCGAGGCGCTCGAGCGGATCGCGCAGGCCGAGTCGCGGACGAAGGTGACGCTCGTCTGGAATCCCGAGGACGTGGAGCACGCGATCGGCACCCAGCTCGGCCGGGAGCGGTCGGCGAAGTACATCGACCTGCCGAAGGCGCGCTACGCGCTCTTCCAGTACGACGACGTGCGCCGCGACGGCCGCCACGTCGGCATCTCGATGGACTGCGGCTACATCTACAACGAGAAGGCGATGATCTCGCTCGCCGTCGTCGACGCGTCCGTCGCGGAGCCGGGCACCGAGGTGGTCGTCGTCTGGGGCGAGGAGCCGAACTCGACGAAGCCGCAGGTCGAGCCGCACGAACAGATCGAGCTGCGCGCGACGGTCGCCCCCGTGCCGATCGACGACTTCGCGCGCGGCGCCTACCGGACGAACTAGCCCCAGATCTCGTGCGCGACCTCGACGACGAGGCGCAGCTTCGCGATCTCCTCGTCGATCGTGAGCGCGTTACCCTCCACCGTCGACGAGAATCCGCACTGCGGGGACACGCAGAGCTGGTCGAGATCGACGTGGCGTGACGCCTCCTCGACGCGCCGCTTGATCGCGTCCTTCGACTCGAGCTCGCCGCGCTTCGTCGTCACGAGCCCGAGCACGACCTGCTTTCCCTTCGGCACGAAGCGGAGCGGAGCGAAACCGCCGGAGCGCTCGTCGTCCCACTCCATGAAGAAGCCGTCGACGTCGAGCTCGTTGAACAGCGCTTCGGCGACGAAGTCGTAGCCGCCTTCCGCCGCCCACGACGAGCGGAAGTTGCCGCGGCACATGTGCGTCGTCACCGACATCCCCTCGGGCCGCGACGAGAGCGCCTCGTTGATGTGGTGGATGTACTCGACGTGCTGGCGCTCCGGGTCCCCGCCGATCGAGGCGACGTACTCGCGCTGATGGGGGTCGTTGAGGTAGGCGAGGCTCGTGTCGTCGAACTGGAGATACGTGCAGCCGAGCTCGCCGAGCCGGCGCACCTGCTCGCGGTACGCGCTCGTCAGCCCCGCCCAGAACGAGTCGAGGTCGGGATACACGCCGGGGTCGATCGCAGCCTTGCCGCCGCGGTAGTGGACCATGCTCGGCGAGGGGATCGTCAGCTTCGGCACGGCCGTCGACACGGACTCCTGCAGGAACCGGAAGTCGTCGCCGAAGATCGTCTTCGACACGCCGAGCTCGCCGTTCACGTGCAACGCGGCCGGCGTGAACTCGATGTCTCCCTCCGGGTTGTGGAACTGGACGGAGATGTGGCCGGCCTCCTTGGTGATGCCGTCGAGCTGGTAGATGAAGTCCATGTGCCACGACGCGCGGCGGAACTCGCCGTCGGTGGCGGACTGCAGCCCGGCCTCCTCCTGCATGCGCACGGCCTCGCGGATCGCCTCGTCCTCGATCGCGCGGAGCTCCTCGTCGTCGATCCGCCCCGCGGCGTGCTCGCTGCGCGCGTCGAGCAGCTGCTTCGGCCGCAGCAGGCTGCCGACGTGGTCGGCGCGGAACGGTGGCGACGTGCGGTGCGTCACGCGACGGTGTATATCGCACTCGTGTCGTCGCCTGCCGATCTCGGCGTCGTCGAAGCGGCAACAGCGCTCGCGCGCCGCGACGTGTCGTCCGTCGAGCTCGTGTCCGCCTGCCTCGCGCGCATTCGCGAGCGAGACGGCGAACAGAGCTTCGACGGATCCGCCACGTCGGTGAACGCGTGGGTGCGCGTCTACGAGGAGGACGCGCTCGCGGCGGCGGCGCGCGCGGACGCGAAGCGCACCGGGCCGCTCTGCGGGATCCCGATCGGGCTGAAGGACCTCTACGCCGTCGCGGGCAAGCCGCTCACCGCGTCGAGCCGCGTGCTCGAGGAGGTGCCGGCGAGGAGCTGCACGGCCTGGTCGCGGCTCGAGGCGGCGGGCATGGTGCTGCTCGGCCACGTGCACACGCACGAATTCGCCGCGGGCGGGACGACCGACCAGGTCGGGAACCCGCACGCGCTCGACCGCTCGGCCGGCGGCTCGAGCGGCGGCTCCGCGGCGGCGCTCGCCTCGCTGACGACCCCGGCGGCGACCGGCACCGACACCGCGGGGTCGCTGCGCATCCCCTCCGCGCTGTGCGGGACGGCGACGATCAAGCCGACGCGCGGCCTCGTCCCGCTCGACGGCATCGTGCCGCTCTCGACGAGCTTCGACCACGCCGGGCCGATGGCGCGCACGGTTGCCGACTGCGAGCCGCTGCTCGCCGCGCTCGCCGCCGCGAAACCTCCTGAGGAGCGCCGGCCGCTTCGACGGGTCGTCGTCTCGCCGCGCGTCTCCGACCTCGACCCCGACGTCGCCGCCGGCTTCGACGAGGCGCTCGCCCGGCTCCCGCTCGCCGCGGTGCCGCCGCCCGGCGTCGGCCTCGACCTCGGTCGCACGATGTTCGACGTGCTGACGGCGGACATGCTCGCCTACCACCGGCGCTTCGACGATCGCCGCGCGCTCTACCGGCCGTCGACGCGCGGCTTCCTCGAGTACGCGGAGGAGCGCGCGCTGCGCGACGACGAGCGCGCGGCGGCCGAGCGCCGGCGGGCCGACGATGTTGCGCGCTGGGTCGACTGGTTCGCCGCGAACGACGTCGATGCGATCGTCGAGCCGACCGTCCCGGTGGTCGCGCGCCGGCGCGGCCACGGCTACGACGAGCCGTTCAACGACGTCGCGGAGGTCTCGCTCACGCACTACTGGGACTGGACCGGGTTCCCGGTCGTCGCGCTGCCGGCGGGCGTAGGCGGCCGCAGCGGGCTGCCGGTGGGCGTGTCGCTCGTCGGGCGTCCGGGCGCCGACTGGGACCTGCTCACCGCCGGCGAGAAGTTGCAGCGTCAGCTCACCTGAAGCCGAGCCGCGCGGAGATGTCCGCGGCGGTCCGCATGAGGACCGGGCCGAAGCGCTCGCCGAGCGTCTCGCTGGAGATCATCGAGCTGTGCACCGCGAGATTGATCGCGCCGGCGGCGGAGCCGTCGTGGGCGAACACCGGCGCGGCGATCGAACGCAGGCCGTACGCGAGCTCCTCGTTGTTCACCGCGTAGCCCTGCTTGCGCACGCGGAGGAGCTCGGCGGCGAGCGCCGTTCGCGACCTGATCGTGTTCGGTCCGCGGCGCTGGAAGTCGACACGCCCGATCCGCGCTGCGCGATCGGCGTCCGGCAGATGCGCAAGCAGCACCTTGCCGAGCGACGTGCAGTACGCGGGCAGGCGCGCGCCGACATGGAGGTTCAGGTCGATCTCGCGCTGGCGCCCCTGCGCGCTGCGGCAGCGGTCGACGTACACGATGTCGAGGTCGTCGAGGATCGCCATGTTCGCGGTGTGGCCGGTCGCGTCGGAGAGCTCGCGCAGGTGCGGCCCCGCCACCTCGCGGAGCTCCATGGAGTTGATCGCCGAGAATCCGAGGTCGAGCACGCGCCAGCCGAGGCGGTACCGCTTCGAAGCGGGGTCCTGCTGGAGGTAGCCGAGGGCGGCGAGCGTCGACACGTACCGGTGCGTCGTCGAGCGGCTGAGGCCGAGGTCTCGGCCGAGCTCGCTCACCCCGAGGAGCGGCCGCTCCGGCCGGAACGACGCGAGGATCGCGAGCCCGCGCTCGAGGGACTGCGAGGAGCCGGGTTCGGCGGCCACCACCGTGTTCTAATAGATGGAACGGCGTCTTGACAACCGAACGACCGCGGGCGTAGCGTCGCGCTCGAGGCATGGGGCAGATCGAGGCCGTCCACGAGGTCAAGCAGCTGATCGGCGGCGCCTGGGCCGGCGCGGCGGACGGCCGGACGTTCGAGGACGCCGACCCCTTCACCGGCGAGGTCGTCTTCACCGCCCCGGCAGGCGGCGCCGCCGACGCGGAGGCGGCGATCCAGGCGGCTGCCGCCGCGTTCGAGGGCTGGCGCGCGACGCCGCCCGCGGAGCGGCAGCGGATCTTCCTCGCGGCCGCCGACCGGCTCGAGGAGCGCCGCGACGAGATCGTGTCGATGCTCGCACGCGAGACCGGCGCGACGTTCGGCTTCGGCATGTTCCAGTCGTTCTTCGTCCCCAACCTCTTCCGGCAGGCGGCGGGGCTTGCGTATGCCCCGCTCGGCCAGGTGATCCCGTCCGACTCCGGCGCGTTCGCGATGGGGATCCGACGCCCGGTCGGCGTCGTCGGCGCCTTCGCGCCGTGGAACGCGGCGCTCATCCTCTCGGCGCGCTCGATCGCGGCGCCGCTCGCGCTCGGGAACACCGTCGTCCTGAAGCCGTCGGAGTGGTCGCCGTGGTCCGGCGGCCTCCTGTGGGGCGAGATCTTCGGCGCCGCGGGTCTGCCGGACGGCGTGCTGAACGTCGTCACGCACGCGCCGGGGGAGGCGGAGCCGATCGCGTCCGCGCTGATCGAGCACCCGGCGGTGCGGCGCCTGAACTTCACCGGCTCGAGCGCGGTCGGCCGCATCATCGCGGAGGCCGCAGGCCGCAACCTGAAGCGCGTCGTGCTCGAGCTCGGCGGCTACAACCCGCTGATCGTCCTTGCGGACGCCGACCTCGAGTACGCGGTGAACGCGAGCGCGTTCGGGTCGTTCCTGCACCAGGGGCAGATCTGCATGTCGACGCGGCGCATCGTCGTGGAGCGCCCGATCGCGGAGGAGTTCACCGCGAGGCTCGCCGAGAAGACGGCCGGCCTCAAGACCGGCGACCCGAAGGAGCACGACACCGTCATCGGCCCGCTCATCAACGCGGGCGCGCTCGCGATGGTCGAATCGCGGGTCAAAGAGGTCGTCGCAGCCGGCGCGACGCTCCTCGCAGGCGGCGAGGCCGACGGCCCGTGCTACCGCGCGACGCTGCTCGCGGACGTGCCTCCCGACTCCGACTTCGCGCGGCACGAGACCTTCGGCCCCGTCGCGGCGATCGAGGTCGTCGACGACGCCGAGCAGGCGGTCGAGCGGGCGAACGCGACGTCGTACGGCCTGAGCGCAGGGATCATCACGGGCGACCGCGAGCGCGGGTTCGCCCTTGCGCAGCGCATCGACTCCGGGATCGTGCACGTGAACGACCAGACGGTCGCGGACGAGCCGCAGATGCCGTTCGGCGGCGTCAAGGACAGCGGCTTCGGCCGCTTCGGTGGGCAGGCGGTCGTCGACGAGTTCACCGAGCTCCGCTGGGTGACGATGCGCGACCAGGGTCACTCCTTCCCCTTCTAGTGCCGATCGTCCCACTCCGCGACGCGGTCTCCGACCTGGTGCGCGACGGCGACGTGGTCGCGCTCGAGGGCTTCACGCATCTCATCCCCCACGCGGCCGGGCACGAGCTGATCCGGCAGGGCCGGCGCGACCTGACCCTCGTCCGGATGACGCCGGACATCGTCTACGACCAGCTGATCGGGATGGGCTGTGCGCGCAAGCTCGTCTTCTCGTGGGGCGGCAACCCCGGCGTCGGCTCGCTGCACCGGCTGCGCGACGCGGTCGAGAACGGCTGGCCGCAGCCGCTCGAGCTCGAGGAGCACTCGCACGCGGGGATGGCGGCGGCGTGGGCCGCGGGCGCCGCGAACCTGCCGTTCGGCGTCCTGCGCGGCTACCGGGGCGGCGACCTGCCGGCGCGCACCCGCGTCGCGGCGGTGACGTGCCCCTTCACCGGGGAGCGGCTCGCGGCGGTGCCGGCGCACCACCCTGACGTCGGCATCGTGCACGCGCAGCGCGCCGACCGCGACGGCAACGTCCAGCTGTGGGGGATCCTCGGCGTGCAGAAGGAGACGGTGCTCTCGTCGTCGCGCTCGCTCGTCACCGTCGAGGAGATCGTCGACGAGCTGACGCCCGTGCCGGGCGCGATCGTGCTGCCGTCGTGGGTCGTCGACGCCGTCTGCGTCGCGCCGCGCGGCGCGCATCCCTCCTACGCGCACGGCTACTACGAGCGCGACAACGACTTCTACGTCGCGTGGGATGCGATCAGCCGCGACCGCGACGCGTTCCGCGCGTGGATGGACGAGCACGTGCTCGCGACGGTGGCCGCATGAGCGAGTACACCGCCGACGAGATGATGGCCGTGGAAGCGGCGCGGCGCATCGAGGACGGCACCGTCTGCTTCGTCGGCATCGGGCTGCCGAGCCTCGCGGCGAACCTCGCGCGCCGCACGCATGCCCCGCACAGCGTGCTCGTGTACGAGAGCGGCACGATCGGCGCGAAGCCCGAGTCGCTGCCGCTCTCGATCGGCGACGGCGAGCTCGCCGAGACGGCGGACGCCGTCGTCTCGGTTCCCGAGATGTTCGCGTACTGGCTGCAGGGCGGACGCATCGACGTCGGCTTCCTCGGCGCCGCGCAGATCGACCGTCGCGGCAACCTGAACAGCACCGTCATCGGCGCGTACGACGCGCCGAAGGTGCGCCTGCCGGGCGGCGGGGGCGCACCGGAGATCGCGCTCGGCGTGCGCGACGTCTTCGTCATGCTGCGCCACACGAGCCGAGCCTTCGTCGAGCAGCTCGACTTCACCACCAGTCTCGGC
>Ga0308173_10000241_pt1 | contig 21153 bp, 16 predicted proteins | sample PhyPR1_FD_203716 | JGI IMG/M metagenome (GOLD analysis project Ga0308173, IMG submission 203716) | Soil microbial communities from UC Gill Tract Community Farm, Albany, California, United States - DLSLS.P.R1 | ecosystem: Environmental > Terrestrial > Soil > Agricultural land | place: USA... | reverse complement strand
ACGAGCACATGAGAAAGGGACATGCCGCAATCGCCGGGACGAGACGCGCCTTCACCCTAGCCGCCATCGCCAGAATCGCGCTCGCGGCGAGCGCGGCCGGCGCGCCCGCATGGGCCTGCGCGCAAAGCAGCGTGACGCTCTACGGCATTCTCGACGCGGGCATCACCTACGTGACCAACACGGGCGGCTCACATGTCTTCAAGTTCGACGACGGAGTTTCCTACGGCAACCGCATCGGGTTTCGCGGCGCCGAGGATCTGGGCGGCGGGTTGCAAGCGGTCTTCGTGCTCGAATCGGGCTTCCGGCTCGGAACCGGGAGATACGCGTTCGGCGGCTCGGAGTTCGGCCGGCAGGCGTATGTGGGCCTGAAAAACGCGTGGGGCACGGTGTCGCTCGGCAATCAACTGGATATGACCGAAGAGTTTGTCTATCTCTACAACATCTCGGCGTGGGCGAGCGGCTATGCAATCCATCAGGGCGACTTCGACCGCATGAACGGCGACCGCCTGCCGAATTCAATCAAGTTCCTCTCCAACAATTTCGGCGGCTTCACCTTCGGCGGCATGTATTCGTTCGGCAATACGGCGGGCGACTTCCATCGCAACAGCGCGTGGAGCGTCGGCGGGCAGTACACGGCGAGCACCTTCAACATCGGCGCGGCCTATACGCAGCTGAACAACCCTAACGGCATCTACGCATTCGATCCCTACGCGATGATCGGTGCGCGCACCTTCCTTGGCCAGCCGACGGTATCGGTCGATCCGGCGACAGGCGCGGTCACCGACCTCTACAGCGAAAACGCGTTCCCCGTGGACAAGCAAGGCGCGTTCGCGGTGGGCGCGACGTGGACCATCGGCAAGCTGATGCTGTCGGGCAACTTCACGTACACGACGATCAAGGGCCTCGGCCAGACATCGCATATGCAGGTCTACGAAGGCGGCGCGTCATACGCGTTCATGCCGGATCTGAGCCTGTACGGCGGCTATCAGCACACGCGCTTCGAGGGCAATCACTGGAATCAGGGCTCGCTCGGGCTGCACTATCTGCTGTCCAAGCGCACCGATGTCTACGTCTCCGGCGATTATCTGCGCGCGTCCGGCCCCGTCGATGCCGTCATCGGCTATAGCTTCACGCCGTCGTCATCGAATACACAGGCCGACGTGCGCGTCGGCATGCGTCATTCGTTCTGAGCGCGAGCACGGCGCACGAGGCGGCATACCAATGCCTGTTGCGGCTTCTTTATTCTCGATCCCGCGCACGTTGCGTACGCCCGCATCGCCGCGATTGATTGTTCGCGGCGAACCCACGCGTCAGGCAGCCCGTGTGACCGGTTTACCGGTGCGCCTGGCGGCCCCGTCCGTATCCGCCGCCGATCCTGCCTTGGCCCGCCAGGTCCTGAGCAGCAACGCATTGGTCACGACGCTCACGCTGGAAAAGGCCATGGCCGCGCCGGCGAACATCGGGTCGAGCATGCCGAGCGCCGCGAGCGGAATGCCGATCAGGTTGTAGATGAACGCCCAGAACAGGTTCTGGCGAATTTTGCGGTAGGTGCGCCGCGAGATGTCGATGGCGTCGGCGACCAGCGCGGGATCGCCGCGCATCAGCGTGACGCCGGCCGCTTCGATGGCGACATCCGTGCCGCTCGCCATCGCGATGCCGATGTCCGCGGCGGCGAGCGCGGGCGCGTCGTTGATGCCGTCGCCGGCCATCGCCACGACGCCTTTCGCCGACGCCTTCAGTTGCGCGACGACCTTCGCCTTGTCGTCGGGCAGGGTTTGCGCATGGACGGCGTCCGGCGCGATGCCGAGCGCGCGCGCGACGGCCTGCGCGCTGCCCGCGTTGTCGCCCGTGACGAGCGCGGCCTTCACGCCCATGCGCGCGAGGCGGTCGATGGCGGCGCGTGCGGTCGGCTTGATCGTGTCGCCGAAAGCGAGCAGGGCGATGACGACGGGGCCGGACGATGCGGCGCCGGCGTCTGCAAGGTGGATCAGCCATGAAACCGTGTTGCCTTGCGCTTCCAGTTCGCGTGCGCGCGCGGCGAGCGCTTGCGGCACGCCGGCGTTCAGTTCGGCGAGCCAGCGTGCGCTGCCGATCGCGATGCGCCGGATGCGCCGGGAGGCATCGGCAGCAGCTTTCGTCGCGACGCTCGCCTCGACGCCACGCCCCGCGACCGCGCGCACCGCGCTCGCCTCGAATTGCCCCGTTGCGCTTTCATCGCGCGAAACGGAACCGGCCGCCGCGATCACCGCCTTCGCCAGCGGATGCTCGCTCATGCGCTGCACCGCCGCCGCCAGGGCGAGCGCTTCGGCGCGATCCTGTCCGGGCGCGGCCTCGAACGCGACGAGACTCGGCCGCCCAACCGTGAGCGTGCCCGTCTTGTCGAAGGCGACGATCTCGATGGCGTGCGCCTGCTCCAGCGCCTGCGCGTCCTTGATCAGAATGCCCTGACGCGCCGCCACGCCGGTTCCGGCCATGATCGCGGAGGGCGTCGCGAGGCCGAGCGCGCACGGGCACGCGATCACCAGCACCGCGACCGCGTTCAACAGCGCCGTCTCGCCGCTCGCGCCGTGCAGCAGCCAGCCGCCGAACGTCACGAGCGCAATGCCGAGGATCGCCGGCACGAACACCGCCGACACGCGATCCACGAGCCGCTGAATCGGCGCTTTCTCCGCCTGCGCGGATTCGACCAGCCGGATGATCCGCGCGAGCGTGGTTTCCGCGCCGATAGCCGTCGTCTCGATGGCTATCGCGCCCTCGCCGTTGATCGATCCGCCCGTCGCGCGCGCGCCCGGCTCCTTCGCGACCGGCAGGCTTTCGCCGGTAATCAGCGATTCGTCGATATGCGTGCGTCCCTCGCGCACGATTCCGTCCACCGGCACGCGCTCGCCCGGCCGCACGATGGCGATATCGCCAATGCGCACGTCCGCGAGCGGGACTTCGCGTTCACGCGACGGATCGGCGGGATCGCGCACGCGTGCCTTGTCCGGGCGCAGCGCGTTGAGGGCGCGAATGGCGTCGGTCGTCTGGCGGCGCGCCCGTACCTCCAGCCACTTGCCGAAGCGGACCAGCGTGATGACCACCGCCGACGCCTCGAAGTACAGATGCGCGTGTGCGCCGCCGTGCGCGAACATCTGATAGACGGAGACGCCCCACGCCGCCGACGTGCCGAGCGCGACGAGCAAATCCATATTCCCGGACAACGCGCGCACGGCGCGATAACCGCCCGCGTAGAAGCGCGCGCCGAAGCCGAACTGCACGACGCTCGCGAGCGCGAGTTGCAGCCACGGCGAGAGCGCGATGCCGAACATCGGCGCGAGAAGAGGGAGCGTCAGAAGCGCGCTGCATACGACGGCCGCGATCTCGCCGTCCCATGCCTGCGGCGCGCTGGCGGCCGCGGGCGCATCGGGCGCGATCAGCGCGGCTTCGTAGCCCGCTTTGGTGATGGCGGCGACGAGTTGATCGTCGGTAACAGTTTGGCTCGCGTGAACCGTGGCGCGCTCGGTGGCGAGATTGACGGCGACGGAATCGACGCCCGGCACGCGCCTGAGCATCTTTTCGACGCGCGCGACGCATGACGCGCAGGTCATTCCGCCGACGGAAAACTCCGCCGTCCGTTCAGATTGTGCAGATTGCGATGAAGCCGATGACATGGTGAAACGCTCCGGATCTGGCTGGACGGACGCGCGCGCCCGTTCCCGATGAAACCAGTATCGACCTGCCAATGACTGGAAGGTCAAGCGCGACTTTCGCCTTGCACCGTTTTAGCCGCGTGACGGAGCGTTCATCGTGGCGAGCATTGCATCGGCGAGTGCGTCGGCTGCGTCGCCGCCGCGCTCTCGCAGGCCGTCGACGGCGCCGAGGCGGTCGGCATCCGCCTTGTTCTGCGAGAGCTTCGCCTTGCCGACGAGCCGCGTCACCTCGATCTCGATACCGACAATCGCGCTCAGCATCTGCTCGATGAAATCGCCCGGTGCGTCGCCCATCTTCCACGGCGCGCGTTCGCCCGCTTCCATCTTGCGCGTGAGCCGCGCGACGACGCCGCGCACGTAGGCTTCGTCATCGCGCACGGTGAGCCGGCCATGCGCGTGAACGATCACGTAGTTCCACGTCGGAACTTGCCGATGCGTCGCCTGCTTGCTCGGATAGAAGTTCGGCGAAATGTAGCCCGCCTCGCCCTGGAAAATAACGAGAACGTCCTGGCTCGGCGCGGCCTCCCGCCAGACCGGATTCGCCCGCGCGACATGCGCCCGCAACGTGCCGTGCGCGCCCGCGCTGGCGTCGAATTCGAACGGAATGTGATTTGCATCGAGCCCGCCGGGACCGTGCGTCACCAGCGCGCCGAACGGATTTGCGGCGATCAGCGCGTGCAGGGCATCGGCGCGGTTTTCTTCGAAGTGGGCGGGCAGATACATCGTGCGACCCTTTGTCGGATGGATGAAATAAACGTCGGCGAGACTTCGATAGTACGCGATGACGACGCACGCGGTTTGCTGCATCGTCTGCAGATTGCGATGGTTTTATCGGCGGCTCCTTGCCTATCGTCAGCGGATAAGTTAAAACCCGAATTTCAAGATAGCGCCTGCGCCGTGCCGAACGCACGTGCGCCAGGGGGCAGCGTCGGACATGCGCGCGGGGAAATGCGCGATTTTCAGGCATAACGAGAACCGGATTCCAATTCGAATGAACGACAAACGACGCTGGACCCTCCCGCTCGACACCGCTTTCTGGATGAGTACGAGCCTCGCCGGCATCGCCTTGCTGGCAGGCTGCGCGGCCCACGAGCCGCCCGCAGTGAAGGCCAGCGGCGGCTGGGTGAAGAATCAGGTCGCGGACTCCTATATGTTCGGCTTTCCGCTCGTCGCGTCGGATATCGCGCGCGAGCGGGCGAGCGGCAACCCCGGTCAGCCGGGGCAGGCGGCGCTCAACCGGTTCCGTCACGCGGGCGCGCTGCCGCCGGTCGGCGCGGCGGGCTGGCCGAGCGTCGATACACTCGAATCGACAGCCTGGCTCGACGTGTCCGCCGACCCCGTGATCGTCTCGCTGCCCGCCGCGCCGCGTGGACGTTATCTCGACGCCCGCGCATTCGACGCGTGGACCAACGCGCTCTATTCCAGCGCCGACACGACGCCGTATCCGAAGATGCAGTCGATAGCGTTCGTGCCGGTCGGCTGGACGGGCACGCTGCCCGCAAGCACGACGCGCGTCGAAACGCGCACGCGCTACGTGTGGCTCTCGGTGCGCGTGCGCGTGGCCGGCCCGCGCGATGTGCGCGAAGCGCGCAAGCTGCAGACCGCGATGCGTATCGACACGCTCGGGCCCGCGAAAGACTCCGTCGCCGAGACCACACCCGCTATCACCGGCGCGTGGCCGGGCAACAGCAGCGGCCAGCAGCCCGCGGTGCCGCCGCTGCCTGCCGCGCCGCCGACGGCATCGCCCGGGGCGCAGGCCGAGGCGCTGGACGGGAACGCGTTCTTCGCGCGCCTCGCCCGCGCGCTGGACGACAATCCGCCCGCCGCCGCCGATACCCCCGCGATGAATCGTCTTGCCGATCTGGGCGTGAAGCCGGGCGAGCCGGTTCAGTTCAAGACGACCGACGCGCCGCTTCTCGACTCCGGCCTGGCCGATGCCCGCGAGCGCCTCGCGACCGTGCCGCCCAACTCGATCACGAAGAACGGCTGGACGTGGTTCGGCGACGACGTCGGCAATTACGGAGCCGACTACACGCTGCGCGCTTATCTCGCGCGCCGCCAGACGGCCACGAGCACGAAGGAAGGTGAGGTGAAGCCGGTCGCGTCCGTCGATAGCGAAGGCCACGCGCTGAACGGCTCGAACCAGTACGTGCTTCACTTCGCGCCGGATCAGCTTCCGCCCGTGCGCGGTTTCTGGACGCTCACCGCCTATACGAAGGGCGGCGCGCTTGCGGATGCGAAGCTGCCGCGCCTCGCTATTTCGGACCGGGACCACATGAAGAAGAATCGCGATGGCTCCATCGACGTGATCGTTTCGGCGGATTCGCCCGGCAAGGCGCGCGCATCCAACTGGCTGCCCGCGCCCGACGGCGAGTTCCAGCTGGCGATGCGTCTCTACGCGCCGAAGCCGAAGGCGAGCGACGGCACGTGGGCGCCGCCGTCCGTCCAGCGGCAATAAGTTCGCTCCGGGCCGCGCTCACGCCGCTTCGTTCGAACAGTTTTGACAACGTTGGCGCGGTGCATCGTCGTATACTCGGGCATCCCCTTTCCGAGACGGCGATGCTCGCGCCGCGCTGATGCGCGCATCGCGTCGCCGCGCATCAATGTCAAGCACCACGAAGTCAACTTTCACCACGGCCGGGCAGACCCTGCGCGGCGTGATCCATGCGCGCCGCACGCGGCGCATCGCCATCGGGCTCATCGTTGCGTTGCTGGTCATCGGCTTGCTCGTTTTCTTCGTCGCGCCGCCGGTTATCCGCCATGTCGCCGAACAGCAGCTCGCGAAGCAGCTCGACCGGCCGGTGAGCATCCGGCGCATCGGGCTCAATCCCTATACGCTCGATTTCGAAGCCGATGACGTGCATATCGGCGAAGCGCCCGCGAATGTGGGCAAAGGCGCGGGCGGCGCGGCGAATTTTGTCGATGTGTCGCGGCTCGTGGTTCGCACCTCGTGGGCGTCGCTGCTCCGGTTCGCGCCGGTCGTCAACGAACTGAAAATTGATTCGCCGCGCGTCAGCGTCGTGCGTTATGACGCGGAGCGTTTCAATTTTTCCGATTTGATCGCCAAGTTCGCGAAGCTCGCGTCGCCGCCTTCGGACAAGCCCGCGCGGTTCTCGGTGTCGAACATTCGCGTCGAGAACGGCCGGATCGACATCGACGACAGGCTGACGAAGGCGAAGCACGTCATCGACCGTTTCGCGCTCGGCATTCCGTTCATCGCCACGCTGCCGTCCGCCGCGGACATCTTCGTGACGCCGCTTTTGCAGGCGCGCATCGACGGCTCGCCGCTCATGCTGAAGGGCCGCACGAAGCCGTTCGCGCAGTCGCGGGAATCGGAGATTGCGCTGACGCTCGATGGCCTCGACCTGCCGCAGATGGCGTCGTATGCGCCGAACTCGCTGCCGGTGGCGATCAGGAGCGGGCGGCTTTCGACCGACCTCAACGTGCGATTGGCGCTCGTTCGCGACATGCCGACGATCCGCATCGACGGCACCGCCGATCTCGCCGACGCCGCCGTGACCGACCGCGCGAACGCGCCGCTTTTCGCCGCTCGGGCGCTTCATTTGAAGATTGCGGACATGGAGCCGTTGCGCAGCGTCTATCACCTGGACGAAGTCACGCTCTCCGCGCCGGACGTGCATCTTGCGCGGGACGCGTCGGGCGCGCTGAACCTGAGCAAGCTCGCGTCGCCTTCGAAGCCGGGCGCGAAGACGGCGGAGGACGGCAAAGCGCCGCCGCTCGATCTGACGATTCGTCATCTCGCCATCGACGAAGGGAAGATTTCGCTCGCGGACGATCTGATGAAGCAGCACGTACAGTCCGCGCTGACGAAGGTTGCGGTCACGGTGGACGGTTTGTCGACGCTTTCCAGGACGGCCGCGCGCTACACGTTCAAGACCGCTTCGAACCAGGGCGGCACGCTCGACGCTTCCGGCAACGTGACGCTCGCCGCCAGTACCGCCGACGCCAAAATCGTTCTGGACGCACTCGCGTTGCCGCCGCTGCAGCCGTATATCGCGAATGCGGTGGCGGCGCGCGTCGCAAGCGGCACGCTGGGCGCGAATCTGCCGGTGTCGGTCGACTGGTCGAAGCCGGGCGCGGCCATTCAGGTCGGCGCGGGCTACCTGAAACTCGACGCGCTGACTCTGGTGCCGACGAACGCGCCGGGTGCCTCGCCCCTCAAGCTAGGCTCGGCGGTCGCGAAGATCAGCAAGGTCGATGTCGCTGCCCGCACCGCCGCGCTCGACAGCGTGCAACTGAGCGGTCTCGCGCTCGACGCCACCCGCCGCAAGGACGGCAGCATCGATCTCGCCGCGCTCGCGGGTCCGCACGAGGCTGCGCCGGAGCCGAGCGCGGCGCGCAAGATACAGAAGGCGCAGCAGGCGGGACCGGCGTGGCGCTATCAGATCGGCCAGATAGTGCTCGAGAATGCATCCGCCAACTTTACGGACGAAACCCCCGCGCGGCCCGTGAAGCTGCGCGTCGCGCCGCTTTCGGCCACCGTCAGACAGTTCAGCGACGATTCTACGAAGCCGCTCGCCGTCGACGGCAAGCTCACGCTGAACAGCAAGGGCGCGCTCGACGTCGCGGGCAGCGTCACGATCAGTCCGCTCAGGGCCGCCCTGCACGTGAAGGCCGACCAGGTGGACGCCTCCGCGTTCGAGCCGTATTTCGGCGACAGGCTGAATGTGCAAGTGGCGGGCGCGTATCTGAATGCGAACGGCGACGTCGCGATGTCGGGCAGCGGTCAGACGCTGGCGGCGTCCTATAAGGGCGATGCGTCGCTCACCGACGTCCGCATGTTCGACAAGGCGACCTCCGAGCGTTTCGCGGGCTGGAAGCTGCTCGGCCTGACCAACCTGAAGGCGTCCTACGGCGAGCGCGGCACGGACGTCGAGGCCGCGCGCATCACGTTCGCCAATTTCTATGGACGCGTGCTGCTGGACGCGCAGGGCAAGCTGAATCTGAAGGACGTGGTCGTGAGCGACAACGCGTCGCGCCAGTCGGTGACGCAGCCGGCGGCGTCCGCGCCGGTCACCGCCAGCGCACCGGGCGAGACGGCGAAGGCGGGGCCGCCCGTCGCCATGCGCTTCGGACAGCTCGTGCTGCAGAACGGCCGGGTCACGTACACCGACAACTTCATCAAGCCGAATTACACGGCGAACCTCGTCGCAATCAACGGGACCGTCGGCGCGTTCGGCACGCATTCGACGACGCCCGCCCCGGTCGATGTCAGCGCGAAGCTCGCGGCCAACGGCCCGGTGTCGATCAAGGGGCAGGTGAATCCGCTGATCGCGAAGCCCGCGCTCGATCTGACCGCGGCCGCGCACGACGTCGAGCTCACGAACCTCACGCCGTATTCCTCGAAGTACGCGGGCTATCCGATCACTAAGGGCAAGCTCAACGTCGACCTGCACTACATGCTCGCCGACGACAAGCTCACCGCGAACAATCACCTTTTTATCGACCAGCTGACGTTCGGGGATCACATCGACAATTCGAGCGCGACGAAGCTGCCGGTGCGGCTCGCGGTGTCGCTCCTGAAGAATTCGCGCGGCGAGATCGACGTCAACATTCCGATTTCCGGCTCGCTCTCGAATCCGGAGTTTTCCATCGGCGGTCTTGTCTGGCAGGCAATTCTCAACCTCGTGCAGAAGGCCGTGACCGCGCCGTTCTCGCTGCTCGCCCATGCGTTCGGCGGCAGCGGCGAGGAACTGAACTACGTCGAGTTCGATGCAGGCTCGGCAACATTGAGCGATGCCGCGCAAAAGAAGCTCGACACTATCGCGAAGGCGCTCGCGGACAAGCCGTCGATCAGGCTGGACGTGACCGGACGGGTCGATCCGAAGATCGACGAGCCCGGCTTGCGCAGCGCGTGGCTCGACGGCCAGGTCAAGCGCGCGAAAGTGCGCGACATGTCGGACAACGGTGAGAACGTCGACTGGTCGGCGGTGAAGGTTTCCAGCGATGACTACGACAAGTACCTGACCAAAATCTACAAGTCGGCGGATTTCAAGAGGCCCCGCAATCTGATTGGCATGACGAAGACCGTGCCCGATTCCGACATGAAGGCCGCGCTGATGCAAAACGCCCCCGTCGACGACGCGTCCTTGCGGGATCTCGCCCAGCGGCGCGCACAGGCGGTCAAGGAGTACTTCGACGGCAAGATCGATAGCAGCCGGATATTTGTCGTCGCGCCGAAGCTGGACGCCGCGGGCATCGACGACAAGGGCGCGGGGAGCCGCGTTGAGTTGGGCCTGAAGTAGGCCGCGTTAGCCGAACGGACGATCTCGATGAAAAGCGGGGATGGAAATAATATGAGCGATACCGGGAATTCGAAAGAAAACGGAAGTCAGCCGATGCAAACGCCTTATGAGCAGGATGTGGTCGCGTGGGCCAGGGAACAGGCCGCGCTGCTGCGTGCGGGGAATCTTTCGGCCATCGATATCGAGCATATCGCAGAGGAAATCGAGGACGTGGGCAAGAGCGAGCAGAGGGAGTTGGCGAGCCGGATGTCGGTGTTGCTCGCGCATTTGTTGAAGTGGCGGTTGCAAGCGGAAAGACGGGGAGCGAGTTGTCGAACGACATTACGGATTCAACGAAGCGCGATCGAGCGGCGCCTGAACAAGACGCCTAGTCTCAAGCCCATGCTGGGCGACGAGGACTGGATCAGCGATATGTGGGGCGATGCGCGCCAGCAGGCGGCGAACGAGACCGGAATCGACGCGGCGGTCCTTCCAGAAACCTGCCCCTGGTCCATGGCCCAGGCGCTCGACCCGGACTTCTATCCCGACTGAAGCCGCCGCGCGCGGGCCGAGCCGGCCTCAATGCGCTCCCGCCGCCGCGCCGCCGCCACCGCCCTTCGCCACCTTGGTAATCCAGATCAACGGAATGATCAGAATGAAAATGACGGCCGAAATCAGGAAGATATCGTTGAGTCCCATCATCGCGGCTTGAGTGTTGACGGTGAAATTGAACATGCCGCGCGCCTGCGCGTCGCTGATGCCGAGTGTCGATTGCGACATGTTGAGCGACTGCCAGAACGTCGGGTTATAGATGTTCGCCTGCTCGGTAAGCCGCTCGTGATGCAGCGCGATGCGGTTATCCCAGGCATTGCCTGCCAGCGACGTACCTACCGCGCCGCAGAACACGCGAGCGAAATTGGACAAGCCCGCCGCCGCCGGAATCTTCGATGGCGGCAAACCCGACAGCACGATCGCCGTGAGCGGCACGAAGAACATCGCCATTGGAATGCCTTGCAGCAGCGTCGGAAGGACGAGGTGGAACGTGTCGATCTCAATCACGTATTTCGAACGCAGCCAGAACACGAACGCGAAGCCGATGAACGCCATCGTCGCGATAATGCGGGCGTCGCTGCGCGGCAGCACCTTGCCCATTACCGGCGCGAGAATCACGGCGAAGACGCCGAGCGGCGCGGTGACGAGACCTGCGTCGACGGAGCGGTAGTTGAGGTACTGCTGCATCCATTGCGGCAGGAGCACGAGATTGCCGAAGAACACGCCATAGGCGACCGATATCGCTACCGTCCCGCCAAAGAAATTGCGTCCGGCAAAGAGCCGCAGATCGACGACCGGATTCGCCTCCGTCAATTCCCAGACGACGAAAAACGCAAACGCGATGGCCGCGACGATCCCGAGCACGACGATCACCGGCGACGAGAACCAGTCGAGATCGCGTCCCTTGTCGAGCATGATCTGCAGCGACGCGACCCACGTGACGAGCAGCCCAAGCCCGATCACGTCGATGGGCGCCTTGCGCGTCGGCGATTCACGGTCGCGGTAGATGATCCACGTCACGCCCGCCGCAAAGATGCCGACGGGAATGTTGATATAGAAGATCCATGACCATGAATAGCTGTCCGTGATCCAGCCGCCGAGTGCGGGCCCGGCAATCGGGCCGACGGTGGCGGTCATCGCCCAAAGCGAGAGCGCCATCGACGATTTTTCTTTCGGGTACGAGCCGAGCAGAATGGCCTGCGAAAGCGGAATCAGCGGCCCGGCGACCGCGCCTTGCAGCACGCGCGCGACGAGCAGGACCGGGAGATTCGGCGCGAGCCCGCAGAGCCATGACGACAGCACGAACATCAGGATCGCGCCGACGAAAAGGTGAATCTGGCCGAGCCGTTGCGTGAGCCAGCCGGTCAGCGGAATCGACACCGCGTTGGACGCCGCGAACACGGTAATGACCCACGTGCCTTCGTTGACGGAGACGCCGAGATTGCCGGAAATCGTCGGAATGGCGACGTTGGCAATCGACGAATCCAGCACGTTCATGAACGTCGCGAGCGCTACGGCGAACGTGGCGAGCACGAGTTGAGCGCCCTGGAGCGGCCGCGGTGGAGGCGGCGCGGCGTTGGTTTGCGGCGGCGTGCTCATGCATCTCCCGGAGAAGCGCCGCGACGCTCACGCCGCGGCCGGGTTAAGTGAAGCCGCCAGTGTGCCTGTCCTCAAAAAAAGCTGCTGAGCCGGGCGAGAACCGCCGCTTTCCGCGCCCGGAGATGCCGCCTTACTTCGCCGAAATATCGATGTCGCCCAGATACTTCTTCGCGAACTTGTCGATCGTCCCGTCTGCTTTGACCTTCGCGATCGCCGCGTTGAGCTTCGTTTTCAGCGCATCGTCGCCCTTGCGCACGCCGTAGGCAATGCCGCTGCCGAGAATCTTGTCGTCGCGCACCGGCGCGCCGACGAACGCAAAACCCTGACCGTCAGGCTTCGACAAAAAGCCGGTTTGTCCCGCGGGCGCGAGCACGAGCGTGGCATCCAGCCGCCCCGACTTCAGGTCCGTATAGACCTGATTCTGGTCCTGGTACGGCACGACCTTCACGCCTTCGTTCTCCCAGTGCGCCTTTGCGAACGTCTCCTGAATCGATCCCTGCAGAACGCCCACGCTCTTGCCCTTGAGCGATGCCGCCGTCGGCTCGATGCCGCTGCCCGTTTTCGCGATGAGCTGCGTCGGCACGCGATACACGACTGTCGTGAAGTCGATCGCCTGACGGCGCTGCTCGGTCGCGTTCATCGCGGAGTTGATGGCGTCGAACTTGCGGCCTTGCAGCGCGGGAATGAGACCGTCGAACGAGGTCTCGACCCACTTGCACTGCATGTTCGCGGCGGCGCACACCGCGTTGCCGACGTCGATATCGAGCCCTTGCAGGTCGCCCGTCGACGACTTGGATTCGAACGGCGGATATTGCGCCTCCAGCCCGAAGCGCAACGTATCGGCGGCGAGCGCGGCGCCGCTTGCAAACGAACACGCCAGCAGAAGCGCGGCAGCCAGGTGGTTCTTCTTCATCGTCGTGGTCTCCAGGAGAATTCAGGTAATTCAGAAATGGCTAGATCAGGCAAAGGCGGCGCGCGCCTTCGATGAGCGTGTCGTCGTCTTTCGCGAACGAAAGGCGAATGAGGCGATTGTCGGTGCCGTCCGTATAAAACGCGGACAGCGGAATGGTCGCGACGCGCGCCTCGCGAATCAGCCGCAGCACGAAGTCGCTGTCGGGCTCGTCCGAGATCGCGCTGTAGCGCACCAGCATGAAGAAACTGCCGGCGCTCGGCAAGAGTTCGAAACGCGAGCCGGCGAGCGCCTTCGCCAGCACGTCGCGCTTGTGCTGATAGAACGGCCCGAGATTCAGATAGCTCGATTCGTCCGCGAGTGCTTCGGCGAACGCCATCTGCATCGGCGTGTCGGCCGAGAAGGTCATGAACTGATGGATCTTGCGGATCTCGGCGGTCAGCGCGGCGGGCGCAAGGCAATAGCCGACGCGCCAGCCGGTCACGTGATACGACTTCCCGAACGACGACACGATCACGCTGCGTTCCGCCAGTTCCGGGTAACGCGCCATGCCGTGATGCGGCGCGCCGTCGAACACGACGTGCTCGTAGACTTCGTCCGACAGCACGACGATCTTCGTGCCGCGCGTGAGCGCCGTCAGCCGTTCGATGTCGGCGGACGTGAACGCGCTGCCCGTCGGATTGTGCGGCGTGTTGACGAGGATCATGCGCGTGCGTGGCGTGATCGCGGCGGCGACTTCGTCCCAGTCGATGCGCATATCCTCGGGCGACAGCTTGATCGCAACGGGCGTCGCGCCCTGAAGCTGCACGATGGGCGCGTAACTGTCGAACGAAGGCTCGAAGTAGATCACCTCGTCGCGGGGATGCACGAGCGCGCTGATCGTCGCGTAAAGCCCTTCGCTCGCGCTCGCGACCACGGTGACTTCCGTGCCCGGATCGTATTGCGCGCCATAGAGCCGGTGCGTCTTGAGCGCGATGGCTTCGCGCAGCGCGAGCACGCCGGCCATCGGCGAGTATTGATTATGTCCTGCCTGCATGGCTCGCGTGACGTTCTCGACGAGCTTCGGATCGCACGCGAAGTTCGGCGCGCCTTGCGAGAGGTTGAGCGCGTGATGCTCGTCGGCAAGCTGGCCGATGACGGTGAAAATGGTCGTGCCGACATTCGGCAGTTTCGAATCGGGAATCCAGGCGCTTTGCACGACGACAGTCTCCGGTGTTGCGGTCCGACGATTCAACCGCGGCAATAAAGCGCGGACAATCGAAACTTTGTCATACTAGCCATGCGTACCACTCATGCCTGCCGTCCGAAATCCGATGAAACCGCTGCCTTCCCTCGACGTGCTCAAGACCTTTCTCGTCGTCGCGCAGAAACTCAATTTCACGCGCGCCGCCGATATTCTCAACGTGACGCAAGGCGCGGTCAGCCGGCAGATCGCGGGGCTCGAGGCGCATCTGGGCTTCGCGCTCTTCGTGCGGCAGGCGCGCGGCCTCGCGCTCACGCAGCAGGGCGCGTTGCTGATCGCGCCGTTGCAGCAGGCATTTGCGCAGATTGGGGACGCGCTCGCCAAAGGTGGCAGTCAGTCCGGCACGCTGCGCGTGAAATGCCCGACTTGCGCGATGCGCTGGGTGCTGCCGCGCGTGATTCGTCTGCAGAATGAGCGGCCGGAGCTGGTCGTGGAGGTGACGGCGTCGGTCTCGCACGGCGTCGAGTTCAATGCCGAGCAATTCGACGCCGCCATCGTCTTCAGCCCGGCGAACGTTGGTCCGTCGGGCAAGGGCGTGAGCGTGCATCATCTCTTCGATGAAGTGCTCACGCCGGTGTGCGCGCCCGAGTTCTGGAAGCCGCTCGCCGGCACGACGCCCACGCCCGGCGACCTCGCCGGCAAGACGCTTCTGCACCCGACGCGCGATCGCCGCGACTGGCTGCTGTGGCTCGGCGCGTATGGCTACGACGGCTTGCCGTCCGCGAAGGCGCAGCACTTCGATACGCTCGACCTCGCGATTTCCTCCGCAATGCAGGGGCTGGGCGTGACCATCGGCGATGTCTCGCTGATCGAAGAAGACCTGCGCGCGAAGCGCGTGATCGCGCCGTTTGCGCTTCGCGTGCCGAGCGGCGCGGCGTACTACCTCGTCTATCCGGAGCGGCCCGCGCCGTCGCCTGCGTTGCAGCAGTTCGCGCGCTGGCTCGACGGCGAAGCCGCCATCACGCGCGAAAAGCTGCATGCGTGACGTTACATGCCGTGTTTCGTGACGACGGTTTCCCACTGCCCGTTTTTCACCTGATACAGCGTCGAGGACGCGTTCTTTAGCGCGCCGTTGTCATCGAACGCGATCGGGCCCGTGATGCCCTCGAACGAAATCTTCTTCAGCACCGGCCGGTACACCTTCGGATCGGCGGAATTCGCTTTTTCCATTGCGTGGATCGCGGCCCATGCGGCGTCGTAGCCGAATGGCGCATACGAAAGGATCGCGACGCCGAAGCGCTTCTGGAACTTGTCGCTGAACGCCTTGCCTTGCGGCAGCTTGTCGAGCGGACTGCCGTATTCCCACGCTTGCGCGCCTTCGGCGGCGTCGCCCGCGAGCTTCAGGAAATCCGCGTCCATCACGCCGCCGCCGCCGACGAACTGCGCGTTGACGCCAAGCTGCTTCATGCGCTTCACGACGGCCGCCGCCTGCCGGTCGAGACCGCCGAAGAAAATCAGGTCCGCGTTCGCCGCCTTGAGGCGCGTGAGCTGCGCGCTGAAATCGACCGTCTGGTTGTCGCTGAATTCGCGCGCGACGATGTTTCCGCCCTTCGCCTTCACCGCCTTCTCGAACTCGTCGGCCTCGCCCTGACCGAAGGCCGTGCGGTCGTCGATGATGCCGATGCGCTTCGCCTTCGTCGTCGTCACCGCGTACACACCGGCGTTGCCCGCGTTCTGCGCGTCGCTCGAAATCACGGTGAAGACGTTCTGCATCCCGCGTGTCGTTATGGTCGGATTGGTCGCGGCCGGATCGATCATCGGAATGCCGGCATTGTTGTAAATAGGCGATGCGGGCAGCGTCGTGCCCGAATTGAAGTGGCCGACGACCACCGCCACGCCGTCATCGACGAGCTTCTGCGCCGCCTGCACGCCTATGCGCGGGTCGGCCTGATCGTCTTCCGCCGCAATCTCGAACTTCGCCGTCTTGCCGCCGATGCTCATCTTTTTCGCGTTCGCTTCGTCGAGCGCGAGTTGCACGCCGTTCTGGAGATCCTTTCCGTAGCCCGCGTTCGCGCCGGTGAGCGGCGCGGCGAAACCGACTTTCACCGTGACGTCCTCGGCGGCGGCTGTCAGCGGCGTGGCGGCGAATGCGGCGGTGGCGCAGGCCGCGAGCCATGCCAGCGGTTTGAGGCTCGTATGGATACGCATGGTTCCCTCTCCTTTTGTGGTTTGGCGATCGAATGGAACGTGGCCACTGCATGGAACATGACCAATTACCCGCCGGCAAGACGGAGTTGCCCTCGCTGCGGCGCAATCTGCCGACTCGTGCGCCCCGGCACGGCGTCGGACAAGCGCAATGTAGGAAGCCAAATTGAGCGCGTCTTGTCGTTTAGTCGCGCACGGACTGCGGATTTCGGCACAGCCCCGGCGGGCCGCTCTCGCAGACCGGGCGCGGCAACGGGCGTTTTACACGCTTCGCACCGGCGACGATTTACGCCGACTCATTGGCTGCTTCATTCGCCGTTCCTATCGGCCCGATGAAAACGCCGCGCTTGACACAGTGCATATACACACATATTCTTCGAGGCATGAAACCGGACTCGTCACCACTGGATTGCAACTGCTTCGCCATTCGTCAGGCCGCGCGCTATGTGTCGCAACTTTACGAGCGGCATATGGGCGAGGTCGGTCTCACGTCGGCGCAGTTCACGTTGATGGCGTCGATTGCAAGCAAGCCCGGCGTGCAGATGGCCGAACTCGCCGATTCCATGGTGATGGACCGCACGACGCTCGTGCGCGCGCTGAAGCCGCTGCAGCGCGACGGGATCGTCGAGGCGGAGCAGCAGACGCGCAGTTCGCGCGCGGTCGGACTGAAGCTGACGGCGGCGGGCAAGCAACTTCTGACGAAGGGCGTCGAGCAATGGCAGGCTGCGCAGACGGAGTTCGAACAAAAGTACGGTGAAAAACGTGCGCACGCGCTGCGCAAATCGCTCTTTGAATTGACCGCGATGGAATGAAGCAATAAAGCAAGGCCTGCATTGACGCGGGCCTTTTATCATCGTTTTTACGGTGCATATGCACTAATAAGGAGCAGCCATGCAGATCAAAGGAAAGGTCGTCCTCGTGACCGGCGCCAATCGCGGCCTCGGCAAACAGTTCGCGAAAGCGCTGGTGCAAGCGGGCGCGGCCCGGGTGTATGCGGCGGCGCGCAATCCGGGCAGCGTGGATATATAAGGCGTCGAAGCGATTCGGCTCGATGTGACGAATCCCGCCGATATCGCCGACGCCGCAGCGAAGCACACCGACGTGCAGATCGTCATCAACAACGCGGGCGCGTTGGCGCGCGGCGCGCTGCTCGATCCGGCTTCGACGCAAGGCATGCGCGATCTCTTCGAAGTCAACGCGATCGGGCCGCTGGCCCTCACGCAAGCGTTCGCGCCCACGCTGAAGAAGAACGGCGGCGGCGCGGTTGTGAACGTGCTGTCCGCGTTGAGCTGGGTGGCGTTGCCGGATGCCGGCGCGTACAGCGTTTCGAAGTCGGCGGCGTGGGCCGTGACCAACGCGCTGCGCGGCGAATTGCGCGATCAGGGCACGCTCGTGGTGGGCGTGCATCCGGGTTACATCGACACCGACATGGTCGCCGAAGTCACCGCGCCGAAGACGACGCCCGCGAGCGTCGTGGAGCAAGTGCTGGCGGCGGTCGAGCGCAACGAGGAAGAAGTGCTCGTCGACGAGACCGGCCGCGCCGTCAAGCAATCGCTTTCCACCGCGAAGCCGATCTATATCACCGGCATTCCGGGGTAAGCGGGCGAGGCGGGCTAGTTCTTCGCCGCCTTCTGCATCTCTTCCAACCCCGCGGCAGCTTTCTGCACATCGGGCGGGAAGTCGGCGAACTCCTGCACCTGCCGCACTTCGATCATCTCGTTTGCCGATGCCGGGCATCGCTTCGCCCATTCGATCGCTTCTTCGCGCGACTTCACCTGAATCATCCAGTAACCGCCGAGCACTTCCTTTGCTTCGGCGAAAGGGCCGTCGGTGACACGCGGCTTGCCGTCCTCGAACGTGACGCGCGCACCCATTGACGGAGGATGCAGCCCGTCCAGTGCGAGCAGCACGCCCGCCTTCTGCAGTTCTTCGTTGTACTTCATCATCGCGGCGACGGCTTCGGCGCCCGGCATCGCGCCGGGTTCGGCGCTTTCGTAGCCGCGCGGGATCATCAGCATCATGAATCGCATGAGGAGTACTCCTTTCAGATCGGTTGAAGTCGCGCGATTCTCCGCGCTCACACCTTACGACGAACGAGTCGCAAGCCAATCGACATTCGGCCCGTGCGTTCGCGCTTAGGCGTTTATCCCTAGCGGATTCCGGTTGCCTTCCGCGCGCGTCGCATCAAATAATGTAATCCATTACATCCCGTCCGCCGTCGTGGCGCGCAGCATGTCCGATACCGTTCGTTCTCGCGAAGAAGTATCGATTGCGGATGTCGCCGAACAAGCCGGCGTCTCCGTGGCGACCGTTTCGCGCGTGCTCAACGGCCACACTAACGTGCGCGAGGTGACGCGCGAGAAAGTGCGCGCCGCTGTCGCGGCGAGCGGTTACCGGATCAACGAGCTTGCGCGCAATCTGCGCACCGCAGAAAGCCGCTTGTTGCTTACCATGGTTCCCGATTTCGGGAACCCGTTCTACGCGGCCATCGTGCGCGGCATCGACAGCGTCGCGCGGCAGAACGGCTACTTCATGCTGCTGTGCGATACCGGCGCGGACCCGCTGCGCGAACGAAGCTACTTCGATCTGTTGCGCGGCCGCCGCGCGGATGGCGCCATTTGCCTCGATCCCGCCGCCGTGCAGAAGGCGCTCGCCGAGGAAGCATCGACTCTGCCGTGGGTGGCATGCTGCGAGTTCGATCCGGGCGCGGGCGTGCCGTATGTCGGCATTGATAATCATCTTGCCGCGGGGGACGTCGTGCGTTATCTGATCGGAAAGGGCCACGACCGTATCGCGCTCATCAACTCGGGGCATGGCTATCTTTATGGCCGTCAGCGGCTGGCGGGCTATCGCGATGCACTCGAAGCCGCGGGCATCGTCGCGAATCCGGCGTGGCTGATCGAACTGGACAGCCTCGACTACGACGCCGGTGAGCGTGCCGCCGCGCAACTCGCGTCGCTCGGGCGCGACCGGCCGACCGCGATCTTCGCGGTCTCGGACACGCTCGCCATCGGCGTGATGAACGGTCTGCGCGGCGCGGGCTTGCGTGTGCCGGAAGATGTCGCCGTCGCCGGTTTCGACGATATCGCCGTCGCCGCGCACGTCGATCCGCCGCTAACCACCGTCGCGCAGCCGATGCAGGCGCTCGGCGAAACGGCGGCGGGCCTGCTGCTCAAGCGCCTGCGCGATCCGCGGGCGGACGTGCCGGGCGTGCTGCTGCCGCATCGCCTCATTGAAAGAAGGAGCGCCTGACGATGAGTCTTGCCGTGGGCTTCGAAGGAATCGAAAAACAGTTCGGGCCCGTGCGCGTGCTGCACGGCGTGAGCTTCGATCTCTCGCCGGGGCGCATCTACGGACTGCTCGGCGAGAATGGCGCGGGCAAGTCCACGCTCATGAAGATTCTCGCCGGATACGAGCGCCCGAGCGCCGGCGAGGTGCTGATCGACGGCACGCGCGTCGATTTCACGAGTTCGCGTGATGCCGAACGCGCGGGCATCGTGCTGATTCACCAGGAATTGAATCTGGCGGATCACCTGAGCATCACGCAGAACATGTTTCTCGGCCATGAACTGCGCAAAGGCCTCTTCCTCGACGAACCCGCCATGCGCGACGACGCACGCGCGGCGCTGACGGACGTCGGCCTGCACAAGAATCCGGACACGAAAGTGCGCGAGCTGATCGTCGCGGAGAAGCAGCTCGTGGAGATCGGAAAGGCGATGCTGCGCAGTGCGCGCCTGCTCATCATGGACGAGCCGACCGCGACGCTCACGCCATCCGAGACGCAGCGGCTTTTTGCGCTGATGGCGCGCCTGAAGGACGCGGGCACGACCATCGTCTATATCTCGCACAAGCTAGACGAAGTGGAGCGCGTGACCGACGAAGTGATCGTGATGCGCGATGGCCGCTTCGTCGCGCGCGCCCCGACGGCCGATGTCACGCGCCAGCAAATGGCGAATCTGATGGTCGGCCGCGAGGTCTCCGACATGTTCCCGGACAAGCCGCCACTGGCCGACGACGCGCCGGTCGCGTTTCAGGTGGGAGACGCGTCGGTGACGGGCTGGGCGGAGGGCGTGAGCTTTTCGGTACGCAAGGGCGAAGTGTTCGGTTTTGCCGGGCTCGTCGGCGCGGGGCGCACGGAACTGTTCGAGGGGCTCGTCGGATTGCGGCCGATGAGTGCAGGGAGCGTCGTCATCGACGGCGAAGCGGTGAAGCTGAGAAGCCCGCGCGACGCAATGCGCCACGGCATCACGTATCTCAGCGAAGACCGCAAAGGGCGCGGCCTGCACGTGGACATGGCGCTGAAAGACAACCTCACGATGATGACGCTCGAACGCTACGCTCATCCGTTCGTCGATTCGCGGGCGGAGCGGGGCGCCCTCGCTGTCGCGATGAAGGACTTCGGCATACGCACGGGCAACGCGTCGAGCCGGGCGCGCATGCTGTCGGGCGGCAATCAGCAGAAGCTCGCGCTCGCCAAGTTCCTGCATCCCGATCCGCGCGTGATCGTGCTCGACGAACCCACGCGCGGCGTCGATGTCGGCGCGAAACGCGACATCTATTTCCTGATTCATCGCCTGGCTGCCGAAGGCCGCGCGGTGATCGTGATTTCTTCCGAGTTGATCGAACTGATCGGGCTGTGCCATTGCGTTGCGGTCATGCGCGCGGGCGAACTGGTCGCGACGCTCGGCGTGGACCTTCTGACCGAAGAGAGGTTGATCGCGCATGCGACCGGCACACACTGAAGACACCGCAAGCGAGAGCCGCTTCGCC
>Ga0308173_10000239_pt1 | contig 21199 bp, 26 predicted proteins | sample PhyPR1_FD_203716 | JGI IMG/M metagenome (GOLD analysis project Ga0308173, IMG submission 203716) | Soil microbial communities from UC Gill Tract Community Farm, Albany, California, United States - DLSLS.P.R1 | ecosystem: Environmental > Terrestrial > Soil > Agricultural land | place: USA... | reverse complement strand
CAAGCCGAAGGGAGCGCTGCACGTGCACGAGGCGGTCGTGGCGCACCACGCCACCGGCGCCTACGCGCTCGGGCTGTCCCCGGGCGACGTGTTCTGGTGCACCGCCGACCCGGGCTGGGTGACCGGGACGTCGTACGGCATCATCGCGCCGCTCAGCCTCGGGGTGACGGTGGTCTGCGACGCGGCCGAGTTCGACGCGCGGCGCTGGTGCCGGATCCTGCGCGACCACCGGGTCACCGTCTGGTACACCGCCCCGACCGCGCTGCGGATGTTCATGCGGGCCGGGCGCGACGTGGTGCGCGGGTTCGACCTGTCGTCGCGGCCGTCCAGCACGCCGTGGCCGCGGCGGCGACCCGGCTGCTGCAGGCCGAGGAGACCGCGACCCGACGCCGGCTGCGGGCCGTCGAGGACCGCTGGCTGCCGCTGCTGCGCAGCTCGCTGCACGAGGCCGAGCTGGCCCTCGAGGAGCAGGAGCACGCCAACGGGATCCGGCTCCGGTGGGCACGGGACAGGACACGAGAGCCCCGGTAGTCCGTGACGTCTTGGCTGAAAAAAGCAAGAAGAACAGCCAGAACGTCACGGACTACCCCGGGTTTTCCACAGGGCGGTCGGTCAGTCGAGCGGCCGCAGCTCGTCGGCGTAGGACACCGAGACCCGGCGCAGGACGCCGGACTCCGAGACGGCGTACTGGCCCATCCGCCACAGCGGCGGGCTGTACGCATGCACCGACACCGAGCCGGGCTCCGCGCCGTTGAGGCGGTGGATGTGCTCGGGGCCGAAGGAGTACGCCCGGCCCGCGCCGATGCGGGTCTCGATGCCGCCGGTCGCGACGGTGAGGTTGTTCTCGGCGAGCTCGCCGGCGATCACCGCGACAGCACCCGAGGAGATGTCGTGGTCGTGCCAGCCGGTGTCGTTCTCCGGGGTCCAGCACAGCAGCCAGACGTCCACGTGGGCGTCGCGGTGCAGCGAGGCGTACACCCGCTCGTCGGCGTCGAAGGCCACGTGCTGCGCCCACGCGTCCGGGTCGGAGGCGACCGACGCCACCAGTGCGCGCAGCTCCTCGGGCTCGAGGTCGCGGCCGGGCAGGTCGTCGAGCGTGACCCTGCCCGCCTCTCGCGCGTACTCCACGGCCCGCTCGGCGGGCACCGCCACGTCGGTCAGCTGGCTCGGGGCCATGTCCGTCCCTCCTCCGTCTCGGTCGGGTCCCGGTGCAGCAGGCGTCGCGGGTTCGCGACCCGGATCGCGTACGTCGCGGCGTCCCCGAGCATCCGGCCGAGCGGCGCGGCGTACGGCCGGTCGCTGCCGAGCGCGAGAACGTCGATGCCGAGGACCCGCACCAGGGCGTCGAGGGCCTGCGGTCCGTACGACGAGGTGTCGACGTACACCCGGGGGTCGACCGTCGGCGTCTCGCCACCCCGCGCGGCGTGCCGCTCGCGGTGCACCGGCGCCAGGCCGGCTCCCGCCCCGAACAGCACCCGCAGCTCCCGGAAGAGCGCGCGGCCGCGCACGGCGTGCCACGCCCACCAGGCCGCCTGCATCTGCGTCGCGTAGCCGACCACCGGCGCCCACCACGCGGGCAGCGTGCCGGCCAGCGGCCGCACCACCTCGGGGCCGGGGTGCACGAACACCGGCCGGCCGGCCTCCTCCGCGACCCGCAGCACGTCCCCGGCCCGCTCCCACGCGGCCGGCGAGAGCAGGTCGGTCGCGGGCACCTGCACGCCGACGAACCCGTCGCGCAGCAGGCCGGCCAGCTCGTCCAGGTCCGGGTCCACCATCGGCACCGACGCCCAGGCGGCGAAGTGGTCCGGCAGGGCGCGGGCGCCCTGGTGCCAGGCGGCGATCAGCGCGCCGGCCTCGGGCCGCACGAGGTTCTCGATGCCGAGCGGTGCGGACAGGGAGACGCAGGCCAGCCCGACCCCGTCCTCCTGGTCCGTCGCGACCCGCCGCGCCACGTCGTGGTGCGCGGGGTCGACGTCGTACGGCGCCTCGCCGCGCGTGTGCAGCGTCCAGCCGTCGAGGTACGGCGGCCGCCGGCGTGCGCGCAGACGGTCGACGAACTCCTCGGGCCAGAGGTGCTGGTGCACGTCGGTCGCGAGAGCTGCTCCCATGTCTCCTCCTCCCACGTAGGTCTAATCACAGTAAGTCACTCGACTTTATATGATGAAGACGACACGCGGGAGGAGGCGTCCACTTCCTCGGCCTACGTGGAGCCGGGCACCGCGCCGTCGCGGGGCAGCGTGGGCACGTCGACGGTGACGGTGTCGGGATACTTCAGGCCGGTGCCGGTGTTGAGCACCACGACCTCCTCGTCCCGGCCGATCCACCCGGACGCGCGCAGCTGCCGGGCGGCGACGAAGCAGGCGGCGCCCTCCGGGCAGACCCAGGCGCCCTCGTCGGTGGCGACCGTGGTGACCTCCGCGAGGATCTCCTCGTCGGTCACCGCGACCGCCGTGCCGTCGGACTCCCGGACCGCCCGCAGCACCAGGAAGTCGCCGAGCGCCTTGGGCACGTTGATCCCGAACGCCAGCGTGTGCGTGCCCTCGACCAGCGTGCTCTCGTCGAGCCCGGCGTCGAACGCGTCCACGATCGGCTTGCAGCCTTCTGCCTGCACGGCCACCAGCCGCGGCAGCTTCTCGCCGATCCAGCCGAGCTCGCGCATCTCCAGCATCGCCTTGTGGATGCCGATCAGGCCCACCCCTCCCCCGGCCGGGTAGAGGATCACGTCGGGCACCCGCCAGCCGAGCTGCTCGGCGATCTCGTAGCCCATCGTCTTCTTGCCCTCGATGCGGTACGGCTCCTTGAGCGTCGACACCTCCTGGTAGCCGGACCGCTGCCGGACCGCCTCCTTGACCAGCGCGCCGGCGTGGTTGATCAGCCCGTCGACGAGGTACAGCTCCGCGCCGGACACCACGCACTCGCGACGGGTGATCTCCGGTGCGTCGACCGGCATCACGACCAGGCTGCCCAGGCCGGCCCGGGCGGCGTACACCGACCACGCGGCGCCCGCGTTGCCGTTCGTGGGCATCGCGACCGCCCGCACGCCGAGCTCCCGCGCCCGCGAGACCCCGACGGCGGCGCCGCGCGCCTTGAAGCTGCCGGTCGGGACCAGCCCCTCGTCCTTCATCAGCAGCCCCGGTACGTCGATCCGCGACCCGTACGTCGGCAGCGGCAGCAGCGGTGTCATGCCCTCGCCGAGCGTGGTCACGTGCGCGGCGTCCCGGACCGGCAGCACCTCGTGGTAGCGCCAGAGGTCGTGCGGCCGCTGCGCGAGGTCCGCGGGGGTGACGCTGCCGCGGACCGCGTCGAGGTCGTAGCGGGCGAGCAGCGGTGCGCGCACCTCGCTGAGGCCCTGCACCGTGTCCGCGTCGTAGCGGGCGCCGGTCCGAGAGCACTCGAGGTGGGACAGGAAGGAGTGCGGCATGCGCGCCACCCTGCCACGGGCCGCCCGCTCGGGTCCGGGTGGTGACGCTCACGCCCGGCGACGGCCGTCTCGATGCGAGGGAAAGGTGGCTGCGCCCCTACCCTGGACAGATGCCCCCGCACGATCCTGAGTCCCCCTCCGCCACCACCACCGAGACCCCCCTCTCCTTCGCGGACCTCGGGATCGAGCCACGAGTGCTGCGGGCGCTGTCCGACGTCGGCTACGAGTCGCCCTCGCCGATCCAGGCCGCGACCATTCCCGCGCTGCTCGAGGGTCGTCACGTGGTCGGCCTCGCGCAGACCGGCACCGGCAAGACCGCGGCGTTCGCGGTGCCGATCCTGTCCCAGATCGACCTGAAGCAGAAGACCCCGCAGGCGCTGGTGCTCGCGCCCACCCGCGAGCTCGCGCTCCAGGTGTCGGAGGCCTTCGAGCGCTACGCCGCGCACCTGCCCGGCCTGCACGTGCTGCCGATCTACGGCGGCCAGGGGTACGGCGTGCAGCTGTCCGCCCTGCGCCGCGGCGTGCACGTCGTGGTGGGCACGCCGGGCCGGATCATGGACCACCTGGAGAAGGGCACGCTCGACCTCAGCGAGCTGCGCTTCCTGGTGCTCGACGAGGCCGACGAGATGCTGAAGATGGGCTTCGCGGACGACGTCGAGCGGATCCTGTCAGACACCCCGGACGACAAGCACGTCGCGCTGTTCTCGGCGACGATGCCCGCGCAGATCCGCCGGATCTCGAAGAAGTACCTCGACGACCCGGCCGAGATCACCGTCAAGAACAAGACGACGACCAGCGCCAAGACCACCCAGCGCTACCTGATCGTGTCCTACCCGCAGAAGGTCGACGCCCTCACCCGGATCCTCGAGGTCGAGAACTTCGAGGGCATGATCGTCTTCGTCCGCACCAAGCAGGTCACCGAGCAGCTCGCCGAACGGCTGCGCGCCCGCGGCTTCTCCGCGGCCGCGATCAACGGCGACATCGTGCAGCAGCAGCGCGAGCGCACGATCAACCAGCTCCGGGACGCGAAGCTCGACATCCTGGTCGCCACCGACGTCGCGGCCCGCGGGCTCGACGTCGAGCGGATCTCGCACGTGGTGAACTTCGACATCCCCACCGACACCGAGTCCTACGTGCACCGGATCGGCCGCACCGGCCGCGCGGGCCGGACCGGCGACGCGATCTCGTTCGTCACCCCGCGCGAGCGGCACCTGCTCAAGGCGATCGAGAAGGCCACCCGCCAGCCGCTCACGCAGATGACCCTGCCCAGCGTCGAGGACGTCAACGAGACCCGGGTCGCCCGCTTCCGCGACGCGATCACCGAGGCGCTCGGCTCGGACCAGGTCGGGTTCTACCGCGACCTGATCCAGGGCTACGAGCAGGAGCACGACGTGCCGGCCACCGACATCGCCGCGGCGCTGGCGGTGCTGGTCCAGGACGACCAGCCGCTGCTCATGGAGCCCGAGCCGCAGCAGCCGGCGAAGGTGTTCGACGGCCGGCGCGAGCTGCGCAGCGGTGGCTGGGACCACGAGAAGGGCCGCCGGCGCGACGACGACCGCCCGGCCCGCCGCGACGCCGGCAAGCGCCGTCCGCGGACCGACGTGCCCCTCACGACGTACCGGATCGCCGTCGGCAAGCGGCACAAGGTCGAGCCCCGGCAGATCGTCGGCGCGATCGCCAACGAGGGCGGCCTGGACCGCGGCGACTTCGGGCACATCGACATCCGCGGCGACTACTCGCTGGTCGAGCTGCCGGTGTCCCTGTCCGCCGAGACCCGCTCCGCGCTGGAGAGCACCCGCATCTCGGGCAAGCTCATCGAGCTGCGCCAGGACGACGGCGGCGCACCCAGGCGGAGCGCGGGCGCACCGCCGGAGCGCCGCAAGCCACGGCACAAGAACCGCGCCTAGCGCACGTCTCTAGACGACGGTGGTGACCTCGCCGGTGAGCATGGTGACGCCGCCGGTGGCGAAGTTCCCGACGTCCTCGACGGCGGCCTGCCCCTCCATGCTCTCCAGGGCCGCGCCGTAGGCGGCCTCGTCGTCGAAGACGAGCATCGCGACGAGGTACTCCGCCGGCGTGTCGCCGTCCGGCCCCGGGACTGGCCGTTGCGTGGTGTAGCTGCGCAGCCCCGGGATCCTCGAGGCGAGCGGCGCGTGCCTGGACTCGTAGTGCTCGTCGAAGGCCACCGGGTCCAGCGGCTGGTGGTAGAGGACGGTCAGCTGGTAGCTCATGGCCTCACTGTGCCTCGGCGGACGCCGTCCGGACACCGCCTACTCGGACGGGATCATCACCCACAGCACGATGTACACCAGGAACTGCGGCCCGGGCAGCAGGCAGCTGACCACGAACAGCAGCCGGACCACGTTCGGCGACCAGCCGAAGCGCTGGGCGATCCCGGCGCAGACACCGGCGATGGCCCGGCGGCGGGGGCGGACGAGTGTGGTGCTCAAGGGGGTCCCTCCTCCGAGGCGCCGGCGGGAGCGGGCCTCCCCGACGACAGTAGCCGGGCCGCGGGCGTGGCTGGCCCTAGTCGGCGCTCGCCGTCGCGACCCGGGTCCGGCCGGCCGCGTCGAGCGGCACCTGCGGCGCCAGGTCCACGCGCACCCCGTGGATCGTGCCGGTGAACGCGTTGCGCACGGCCGGGTAGTCGTCGGTCACCGGGGTGCCGCGGTCCACGCCGACGTTGAAGGTCTCGTCGAAGCTGAAGTAGTAGGCGGTGGTCTGCGAGACGTGTCCCCGCGCGACCTCGACCCCGTCGACCAGCAGCGTCACCGCCGCGCCGTCGCCGGGCGGGCCCCCGTCGTACGCGAAGTGCATGACCAGCTCGTGCTCCCCGGGCCCCAGGACGGTCTCGCCGCGCAGGGTCGTGAGCGCGCGGCCGTAGCAGTTGTAGGCGTAGCAGAGCCGGCCCTCGTGGCAGTAGAGCGACCAGCCGCCGAAGCGACCGCCCTGGGCGACCAGGACGCCGTCCGGCACGCCGTCGACCGCGACCTGCACGGAGACGGTGTGCGTGCGGTTCTTGACGTTCGGCGCGGCCTCCTCGGTCAGCCGTCCGGCGCGCGGCCCGAAGCTCAGCGACGTGCGGCCGGCGTGCAGGTCGAGCCGGCCGGCCAGCGCGGGGTTCTCCCGCTCGGTGACCCGGTCGTCGAGCGGCAGCACCTGGTGCCGCTCGGCCTCGCGGTCGAACAGGGCACGCAGCGAGGCGAGCAGCTCCGGGTGCTCCGCGGCCACGTCGTGGGCCTGCGTCCAGTCGGTGCGGGTGTCGTAGAGCTCCCACACGTCGTCCTCGAACGGGCGTGCCGCGTCGACCATCAGCCACGGGACGCCGTGCCGGGCGACCGCGGTCCAGCCCTCGTGGTAGATCCCCCGGTTGCCGACCATCTCGAAGTACTGCGTCGTACGCCGGTCGGGCGCGTCGGCGTCGTCGAAGGAGTACCGCATCGACGTGCCCTCGACCGGCTGCTGCGCGATCCCGTCCACGGACACCGGCGCGGGCAGCCCGGCCACGTCGAGGACGGTGGGCAGCACGTCGATGACGTGGTGGAACTGGTGCCGCACCTCGCCGTGCGCCTCGATGCCGGCGGGCCAGTGCACGACCAGCCCGTCGCGGGTGCCGCCGAGGTGGGAGGCGATCTGCTTGGTCCACTGGTACGGCGTGTTCATCGCCAGCGCCCAGCCGGCGGGGTACATGCCGTAGGTCGACGCGTCGCCGATCCGGTCCAGGACCGCGGCCATCGCCTGCACGTCGTCGGCGAAGCCGTGCCCGACCAGGTGCTCGCGGATCGTGCCCTCCGGGCCGCCCTCGCCGGACGCGCCGTTGTCCCCGAGCAGGTACACCACCAGCGTGTCGTCGATCACCCCGAGGTGCTGGAGCCGGTCGACGAGCCGGCCGACGTGGTGGTCGGCGTGCTCGGCGAAGCCGGCGTAGGTCTCCATGAATCGCGCCGCGACCCGGCGGGCGGTCGGGTCGAGCTCGTCCCAGTGCGGCACCCCGTCGGCCCAGGGCGCCAGCTCGGCGTCCGGGGGCACGACACCGAGCCCCTTCTGCCGGGCGAGCGTGCGCTCCCGCTGGACGTCCCAGCCGTCGTCGAACGCCCCTGCGTAGCGCGCGATCCACTCCGGTGCGACGTGGAACGGCGCGTGCGTGGCTCCCAGCGCCAGGTAGCAGAAGAACGGCTTGTCCGGCGTGAGCTCGTGCTGGGCGGTGACCCAGTCCACCGCGTGGTCCACCAGGTCCTCGGTCAGGTGGTAGCCGTCCTCGGGCAGCCGGTCCGGCTCGACCGGCGTGGTGCCGTCGTACAGCTGGGGGTACCAGTGGTTCATCTCCGCGCCCATGAAGCCGTAGAAGCGGTCGAAGCCCTCCCCCGTCGGCCAGCGCGTGAACGGCCCCGAGGTGTTCACCTCGACCGGCGGCGTCTGGTGCCATTTGCCGAAGGCCGCGGTGCTCCAGCCGTTGCCGGACAGCACCTGCGCCAGGGTCGCGGCGCTGGCCGGCCGGTAGCCGGAGTAGCCGGGCCGGTCCGTCGCCATCTCCGAGGTCACGCCCATCCCCACCGAGTGGTGGTTGCGCCCGGTCATCAGCGCCTGGCGGGTGGGCGAGCACAGCGCCGTGACGTGGAACCGGCTGTAGCGCAGGCCGCCCTGCGCCAGCCGCTCGGCGGTCGGCATCCGGCACGGTCCGCCGTACGCGCTGCTCGCCCCGAAGCCCATGTCGTCGACGACCACGACGAGCACGTTGGGCGCGCCGTGCGGGGGCCGGGTGGCGCGCACGGGACCACGGCGTACGTCGATCGGGAGGCGGGTGCGGTCGGGCTCGTCCACGGGCACATTGTCGACGGCGGAGCGTCGATCAGCCGCCGCGGCGTGCCGGTGGCACCGGGAGCGGCTCGCAGATCGCCCGGACCCGGCGGGTGGCCAGCTCGATGACCAGCCGGGCGGCCGGCGACAGCTCGGCGTCCTGCCGGTGCACGACCGCCATCGTCTCGTAGGCGCGCGGCCGCAGGGACACCCAGCCGACGCCCGGCGCCAGCCGGGGAGCGAGCTGCTCGACGGCACCGCGCGGCAGCACCGAGTCGGCCAGCCCGAGGCCGACGACCTCGACCGCGGTCTCGACGTCCTCCACCTCGATCCGGGTCCGCAGCGTGTGCCCCGCGCGCTGCAGCGTCTCCCGGAGCCGGACGCGCGCGGAGTCCACGTCGCGCCAGCTGGTCTCGGCCATCACCAGGTCGGCGCGGGCCAGCTGCGCGACGGTGACCGGGCGCTCGAGCCGGGACGGGTCGCTGCTCAGGTAGACCAGCTCGTCGCGGGCCACCGGGGTCACGGTCATCCGCTCGGTGGCGACGGGGATCGCGATCAGCGCCGCCTCCAGGCGGCCGCGGTGCAGGTCCTCCTGCACCGCCACGGAGTTCTGCCCGATCAGCTCCACCCGCACGCCGGGGTGCAGGGCCAGCACGTCGGACACCAGCTGGGCGCCGAAGTACAGCCGCGCCGTGCCGAAGGTGCCGAACCGCACGGTCCCGGTCACCAGGCCGGCCACCGCCGAGACGGCCTGCCGGCCGGCGTCCACGGAGGCGAGCGTGCGCTCCGCGTGCGGGCGAAGCGCCTCGGCGGACTCGGTGGGGATCACGCCGCGCCCGACCCGCCGGAACAGCGAGGTGCCGAGGCTCTTCTCCAGCAGCCGGACCTGCTCGGACACGGAGGGCTGCGCGTAGCCGAGCTCGTCCGCGGCCGCGGTCAGGGAGCCGAGCTCGTAGGTTGCCAGGAAGCACCGCAGCTGGTGGATCGAAGTCATAGGCATTCCCTTGGTCAGAGCCAGGAAAGAGAGGCTACCGCTAGAGGTCTGAGCCTCCCTAGCCTGGACCTACGACGGGCCGGCCGGGCCCGGACGACGCCGAGGGAGGAGCCTTCCCATGTTCGACCACCACTGCCCCGCGTGCGGGAAGCGCCAGCTGCTCTTCCCCTCGCAGATCACCCGGATCGTCAACGACGAGCAGGGCATCGTCGTGCTGCTGACGTGCTGGTGCGGCGAGCCCGCCGCGGTCCGCACGGGCCGGGGGTCGCGGCCCGCGGACCAGCAGCACGTGCTGGCCTCCTGAGCCGACCAGCCACGCAGGCACTCAGCCCGGGACCAGGCCGCCCCGCACCACCGGGTACGCCGGGACGCCGCAGCTGACCAGCCCGAGCAGCGCGTCGAGGTCGACGTGCTCCTCCAGCGCGTCGGCGACCAGGTCCAGCCGCGCCTCCCGGGCCCGCGGGAACGACACCGCCTCGTCCGGGGCACCACCCACCTCCCGCAGCCAGGCGCGCCGGAACGCGTCGCCCTCGAGACTGCCGTGCCACAGCGTCCCGAAGACGTTGCCGGACCGGACCCCGCCCGGGAACGGCTCGCCGCCGTCCAGCGCGACCCGGCCGTGGTGGATCTCGTAGCCGCCGACGTCCACGCCGAGGGCCGTCCCCGTCGGCCGTCGCAGCACCTTCTCCGGCGTGAACTCGGTGCGCACCTCGAGCAGCCCCAGCCCCTCGACCAAAGTGCCCGGCTCGCCCTCGACGCCGTGCGGGTCGGCGACCGTCCGGCCGAGCATCTGGAAGCCTCCGCACACCCCGAGCACAGCGCCGCCGCGCCGCGCGTGCGCGGTCACCGCGGCGGCCAGCCCGCGCTCCCGCAGCCAGGCCAGGTCCGCGACGGTCGCGCGCGTGCCCGGCAGCACCACGACGTCCGCCCCGGACAGCGCCCGCGGGCTGTCCGCGAACACCACGTCGAGCCCGGGCTCGAGGCACAGAGCGTCCAGGTCGGTGAAGTTGGAGATCCGCGGCAGCACCACGACCGCGACCCGGGTCCGGTCGACGACCGGCGACGGTGCGGCGGCCCGGTCCCGCAGCGCCAGCGCGTCCTCGCTGTCCAGCCACAGGCCGGGCAGCCAGGGCAGCACGCCGAGCACCGGGCGGCCGGTGACGCGCTCGAGTGTGTCCAGCCCCGGGCCGAGCAGGCCGACGTCGCCGCGGAACTTGTTGACCACGAAGCCGGCCATCAGCGCCTGGTCGGCGGCGTCCAGCAGGGCCAGCGTCCCGTGCATCGCCGCGAGCACCCCGCCGCGGTCGATGTCACCGACGAGCACCGTCGGGACGCCGCCGTGCCGGGCCAGGCCCATGTTCACGTAGTCGTGCGCGCGCAGGTTGACCTCCGCCGGGCTGCCCGCCCCCTCGCACACCACCACGTCGAAGCGGGCCGCCAGCTCGTCGTACGCCGCGAACGCCGCCTCGGCCAGCGCCGCCCGGCCACCGGCGAACGCGCCCGCCTCCAACCGGCCCGCCGGGCGACCGCGCACGACCACGTGGCTGGACAGGTCGCTGCCGGGCTTGAGCAGCACGGGGTTCATCGCCGACTCCGGCTCCGCCCGCGCCGCGACCGCCTGCACCCACTGCGCGCGGCCGATCTCCGCGTCGTCGGCGGTGACCATGGAGTTGTTGGACATGTTCTGCGCCTTGAACGGCGCGACCCGCAGGCCACGCCGCGCGAAGGCCCGGCACAGCCCCGTCGTGACCACGGACTTGCCCGCGTCCGACGTGGTGCCGGCGACCAGCAGGGAGCCCGTCACGCGGTCACCGTAGCGGGGTGCCGGCGTGGTGGGGGTCGCAGGGCTCAGACGAAGTGGGTCGCCGCGCAGGCGTCGCAGCACATCTCGGTGACCTGCTGGAACCCGTCGTAGTCGACCGCGACCACCCGCCAGTCGTGGTCGTGCACGACGGCGGTCTGCGTCGAAGCGGCTGGCACGTCCCTGCCTGTCTCCTTCGTCCGGGATCGGTAACCCGGGCCGGGCGAGCGGTCTAGCCCACGGCCTCAGAAGCCGTTCTGCTTGCGCAGCGGGCCGGGCCGTCCGTCGGGGTCGTGCAGCACGAGGTACTGCGGCAGGGCCAGCGCCTTGGCGACGCGGCCGAGCCGGGGCGTGTGCAGGGACCGGAGCCGACCGGCCGGGCGCGGACCGCGACGACCGCCGGCGTGCCAGGCGTCGAGCGCGCGGGCGGCCTCGGCGAACACCTCGAACATCTCCAGCGGGTCCACGCAGTCGGCCATCACCCGCAGCAGCGATGCCTCGTCGCTCGCGTCGACCTCGGGGTCGAAGGGCCGGTCGAGGTGCTCGGCGGCCAGTGCCAGGCGGAGCCGGCGCGCGTAGGCACCGTGCTCGCCGAGGTCGTCGCCGTAGGTGCTGCGGTCCACGACCACCGCCGACAGCTCCGAGTCGTGCGTCCACGAGCGCCGGTTGAAGTTGTCGGAGCCGACCGACGCCCAGATGTCGTCGACCACGCAGGCCTTGGCGTGCACGTAGACCGGGGTGCCCTGGTGGTTCTCGATGCCGTAGAACGTCACCCGCCCGGGGCCGGCCGCCGTCATCTCGCTCATCGCCCGGCTGCGGCCGAGCAGCTGCGGCATCCGCGCCGCGCCGTCCAGGTCCGGGTGCAGCGGGACGATCGCGATCACGTGCAGGCCCGGCTCGCGGCGCAGCGCCTCGGTGAACACGTCGCCGACGTGGTGGCCCCACATGTACTGGTCCTCGACGTAGACCAGCCGGCGGGCCTTCCCCACCGCCTTGGAGTAGCCGCGGGCCACGCTGCGCTCGCCACCGCGGGCGAACGGGTAGTCCCGCCCGTGCCGCAGGTTGGGGTAGGTCCGCAGCAGCTGGACCACGTGCGTGCCGCCCTCGACCGGCGGGGGCGGCGGCTGCTGCTCGGACAGCGGGTCGGGCGACATGTCCATGTGCAGGAGCCGGTCCCGGGTGACGAAGACGGGGTTGCGGCTCAGCGGCGTCGGGTCCTCCCATCGCTCCCGGAACACCGTCTCCACGTCGAAGACCGCCGGGCCCTGGATCGCCACCTGGATGTCGTGCCACGGCGGCGTCGCGCCGTACTCCTTGGCCAGCTTCATCGCCTGCGGGTCGCCGTGGTGGTCGGCGTCGTCGCGCCGCGAGTGGCACAGGTCGATGCCGCCGAGGAAGGCGATGTCGCGCGAGGGGTCGTCGCCGTGCCGGATCACCACGAACTTCTGGTGGTGCGAGCCGCCGGTGCGCACCCGCATGTCCAGCAGCGCCTCGGCGCCGCGCTTCTGCAGGGTCCGGCCGAGCCGCCGGTTCTCGCTAGCGGTGAACCCGAGCTTCTCCCAGTGCGAGCGCCACACCAGGCCGCGTACGTCGACCCCGCGCTCGTCCGCACGGCACAACACCTCGGACACCTCGCTGCCGGGCTCGCCGGTGAGCCGCTCGTCCGCGTCGCCCTGCCAGTCGGTGAAGTACACGAGGTCGCCCCGGCGGGTGGCCTCGAGCCGCTCGTAGAGCTCGGCGAAGTAGGTCGCCCCGTGGATCAGGGGCCGGACCACGTTGCCCTCCGACCACGCCTCCCGGCCCGGGTGCCGGGCGTCGAGCCGCGTGCTGCCGTTGCCACGCTCACCCTTGGTCAGCAACCACTCGCTCGGGTCGGACCGCTCCTGTGTGCTCACCCGTCCAGGATGCCCTGCGCGGGCCGTCGACACGCGCGGCATGCCCCGTTTGTGCGCACAGGGGCCGGGTACCCCGACCGCTTGCGCACCCACGACCTCAGGAGGGACCGCACATGAAGGCAGTCGTCTACCAGGGCACCCGCTCCGTCGCGGTCGAGGAGGTGCCCGACGCGACGGTCGAGCAGCCGACCGACGCGCTCGTCCGGATCACGACCACCAACATCTGCGGCTCCGACCTGCACATGTACGAAGGCCGCACCGGCGTCGAGCAGGGGAAGATCCTCGGCCACGAGAACATGGGCGTCGTGGAGGCCGTCGGGGCCGGGGTGGACCGGGTCAAGGTCGGCGACCGGGTGTCCGTCCCGTTCAACATCGCCTGCGGCACCTGCCGGTCCTGCAACGAGGGCTGGACGTCGTTCTGCGAGCGCACCAACCCCCTCGACGGGATGCAGGGTGCCGCCTACGGCTACGCGAACATGGGCCCGTACGCCGGCGGCCAGGCGGAGTACCTCCGGGTGCCCTACGCCGACTTCAACCTGCTCGACCTGCCGCCGGGCGACGAGCTGGAGAACGACTTCACGATGCTGTCGGACGTCTTCCCGACCGGCTGGCACGGCACCGAGCTCGCCGGCATGCAGCCCGGTGACCGGGTGGCGGTGTTCGGCGCCGGCCCCGTCGGTCTGCTGGCCGCGCACAGCGCGCGGGTCCGCGGCGCCCGCGAGGTGTTCGTGGTGGACAAGCAGCCCGACCGGCTCAAGCTCGCCGAGCACGCCGACTGCACCCCGGTCGACTTCAGCGACGGCGACCCGGTGCAGCAGATCATGGACGCGACCACGGGACTGGGCGTCGACTGCGGCGTCGAGGCGGTCGGCTGGCAGGCGCACGACCCGACCGGCGAGGAGCACCCCGAGCTGGTGCTCGACAACCTGGTCTCGGTCGTCAAGGCGCACGGCGGCATCGGCGTCGTCGGCGTCTACGTGCCGCAGGACCCCGGTGGGCCGACCGAGCTCGCGCAGGAGGGCCGGGTGGCGTTCGACTACGGCTCGTTCTTCACGAAGGGACAGCGGATGGGCACCGGCCAGGCGCCCGTGAAGCGCTACAACCGGCAGCTGCGCGACCTGGTCATCGACGGGCGGGCCGCCCCCTCGTTCCTGGTCTCGCACGAGCTCGGGCTGGCCGAGGCGGCCGACGGCTACGAGAGCTTCGACCAGCGGCTCGACGGCTGGACCAAGGTCCTGCTGCACCCGGAAGGCTGAGCCGGTGCCCCGGGCCGACACCGTGCATGAGCTGCTCGAGCGGCACGGCACGACGTACGCCGAGGCCGCGGGGATCACGCTGCGGGACAAGCCCGCGCCGCTCTACCAGCTGCTCGTGCTCACCACGCTGAGCGCGACCCGCATCTCCGCCGACGTCGCCGTCACCGCGGCCCGCGAGCTGTTCGCGGCCGGGTGGCGCACGCCGGCGGCGATGCGCGAGGCCACCTGGCAGCAGCGGGTGGACGCGCTGGGCCGCGGCGGCTACCGCCGCTACGACGAGAGCACCGCCACGGCGCTCGAGAAGGGCGCGGTGCACCTGCTCGACACCTGGGGTGGCGACCTGCGCCGGATCCGGCCCGACGCCGGTGAGGACGCCGTCGACCGCCTGGCCGAAGACGTGTCGTCGTTCCCGCGCATCGGCCCGGTCGGCGCGCGGATCTTCGTGCGCGAGGTGCAGGACGTGTGGCCGGAGGTCCGGCCCTACTTCGACGACCGGGCGCTGGCGAGCGCGCAGCGGCTCGGCCTGCCCGCGGACCCGGCGGAGCTCGCCGACCTCGCGCCCCAGGGCCGGGTCGCCGTGCTGGCGGCGGCGCTGGTGCGGGCGGACCTGGAGCGCTGAGCGGGGCTCACTCGCCGAGCAGCGTGCCCAGCGGCCCCAGGTCGATGTTGAGATCGGCGGCGGTCAGGTCGTAGCGCGCCTTGAGCTCGTCCATGGCCTGCTCGAGGTGCATCAGACCGTTGCCCAGGCCGTCGACCTGCTCGTCGGTGAGGCCGCCCTCGTCGACGCGACGCAGGGCCTGCTTCTCCATCAGCTGCCGCACCAGCTCGATGATGGTCAGCACCAGCTTGAACAGGTCGCGCTCCACCGACTCCGCGTCGGTCTCCAGGCGTTGCGGGAAGATGTGGTGGGCCTCGGTCATCGGGTCATCTCCTCGCGCACCGTCGAGATCAGCGCGTGCAGCCGCACCTGCACGAGGTCGACGCCGGCCAGGGAGATCACCACGTCGCCGGCCAGCACCACACCGGTGCCGAGCAGCCGGTCCAGCAGGTCCACGAGCGAGATCTGTCCTCCGGCCTGCTGGGTGTCCGGGCGTCCCGGCGGGCGCTGCTCGACGGTCGAGCTCATCACTGCTCCAGCATCGCGAAGGAGTACGGCGGCCACGGGCCGGCCGCGTCGATCCCGGCCTCCGGGTGGTCGGCCTGGGCGACGCGCACCGCCTCGGCGAACTCGTCGCCGCGCGCGGTGTCCACGAGGTAGGCGCCGTTCAGCGTCATCGTGCCGGCGTGCCCGGTGAGCCGGGGGTCCTGGGGCGGCAGCCGCCTGCTCGCCACGCTCACCGCGGACAGGCGGGCGTGCACCTCCTCGGCGACCTCCCGGGCCTGCTCCTCGCCCTCGATGCGGGTGAGGGTCTCGGCCTTCTTCCGCCGCAGGTAGGCGGCACCGCCCTCCCCCGCGGCGGCCGAGGCCGCGGGCTGCGGCTCGGCCCGGGCCGCGAACGCCTTCACGCTCCACTCGCGCCGACCCTCGACCCGGTCGAGCACCTGCTCCAGCGCGTCGTGCCACTCGTCCACGCGCCGGCGCACCCCGACGTCGTCGAGGCAGATGGTGGCCAGCCGCAGCGGCGCGACCGGCCCGTGCTCCGCGACGGCGTGCACGACCTCGTCGTGACGGCGCGCCACCTCCTCGAGCCAGTCGAGGCGTTCGAGATTGCGACGCAGTCCCGCCTCGCCGTACTCCTCGAGGTCCACGTCGCTGACGACGGCCGCCAGGCCCCGGTGCTCCAGCACCTCGAGCCGGCCGTCGCCCAGTCCCGGCACCCCCGCCAGCGCGTCCGGCGGCAGTTCCCGGCTGATGGCGTACAGGTAGCGGCCCCGACCGACCACGTGCCCGGTCCCGTGCCCCGTGACCTGCTCAGCCACCCTGCGAGCTCCCTCCGCCCGACTCCCCGTCCGACTCTGCGTCCGACCCTGCGCCCGACTCCAGCTCCTCCAGGCGTTCCCGGAGCCGGCGGTTCTCGTCCGCCAGCCCCTGCTCGCTCGCGCTGAGCATGGGGTCGTTGCGCCACCAGTCGATGCCCATCTCCTTGGCCTTGTCGACCGAGACGATGAGCAGCCGGATCTTGATCGTGAGCAGCTCGATGTCGAGCAGGTTCACCCGGATGTCGCCCGCGATGATGATGCCCTTGTCGAGCACCCGCTCGAGGATGTCGGCGAGGTTCGCGGGCTGCTGCGGGCGACCCCACGTGCCACGCTCGCCGACGGGTCCGGCGTACGGCCTCGACGCGGGCACGGGGCCCGACGCGTCGGTCATGTCAGTTCTCCCCGGGCACACCGCGTGCGTAGCGACGCAGCCGCCGGTAGCCGATCAGGTCGCCGTCCTCGTCCACCTGCACCTCGTAGAGCGCGAGCACGTCGGTGGTGTCCGGGATGCGGCGCACCTCGACCACCTCGACCTGCACCTTCCAGCCGTCCTCGGTGCGCTCGAGCCCGGTGACGCCCTCGGCGCCCTTGCCGGTCAGGTCGAGCAGCTCCTGGGCGGCGCGGGCGGCCACCTGGCTGGCGCTGGTGCGCTTGGGTGCCGCAGCGCGCGGCGCGGAGCCGCGCTTGGCAGCGGCCTTCTTGCCCGGGCTCTTCTTCGCGGGGCTCTTCTTCGCGGTCTTCTTCGTCGCCGAGTCGTCCGACGTCGTGTCCGCCATGGGTCAGTCCTCCCTGGGTCTGCTGCGGCCGACCATCAGCCGTTCGACGAGCTCGTCCTCCCACACGTCCGCCTCCTCCTCGGACAGCTCGCCGGACGCGCGCTGGCGCGCGACCTCCTCGAGCTGCCGACGGATGCGGGCCGGGTCGTAGAACTCCTCCTCCGCCTGGCGACGGATCTGCTCGGCCACCGCGACGGTGCCGCGCAGCGGTGCCAGCGGCAGTCCGAGTATGCCCGTGATCAGGCCCATCCCGCACCGCCGACGAAGTCGTACGGCGCGACCGGGCCCACCAGCCGCAGCCGGATCCGCTCGTGCACCGCCTCCGCGAGCCCCTCGAGGTGCTCCTCGAACGACTCCAGGTTGACCGTGTCGACGAGCAGCGCGACATCGACCACGTCGTCGATGCCACCACCGCCGCCGCGTTCGACCCAGGCCGCCACGCGTGGCGTCACCGCCTCCATCAGGACGGCGGTGTCCTCCTCCCGCTTGCGCTCCAGGGCGCGGGCCACCAGCTCACCGAGCCGGACCCGCTCGCCGTACGTCTGGTCCTCGGGCAGGTCCCGGGTGCGCTCGCGCAGCGCGGCCACCTCCGGGTCGGCGGCGACCACCTCGGCGAGCACCGCGTCCTCCACGTAGGTCGCACGCAGGTTGAGCTGCACCCGGCCCTCGAGCTCCGCGAGCAGGTCCGCGAAGTCCTCGCGGCCAGGGGCCAGCACCTCCTCGACCACGCTGTCGTCGTCGAGCAGCACCGACCCGAAGTGCACCGGCACCACCGTGGTGAGCCCGGCCAGCGTGTCGAGCACCTCGCTGTGCGCGACCAGGTCCGCGGCACGACCCAGCGCCCGGTCGGACGTGACGTCGCTGACCACGGCCGCGATGTCGGCGTGGCGCACCAGCCGGACCGGTGCGTCCCCCACCCCGGTCAGGCCGGTGGGGATCAGGCCGTCCCCGAACGGGACCACGCCGTAGACGTAGCAGCCCCGCTCGAGGCCGAGACCGTGCTCCTGCTCGGTGCTCGTAGCCGTGGTCACGCTTCCTCGGTGCTACGACGGCGCGAGGACGACTTGCGCGCCGGCCGTCGCTCCTCGTCGTCGCCACCGCTGCCCAGCGCCCTCTTCACACCCTTGACGGCGCCGCTGGTCTTCTTCGACGCGCCACCCTCCTGCATGTCGCCGACGAACTCGCCGAGGTCCTTGCCGCCCTTCTCGTACAGGTCGAGTCGGTTGGTGGCCTCCGCGAAGCGCAGGTAGGTGTCGACGCTCGCGATCACGATGCGTGCGTCGATCGTGAGCAGCTCGATGCCGACGAGCGAGACCCGGACGTAGGCGTCGATCACGATGCCCTTGTCGAGGATGATCTCGATGACGTCGGCGAGACCGCTGGGGGCGGGTCGCTCGAGGTAGCCACCGCCGCGGCGGTGCTGGCTCTGGACGGTCATGCGTTGTCCTCTCGTCAGGTGGTGCTGGGGACGTGCTGGGAAGGATAGTGACGTCAGCTGGCACGCCGGCGCCGACGCCGGCTGGAGAGCTCCTCCTCTTCCTCCTCCTCGGGCTCGGCCTCCTCGGGCTCAGCCTCTTCCTCGTACCCTTCCTCTGCATAGTCCTCGTCACCCTCGGCGGGCTCCTCGGCTTCGTACTCGTCCTCGGGCTCGCCCTCCTCGGGCTCACCCTCCTCGGCCTTGCCCTCCTCGGGCTCCTCCTCGGCCTCGTACTCGTCCTCCGGCTCGCCCTCCTCGGGCTCGCCCTCCTCGGCCTCGTACTCGTCCTCGGGCTCGCCCTCCTCGGCGTAGTCCTCGTCCTCGTACTCGTCCTCGGACTCCTCGCCTTCGGGCTCCTCGCCCTCGGACTCCTCGTCGTACTCGTCCTCGGCGCCCTCGCCGCCCTCGGCCTCCTCGGCCTCCTGGCGCTCGCGCTCGTCCTCCACGACCTCGTCGTGGGTCTGCACGACCTCGCCGTCATGGATGACACCGCGCCAGCCCTCGACCTCCTCGGGGTCGAGGATCGTGCGCGTCATCACGTGCCGCCGGAAGTGCTTGAGCTCGAGCCGTGCGCGACGGCCCTGGGCACGCCAGATGTTGCCGGTGCGCTCCATGAAGCCCTGCGGGTAGTACTCGAGCACCACCAGGATCCGGGTCAGGTTCGGGCCGAGCTCGTGGAAGGTGACCGAGCCGTCGACGTGGCCCTTCTGCCCCTTGGACCTCCAGACGATCCGCTCGTCCGGCACCTGCTCGAGGATCTTCGCCTCCCAGGTCCGGTGCGACCAGAAGACCTGCGCCTTCCAGGAGATCGTCGTCTCCTCGTCGGACTCCTCGTCGACGTTCTTGACCTTCTTCATGAAGCTCGGGAACTCGTTGAAGGACGTCCACTGGTTGTAGGCGACCGAGATCGGCACGCCGACGTCGATCTCCTCGATGATGTTCATCGCCTTGGTGGCCTTGGGGTTGCCCTTGCCACCACCACCGCCACCGGTGATCTTGTCCTTGACCCCGGAGACCGCGCCCTTGAGCGCACCCTTGACCGGCGACTCGCCGTTGGTCGCGGCCTCGCCGCCCTTGGCCACGGCCTTGCCGATCGGGCCTCCGCCCGCGACGTCCTCGAGCTTGTCGGTGAGTCCGCCGACACCACCGGTGACGCTCTGCATCGCGCGCTCTCCGAGCGCCTTCAGCACGTCCTGCCCGGCACCCTTGAGCTTGTCCATCGCTGTGTTGTCAGACATCGGCCATCACCTCCCGGAGCGCTTCTGCGTGGTCTTCTTGGCGGCCGTCTTGGCGGTCTTCTTCGCCGCCGTCTTCTTGGCCGGTGCCTTCTTGGCGGGTGCCTTCTTGGCGGTCTTCTTCGCGGCGGGCGCCTTCTTGGCGGTCTTCTTCGCCGCTGCCTTCTTGGCGGGTGCCTTCTTGGCGGTCTTCTTCGCCGCCGAGCCGGTCTTCTTGGCCGCGCCGGTGCCCCTCGAGGCGGACTTCGTGGCGGACGAGCTCGCGGACGAGGACTTCTTGGCCGCCGTCTTCTTGGACGGGCGACGGCGCCGGCGTGGGCGCTCCTCGGGCTCCTCCTCCGGCTCCTCCTCGGACTCCTCGGCCTGGGCCTGGGGCTCCTCCTCGGGCTCCTCCTCCTCGGGCTCCTCCTCCTCGGGCTCCTCCTCGGACTCCTCGGCCTCGTCCTGAGGCTCCTCCTCGGACTCCTCCTCCTCGGCCTCGTCCTGAGGCTCCTCCTCGGACTCCTCCTCCTCGGCCTCGCCCTCGTCCTCCGGCTCCTCGTCGTACTCGTCCTCGGCCTCGCCGGCCTCGTCCTCGTACTCCTCCTCCGGCTCCTCCTCGGACTCCTCCTCGTCCTCGCCGACGACCTGACCCACGACGTCGCCGCCGCGGTTGCGCAGCGAGTCGCTGAAGCCCTCGAGCCGGGACGTCGCCTGCGTGATCGCGGCACTCTTCGCGGCCTCGAAGAGGCGACCGGTGATCTGCTCCTGAAGCTTCTGCAGCTCGGGGTTCTTCTCCAACAGCTCCGAGCCCTGCTTGAGCAGACCGGCCGGGCTGGTCGAGATCCGCTGACCGGCGAGCATGCTGCCGACGGTGATCGCGAGCCTCATCTTCTTGGTCCTGCCCAGCAGGTAGCCGCTGGCCACGGCCAGGGCGATCTTCGATGTGTTGCTCATCCGCTCCCTCGAATCCTTGTGACGTCCCTGAATGAGGCGTCTCTCGGCTCCTCCCGAGACGATGTCGTGCCCGCTCAGCGCGGGTGCAAACCCCTTCCTACTCCTTCGATGTGGCCACGGACACAGGATGCGGTCCGTGGGCAGACAGGGTCAGGAGCGGGGAGCGCCGACCAGCAGGTCGGCGTACTCGTCGGGAAGCTCCTCGACGATCGCGTCGAAGTCGTCGTGCTGCATGCGCTCCCGCAGCACCGCCATGACAGTGCGGGCGTGCTGCGCGGCCGTGGGGACGGCGACCTTCTCGAGCTCGGCCACCAGCTCGTAGAAGCCGGCGACACCGAACTCGGCGGGCTCTCCCGCCTCCGGCAGCTCGCTGGCCAGCGGTGCCGGAAGCCGGTAGGCGACCTGCTTGTTGCGGCACCCGGCCAGTCGTCGGCCCAGCGCGTGGAGGGTCGCGCGGGTGGCCCGGTCCGCCTGCAGGACCGACGGGATCTGCGCCCGCTCCTGCACGGCGGTGACGACGTCGCCGTACTTCACGGGCGTCCGCTACCCCGCCCCGCGACCTCCATGCCTTCCGGTCGCGGTCGCGGACTAGTCGTGTCTGTAAATGATGGGGTCATAGCGGGGGTGGCATCCGCGCCCGATCCGGCAAGGCCGAGGCGCGAGAGCGCAGCGGGCTGCGCCGAGCGTCGAG
>Ga0308173_10000238_pt1 | contig 21217 bp, 20 predicted proteins | sample PhyPR1_FD_203716 | JGI IMG/M metagenome (GOLD analysis project Ga0308173, IMG submission 203716) | Soil microbial communities from UC Gill Tract Community Farm, Albany, California, United States - DLSLS.P.R1 | ecosystem: Environmental > Terrestrial > Soil > Agricultural land | place: USA... | reverse complement strand
CACGTTTTCTCGCTGCCGCGCGGCGCACGGATGGTGCGGGTCGGGTCAAGACGCGGATCGATATGTTTTGGATGATTCATATGCGTCGCTCGAAGAGGAATGTTTGACGAATGCCCGCGCGGCTGCCATGCCGACGCGGGCATCTTGTATAGACAAGTCTGCATGACGTCGAAAAAAGACGCAAGGGCAAATCTGCGATGATCGCGTAGGTCAGGGATTTCCCTACGTTCGTGGCTGGTAGACGCTCGGCAGCGGTATCGGGAGGTTCCGCGACGTCAGGTAAGAGCGTCCCACAAGAAGACGCATCCGAAGCATGTATAGCCAACTTTCAGCGCGGGAGAGCCACACCCGACATTCGCCGGCAGACCGCGATCAAGCTCTCCTGCATGCCTGCATCCCTCGTTGCGGCGTCACACGCGCGCTCGCGCAAGTGAAAGAAATAGCGCCCCGAAACGCGGGCCGCATCGTCGTCGCTGACGGCAAGCCACGCTTGGGTCCGATGCGCCTGATCCAGATCATCCGGCGCCGACGCCCCGCCCATCTTCGTCGGCACCCAGCCGGGTTCTAGCGCGTTCGACATCACGTCCGGCCAATACCGCGCCACCGCAAACGCCAGCAGCACATCCATGAACTTGCTCTCCGCGTAAGCCTGCGCCCCATTCCACGGCCGCGCGTTCCATTCGACGTCGGCCAGATTCGGCGCCGCCCCGCGATGCATCCCCGAACTCAAATACACCAACCGCGCGGGCTTCTGGATCAACGCGGTCAGCACATAAGGCGCAAGCACGTTGATAGCAAAAACGTGCGGCACGCCATCCACCGTCGCCATGCGGCGCGGCTCGCGATACCCCACTGCCGCGTTATGAATGACCGCATCGAAATGCCCGAGCCGGTTCACTTGCGCGGCTGCGTCGTGCATCGCCTCGATGCTCGAAAGGTCGCCCGTCACGACCGCTTCCGCCTGCGGCAACGCGGCGCGCGCATCGTCGGCGCGGGAGTCGTTGCGCGCGCGCAGCACGACGCGATGTCCCTGTTCGGCGAGCAAACGCGCCGCCATCAAGCCAAGGCCATCCGTCGATCCCGTGATGAATATGCGCGACATATCGCTTCTCCTTTAACGAAGTCATGAAGCGCATTCTGCACGCGCTAGCGACGCCTCGCGATAACATGCGAACCATTTGACCGATGACGCGGAGGCATGAATGGCGGGTTTCAACGAGCGCATTCTGAACGGCATCAGCGTGTTCGCGGCCATCGTCGATGCGGGCACGTTCGCCGCCGCCGGCGACAAGCTAGGCATGTCGCAGCCGGGCGTGAGCCGCGCCATCGCGCGTCTGGAAGCGCGCCTGAAGACTCGACTCTTCGATCGAACCACGCGCACCGTCTCCCTCACCGACGACGGCCGCCGCTTCTTCGAGCAAGTCATGCCGCATCTCGTCGGTCTCGAAGAAGCGGCGGCGACCGCATCGGGTAGCGCGACCGCCGTGCGCGGGCGCTTGCGCGTAAACGTCGATCCCATCTTTTCGCGGCTCGTACTGGGGCCGAAGCTCGAAGCGTTCATGAAAGCCCATCCGGAACTCGAACTTGAACTGCTCACACGAGACCGACTGGGCGACATGATCACCGACGGCTTCGACCTCGCCATACGCTTTGGCGAGCCGCGCAATTCGAGCCTCGTCGCGCGCAAACTGCTCGATACACCGGTGCGCACGGTGGCCGCACCGTCTTACATCGCGCGATGTGGCAGGCCCGCGACGCCGCAGGCGCTCGTCACCGAAGCGCACACGTGCATCGAATTCCGCGACCCTGAAACGGGACGGCCGTTCGCGTGGGAGTTTCACCGCAAGAAGAAGCGGCTGACGGTCGAGACCCGCGGGCATCTGACCTTGAACGATCCGGGCACGATGTTGAGCGCATGTCTTTCGGGTTACGGCATTGCGCAGATACTCGCGCTCGGGCATGAACATCTGATTGCGGAAGGCAGGCTCGTCGACCTCTTTCCCGACTGGCCCGACGAACGCTTTCCGCTGTATGCGTTTCATCCGTCGCGGCATCATCCGCCCGCAAAAACGCGGGCGTTTCTCGATCTCGTGATCGCGTTGACCGTCGAGGCGTGACGCTAAAAGTTGATGATATGCAGCGCACGTGACGGCGCGGCGGGCGTGGAACTTGAAGAATGAACGAGCCCACGCAAATTTACTCGGCGCAGTTACTTCGCATATCGAAATTATTTCTTAATGGCAGTGCTGCGTTGCGATGGCGGCCGCGTTCGCACCGCTGACAGAGTGCGACGACGGTGGCGCAATGGCGAAGTTGCTGTCGGTAATGAGTCGCCATACGCATCCGTTGGCGGACCAGGCACGCCGCGCGCATCGAACGCGAGACGCTGAACGCGTGGACACGCCGATTAGCGCGCGCATGCATCCGGCCGCGCCTTCGCACCGCGACGCTCGGGCGGCACTTTGCAATTGTCGACGCGTTGTTCGTCGCTAGCTTTGTCGCCGAGGCGTTCTTTGAGCGTCCTGGCTTCCGAGGCCGCGGCGTCACTGGCGGCATCGTCGGCGCGGACGGCCAATACGCATGTCAACGCAAACAACATGAAGGCGATGCAACGCAAGATGAGCTTCATATGATCGTGACGTATCGAAGCATCGAGAATCACCGCATCGCGACGGTTACGCATCCCGCTTCTTGCGCTTTCATTTCGACAGTACGGAATCCCCGCATCGAAACGGCAAGTCCGCTCTGGCCTTCGCGATTCTCCACCGCGAAGGTCGCTTGATGCCGTTGCGCGACGCGCAGTGCGATGGCAAGCCCAAGCCCGCTGCCCTGCCCCTGCGTCCCGACGCAACGATAGAAGCGGTCGCATACGCGCTCAATCTCGCTCTCCGGAATGCCGGGGCCCGTATCGAGCACTGTCAGCGAAATACATTCGGCTTCCCGGCGCAGCGTCACGTCCACGCGTCCGCCACGCGGCGTGTACCGTATCGCGTTTTCGAGCAGATTGTTCACAAGCACGGCAAGCGCGTGCGTGTCGCCGAGAATGGCGAAGGCATCGTGCTCGTGGCGCGGCTGTTCCAGTTCGAGACCGAGGTCGATGGACTTCGCTTCCGCAATCAGCGAAAAATCGGATACACGTGTTTCGCATAGCGTGCGCAGGCTCATTGGCGCGATGGCCGCCTCGCGCGCCGCGTCCTCGCGCGCCATGCTCAGCAATTGCTGCGAGAGATGGATCAGCCGATTCAGACGGCCATCGATCTTCGCGACAGTCACGTCGTCCACCTTGAGCGATCCATCGCCGATCGCGCCTTGTATTTGCAGCTTGAGCGCCGCGAGCGGCGTGCGCAGTTCGTGCGCGGCATCGGCGACAAAGGTGCGTTGCGCTTCTGACGCATCCTCGAGACGCGCGAGCAGATCGTTCAAGGCATCGACGAGCGGTTGCAGTTCGACGGGCATCGGCTTCGAGATGGACACCGCTTCGAGCGATTCCGGCGAGCGCGCCGACAGCGAGCGCGACAGCCAGCGCACCGGCGCAAGACCACGAGCCACGACAAGCAGCACGATCACGACGATGACCGGTATCAACAATGCAAGCGGCCAGATAATGCCAAGTGCGAGCGAGATGGCGAGATCGTCGCGAACGAAATACGGCTGCGCCACCTGCACGAAGCGATCCTGCAACGTGAGCCCGAACGCGCGCCACCGATAACCCTCCCGTTCGGCGGAACGAAAGCCATCGCCGAACGGCGGCAGTTCGGGCTCGTGCGGCGAGTGATAAATGAGCCTGCCGGTTTTGTCCCAGATATCGATGACGAGCCTGTCATCCGCGATGCCGTGCAATTCGTGGCTGCGTCCCTCGGCGACATCGCTCGCGGTGATATTGCCCGGCAGTGAGATGGCCACCGTGCGCAACTCGTAATCGAAGAGTTCGCCCGCTTCGAGCCGCGCCGCGCGAAAGATGCCATAGCCCGCGATCAGGCACGCCACCGCGAGTCCGCAAATGAGCCAGCCGAGCAGCCAGCGTCGAATGGAGTTCATCCGATCCTCTTCAACCGGTATCCGACGCCGCGCACGGTCACGATCTGATCTGCGCCAATCTTGCGCCGCAAGCTGTGTATATGAACCTCGATGGCATTGCTGCCCACTTCCTCGCCCCATCCGTACAGTTTCTCTTCGAGTTCGGGGCGGCGAAAGACACGCGAGGGCTCTTCGATCAGCGCCTGCAGCAACGCAAATTCCCGCGGGACCAGATTGAGCGCGACGCCGCTTCGGGCGGCCTCGTGCGCGGCCGGATCGAGCGTGAGTTCGCCGTGCGTGTAGACAAGTTGCTTGTGACCGGTGCGGCGTCGCAGCAACGCGCGCACGCGGGCGGCAAGTTCATCCAGATCGAACGGCTTCATCAGATAGTCGTCCGCGCCGGCGTCCAGGCCGCGAATGCGGTCGTCCACGGCGTCGCGCGCCGTGAGGATCATCACGGGCGCATCGCCGCCGTTCTTGCGATAGACGCCGAGCACATCGAGGCCATCGCGCTTCGGCAAGGTCAGATCGAGCAGCACGAGGTCGTACACGCCATTGGCGAGCGAGAGTTCGGCTGCGCGGCCATCCTGAGCCCAATCCACCGTATAGCTCGAACGGCGCAGCGCAGCGAGCACCGTCTCCGCGATCATGTCGTCGTCCTCCACCAGAAGCAGGCGCATGCGTGTCTCCAGGCTTGAATGTCGCGGCCGATTGTCCCTTCATCTTGCTTAAGCGCCACTTAACGAAGCCGGCCGCAGGACTTAAGCATCGCATAAGCATCAACGCCGCACTATACCGCCACGCGCGCCGCACGCAGCGCGCCATGGAGATGCCGATGCATGCATCAACGCTCGTTTCCCTGCGCGCTCATGCGGTGTTGATCGCGCTGTGCGTCGCAGTGTCGGACGCGGCGTGGCTTGTCGTCTGCGGATGCTCAGGGCACGTGCATGCGCTGCAATCGCTTGCGGTGCGCATGGCGACGCTCGTGTGCGCGGGCGCCGTCGCGGTCATTGTGCGACGAATCGCGAAGCTCGCGTTCGATGCGACGACTACGCCGCGCGCTGCGAACATCCACGGCATGCGCGGGCACTGCTGGCTTGTCCAGCTTCATCTGGAACTGCATCCCGCCGAAAGCCGGCGCAGCGCCGCTTGCGGCTGCAACTGCGCTGCGCAATCGAGCAGAAATCCACGCGGTCGGGCGTGACTCGGAACTCGCCCGGTCCGGTTTAAGCCCGGCTTATGCCGGGCTTTTTTTTGCCCGCGCGGACGCGATCCACCCCTTAAGGTGAGACTTTTCGGGAATCGGTGAACGGATGCCCCTTATGAAAGGGTTCGCGTAGCGCCAAAGGTGAGAGTTTTCGGGATTTGTCGCTTTGTCGGTCCGCTCGCGAGAGTCGGCAGGGCGACAAGACACCCCAATCATGGGCAATACGCTTGCACACAGCGGCCGCGCCGTTGACGTGGCGCACGATCATCGGAACTCGGCGGCGGGACTGGCATCACCACGAACCGCCAGCGACGAGCCCCTCGCGCACGGTGACGACCACGTTAATAGTGTCGAACGAGATCGAGCCTGAATCTGCGACCGTCGGTGCGGGCTTTCAAGCGCTGCCCGCGGACTTCGGCGTGCGCCTCATAAAAGGCAACCCGAGATTGGCTCCCTCCCGCGCGTCGCGCACTTGCGATGCTTCATCGTCGTCCATTCGCACGCGACAGCCCTTCGCCAATACGCATTACGAGAGCGGCGCGCTTCGTCTGCGGCACGCGGGTTGCGTGCTGGCTCCGACGGACAGCGGAGAGAGAGGCTAATGTGAACTTCAGAAAACCCAGTATCGTGGTCGTTACCGGCGCGTCGGCGGGCGTCGGCCGTGCAGCGGCGCTGGAGTTCGCGCGACAGGGCGCCGATGTCGCGCTCATCGCGCGAGACGCCGCTGCGCTAGAAGATGCTGCCGCAGAAGTGCGTGCCTACGGCGTGCGCGCGCTGCCGATCTCCGTGGATGTCAGCTTCGCCGATGCCGTCGAAGACGCTGCTTCGCACATCGAAGCAACGCTCGGACCCATCGACGTCTGGGTCAACAACGCGATGCTCACGTCCCTTTCCCCGCTTGCCGAGATGCCGGAGCGTGACTTTCGCCGCATCACCGACGTAACGTACCTCGGGTACGTGTGGGGCACGATGGCCGCGTTGCGACGCATGAGGCCGCGCAATCGTGGCGTTATCGTTCAGGTAGGTTCGGCTCTGGCTTATCGCTCCATCCCGTTGCAGTCCGCCTATTGCGGCGCGAAGCATGCTATTCGCGGCTTCACGGATTCGCTGCGCTGCGAGCTGCGCCACGAGAAGAGCGGCATCCACGTGACGATGGTGCAAATGCCCGTCATCAACACGCCGCAGTTCGACTGGGCGAAGACCGGAATGCCTCATGCCCCGCGTCCTGTCGCGCCGATCTTTCAGCCGGAAGTCGCCGCTCGCGCAATTCATTGGGCGGCGACGCATCGACGGCGGGAACTGTGGGTCGGCTTTTCGTCGGTGAAGGCCATCGTTGCGAATCACCTGTTCCCCGGTTTGCTCGATGCCTATCTCGGGCGCACCGGATACGACGCGCAGCAGGACGCGTCGTTGCCGGGCGGCGAGCGTCCGCAGAACCTTTGGGAGCCCGTTACGGCGTTGCATCGCACACACGGACGGTTCGACGCCGAGTCGTCCAGGTCAAGCGGAGCGCTGTGGTTCGGGACACACCGAGGCGCCGTTCTGGGGGTCGGGGCAGCGTTGGGAGCGTTGTGGCTGATGGGCCGGAAAACGCAACGAGACGTCTAGTTAGTCATGCAAAGTAACTCTCATTGGCCTGCACTTCAACGCGCTACGGACACCGCCTTGATAATCTCCGCCAGAAGCTGGCTCTGTTGATACGGCTTGCGCAGTCGAGGAAGGTCAGCGTCGGAGCCCTCCGGCAATTCAGCATATCCGGTCGCGAGAATAACGGGCAGCGACGGTCTCAGTGCGCGTGCGGCGCTGGCTAGCTCGAGCCCCGTCATTCGTGGCATCGAATAATCGGTAAGTAGGACGTCCACTTCACGACCGCTGCGCAAGATGGCGAGCGCGGCTTCACCGGACTCTGCCTCGATCACGTCCTGCCCCAGGTCTTGCAGAAGGTAAGCGGTGCTGGATGCAATCAGGGGATCGTCGTCGACCACAAGTATGGTCGCTCGTATCTCGGGAGCCAGTGTCGATGTGTCGTTCAGCGGTGTGCTTCGGACTTCAGCAGCCGCGATCACGTGGCCAGCGACCGGTAGCCAAAGCGACGCGCAGGTGCCCTTTCCTATCGCGCTCTCCAGACGCAAAGCACCATTCAGTTGGCGGGCCAGACCATGAATCATCGAGAGACCGAGTCCCGTTCCCTTGCCCACTTCCTTCGTCGTGAAGAAGGGTTCCGTGGCCTTCGCGAGGGTCGCTGCATCCATGCCGGAGCCGGTGTCGCTCACCATGACCCGAACGTAGTCGCCAGGAAGCAGCTCGCTGTCGCCCGATGAATGGGCGGCGTCCACCCGAATGGTGACTGTACCACCATCGGGCATCGCGTCGCGCGCGTTCACGACGAGGTTCAGGATCGCGAGTTCGACCTGATTTGCATCGACCAGAGTGAACGGAAGTTGATCGACCGTCTCGATATTTAGTTCTACCATCGAACTGACCGATCGCTCCAGCAAATCCGCCATGCCGTGCACGAGTGCGCACATCTGAACCGGCTCCACTCTTAGATCCTGCTGCCGGGCAAATGCAAGTAGCCGTTGCGTGAGTGCCGCACCGCGCTGGGCGCCGCGAAGCGCTCCATCGACCAAACGCCCTATTCGCTCTTGCGGCGGAACTTCCTTTCGCACAAGCTCGAGGTTGGCCATGATCGCCATTAACAGGTTGTTGAAGTCGTGCGCGATGCCGCCCGTCAACTGACCGATCATTTCCAGCTTTTGAATCTGCCGCAGTAGTTCCTCCGTATGTTCTCGCTGCCGGATTTCGTCGAGCACCGTTCGATGTGCATGCTCCAGTTGCGCCGTGCGCTCCAGAACCTTTCCTTCGAGCGACTCGTTCACGCGCCGTAATTCGTCCTCGGACGTTTTTCGCAGCGTGATATCCGACGACACGCCGACAAGCTGGGACATATGGTCCGAGTCGTCGCGCACGACACGCGCTCGCAACTCGACCCAGTGCACCGTTCCGTTGGGCCAGATGTTGCGATATTCGATCGCATAGTCGCAGCCCTCTTCCACGCTGCGCGTCATTGCCGCCTGCATCCGCGCCCGGTCGTCCGGATGGACGCTCGCCAGAAGCTCCGCATACGTGATGGGGTCGGCCTCGGCGCGGCCGAAGATCGCCTTGCAAGTCGCCGATGCCGTAAGCGTGGGTCCGGCGAGATCCAGATTCCATGAACCGAGTTGTCCGGCGGTCAGCGCGGTACGCAAGCGCGCCTCGCCTTCGTGCAACTCCTTGATGCCAGCGCGCGCTTCGAACTGACGATGCCGGCCGCGCACCGCGGTTCCGACAACACTCACGAACGTCGTTGGATGGAACGGCCGCTCGACGAACGTGACGTTGCCGAGCGCATGCGTCAATCGCGCAACCATCGGCCTGCGGTCCGCTCCGGCGCTGCGTTGGGTCAAGACGACGAAAGGAAGATCCGACCACGGCGGCTGCGACGACACCCAATGCGTGAGCGCTGCAAGATCGACGCCGTTCAATGCTTCGTCCGCGACGATCGCACAGCAGGCATCGTCCCCTAACATGGCGCCGAGTTGCCGCACGTCCTTGCAAGCCAGTGAGCCAATGCCGGCGGCCTGCAGGAGCGCCTGCGCGACGGAAAAGTCTCGCCCGGAAGGGGTGAGCAGGAGAACAGGGCAGCGGTCGAACTCAGGCATGCGGTACAGGGCCTGCATTCGGTGTGAGCAACGGTCCCGGATTCCCGACGAACATAGGCACGCCGCGAAGCACGCCCTGGAAGTCCTCCAGCGGCGCTCCCAGCACCAAGCCCGTTGATCCGATGCGGAACTCGCGGATCGCCTCCTCGTGTGCCCCCGTGCGTTTTTTAATGACCGACACTGCGCGCCGAACGCGACCGAGCGCCTCGAAATAGCGAAGCAGAATGACCGTATCGGCGAGATAGGTGACGTCGACGGGCGCTTTCATGTCGCCCACGAGTCCATGCTGCGCTACCGTCAGGAATGTGTTTGCGCCCTGGCGATTCAGGTACTGCAACAGCTCGTGCACGTGCAATACAAGCGCGTTCTCTTCGGGCATAGCGGCCTGATAACCGTTGAGGCTGTCGATGACGACGGTCTTGGCTTGCGCGGTGTCCACGCTCTCACGCACGCGGTGAGCGAATTCGCCCGGAGACAACTCCGCGGCGTCGACTTGTTCGATGTGGAGACCGCCGGCCTCCGTCATTCCTTCAAGGTCGATGCCCATGACGCGCATGCGATCGAACAACAGTCCAAGCTCTTCGTCGAAAACGAAGAGCACTGCCTTTTCACCGCGCCTGACCGCTGCAGCGACGAACTGCAGAGCGAAAAGGCTCTTGCCCGTACCTGCGGGTCCGAGAATGAGAGTGCTCGATCCCTGCTCGACACCGCCACCCAGGAGTGCATCAAGCTCGGCAACGTCGCTCGTCTTCTGCGTGCGGGCGAAACTCGTGCGGTGTTCGCCAGCGATAAGCCGTGGAAACACTGCTACGCCGCCGCGCTTGATTGCGAAATCGTGATAGCCGCCACGAAATTGTTGCCCGCGATATTTGAGGACTCTCAGCCGGCGCCGCTCCGCGCCATATTGCGGCGACAATTCCTCCAGCTTGATGACGCCATGAGCGACGCTATGGACCGTCTTGTCCGCAGCTTCGGAGGTCAGATCATCGAGCAGCAGCACCGTGGCGTCGCGTCCAGCGAAGAAATGCTTGAACGCGAGAATCTGCCGGCGATAACGCAGCGAGCTCTGCGCAAGCAGCCGAATTTCCGACAGGCTGTCGATAACTACGCGCTTCGGCTTCACGCGCTCGAATTCGCCGAGTATCAGCCGCGTCGTTTCGCCTAATTCGAGGTCAGAGGAATAGAGAAGGGTCTGCTGCTGATCTCCGTCCAGCAAACTCTCTGACGGACTGACTTCGAAGACATTGATTTCCGCAGCGAGATGCCAGCCGTGCGACAAGGCGCCGTTGCGAAGCTCCTGTTCTGTCTCAGATAGCGTGATGTACAGACCTTGTTCACCCAGCTCGGCACCGGCCATCAGAAAGCTGAGCGCAACGGTCGTCTTGCCCGTGCCGGGGCTGCCTTCAAGAAGAAAGAGATTTCCTCTCGTCAAGCCACCGACGAGGACATCATCCAGGCCGGAAACACCGGTTCGGGCGAATTGCAGCGTCTTGGTTTTAGCGTCCATCAGTCGCTCCGAGCTGCTTCATCGCTTTGCGCGAAAGCCGGTGTTTGGGGATCAGTGGCAGCACGTTCGCCAACGATGTTTGAGCGCGGTAAAGATCGTGCGCGCACTGCAGCCGAAGCCAGAACATTGCCGGGATTCCGCACAGTGCTTCTAGCCGTACGGCCATCTCTGGCGTAACGCTCGCAGTTGCGTCGAAAATTCGATGCAGCGTCTGCCGGGACACGCCAAGGTCTCTGGCCGCCTGGCTCACTGAGAGATTCAGACACGGCAAGACAAAGTCTCTAAGCAGATAGCCGGGGGGGCGGCTTTCGCAAGGCTCGCTTGCGCCGTCGAAAGATGGCACTTTCATGTCTGGGTGTAACCTCCTGCGTGACACACGGCGAAGCATAGCATGAAGGCTCTCGGTTTAGCGTGAGCGTCCATACACAGAATAATGCGGGAAATAGCCGCCACTGTCGTTGGAAGCAACAATGCGAACGAGGCGGTTACTTCTTCATAGTCATCGACGCGCAGAATATGCTGACGTCTCCTTCATTTCGGCTTGCGAGTTTGGCTTGTCCGAGAGAGTTGGGCTCGGCGTCCGCAGACGAGGCACACGACACGACGACGTCGCCGCTAGCGCTGATGCCTGCATGATGCCGTCGTGCATCTCGACGATGGTCTTCGCCATCAGCCGACGCGGATATCGCGCCCGCGACTTCCGCCTGAGTAGCGCGAACAAGTCGGGCGATAGCCGGCTGTCGATGCCAATTTCGTCATCGCTCACAACGACGTCGATACAGCCACATGTGGTGCTCGCCTCCGCGCCGATGGATTCGGTCTCCGTGTTGATTAGTTAGCTTTCCTAATATCGCTACCCGGCTAAGGCCGTTCTTGTTCGCCTTAATTTGTATACGGTCGCGCGACGGGGTCGGCGTAAGTCACTGCCTGGCCGTGCTGGCGAAAGCGCGCACGGCGTTTGCAGCGGTGAAAAGTTCGCTCATTGGCGGGCTATTGCGACGCGTCCATGCAAATCAATGGCCGTTCGAATCACGCAAAACTTCAATGAGGCACGGCAACAAGTCAAAACTTCAGCCGGAGTTGGAAGCCAATCGTGAAGGGAAGATCACTCGAAGGAATCGGCGGAATCAGAATTAAATTGGCTCCGACACGCTTGTACGCGAGCATAACGAGCGGCGCGGCCACCGGTCCGACCATATGGTCCTGTCCGATGCCCCAGCGGCCGTAGTCGTACCCGGAAATCAGACCACCCATTGCGGCGAGCCGCACGATACCCCAATGCAGAAATTCGGGCGACCACACACCACCGCCGTAAAACGACGGCTTGGACAACGAATTGCGGAAATAGCCCGCGGTCACGGCCCATTGCGGCGCAACCCAGCATTCGGCGCCGATGCCCGGATTGAACTGCTGAAAGTGCTTGTCGGGATGGACGTGGTGCGAGCCGATCATCGCGTCGATCCAGAGACCGTCGTCACACCACGCGGCCTGCGCGCGCGATGCCCAGGACATCCCCGCCGATGCGATCAACAGCGTAACAGCGAGCCAACAAGAGCGAGAGGGTCGGAAACGGGACGGCCGGGAGCGCATGGTTTTCCGCCACGGCGCGAGGGCCACGGCGCCTTTTTGAGATGAAGATCGAGGCGAACTCTACCTGAATCGCATTGTTCTCGCGTGTACGAACGTAGATAGCGTGACGGCCATTCATGCCCGAAGTCGCAATTTAATAGAAACTCGTCGACTTACGGTTTGGGCAATCACTTGACTCGAAGGCTTGCGCGATGGAATCAATCAAGCGATACGCAGTTTTGTTTGGGGCGTCGCTGGCGCTGCTTGGCGCGTGTACGCCGCTGGAGGTGGTGACACATCGCGTTTCGGCCAACGAGGCGAGCGTTCCGTCAGGGCGCTATCAACTCGACGCGCATCACTGGAACGTCAGCTTCGACGTCGACCATCTGCATTATTCGCGATTCGTCATTCGCTTCGACAAGGTGGCGGCGCAACTGGACTGGAGCAACGACGGCATGACGGCGAGCAAAGTGCGCGCAGCCATCGACGCTTCCAGTGTCGACACCAACGTGCCGCTACTCGACAAGATGGTGAAAGGGCCCGATATGTTCGACGTCGCGCGCTACTCGGATATTACGTTCGTGAGCACGGGGTTTGAACGAACCGGCGACAACAAGGGCACCCTGACCGGCGACCTGACGATTCACGGTACGACCCGACCCATCGCCCTGAACGTGACGTTCAACGGTCACGCGGTGGATCCGCTCACGAAACAGGAGAAGTTGGGCTTTTCCGCCGACGGCCATTTCAGCCGTGCGCAATTCGGGTTGTCGACGTGGTATCCGGCTGTGGGCGACGACGTCCACGTCGCCATACAGGCCGAATTCGCCAAGGCCCAGCCGTGATGAGGAAGGTCACGCGGCGGTCCAGTCCAGCACGACCTTGCCGCTTTGGCCCGAGAGCATTGTCTCGAATGCACGCTGATATTCGTCGACCGGAAAGGTGTGCGTGAGAATCGGAGATAGATCGAGACCGCTTTGCAGCATCGCGACCATCTTGTACCAGGTTTCGAACATCTCCCGGCCGTAGATTCCCTTGATCTCGAGGCCCTTGAAGATGACCTGGTTCCAGTCGATCGCTGTTTGAGCCGGCGGAATACCGAGCAGCGCGATCTTGCCGCCGTGATTCATCGACTCAAGCATCGCCGTGAATGCGCTTGGCACGCCTGACATCTCGAGGCCGACATCGAAGCCTTCCGCCATACCAAGTTCGCGCATGACGTCGCGCAGATTCTCTTGGGCGACATTGACGGCGCGCGTCGCGCCCATCTTGCGCGCGAGTTCGAGCCGATATTCGTTGACATCGGTGATGACGACATTGCGCGCGCCGACGTGCCGGGCAATCGCCGCCGCCATTACGCCTATCGGACCCGCGCCAGTAATCAGCACATCCTCGCCAACGAGGTTGAACGAAAGGGCGGTGTGCGTTGCGTTTCCGAAGGGATCGAAGATCGCCGCCAGATCATCCGGAATGTCGGCCGGTATCTTGAACGCGTTGAATGCAGGAATCGCAAGATATTCTGCAAAAGCGCCTTCGCGGTTGACCCCAACGCCGACGGTGTTCCGACATAAGTGGCGTCGTCCCGCGCGGCAGTTGCGGCAGAATCCGCAGGTGATGTGACCTTCGCCCGAGACTCGATCGCCGATCGAAAACCCGCGAACTTCCTGGCCCATCTCGACAATCTCACCGACGTACTCGTGGCCCACGTGCATGGGCACGGGAATAGTCTTCTGCGCCCAGTCGTCCCAGTTCCAGATATGGATGTCGGTGCCGCAAATCGCAGTCTTGCGGATACGAATGAGGACGTCGTTATGGCCGACTTCCGGACGCTCGACACGCGTCAATGTGAGACCGGGTGCGCGTTCGAGTTTCGCGAGGGCTTTCATTTACGGTTGATCCTTGGTCGTTAAGTGTGCCGGTGGGCGGGTCGCCCGTTCCAGACGCGCGGCGACTTTATGCGCATAAAGTACCTGCCGGCGTGCGTCTCACTGGATCACGCCAAGCGATCTGCCAACGCCAGCAAAAGCGTCCACCGCGCGATCAATCTGTTCTGGCGTATGCGCTGCGCTCATCTGCGTGCGAATGCGCGCGCGTCCTTTCGGCACGACAGGATATGAAAAGCCAATCACGTAGACGCCTTCGTCGAGGAGGGAATCGGCCATCTTCGATGCGAGCTGGGCATCGCCAAGCATGACCGGAATGATCGGGTGCTCGCCCGGTACGAGCTGGAAGCCGAGCGACGTCAAGGCGTGACGGAAACGTGCGCCGTTTTCGCGGACGCGCGTACGCAAGGTAGCGCCTTCTTCGCTGTCAAGCAGTTCGAGCACTTTCAGCGACGCCGCCGCGATGCTGGGGGCAAGCGTGTTCGAAAAAAGATATGGCCGGCTGCGCTGACGCAGCAACTCGATGACTTCCTTGCGCGCGGCGACATAACCGCCCGACGCCCCGCCGAGCGCCTTACCCAGCGTGCCAGTGATAATGTCGACGCGATCGAGCACGCCGCAGTGCTCGGGCGTGCCTCGTCCGCCTTCGCCGATAAAGCCGACTGCGTGAGAATCGTCCACCATGACGAGTGCGCCATAGCGGTCGGCGAGATCGCAGATGCCAGCGAGATCGGCGATGATGCCGTCCATCGAAAACACGCCGTCGGTGACGATGAGCTTGAAGCGTGCGCCCGCCGCATCCGCTTCTTTCAGACGCGCTTCGAGATCGGCCAGATCGTTGTTCTTGTAGCGCAGGCGTCTTGCCTTGGAAAGACGCACCCCATCGATAATGCTTGCGTGGTTTAACTCGTCGCTGATGATTGCGTCGTCGTCGGTCAGCAGCGTCTCGAACAGGCCGCCGTTTGCATCAAAGCAGCTCGAGTAGAGGATGGCGTCTTCAGTGTGGAGAAAGTCCGCGATGGCTCGCTCGAGCGACTTGTGAACCGTCTGCGTGCCGCAAATGAAGCGCACGGACGCCATGCCGAAACCGTCGGCGTCCAGTCCGGCTTTGGCAGCTTCGATCAGACGCGGGTCGTTTGCGAGACCCAAGTAATTGTTGGCGCAGAAGTTGAGCACGTCGCGGCCGTTCGCCAAGCGAATATCGGACGACTGCGGACTTGCTATCACGCGTTCGTTCTTATAAAACCCGGCCGCGCGAATCTCCTCGATGGTCTCGCGCAGATGTGACAAGTATCGGTCTTTCATCGGCATCTTCCAGTGAATGCGGGCGATCCGCACACGGCCCATAGCGCCTGCTATAGTGCATCTTTGCATCGGATGTGTTCGATATTTCGAACACAGTTCCAATATAACGAACACTCTAAGGGATCAAAAGATTCATGGCAAGTTCGCGTCCCGAACAGGCGGCGGCAGAGTCGGTGGCATCCGGGACGGCCCCGCCGCGCGTCGGCGAACACATTCAGCGCTTGCGCAACGAAAGAAAGTTGACCTTGGATGACTTATCGCGCGCGGCGGGCGTATCGAAGTCGATGCTTTCAGAGATTGAACGCGACAAGGCCAATCCGACAATCGCGGTGGCCTGGAGACTGACTAACGCACTCGGCATCAGCCTCGACCAGTTGTTCGCCCAGCAAAAGCCGGCGGAAGCGATCCGGGTGGCGAGCCCGCATGACATACCGACGCTCAACGGCGACAACGGCGGATACCAACTGCGCGTTTGGGGGCCGATTGAACTGGCGGGGAAATTCGAGTGGTACGAACTTACGCTGCAGCCAGGCGCGGCCTTGCGATCGAACGCTCACGAGCCGGGAACGCGCGAGCATCTCACGGTGCTTAATGGCATTGTTGAAGTAGACGTTTCAAGCGCGACTCGTCGGCTCAAGTCAGGGGAAACCGCGCGTTACGCAGCCGACGAGGGGCATGCCATCCGAAACGTCGGTCGAGCCGAGGCGAAGGCGTTGCTCGTCGTCATTCACGGTTGAGCGCGAGATACGCATAGCTGACCGACGACTAAACTTTATGCGCATCAAGTTCTCGGGCTGACGACGCACGCAAACGGGACGCTCGATGGCGTCCCGTCCCTGCGATGCCGCGAGCGCGGCACGAACAGCTGCTTACGGATTCTTCTTGACGCTGTCTTTCACGTCTTCGCGCACGTCGCCCGCCCCTTTCTGGATCTTGCCGGCGGCCTGCTGCATATCACCCTTTGCTTCCTGCGTCGGATCGTCCGTCGCCTTGCCGACCGCCTCGTTGACCTTCCCCTTCACCTGCTCGGTAACGCCCTTCACTTGGTCCTTGTTCATCTTGGTTCTCCTTTAGTGTCAGCGCTCAATCGCGCGGTGCCCGGATTGGATCGTCTGCAATCGTGTGCAGAACGTCGCCCCAAGGATGTCACTAGCATGCGCCTCCCCGGAGAGTCCGCGAAGCGGCGTCTGTCCGAATCGCGCGTAGGCGGAATCGCACATACACAGCGGGCGAACGGCGCGACGCTATTTCCATGGCCCCAAGTACTGTATATTTATACAGTACAAAGACGCAGGAAGAGGTGAAACATGGAGTCGAATGGCGAACACTTGAGCAGGAGGCAGTTCGAACGCGCCGTGCGCGATCTCGAGCGGATCACACGTCAGATCGCCGCGCGCTATATCGAGCAAGGCGTGCCGTTGACGTGGCGTCTCCTGCACGCAATCGAGGCGGAAGCCGTCGCGGACCTGGGCTTCGCGGGCAGGCATGAAGCCGCGCTGCGCGAACTCTTCGCGCGGCCGGATCATTTCCAGTTTCCCGAGACCGATGACGTCGTCGATGTCGCATCGTCCGAGGCGCTGCCGGCCGTCTTCAGATTCGCGGTCGACGCGTACGAGTGCGCCGCCCGGCAAGGTCGACCGAAACTGGCCATCGCGGGTCATTGATGCGTCTACGCCCGCGTTTGCACGGCGCCGCACCTGGCGCGCTTCGTCACGGCGCAAAGTCCGCGGCCATGTCGGCGTCCGTGCGTGCCTCCAACTCGCCGGTTCGGCACGCTGCGCGAAACCGCTCGTAATCTTTTTCGACCTGATCGGCATATGCGTGACCGTAGCGAACGAGCGCCTCGGCCATGCGCGGACTGCGGCCGATGTAGGCTGAGATCTCCGGCGCGCAGCCGCTCGCCTTCGCGTGGGCGCGGGCGAGCGCCCAGCCGCACAGGACGGCGTAGCGGCGCAGCGCATCATCATCGAGCGTCGCCAGTTCGACGGCGATTTTCATATCGCGAAGCTGGCGAATGTAATACGTGCGACCGAGTGGACCGGTCGCCCAACCGAGAAAGGGATCGCTTGCCGCCTGCATCAGACGTTGGCCGTGTACCACGCGTCGGCCGCTGTGCGCGCTGCCTTCGGCCTCGACCGAGTTCGTATATCGTGCAACAACCGAGATCGACGCCTCCTTCAATTGCAGGAACAGCGGATTGTGATGGTGATCGGTCAGCAAGAGCACGAGGCAACGCGTGCCGACGCTTCCCACGCCGACAACCTTGAACGCTACGTCCTGCAGCGTGAACTGCGATAGCAACGCGGCGCGCTCGGGCGTCAGCGAGGCGATGTAGTCGTCCATCAGCGATGCGAATAGCGTCGCGCGGTCATGCTTCATCGCCATCCATTCGTCGTGCCCGTCAATCAACGTACTCGCACCGCGGATGTGGAACACCGCGGGCGGCGCATCGCGGATACGCCATCCGTCGCCGGCGCGATTCGCGAGCTTCGGCAGCATCGTCGCGTGCGTGCGGCGCGATGCGCGTTCGATTCCCCGCGTGATGCGGCGCCGGCCGTCGTCGCTGCGCGCCAGTTCAAGCATGCGTTCGAACGTGATTCGCTCGTACCAAAGATCGAGCACGCCCATCTCCGCATAAACGCGGGTATGCCGCTGATAGCTTTCCGCAGCCTGATACGCGAATTCATCGGCAGCGACGTCGCCGTAGCCCAGATGCCTGCCGGCTACGGTAAAGCTCGCGACGAGGCGCTTCAAATCCCATTCCCACGGCCCGCACGCGGTCTCGTCGAAATCGTTCAGATCGAAGATGAGTGCGCGCTCCCCCGTCGCGAAGCCGCCGAAGTTCGCCAAATGACAGTCGCCGCAGATCTGGATACGAATTTGGCTATCCGGCGTGCCCGCCAAGTCATGTGCGTGCAGGATGGGGCTGCCGCGGTAAAAGGTGAACGGCGACGCCAACATCCGGCCATAACGCAACGGAATCAACGCTCGGACCCGTTTGTCGCTGCTAGTGCGCAATAATTCGATGGGATCGCGTTCGACGTTGCCGACCATTTCCTGCGCGGCGCGCGGGGTGTGTCCGCGCGCGGCACGCCCACGAGCACGGCGCTCCTGCCACGACTGCAACTGCTGCGGACGTGCCATCCATCGCTCCTTGTTATGCTTTGCATCGAACGAAAGCAAGCCTTGGGATGACAGTAGACGACGAGCCTCGTATGGCGCAAGACAGTCATTTCGACACTTCGGCACACTTGGGCATCCGCCCGCTCTTGACGGCAGCCACTTCAAGCCCGACTCTCTGTGCAATGCAACACAGCGCGGTGCGCGCTTCCGAACATCATGCCGAACACTTCCGATCTCTTCGACCAACAACGCGCCGACTGGCAGGCCGATCCGCACGCCGCTTTCGACGCCTGGCTTGCCCAACAAGAATTTCGGGCTTCGTCGGCCGACGTCTATCGCGCGCAATGGGGAAATTTTCTCGAATGGCTGGCCGCCAAGCGCACGACGCTGCATACGGTGCAACGGCCGGTGATCGAGCAGTTCGTGTCGCAACTGGATATCCGGCGTCCCCAGCGGATGCGTTATCTGCGGCTAATCGAACGGGTCCTGGATCATGTGCGGGAAATTGAGTCCGCGGCGACGAATCCGGCGCGCTTTATCGCTCAGGACGGCGAGGCCGCCTGGCGCAAGGCGCGCGACAACGAACCGACCGGCTTCCTGACGCACGACGAACGAGCGCTCCTGATCGCGCATCTGTTTTCGCCGCTCGGCGCGTTGCCGATGGGGCAGCGTTGGCGCGAGCGACGCGACCGGGCGCTGGTCGCCGCTTTCTTGGGCGCTGGCGTGAAGACCGGGGAGGCAGCGCAGTTGACCGTCGAGTGTTACGCGCCCGGCGCGCCTTACATCACCGTCGATGCGTCGAATCCGTTGCTCATCCGTCAGGCGCGGCTCGCACCTTTCGCCGCCGAACTGTTGGACGGCTGGATTGGCGAGCGCAAGGCGGCCGGTCTAGCAGGTGAACTGCTGTTTCCAGCGGCTCCGTCCGGCCGTTCGATGCACAAAGCGACGATGCTGCGCGCAATCGACGCCGTCGTGGCTGCTTCGGGCATCGCGGCGTCCCGCGTGGCGCGCGCGAGTCCGCAGACCCTCCGCAACACCTACGCCGCCGAACTATTCGACGACGGCACGGACCCCGAACGCGTGGGACAGTGGCTCGGATTTCAGCAAATGATCTCGGTGCATCGGCTGCATCGGGCGTGGCAGGAATGGATGGGTGAGCAAATACGGGAGCGCGACGTGGCTCAGGCGCGCGCCGATGCGGTCGACGACGCCGGTCTCGCCAGCATCATGGATAGTCCCGAAAACTCTCACCTTTCGCGCTGAGCCCTGGTCGCGCTGCTCAGGCGGGCGCGCGCGTCGTCTCGAGGAAGCCTTTTACCGCGGCCAGCTTCGACGGCATCCCGCCCGACGTCCGCTCGCAGTTCGGACACGACAACTCGAATTCGTCCTCGTGACGCTGCAACTCCGGCTCGGCGCTCTCGCACGCGGGACAGTCGATCGGCGCGGCCACATAGGCGTCGACCTGCGTCCCGAGCAGCGCAATCTCGCGCTCCGTTAGCCGTCCGTCGGTCGCCAGCGACGCAATCAGCGCGCCGATTTCCGCGCTCATGCCTGCGCGCACGCGATGCCCGTCGCGCTCACGCGTGAGTGCTTCGATCTCGTCGGACTGTGCGCGCACCTGCGATTCCAGCCGATCCGCCCGGCTTCGGACGGCGCTAAGCTGTTGAATAAATTCGAATTCCTTTTGGCCGACCTCTCGTGCGCTTGCTTGGTACGTCGCGGCCATTCCTCGCAGGGCGTCCAGTTCCACGAGCATCGGCTTGACGCGGCGCTCGGCGTCCTTCACCGCATCCTTGATCTGCTGAGCATAGTGCTCGGTGTTATGGCGCAGTTCGTTCTGAAGCTCGTCGATGCGGTCACGCAGGCGCGCCGCCTCCGCTTGTTCACGCGTTATGCCTTCAGAGAGCGCCTTGTTTTCGGTCTGTAATCGAGCGATCGCCTCGCGCTGATCCGCTTGGGCGTCCATCTGGCTGTTTCGCAGCGCCTTTAGTTCAGCCTCGAGCGATGCAATCTGCGCAGCCGCCGCTTCAGCGCGCGCCTCGGCGCGTCGATGTGCCTGCTCTATGGTCTCGCAGCGAATTTCAGCATCGCGGGTTCTGGCTTCGGCCAGTTGGACGCTTTCACCGATTTGCGCGTGTTTGGCTTGCAACGCGGCGTCAGCATGCAGGCGCGCTTCTGCAAACAGTTCCGCGAGAAGCTCGCCTGCTCGCTGCTGAAGCGCTTCCGGGATACCGCCCGCTTCGACGCGGACGCGCAAGGTCGAACGAACCGTTTCCCAGAAAGCCTCGATGTCGCGCGGGATATCGCTTGCGCTTCCTGTCTGCGTCAAGTCGCGCACGGTGGTAACGGACGGACGGATGCCCAGATCGAAGAAAAGCCGTTTGCACGCGTGATGCGAGAGATCTTGACGGCGAGCGCCGGTTGCTCGGAGCGCTTCGAGTTCCTGTCGGAGGCTGTCGCGGAGTTGAGGTTCCATAAATTACGCGGTTGTTAATGTATCGACCATGACGTTTTACGTGCTAGTTACTACGGGCGGTCCGAGCCACTCGCTTTTTGCGATGCAAGTTGCGCGAAGTCGCGTAGCGGAGCAAAAGATTCATGGATTGTAGGTCGACTTTGTGAAACGTGATGAGGTAATTTACATAAGGACTTGATCCTGCGTTGCTTTTGGCTCGGAGGCGAATACGTGGCTCTGTTTCACAGCCGCTCTTCGGGTCGCTTCTGCCAAGCGATGGTTCAAATCTTTCCGCGCATTGTGGGTAGGTCAGTTGGTGTTCATTGTTCCCTGCTCGCGGGTTCTCTTGAGAGTAGTAAAAGTAAACACCTTTGAACCTTATTGAAAACAGTTAACGCCTCGTCAAACCCTTATGCTGCAAGGCTTTGCGGGCGATGAGGTGAGAACCTG
>Ga0308173_10000237_pt1 | contig 21226 bp, 22 predicted proteins | sample PhyPR1_FD_203716 | JGI IMG/M metagenome (GOLD analysis project Ga0308173, IMG submission 203716) | Soil microbial communities from UC Gill Tract Community Farm, Albany, California, United States - DLSLS.P.R1 | ecosystem: Environmental > Terrestrial > Soil > Agricultural land | place: USA... | reverse complement strand
ACCGGTCGGGACCGGGGTCTCGGTCGATCGGGTCGGGTTCGACGCCGTACACCCACGGGGCGTACACCAGCCCGCGGCCGTCCGGGTCGCGGTAGAGGACGGCGCCGTTGGCCCGCCAGTATGGGTTGCGGGTCCGGGTCGGGCGCCAGGCCTTGCTCGCGCAACGGCGCGGTCGCTGCGGTCACCGCCCGGGCGTCGGCCAGGTAGAGCACCAGCTGGTCGAAGGCACCGCTGCCCTCGCCGGGCTCGCCGCGAATGATCTCCAGCTGGGTGCCGGTGTCCGGCAGGCCGAAGATGGTGCCGTCGTCGCCGAAGCTGCCGGTGAACTCGCCGACGACGGGCAGCCCGACGACGTCACGGTAGAAGCGGATGGTGTCGTCGTAGTGGCCGCTCGACCGTGCCCAGCGCACCGCTCCCGGGCGCAGGTGCGCCGGCCAGGCGCCGACGCGCTCACCCATGGTCCCGACCCCGGTCGTCCTCCCCCACAGCGGCGGCGAGCGCCTCCACGGCGGTCGCCAGCTCCTGTTCCGCCCGGTCCCCCAGCACGACGACGCCGTCCACCCGGTCGATCGTGACGTGGACGCAGGCGGCGACAACGACGCGGGCGCCGACGTAGCCGAGCACCGTCTCCAGCTGCGCCCGGGCGCCGTGCCCGCGGCCGGGGTTCGCGACGTCGAGCCACGCGACCGGCTTCCCGTACAGCTCGCCGCCGCCGACGGTCCAGTCGAGCAGGTTCTTCAGCGCTCCCGGCAGCCCGCCGGCGTACTCCGGGGTGGAGAACACCACCGCGTCCGCTGCGGTGATCCGGGCCAGCAGGTCGCTCACGGCCGGCGGGACCGGCTGCTCGTCCGGCACGAACGCCGGGATCTCCCGCAGGCCGGTGTAGCGGTCGGTCGTCACCACGGGGTGGTCGGCCTCGTGCAGCCTCTGCAGTGCGAGCGTGTTCGACGACCCGGCGCGCGTGCTGCCGGAGATGAGCAGGAGCCGCATCGCGTTCCTCTCGTTTGGATGGTCTCGCCGGGCCGCCCCAGCAGGCGCCCTGCACCGAGTACGTCTGCTCGGCAGCCGTCGCCGTTACACCCGGCCGGTGCCCCGAGGTCGCTGGACCGGGTCGCGCCGGCCCGGCTGCGGCACCCATTCCTCGTAGCGACCCACCGGCCGGAACCCGAGCGACTCGTAGAGCGGCTGACCCATCGGGGTCGACTGCAACGACGCGGTCCGCGCTCCCCGCCGCTGCGCGTCGGCCAGGGCGTGCTCGACCAGCGCAGCGGCGAGGCCGCGTCGTCGCCAGCCGGGCAACGTCTCGACCGCGTAGACGCCGCAGTCGGCTCCACGCAGGAAGGTCCAGCCGCCCGAGACGGCAACCCCGTGGTGGACCATCACCCACGCGTCCAGACCGGGCAGTGCGTCCGGCTCCGGCAAGTCCGCCTGCGGCACCGGCGGGTCGCTCGTCAGGCAGGCCGCCGCAACGGAGGTCCGGACCACGTCATCGTGCAGGCGGAGCCCGGCGGGCACCGCGGCGTGCATGACGAGCGTGGTCACGTCCCGGGTGAACCCTGGCACGTCCGGCGCGGAGTCCGCCGAGGTGAGGTCCGTGGCGCGGCTGGGGAACCACAGCGCCCACGCATCGACGTCGGCGTCACCGAACAGGCCCCTCGCCTCCACGACACCGTCGTCGTCTCCTCCGGGTGCGGCAGAAAGCACGATGGCGTTGTTCAGGGGCTCCCAGGCCGGGAACACGGCCGCCGCCAGCGTCGGCGTCCGGACCACCCGGGCACCGCGCGACAGCCGGGCCAGCGCCCGCCAGCAGCCGAGCAGCGTGTCCTGCCCCGGTAGGGACAGCCCTGGGACCGACATACCGCCCTCCTTCTCCCTAATGAGTCCGCCGAACCGCGTCGCCGTTACAGCCCCACCTGGTGCGGTCGACGACGACTACCTTGGTGTCCGAGGGGTATGCCGAGGGAGGTAGCGGTGGCGTCGTTGGTCTCGGTGAATGTCGGCAGGCCGAAGGACGTCGACTGGCACGGACGCGTGGTCCACACGGGTGTCTGGAAGACCTCCACACCCGGGCCACACCGGGTGCGCACGCTGAACATCGACGGCGACGGACAGGGAGACCTCGCCGGCCACGGTGGTGTGCACCGTGCCGTGCTGGTCTACCAGCTCGAGGCGTACGCGCACTGGGCCGAGCACTTCGGGTGGGACGAGTGCAGCCTGGGGCTGTTCGGCGAGAACCTCACGGTGAGGGGGCTGCCGGACGACGAGGTCCGGGTCGGCGACCGGTACCGCATCGGGAATGCCGAGCTCGAGGTGTCCCAGCCCCGGGTGACCTGCTTCCGGGTGGGGCTGCGCGTCGGCCAACCGACCCTGCCATCGCTGATGGTGGCGCACGGCAGACCCGGCTTCTACATGCGGGTCATCACCGAGGGCGACATCAAGGCGGGCCAGGACATCATGCTGGTCAGGCGCGGCCGCGACGCCATCTCCGTCTCCGAGGTGGACGCCCTGCTGTACCTGCCGCACCGCGACCACCGGCAGCTGACCACGATCGTGGACAACCCCGCGCTGAGTCCGGGGTGGCAGCAGTCGTTCCGGGACCTGCTCGCGCAGGCGGCCGCCGAGCCCGGCGGCTCGACCGCACCGAGCCCGCCGGGTGAGGCCGGCGCCGGGCAGCCGGTCGCGGCACCGGCCTGGCCGGGGTTCCGACGCCTCGAGGTCGCCGACCTGGTCCCCGAGACCGCGGCGGTCACCTCCGTGTACCTGCGCGCGGACGACGGGGGTCCACTTCCCGGCTTCCGGCCGGGGCAGTACCTCACCGTTCGGCTTCCCCCGGCCGCGGCCGACCAGCCGGGGGTGGTCCGGAACTACTCGCTGTCGTCGTCACCGAACCCCGAGCGGTACCGCATCAGCGTCAAGCAGGAGCCGTACGGCGTCGTCAGCACCTTCCTGAACCGCGACCTGCGGGTGGGCGACCGGCTCGACATCGCGGCACCGCGGGGCGAGTTCGTCCTCGACGCCGGCAGCCGCCCGCTCGTACTGGTCTCCGCAGGCATCGGCGTGACGCCCGTCCTCGCGATGCTCCACGCTCTGGTCGAGGCGCAGGCACCACGCGACGTGTACTGGCTGCACGCCGCGCGGACCGTGCGCGAGCACGCCTTCCGCGAGGAGGCCCTCCGGCTGGTCGAGCGACTGCCGTCGGGCCGCGCGTTCGTGTTCTACAGCCGCACCGACTCCGACGAGCCGCCCACCCACGACGGCGGCTCGAGGCGGCTTCACGTCTCGTCGGGGCGGATGAGCCGCCGGTCCCTCGTCGGTCTCGACCTGCCTGCCGCTGCCGAGGTGTACATCTGCGGCCCCGGTCCGTTCATCGACGACATGCAAGCCCTCTTCGCCGACCTGGGCGTGCCCCCGGGACGGGTCCACGTCGAGCTCTTCGGTGCCCTGGACGCCATCAACCCCGGGGTGGTCGCCGCTCCGGCCACCCCGCCCCACCCACCCGCTCCGGTTCCGGTCGCCCCGGACGAGCCGACGTTCGAGGTGACCTTCGCCCGGAGTGCCCTGTCGGTGGACTGGACACCGGGCCGTGGCACGTTGCTGGATCTCGCCGAGGCCTGCGACGTGTCGACCCGGTGGGCGTGCCGCACGGGTGTGTGCCACACCTGCGTCACTCCGGTCGTCTCCGGGGAGGTCGACTACGTCGTGGCACCGCTGGAGATGCCTCGCCCCGAGGAGGCGCTCATCTGCTGCAGCCGGCCCCGCTCCGACCTGGTCCTGAACCTGTAGCCCGCGCCCGCACCACGCCGGTCATCCAGCCTCTCCCGGGCGCACCGACACCCGGCTCGCGGCGCTGACGCGCGCGGCCTCCAGGACCTCCGCCGTCGCGACCGCGTCCCACGCGTCCACCGGGGCCGCTCCCTCTCCGCGCACGGCCCTGGCGAACGCCGGGTAGTACGCGTCCCACGCGCCGCGTGCCAGCGCGACCGGGGCCGAACCCGACGGCGTGAAGACCCGGTCGAGGTCGGAGCCTGCCTCGACGCCCCACGTGTCGACCGTCGCGGGGCTCGCACCGGCGACCAGCACGTCCTCCTGGGTGTCCGCCGTCGTGAGGACCAGCGACGCGGCCGAGCCGGTGACCCGGAAGCGTGGCCCCGGGGCGTGCTGGCTCCAGCTCCCCCACAGGTGCGAGACGGCCCCGTTGGTATGGCGCAGGGCCACGAACACATCGTCGTCGAGACCGCTCTGCCGGGTGCGGGACTCCGCGTGCACCGACCCGACCGGGCCCAGGAGCGTGAGGGCCTGGTCGACCAGGTGCGCGCCGAAGTCGAGCAGCGTCCCGCCGCCCGCCCTGCCCGGACCAGCGTCCGGGGCGTACCTCTCGAACCTGGACTCGAACCGGCGCACCTCACCCAGCGTCCCGTCGTCGACCAGGGCCCGCACGGTCAGGAAGTCGGAGTCCCACCGACGGTTCTGGTACGGGCTCAGGGTCACGCCGCGAGCGGTGGCCAGCTCGACGGAGCGGCGTGCCGCGGCCGGGTCGAGGGCGAACGGCTTGTCGCAGACCACCGACAGTCCCAGGGCGATCGCCCGGTCGGTGAGGTCCGAATGGGTGTCGGCCGGCGTCGAGATGCTCACGGCCTCGGCACCGGCGGCCGCCAGGTCCTCGAGGGAGTCGAACGCGCCGGCGCCAGGATGCTCCGCGGCCAGGAGAGCGCGACGGTCGCCGGAGGTCGTGACGACGCCGAGGAAGTCGCACTCCCCCGCCGAGGCGATCAGCGGGGCGTGGAAGTACCTGCCACCGAAGCCGTAGCCGACCAGCCCGATCCTGACCGGGTCCATGTGATCACGTCTCCTTGACGTCGAGGTCCGTGCCGACCCGAGGGTGCCGCCGGGCCCGAAGGTCGGTCACAGCCAGTCCCTGCGCCGGAAGGCGAGGTACAGCCCGCTGGAGAGGGCCACGATCAGGACGGAGGAGGTGATGAACCCCGACGGGTGCGCGAAGCCGGGGTACGGCAGGTTCTGGCCGTAGAAGCCGGTGATCGCGGTGGGCACAGCGATGATCGCCGCCCAGCTCGTCACCTTCTTGGTGATGACGTTGAGCCGGTTCCCCTGGATCGTCAGGTTCGTCTCCACGATCGTGGCGACGAGGTCGCGCAGGCTCTCGGTCCACTCGGTGGCCCGCAGGACGTGGTCGTAGACGTCCTGGTAGTGCGGGGTCATCTCGACGGGGACCAGTCCGACGTCGCGACGCATCAATGTGTTGAGGACCTCGCGCATCGGCAGCACGACCCGGCGGAGGCGGACCAGGCTCTTGCGCAGCTCGAAGCTGCGTCGCTGGACGTCCCTGTCGCGGGGGCGGTCGTCGAACAGCAGGTCCTCGAGCTGCTCGATCTGGTCGTCGAGGGACTGGACGGCGTCGAAGTGCCCATCGACCACGAAGTCCAGCAGGCCGTAGACGAGGGCGCCGACCCCGTGCTCGGCCAGGTCGGCGTTGTCGTCCCACCGGCTGAGCACGCCGTCGATCGGGAACTGGTCGTCCTTGCGGACCGTGACGAGCGCGGACCGGGTGACGAAGGCGGCGACCTCGCCGGTGACCAGCTCGCCGGTCGCGACATCCAGGTGCACCGCGTAGGCGGTGAGGAAGTCGTGGCCGGTGTAGCGGTTGAACTTCGGTCGCTGGCCACCACTGGTGGCGTCCTCGACGGCGAGCGTGTGCAGCCCCAGCTCGTCCGCCACGAGCTGAAGGTCCTCCAGATCCGGGCCGCACAGGTCCACCCACACCATCGCGGACTCGTCCTGGAGGTGCTCGGACACGTCGGCCAGCGAGAAGTCCTCGTCGGTGAGGACACCGTCGCGGTAACAGCGAGTGCGTGCCATCTGCTGAGTATCCGCATCGGGCCGCCGTCGCGTCGAGCACCCCCGGCCCCGGCCGCAGCGCAGCAGCGCCGCGCTGCGGCCCTCTCAGGTCTCGCCCCCGAGGTCGAGCTCGTAGGCCTCGTAGACCAGGTCGGAGCCGCGCTGCCGGTGGCGGACGAGCAGCCCGAGCAGGTTCGTGCCGAGGTCGCGAACCCGTTCCACGTCCGTCTTGCTGTCCGGGATGCGTACCCGGGCGAGCAGGTCGTCGAGCAGCTCTCTGATCTGCCTGTGCTCCCGGGCGAGACGAGCCACCGCGTCGGACAGGCGCGGTGCGGCGGCCCGCAGATCGGCGTACAGCCCGTCCTGCCCCTCGGTGACGTCGATGTGCTCGCGGAAGTCGGCGGACAGCTCCACGAGTGCGACGTCGACGCGCTCGGCCCACCGCGCCTGACCGACGGGGGCCGGTGCGGCCAACGCGAGCTCGAGCGCGTCCATCGACCCGCGCAGCTCGGCGCGCTTCCTACGCAGGGCCTCCAGGAGGGCCTGGTCCGGCGTCACCGAGCTCGGTGCCATGGACGCCTCCGTCAGCGGGTGTCGAGAGAAGCCTCGGCCGGTCGTGGCGGCCGGCCCGCCTAGCGCCGCCCGGCGAGCCCATCGTCGTGCGCTGCCACGCTGCTGGCAAGGGCCGGGCGAAGGCTTACGGCTGCGGCCGCCACGTGGCGACAGGACCGGTCACGCGCCGCCCTTGGCGTTCTGAGCCTTGGCGACAGCCTTGCGTGCCGTCTGCTTGGTCGCCTTCTTCACCCCCACCTTCTTGGTCGCCTTCTTCACGGCTTTGGTGGCCGCTGACCCCTCGCCGGCTCGACGACCCTTGAGCCGCACCCATAGCTGCCCGCGACCACTCGGGCCGGTCACTGACTTCGTCTCGACGAACGGCTGCGCCTTGACCAGGTCGCTGAGCTTGCCGAACCCGTAGGTGCGCGAGTCGAAAGACGGGTCGGTGCGGTTCAGGTGGTTGCCGAGGGCGCTGAGCGAGGCCCAGTCGTCGTCGTCCGCGTCGACCTTGTTCAGCGCCTTGGTCAGCACGCTCTGGATCGGGCGGGGCTGCTCGTCCTTCGTCTGCTCCGTCGCCTGCCCGACGGCGCCGGTGTCGCCGGTGTCGCCGGTGTCGCCGCTTCCACCGGTGTCGCTGGTGTCGCCGCTGCCGGCCCCGAGGACCTCGAGGAACACGAACCGCTCGCACGCCTCCACGAAAGCCTTCGGCGTCTTGCGCTGCCCCACGCCGATGACCCGCTTGCCGGACTCGCGCAGCCTGGTGGCCAGCGGGGTGAAGTCACTGTCGCTGGAGACGATGGCGAAGCCGTCGACGTTGCCGGAGTACAGCAGGTCCATGGCGTCGATGATCAGCGCCGAGTCGGTGGCGTTCTTGCCGTAGGTGTAGGCGAACTGCTGCTGCGGCGAGATCGCGTTGCCGAGCAGCACGTCGCGCCAGCCGTTGAGGTGCGGGTTGGTCCAGTCGCCGTACGCGCGCTTGACGGTGATGGTCCCGTAGCCGGCCAGCTCCTCGAACATCTCCTTGATCAGCTTCGCGGAGGTGTTGTCGGCGTCGATCAGGACGGCGAGGCGGGTGCTGTCATCGGTCATCGCGCGCAGAGTCTCCTCGATCGGTGAGTGCCAGTCTCCTGCACGATGCCCACCTCCGGCAGCCCGAACCCGCGACGCTCAGCGCTCCGTGGGGATCGACCACTGCAGCCGCATCTCCAGCAGTGCCTCGAGGGTCACGGACTCGCCGTCGCGGGCACCCTGCCCCACCTGGAGCGGCGGCGGGGTCGGGTCGACCGGGACGGTGCGCCACCGGCCGAATCGCTCCGGCGCGACGACCAGCACGTAGTACCTGCCGTCCCGGTCCACGCCGACCGAGCGGTCGCGTCGCAGGTACCAGCCGACGATGCCGGTCCGGTAGCGGCCACGTCCGGACCACGGACGGGCCGTGAGCTCCTCGGTCGCCAGCCCCGCCGCCGTGGCCTGCGCGACGAACCGGTCGACCAGCACCTGGGCCTCCGCCGACTCCTGCTCGCTACGGCGCCGTTGGGCCTGGAGGTGGTAGGCGGCTCGTTCGGCCCGCTCGGCCCGGCGCTTCGCCGCATCCTCGCTCATCGGGACCCTCCGTGTCTGGGCACGTCGTCTGATCGTGGTTCAGCTGCCGGCTGGCGTGCCGGGCGGCTGCCTGACCTCAGTCGCCCTCCGTGATATCGGCAGCCAACAGCTGATAGGCGGGCTGGAGCTCTTGCCACCGCGCCCGCGCGTCGCAGCGTTCCCGGCCGGCGAGGTAGGCGGCGAGATCCTCGACGTGGATCTGGTCTCCTGCCCCGTAGGCGGCGATCTGCTCCAGGGGCACGCCGCGGTCCTCGATGACCAGGATGGTCTGGTCACCGTCGGCGGTGAGCGTCGCCTCGATGACGCCGTCCGGCTCGCCCGGGGACCTGGTCAGGAGCAGCAGCCGCCGTGGGGGCTCGCACACCTCCACACGAGCGGTGCCTTCCCATCCGCTGGCGAAGTAGCGTGCGCGGAACTCACCGCCCTGGCGCAGGTCGCCTTCCACCTCGCCGAGCCAGCGGGCGAGACGGCCGGGATCGGTCAGGGCCGACCAGAGGTCCTCCGCATCGGTGTCGAACCGGTCCTCGAGGCGTACGACGCCCGTGCCGCCCGCTGCTCGCAGGGTGCCCAGAGTGCGCACGCGTGCAGATTCGTCAGTGGTCATCGGCTGCTCCTTCGGTCACGCTTGCCGCGTGCTATCTCGGTGTGCAGGGCATCGAGCCGCTGGTCCCACAGCGCCTGGTACCGACTCAGCCAGTCGTTGATCTCGGCGAGCGGCTCCGGACGGAGGGAGTAGACCCGCCTCTGCGCCTCCTGGCGCACGTCCACCAGGCCCGCCTCCCGCAGCACCCGCAGGTGCCGCGAGACGCCCGGGCGCGCAATCGGCAGGAGCGCGGCCAGCTCGCCCGCGGTGGCCGGGCCGTCGGCCAGGGCCTCCAGCATGGTCCGGCGGCTGTCGTCCGCGATCGCCCTCAAAGCGGCTTCCATATCCTCTTTGTAGCAACTCAGTTACGTACCCGTCAAGGTACGTAGTGACGCTGTTCGTGCGAGCCCTCGCGTACGTCCTGCTGGCCCGGCCCTACTGGACGAGCAGGCAGAACGGATGCCCAGCCGGATCGGCGAGCACGTAGAGCGGTTCGCGTTCGTCGTGCGAACGGTCGTGCAGCACCCGGGCCCCGAGCTGCTCGGCGTGCTCGCGGTGGCGCTCCAGGTCCTCGACGGTGGGGACCTTGAAGTCCATGTGCATCTGCATCGGCACGTCCTCGGACGGCCAGGTCGGCGGCGCGGTGTCCTTCTTCTCCTGCACGGTCAGCACCCGGTTGCCGTCGTGGTCGAGCAGGACCAGCCAGTCTGCGTCGTCGGGGCTGCCGTCGGTCGGCGGCTGTTCTCCGTCCCGGTACCGCAGCCCGAGGAGCCGGCGGTAGAACTCGGCCAGGCCTCGGCAGTCGTGCGCGTCGATCGCGGTGTGCAGCAGTACGGGGTAGCCGGACACGGACGCCTCCTTGCTCGTGTGCTCGACCCCACCGTAAGGGCATGGAACCGCTCGTACGTCGCGGTGCGCGAGCGTGAACGGCGGCAGGGCTGCCGGACTCGTGCGGACTCGTTGCGGACCGACGCCCGGAGGGCCGAGGTCCTGCCCCTCGCCCCGGGCCGCGACCACGGCTGCTGACGTGTGGAGACGTTTGATAGCCGGCCTGACGAGCGGCGAAGGGCCCACCAGTCGGGTCCAACGGCCCTGAGGCAGCCCGGGGCAGCGACCTAGCCTCGTGGGGAAGGAGGCCGCCATGTTCGCTGTGCGCATCCACGGCCGCGGGGGCCAAGGCGCCGTCACGGCGGCGGAGCTGTTGTCCGTGGCGGCGTTCGACGAGGGCCGCCACGCTCAGGCATTCCCGACTTTCGGGTCAGAGCGCACCGGTGCACCGGTGGTGTCCTTCTGCCGCATCGACGACCGGGCGATCCGGCTCCGCGAGCCGATCACCGACCCGGACGCGCTGATCGTGCAGGACCCGACGCTCCTGCACCAGGTCAACCTGTTCGCCGGGCTGAAGTCCGACGGCTTCCTGGTGCTCAACACCTCGCGAACCCTCGACGAGCTCGGGCTCGCGGGCCTGGTCCAGCGACTCACGCTCGAGCACGCGGTCACCGTGCCCGCCACCGAGATCGCGCGGAAGCACCTCGGTCGGCCCTTGCCCAACGCGGCACTGCTCGGCGCCTTCGCCGCGCTGACCGGCCAGGTGTCGCTGGGCGCGGTGTGCGACGCGATCCGGGACCGGTTCCCCGACGAGGTCGGTGCCGGCAACGCCCGGGCCGCCGAGGTCGCCCACGACCACGTCCGCGCGTCGATGAGGAGACTGACCGATGCTTGAACAGATCGAGGGCTCGCAGGCGGTGGCCCGCGCAGTCACGCTGTGCCGGCCGGAGGTGATCGCCGCCTACCCGATCTCGCCGCAGACGCACATCGTGGAGTCGCTGTCGGACCGGGTCCGGACCGGCGAGCTCGCGTCGTGCGAGTACCTCATGGTGGAGTCCGAGTTCGGCGCCATGTCGGCGTGCATCGGGGCCTGCGGAGCGGGCGCCCGCACCTACACCGCCACGTCCAGCCAGGGGCTGCTGTTCATGGCCGAGGCGCTCTTCAACGCCTCCGGCCTCGGTCTGCCCATCGTGATGACGGTGGCCAACCGTGCGATCGGCGCCCCCATCAACATCTGGAACGACCACTCCGACGCGATGTCGATGCGGGACTCGGGGTGGATCCAGCTCTACGCCGAGTCGAACCAGGAAGCCGTGGACCTGCACATCCAGGCCTACCGACTGGCCGAGTCGCTCTCGGTGCCCGTGATGGTCTGCATGGACGGCTTCGTCCTCACCCACGCCTTCGAGGAGGTGGACCTCCCCACCCAGGAGGAGGTGGACGCCTTCGTGCCGCCCTTCGCCCCCCAGCAGATGCTCGACCCCGCCGACGCGGTGACGATCGGCGCCATGGTGGGGCCCGAGGCGTTCGCGGAGGTGAAGTACCTCATGCACGCCAAGCAGATGGCAGCGCTCGACGAGATCCCCCTCATCGCGGACGACTTCCGCACGGCCTTCGAACGCCGTTCCGGTGGACTGCTGAAGCCGTACCGTCTCGCGGACGCGGAGACGGTGGTCGTCGCCCTCGGTTCCGTGCTGGGCACGATCGAGGAGGTCATCGACGGCCTGCGTGGTGAAGGTGTCTCGGTCGGCGCGCTGGGTATCACCTGCTTCCGCCCGTGGCCGGTCTCGGAAGTGCGCGAGGCGTTGCGCCACGCGAAGCGGGTGGTCGTCGTGGAGAAGGCGTTCGCGGTCGGGGCCGGGGGCATCGTCGGCCAGAACACCCGCGACGCCACTCGGGGCCTTCCGGTGGAGGTGTACGACGTCGTGGCCGGACTCGGCGGTCGACCGGTCACCCGCGCGTCGCTGCGGCGCCTCCTCGACGAGGTGCTCGAGGGGCGGGTCGACCCGCAGCGCCTGCACTTCCTCGACCTCGACCTCGAGCTCGTCCAGCGCGAGCTCGAGAGATCCCGGCACGGCAAACGACCGGGCCCGCACGCCGAGCACATGCTGCGCGACATCGGCACCGTCGCGTCCGGCGCGTACGAGTAGGGGAATGACGTGGCGTACCAGGAGATCAAGCTCTACCAGACCGGCACCTTCGTCGCCGGCAACCGTCTGCTCGCCCCCGAGCAGAGGTCGGTGCAGGCGCGGATGGGTCGTTCCAACTCGCTGACCTCGGGCCACCGGGCCTGCCAGGGATGTGGGGAGGCGCTGGGAGCGCGCTACGTGCTCGACGCGGCCATGCGTGCCACAGACGGGAAGATGGTCGCGGTGAACTCGACCGGCTGCCTCGAGGTGTTCTCGACGCCGTACCCCGAGTCGTCGTGGCAGCTGCCGTGGCTGCACTCCCTGTTCGGCAACGGGCCGGCCGTCGCCGCGGGTGTCGCGGCCGCGCTGAAGGCCAAGGGTCGGGAGCACATCCGCGTCGTCGGCCAGGCCGGCGACGGGGGCACCGTCGACATCGGCTTCGGGACGCTCTCGGGGATGTTCGAGCGCAACGACGACGTGCTCTTCGTCTGTTACGACAACCAGGGCTACATGAACACCGGCGTGCAGCGTTCCGGTGCGACCCCGCCGGCCGCACGGACCGCGAACACCAAGGCGCTGGGCCCCGAGCCCGGCAACGCGTTCGGTCAGGGCAAGAACGTCCCGCTGATCGCGATGGCCCACGAGATCCCCTATGTCGCCACGGCCACCGTCGCCGAGCTGCGCGACCTGGAGTACAAGGTCGAGCGGGCGATGAGCTTCCGCGGCGCCCGCTACCTGCACGTCTTCGTGCCGTGCCCGCTCGGCTGGGGCGCCGCCTCCGCGGACACGATCAAGCTCGCCCGGCTGGTCAAGGAGACCGGCATGTTCCCGGTCTTCGAGGCCGAGCGCGGCGAGGTCACCGAGGTCTCGAAGATCCGCAGACAGGTCCCGGTCGAGGAGTACCTCCGCCCCCAGAAGCGCTACGCCCACCTCTTCGGCGACCCCGGACGGCCCGACATCGTGGCCCGGCTGCAGGCGAACGCCGACCGCAACATCGCCCGCTTCGGGCTCCTCCCGGAAGGCGGCGAGTGATGGACAAGCCCTTCGCGATCACCCTCGAGATCGGCTCCAGCCGGGCCAACAAGACGGGCTCGTGGCGCACCGAGCGGGCCGTGTACACGAACCGGATGCCGCCCTGCAACGACGCCTGCCCGGCCGGGGAGAACATCCAGGCCTGGCTCTACGAGGGCGAGGAGGGTGGCGCCGGCTACGAGCGCGCCTGGCGGAAGATCATGGAGGACAACCCGTTCCCCGCGATCATGGGCCGGGTCTGCTACCACCCGTGCGAGACCGCCTGCAACCGCGGACAGCTCGACGAGGCCGTCGGGATCAACTCGGTCGAGCGGTTCGTCGGAGACGAGGCCCTCCGTCAGGGCTGGACCGTCTCGGTCGAGGTGCCGTCGACCGGCAAGAACGTCCTCGTCGTCGGCGCCGGACCGTCCGGGCTGTCGGCGGCGTACCACCTCGCGAGGCGCGGTCACACCGTCACGATCCGGGAGGCCGGCCCGATGGCCGGCGGCATGATGCGTTTCGGGATCCCGCGCTACCGCCTCTCCCGCGACGTGCTCGACGCTGAGGTCCGGCGCATCCTCGACCTCGGGGTCACCCTCGAGCTCGACGCCAAGGTCACCGACCTGATGGCGGTCAAGGACGAGTACGACGCGGTCTTCCTCGCCGTGGGCGCCCAGCTCGGGAAGCGCGCCTACATCCCGGCCGGGTCCGCAGCCCACGTTCTCGACGCGGTCGACATGCTGCGCGACCTCGAGACGGGCGAGAAGCCGCTACTGGGCCGGAAGGTCGCCGTGTACGGCGGCGGCAACACCGCGATGGACGCCGCCCGCACCGCCCGGCGGCTCGGTGCGTCCGAGGCGATCGTGGTCTACCGCCGCACCAGGGACCGGATGCCCGCGCACGAGTCCGAGCTCGCGGAGGCCGAGGACGAGGGCGTGCTGTTCAAGTGGCTGACCACGATCAAGCAGGTGGATGCCGGCAAGCTCGTGGTAGAGCGGATGGAGCTCGACGAGTCCGGCTTCCCGCAGCCCACCGGCGACGTCGACGAGCTCGACGCCGACTCCCTGGTCCTGGCACTCGGCCAGGAGACCGACCTCTCGCTGCTCGACGGCGTGCCCGGCCTGGCCGTCGACGACGGCGTGGTCGCGGTCGGGCCGGACATGATGACCGGCTGCCCGGGCATCTTCGCCGGCGGCGACATGGTGCCGTTCGAGCGTTCGGTCACCGTCGCGATCGGCCACGGCAAGCGGGCGGCCCGCAACATCGACGCGTGGCTGTCCGGCGCGGTCCCGGAGCCCGCCAAGCGCCCGGCCCTGGCGACGTTCGACACCCTGAACACCTGGTACTACGCCGATGCCCCCCGGTCGCACCGCGCCGTGCTGGACCGGGCCCGGCGCGAGTCCACCTTCGACGAGGTGGTGCTCGGCCATGACGAGTCCACCGCCCTCATGGAGGCACGACGGTGCATGTCCTGCGGCAACTGCTTCGGCTGCGACAACTGCTACGGCGTCTGCCCGGACAACGCGGTGATCAAGCTCGGCAAGCCCGGCGAGGAGTACCTGATCGACCTCGACTACTGCAAGGGCTGCGGCCTCTGCGTGGCCGAGTGCCCCTCCGGCGCCATCCAGATGTTCCCCGAGGAGATCTGAACGGCGTCCCTCGGAGCAGAGACACCAGGGTTGTCTCCCCACTCGACGTGGGCTGCCTGGCGGGTTCGACCCGCATCCGACACCCGGGATCGACGACCATTGCGGCACTGGACCTGGCGCCCTGTTGTTGCGTGTTCGGAGCGCGCCGCGGGCGGGGTGCGCGAGGACGGCGCTTGCGCCGCCCGCAGCGCAGGGCCCCGCATCCGGCGCGTGGAGGATGCGCTCGCGCCGCAGGCGCGCTTGAGCCAGAGAGACTCGTAACCCAGCGAGCCACGGCAGTGGTGATTCTGCCCGGACGGCCTGCCTCGCGACGAGTACGTCCCGGAACTGCCGTACCTCATGAGACTGTCGAAGCCGGCCTCCAGCGACGTGCGCGACGTGTATCTTCGAATGTTCGACGTCGACCTGCCAGACGACTTCGCGCGGCGTATCGCGCTGCGGCTATCAGAGATGCGCATTCGCCATGGGTTGGGCTGACCGGGACAGGGAACCGTCGCCCGATCAGCGGCGGATCCGGTTACAGCGCAGGCTGTCTGCGCATGGAGGGACGCCGGCCTGGGCCGTAAGAGCCATCGTCCTAGTCCTGTGCGGCGAGCAGCAGCGCGGCGAGCGGCTCGAGCGCGGCCATCAGCTCGTCGAGCTCGTCCGGCACGAGGCTCTCGTAGGGCTTCGCCGCGAGGTCGTCGGTGAGGGCCTCGACCCGCTGTTTGACGGCGCCACCCACGTCGCTCAGCCCACCGTCATCCCCGATCAGGCCGCGATCACGCATCCCGTCGATCACGGCGGCGATCTGCGCTTTGGGGAGGTGGTGGATGCGTCCGAACTTCTCCGCCGCCATGCCCATGTCGAGAGCGACGAGGACGTGCGCCTCGAGGCCACCAACGCCCTCGATCATCAGGGCCGCGATGTGCCCGTCGCCACGATGCTCGCGCAGCATGGCAGCTGCATGAAAGAGGCGGGCCACCACATCATCGGGGATCGGAAGCGCGCGCAGCGCGGCGTACATCGGCCGGCCCTCGAGCGGTGCGCTGGTCGCCGCTTTGATCAACAGTTCAGCGGCGCGGGCGAAAGCGGACGAGTCGATGTGGTCGCCGAGGATCCGCCGCAGCGCCTTCGTACAACCCGACTGGCGAGCGGCGATCGCCGCTTCGGGCGTGGTGGTGCGCCACACCTTCGGAATGTGCCGAGCCACTTCGCCGGGAGCGAAGTTGTAGAAGAGCGCGTCCGCCACCTCTGCCGGGACAAGGCCGAGGGGCGCCGCCCGTCCGGCGAAGTAGGTGTCCCAGTAGTTGGTGAACCCCAGGGCGAACATCGCCTCGTTGGGTTCGTCGGCCGAGTAAGGGATCACGCCAATGGGCTCGACCAGCTCGAACATCCGACGAGCCACTGAACTCATGGTGCACACCTCCTGCTGCGGGCGCTGCGCCCGGCGGGTACTCACGGTCACTTGGACTATTGCGCGCCAACAAACTCATCGCACGCGCCGAAATCTGGGCGAGTGTGTGCCCATGCCGTGGTGCGCCATGACGGTTAGCCTGCGCACGCGTCTCGTGCGCATGGCGGCCCAGGCTGAGCACCATCAGGTAGACCTACACGTAGCCACGGCGTGCGGTCATCAGACGTGTGTAGCCCCGAGGTGGGCGCGCTTCGGCCACCGGTCCGTCTGTGGCCAACGACTTGCCGAGGCATTCCGCTGCTCATCAGAACGTCCGCACATCGCCATGAGCGGACGCGCGTGCCTCGGCATCATGTGGGTGATCGGAGCCACCGTGCCGCAAGTGCTGGACAGCCTGCGTATCAAGCCTGCGCGTATCCATCGGTCGTCCTCCGCCGCCGACTCCGACCGGAGCGCTACACCTGGCCAGCGAGCTTGGCAGTAGGTTGACGATCGGACTGATCAGATCTTTACCGGAGGGCTCGAGAGTGACCACCGATTACGACACCTTCGCGGACGCCTACTCGCGCCACAACGAGTCCAGCCTCCTCAACGCCTATTACAACCGACCGGCGATGGTGAGCCTGGCCGGGGACGTCGACGGTCAGCGGGTACTGGACGCCGGCTGCGGCTCAGGTCCGCTGACTGCGGCACTGCGCGACAGGGGAGCCATCGTGACGGGCTTCGACCTGAGCGCGGCCATGATCGATCTGGCCCGGCAGAGGCTGGGAGCCGACGCAGACCTGCACGTCGCCGACCTGGGTGAACCGCTTCCGTTCGACGACGACGCTTTCGATGACGTCGTCGCCTCTCTCTGCCTGCACTACCTGGAGGACTGGGCGGCACCTCTTGCGGAGGTGCGTCGCGTGCTGCGGCCCGGCGGACGACTCATCCTGTCGGTGCCCCACCCCAGCGCCTACCTGGTGAACTACCCAGACAGTGACTACTTCGCTGTCACTCAGTACTCGGAGACCTTCACGTTCGCGGGGGAGGAAGGGACGCTGACCTACTGGCACCGGCCGCTGAACGCCATGACCGATGCGTTCACCGATGCCGGGTTCCAGATCCGCAAGGTCAGCGAGCCTCCCTACGCCACCGATACGCCCCGCGAGCTCCTACCGCCCGAGCTAGGCGATCGGAGCGCGTTCGTGTGCTTCCTCTTCTTCGTTCTCGAAGCACCCTGATACGTCATCGCCCCATCTCATCCGCGCACAACCACAGCGAAGAGAGTCCCAGGCGATGGTGTAGCCGAACCAGTGCGCTGACGCGGTTCCCTTGGTGCAAGGAAGACCACGGACACCCTGTGCAACAAGTGGATCGCGGCATGCGACAGTGCGCCTCACAGCCTGTGACGTGGAGGCCGCGGGTCGGGCTTCAGCCTCCGGAAGTGGCGGCCAGCGCTTCGAGAACCCGTCTGCGAAGAAGCTCGTACTGGTCGCGGTGGTACCGGGGAGCGTCAGGTGGTCGAGCGATCACCGTGCCGCCGACGACCTTCTCGTCCGGCCGGAACTGGTCTGCGGTGAGGTCCACCTCCGATCCGTCCGGTAGCCGGTTCCAGTAGTGGTGACCGATCTGAGTTCCCTCCACGTGGACCTCGGCGATGATCAAGTCGCCACCGAGGATGTCCTGTACGACCAGCGCCGTCATGCCGCACTGATCACGAGAGGGATTCCCGGGGGTCCATTCCTCACTCATGTGGGGGTAGCAGGTGTCCGGTCCCCAGGCAGCGAGGAAGTGTCTGCGAAGTTCATCAGCGGTGATCTGCACACGCGGATCGTGACATCAGGCACCGACAACCTCGCCACAGCACGTCAGCACATCGGCAGTCGCGGCCTCCCCTGTCAGCGGCAGGAGCGTGCGCTCTAGGGCTGGCCCGTCATCCTGTGCGATCCACACGTACATCACATGCCGACAGCACCGTCCGTCGTCTCGCGCAACAAGTCGAGATGACCGCAGTGCCGCGCCGTCTCTTGGATCATGTGAATCATCGCGTAGCGCAAGGTGAAGTCCATGCCCTCTCCGCGGGCGGCATCGCCGAGGTGTGAGTCTGCGACCGCGCGCCGAGACCTCTCGCACTCCTGGAGGTAGTCGGCCACGATCGTGGCGAGCGTGTCGCCGGGCTCGATCCGGAAGTTGCTGTGCAGATCGTCGTCAGTCCACGGCCAGGGCACGTCGAGGTCCGCGAAGTCGATGCTGAACCAGAACCGCTCGGTTCCTGCCAGGTGCTTCACCACGGTGGCCGGTGTCAGCGTGGACGGCGAGACGGCGGCGGTGAACGCCTGGGTGTCGGTCAGGCCGGCCACCTTGTTGACCACGGTTGCCCGGTAGAAGTCGAGCATGCTCTCCAGCATCGCCCTCTCGGAACCGAGTTGGATCGGTCGTGAGCGCGCCACCGGCGCCACATCAGTCATGGCCTCACCCTGCACTACTCGTGGAACTGGGGTCGCCTTCACCGCCGGAAGGGATTCGGTCCTGAATTCCTCCCAGGACCTGGTGGATGTGACGCCGCACGATCTGCGGTTCTTGCTTGGTAGGGCGGGTGGGGCTCGAACCCACGACCCAAGGATTATGAGGGATCTAGGGACCCGTTTCAGGAAGTACGGGGACGTCTGATTGGGGCTTTGACCTGCGGAAACGTCACTTGACGTTTGACGCAGATTTCAGTGTTTCTCGATCTCGTGCGGACTATTTGCGGACTGCCGGCGGGTCCAACCGCACTCCCCCGTCCCCTCGTAGCTGCCAGTCGTGAGGTCGCCGGTCGGCGTGTCAGGAGTCGAGCTTGCTCGATCGCGAAGCGACGCGAAAGCGCTCTTGACTCGACGGCCGGCGACCGGACGATGGGCGGCGAGGGGTCGGGGTTTCGTCATGCCATCCGACAGAGACGGGCGAGGACGGCGCGACAGCGCCGCCCGCAGCCGGTCCGCGCCGGCGGAGCCGGCGCATTTACGCAGAATAGAAAGTTCTCACCATGACGGCATGTGCCTGCTAGTGACAACGCGGCAGATCCCGGCGAGCGCAGCCCGCCTCAACGCGGCGGCGGGGGGCGTTTACGTGACGCACCACCAACCGATCGACCCAGCCAGCGGGCTGGACCGTCGACGGTGCAGCGTCAGCTGCGGCGCGTCTGCGTCACGACTGCGTGGGTCTGGTCGGCGCTCAGCGCCGTTGTCGGCAGGGGGGTGAAGTCGCTGCGGGGGCTGCGGATGCCGTCCAGCCACATGGTCAGGTAGCGGCGGTACAGGTCAGGGGCGAGGCTCCGCGTCCTGTCGATGATCGCGGCCAATGCCATCTGCATGAAGAACAGGTCGGACTGCTCGAAGTCCGAACGGACGGTGCGCTGCTCCTTCGCGCGATCGACGAGCTGCGTCAGGAGCGGAGCAATGCGGTCACGGGTCTCGTTGACCCGTTCGCGTCCGAGCTGTGGGCTGTTCATGATCTCGGTCAGGCCCCGGTCGCCGAACTGCATGTGCAGCGAGCGCTCCAGGAAGTCCACCAGGCCGCCCCAGGCATCAGCTGCCGCCAGCGCTTGTTCGGCTACGGCGATCACGTCCTGCAGGCGCTGCTCGAAGAGCGCGTCGATCACTTCTTCCTTGTTGGCGAAGCGGCGGTAGGCGGTCCCGACTCCGACCCCGGCCCGGTGGGCGATGTCGTTGAGCGTGACGTTCAGCCCGCGCTCGGCGAACAGCTCCGAGGCGGCCGCGAGCAGGCGCTCCCGGTTGCGCGCGGCGTCCTTGCGAAGTGGTGCCTGCGTCATACCCCGAGGCTACCACCGATCCGGATGCAAGGTATCCGGTTTCGTGCTACAGTCGATCGTGAAGCGGATAGAAGGAATCCACTTCCTGCCTTACGGACCTGCCGCCCAACACCCCCCTCCCCACTGGAAAGAGTTCCCATGACCGACACCCCGCAGTCCTCGGCCGCGCAGCAGATGCTCGGCGACTTCGCCCCAGCCCTTGTGCACTTCACCGACGACGTCCTGTTCGGCGAGGTGTGGAAGCGGCCGCAGCTCTCACCGCGCGACCGCAGCCTGGTCACCGTCGCTGCGCTGATCGCCGGCGGGAACGCCGAGCAGCTGACCTTCCACCTGCAGTACGCGAAGGACAACGGCGTGACGCAGGAGGAGCTGATCGAGGCGATCACCCACACCGCGTTCTACGCCGGCTGGCCGAAGGCGTTCTCCGCCATCGCCGTGGCCAAGCAGGTCTTCGGCGCCTCCTGACCCCACTGACGCATCACGAGAGGAACCACCATGCGAGCAGTCGTTCTCCATGCCCCGGGCGACGTCCGCGTCGACGACCGCCCCGACCCGACCATCGAGGAGCCGACCGACGCGATCATCCGCCTGGCCGCGACCTGCGTCTGCGGATCCGACCTCTGGCCCTACCGGGGCATCGAGGCCGTCGACGGCGTGAGCCCGATGGGTCACGAGTACGTCGGCGTCGTCGAGGAGGTCGGCAAGGACGTGCGGGACGTCCGACCCGGACAGTTCGTGGTCGGCAGCTTCTTCGCCTCCGACAACACCTGCGAGATCTGCCGCGCCGGCTACCAGTCGCGGTGCGTCCACGCCGAGCTCATGGGCGCCATCGGCACCCAAGCGCAGTACGCCCGCATCCCGCTCGCTGACGGCACCCTCGTCGCCACCTCCGACGTGCCCTCGCCGGACCTCGTGCCGAGCCTGCTCGCCGCGTCAGACGTGCTGGGCACCGGATGGTTCGCCGCGGTGGCCGCCGAAGCCGGCCCCGGCAAGACCGTCGCCGTCGTCGGTGACGGCGCTGTCGGCCTCCTCGGCGTCCTCGCCGCGCGCGAGCTCGGCGCAGAGCGGATCGTCATCTTCAGCCGGCACGCCGACCGGCAGGCGCTCGCGAGGAAGTTCGGCGCCACCGACGTCATCGTCGAGCGCGGTGACGAGGGAGTCGCGAGGCTCAAGGAGCTCACGAACGGCCTTGGCGCGCACTCCACGATCGAGGCCGTCGGCACCCAAGAGTCGATGATGCAGGCGATCCGCGCCACCCGCCCCGGCGGACACGTCGGCTACGTCGGCGTCTCCCATGACGTGCAGCTCCCCGGTGACGAGCTGTTCTTCTCCGCGGTCCACCTGCACGGCGGGCCCGCGCCGGTCCGCCGGTTCCTGCCCGACCTCATCGACCGCATCGTCAACCGGGACATCGACCCCGGGAAGGTCTTCGACCTCACCCTGCCGCTCGAGCAGGCCGCCGACGGCTACCGCGCCATGGACGAACGACGGGCGATCAAGACGCTGCTCCAGCCCTGAACGGAGCACACCCGACACCAATAGGAAAGGCACCACCGTGGAACTACACGCCCCCAACCCGACCGCCCAGGGGCCCGCCGCCTGGTTCACCGGCGACGTCTACGTCACGCCGATCTACAACGGCCAGCAGCCATCCCGGATGACCGTTGCGCTCGTCCGCTTCACTCCCGGCGCCCGCAGCAACTGGCACTCCCACGCCGTCGGCCAGACCCTCCACGTCACCGAGGGCGTCGGCCTGGTCGGTACCCGCGACGGCCACATCGCGCGCATCCGCGCCGGTGACACCGTCGTCTGCCCGCCAAACGAGGA
>Ga0308173_10000236_pt1 | contig 21249 bp, 22 predicted proteins | sample PhyPR1_FD_203716 | JGI IMG/M metagenome (GOLD analysis project Ga0308173, IMG submission 203716) | Soil microbial communities from UC Gill Tract Community Farm, Albany, California, United States - DLSLS.P.R1 | ecosystem: Environmental > Terrestrial > Soil > Agricultural land | place: USA... | reverse complement strand
AGAAAGTCCACGCTTATCCCAAATCCGGAATCTGAAAAGACCTACTTCAGCTTCCCGACGAAGGCCGACGTGCGGGCCTTCCGCGCCGCGGGAAAGCGGCTCTACTGATGCACATCCTCAGCTTCGATATCGAGGAATGGTTCCATTTGCTGGAGCATGACGCGGTGCGCCACGAGACGTCATGGAGCAGCTTCGATCGCAAGCTGCCGCGCATGCTCGGGCGGATCCTCGACCTGCTCGATGAGACCGGTGCGAAGGCGACTTTCTTCTGTCTTGGCTGGGTCGCTCGCGAATATCCTGAGCTCGTGCGCGATATCGACGCCGCGGGACATGAGATCGGTTCGCACTCCGACGTCCACACCCTGATCTTCGAGCAGTCGCCGCGGACATTTCGCGAGGAGCTGCGGCGCAGCAAGGACAGCCTGGAACAGGTTATCGGCAAACCGATCCGCGCGTTCCGGGCTCCGGGCTTCTCGCTCGTCCCGCGATGCTCATGGGCCTTCGAAGTGCTTGCCGAAGACGGAATCGAGGTCGACTGCTCGGTGTTTCCGGCGCGCCGGGCGCATGGTGGATTTCCGAACTTCGGCTCGGCGCGGCCCCTCCGCATCCACACCCCTTCAGGGGAGCTGAGGGAGTTCCCGATGAACACGGCCGGTATCGCGGGTCAGCGGCTCGTTTTCTCGGGCGGCGGATATTTCCGGCTCCTGCCGCTCCCGGTGCTGCAACGGCTCTGGCGCCGCAGCGATTACACCATGACCTATTTCCACCCACGGGATTTCGAGCCCGACCAGCCATTGCTGCCGGGCCTTGGGCCCATGCGGCGCTTCAAGAGCTATTACGGCCTTGGTCAGTCGGAAGCGAAGCTGCGCGCGATCCTGCGGGAGTTTCCCTTCCAGAGTGTCGCAGCCGCCGAGCAAAGGGTCGACTGGGACAATGCGCCGGTCGTCGATCTGGCTAGCGCCCGATCTGCGGCGTAGCGCGCTCCGCTACCTGAACGTCCAACCTGCTGCTCTCCGGGACGATCACGCGCATCGTGAGATTCGCGAAGTCGATCGACACCTTCTTAAAGGCGCGCATCGCGTTCATGCCCAGCAGCACGGCGGGCTTATCGTTGAGCTTGAGCTGGTTGAACGTGTGCACGGGCGCAAAGACGATCGCCAGGTTCTGCAGCGTGATGCCGCCAATCTCCAGCTCGCGGAGGAACATATAGTCGCCCTGGATCACATCGCCGGTGACGGAGAGCAGTGCGACCGGTTGCGTGTCGGGCAGGAGGCCGCCTTTCGACAGCGCGCGGCGTAAAGCCTCGTTGCCCACCGTGATTTCCGAGCCCGTATCGAGAATGACGGTAAGCTTCCGGCCATTGGCGGTCGCGTCGGTGATGATGAGCCGGCCATTACGCCGGCGCCCCTCGATGACGATCGTTCCAGGCTCATCCTTGGACTCGAACCGGCTCGAGGGCACGATCGACATCGTCTGCGTGGCGAAGTCGAACTCGACCCTCTGCAGGCCGAGCGCGTCCGTTCCTAAAATTCCGTCCGCGCCCATGTTGGCGCTTTCCAGCAGAGGCGCCTCGATCGCTTTCACCGGCCGTCGCGTGAGTTGCAGGCTCGGCACGAACACCGTCTTCGCGACCGTCGCCCCAACCACGCTGTGCAGCACGGCCTTGCCGCTGCTCTGCAGATTGAGTTGGGAAGCGAGCTGCCGCGAGATCGTCGTCCGGTTCGCGCCCGTGTCGACCATGAAGCGGTATGGGCCGGAGCCGGAAAGCAGGACCGGGACCGTCATTCGGTCGGCGCTTTCCGTTCCGAAACGGACCTCTTCGGTCTGGCTGGTCTTGTCGACGCTGAGCGCGCCGGAAGTCACGGGATCAGGGGCCCCTTGGGCGAGCAGCGGCGAGCTGCCGAACACTGCCAGAAGCGCCATCGGGATAAGGGATCGAGCCATGCCGTCCTCCTATTCGCTGACCATTACGCTCCGGTCACGTTCGCGGCAATTGACATAGTTCAGTCCACTACGGTCTCTTTCCCGCCGCTCCGGCAAGGAGTTGGTAACCGGGGGAAACTTATCGACGTTGAGGTGGGGACGGTCCGGCACCTTGCCGGAGCGGATGAGCAGGTTCGCTTATTCGGAGCGCGTATGTTGGATGAAGAGCCCGTCGAGACTACCGTCTACTCGCTTGCTTCCTTGCCGCCATCCCCGCCCGACCGGCGAGCCGACGAGCGGCACATGAGCTTGCTGCGTGTCGGAACATTGCTGATCGATGACCGGCGCGAGCTGTGCCTGATCCGCAATATCTCCGTCGGCGGGATGCTGATCCGCGCCTATTCACGCATCGAGCCGGGCACGCGCCTGTCCATCGAGCTCAAACAGGGCGAGCCGGTGCACGGTACGGCACTATGGGAGAGGGACGAGCTCGTCGGCGTGAGCTTTGACGGGCCGATTGACGTGGTATCGTTGATCACGCCCTCCTCCGACGCGCCTCGGCCCCGCATGCCGCGTCTGGAGGTTCGCTGCACTGCCTGGGTCCGCGATGGGGCCACCGTGCACCGCACGCGCGCAGTGAACATCTCCCAGGGAGGGCTTCGCGTCGAAGCATCCAAAGCACTGTCGGCCGGCGCGCAAGTGACCGTGACGCTGCCCGGACTTCCGCCCGCGCACGGCGTGGTGCAGTGGAGTGACGAAGTGGCGTGCGGCATCAGCTTCAATCGCGTGCTGGCCCTGTCGCAGCTCGTCGGATGGGTCGGCGACCAGCAGGAACGCCAGCGAGCGGCCGGCTAGCGCTTGCGGTACAGCAGCATCAGATTGTTGGCTGGCATGCGTCGCTCGCCCTCAAGATCGAGCCCTTGTGCCGTGGCTGCGGACGTGAACTCTTCGACCCGTCTTAGGCCCCAATCGGGATTTCTGGTCCTCAAGTCTGTATCGAACGCGAGATTGCTCGGCGTCGTCGCAATGTCACTCGCTAACCACGGTCCGTAGAGGATCAACGGCCCGCCGCTTGGCAGCACGCGGAAGGCGCCGCGGATAAGGCCGAGCGCCGAGACCCAAGGGCTGATGTGCACCATGTTTATGCTGAGGACTGCATCCGCATGCTCGGTCGGCCAGACGCTGGACGAAGCGTCTAGCGGAAGCGGGGAACGCAAGTTCGGAAGTGCCGCGCTGTCCCGCCATGCCGCGATCGAAGAGAGTGCGTCCGGATGAATGTCGGTCGGCTGCCACTCAAGGTGTGGGAAATGCTCCGCGAAATAGACCGCATGCTCGCCGGTGCCGCTCGCCAGTTCGAGCACAAGGCCGCGCTCCGGCAGCCATTCCCTCAGCACCGCCGCGATAGGCTCGCGATTCCGCAGGGCAGCGGGCGCCGACCGCATGGCCCCTGAGGCAGGCCCCTCGTAGAAGCGCTCGCCGCCCATCACGGGCGTCCGCGCGCCTCCTCCAGCAGCCTCCTCGCGCGCAAATACATCTCGACGCGCGTGAGCGTGAACATGCCGAGTGCGAATGCAATCAGCGGATCGGTCAGCATCGCCGGACTGACGCCCTCGGAGCCCAGGAAGCCGCGGCCAAGCGATCTCACCACGAGCAGCGCGAGCAGGAAGAGCATCGCGGCCGGAGACGCCCTTTGATTAAGCGCGTGCGTTGCGGGATCGACGTGGATGTGCATCATCTTGCCGCGTTGCCAGCCGATTGCTGCGCCGATCAGCAACCCGACCGCCGTCGCAACCGCGACCCAGCCCGTCGGGGGAAGCTGCACGAACATGAGCAATGCGACTGCGAGGTAGAGCGCAGGCACCACCCAAAGCGTCTCGAGCTTGAGCGGTCGCATCTTGCCCATCCGCCTCATCCGAAGCGCCATGACGACAACGACAATAGCGATCGAGATTGCATAGCCGACCCACGTTTGCTGGGCCGGATGGGCTTGGACCTGCATGAAGCTCCCCCTCTTAACTTACTCCGCCGCTTGGGCCGGTTCCGGCTCCTTGTACGTCAGCACAGGCTTCCGCGCCGCGAGCGTCTCGTCAAGCCTGCGCCGCGGCGCATAGATCGGGGCGGCCTTGAGGCTCTGGTCGCCGCTCTTGGCGCGATCGGCGATCGAACGGACCGCCATGATGAACTGGTCGAGGCTGGCCTTCGATTCCGTCTCGGTCGGCTCGATCAGCATCGCTCCGTGGACGACCAGCGGGAAGTACATGGTCATCGGATGGAAGCCCTCGTCGATCAGCGCCTTGGCAAGATCGATGGTGCTGATGCCCCCCTCGAAGCCGCGATCCGAGAAGATCGCCTCGTGCATGCATGGCCCGCTCTTGCCGAAGGGCGCGTCGAGCACGCCTTCGAGGCTGCGAAGGATGTAATTGGCGTTGAGCACCGCATCCTCGGCCACTTGCTTCAGGCCGTCAGCGCCGTGGCTGAGGATGTAAGCAAGCGCGCGCGTGAACATGCCCATCTGGCCGTGGAAGGCGACCATGCGCCCGAAGGCGTCGGGATGTTCATCCGCGGCGTGCTCCTCCTCGACCATCTTGAAGCTGCCGTCCGGGTACTTGGCTGCGTAAGGCAGAGGGCCGTATGGCGAGAGCGCTTCGGACAGGACGACGGGGCCAGAGCCCGGACCGCCTCCGCCGTGCGGCGTCGAGAAGGTCTTGTGCAGGTTGATGTGCATCGCGTCGATGCCGAGGTCGCCCGGGCGCACCTTGCCCACGATCGCGTTGAAATTTGCTCCATCGCAATAAACGAACGCGCCCGCAGCGTGGACTGCATCGCTGATCGCCTTCATGTCAGGCTCGAACAGGCCGCAAGTATTCGGGTTGGTGATCATTACCGCGGCAACGTCGGGTCCGAGCCGTGCCCTGAGCGCGTCCAGGTCGACCCGGCCGGCGGCGTTCGCGGGGATGTTCTCAACGCGGTAACCGGCGAAGGCCGCGGTGGCTGGATTGGTGCCGTGAGCGCTCTCCGGGACGAGCACAACCTGGCGCTTGTCTCCACGGGCCTCGAGCGCCGCGCGGATGCAGAGCAGGCCGCAAAGCTCGCCGTGCGCCCCGGCTTTCGGGCTCATCGCCACGCCGTGCATGCCAGTGAGATCGAGCAACCAGAAGGCGAGCTCGTTGATGACCTGCAGAGCGCCCTGGACCGTTTCCTGCGGCTGCAGCGGGTGGACGTCAGCGAAGCCCGGTAGTCGCGCCACCTTCTCGTTCAGCCGCGGGTTGTGCTTCATTGTGCACGAACCGAGCGGGAAGAGGCCGAGGTCGATCGCGTAGTTCTGCCGCGACAGGCGCGTGTAGTGGCGCACCGCTTCCGGTTCGCTGAGGCCGGGAAGGTCGATCGAGCGCGAACGTTCGAGACCGGACAAGCGGGACTGGGCTCCTGCTTTCGCAGGAGTCGCTTCGAAGTCGACACCGGTCTGATTGGTGCTTCCAATCTCGAACAGCAAAGGCTCTTCGAGCATCAGCGCGCGGTTGCCCGTTACGGTCTGCGCCTCACCCTGCTCGTTCGAAGGGGCGGACGGACGCCAGCCTGAAGGATTGACGGTCATTGTACGACCTCCTTCAGGGCTGCTTCTAGCGCGGCGATATCCTCGTTGGTTACCGATTCCGTGACTGCGACGACCAATCCGTTCTGCAGGGCCTCCGCGCCCGGATAGAGGCGACCAAGTGAGACGCCGCCGAGCACGCCCTTCTCGACCATCGCATGGACTGCCGGCCGAGCCTCCACGGGCAGCTTCAGGGTAAACTCGTTGAAGAAGCTGTCGTTGACCAGCTCGACGGCGGGGATGGCGGATAGACGATCCGCCGCCTCGCGCGCGCGCGCATGATTTAATGAAGCGAGCTGCCGCAGACCCTTTTCGCCGAGCAGCGTCATGTGCACCGAAAAGGCTAGCGCGCAGAGGCCGGAGTTGGTGCAGATGTTCGAAGTCGCCTTCTCGCGGCGGATGTGCTGCTCGCGGGTCGATAAGGTGAGGACAAAGCCGCGCTTGCCCTCGGCATCGACGGTTTCACCTGCAAGGCGGCCCGGCATCTGGCGCACGAATTTCTCGCGGGTCGCGAAGAGGCCGACATAGGGGCCGCCGAACTGCAGGCCGACGCCGATGCTCTGGCCCTCGCCCACGACGATGTCTGCACCCATCTCGCCGGGCGAGCGGATCAGCCCGAGGGCGACCGGCTCCGTCACGACGGCGATCAGGAGCGCTCCTGCCGCGTGTGCAGCTTCAGCGATCGGGCTCAGGTCGGTGATGCGGCCCAGGATGTCGGGATACTGGACGACCACGGCGCTGGTTTCGGAGTCAATCGCCGCAATCAGCTTCTCAGCATCCGTCTGCGCGGTGAGCTCCGGCAGCGAGTTCTGGAGCTGATCCTCCGTGAACTTCGCCATCGTCCTGGCCACGCTCACGTAATGCGGGTGCACGCCCGACGAGATGATCGTCTTGTTCCGCCGCGTGATGCGGTGGCCCATGACGATCGCTTCCCACATCGCGGTCGAGCCATCGTACATCGACGCGTTCGCGACCTCGCAGCCGAACAGGCGCGCAACCTGAGTCTGGAACTCGAACAGCATCTGCAGCGTGCCCTGCGCAATCTCGGGCTGATAGGGCGTGTAGCTGGTCAGATACTCGCCGCGCTGGATGATGTGGTCGACGCTCGCGGGAATGTGGTGCTTGTAAGCGCCGCAGCCGAGGAAGAAGGGCACGTCGCCCGCGACCATGTTCTTGCGCGAAAGCGCCGTCATGTGCCGCTCGACCGCCATCTCGGAGGCATGCATCGGCAGGCCCTCGATTGGACCCCTAAGCCGCGCCTCCTCAGGGACGTCGCGGAACAGTTCGTCGATCGAGCCGGCGCCGATCACGCGCAGCATCTCGCTGCGATCGGCCTCGCTCAACGGCAGATAACGCATCAGTTTGGCTTCCTCATGATGAAGCGAAGGCGGACATAATCGGCGATGTTGGTGCCGACGCGGTCGGCGACCGCCGCGCCGATGTCGGCGCGCTCCGGCTCGGGCACTCTGGCGCGGTCAAGCCAACCCTTGCGGAAGGTCGTGATCCAGGCGGCAACACCGTGCTCGATCGGGGTCGGCCGTTCGATCAGCCTTGCATCCACTTGGCGAAAACCCGCGGCTTCGTAGACCCTGGCGAACTCGTCGGGCGACGCATACCAATTGCTGGCGTCCACAGGCGGTCCATAGCCACGGATGATCAACTCCTCGTCGAGAGCCTCGCGAAGCTTCGTGAGGTTGCCCTCGCCGCCCATCTCGCCCGCGAAGCGGCCGCCCGATTTCAGTGCCCGAAAGATGCCGCGAGCCGCCTGCTCCTTCTCCAGCACCCAGTGAAGCGTGGCATTGGAGAAAGCAGCGTCGAACTCCGCCGAAAATGGAATGTCTTCAGCTGCCATCAGCACCGCGTCGACACCCTTTGCTTGTGCCGCAGCGATCATCTCCGGAGAATTGTCGACACCGAGCACGGTTGCACCACGCTCGATGATTTTCTTGGTCAGCGTGCCCTCGCCGCAGCCGACGTCCAGGATGCGTTCGCCGGGTTGCGGGTCAAGCAGGTCGAGCGCAGCACCGCCAAGCTCGGCGACGAAGCTGCCGACGCGGGCATAGTCCGCGGCATTCCATTTGCTCGTCGAGGCGGCGGCTTGGCTCAAAGGGTCTTGATCCAATCGCGGTAAGCGCCCTCATCCATGAGGCCGTCGAGTTCGCCTGGATTGTCGAACTTCAACTTGAAGAACCAGCCTTGGCCTTCCGGATCGCTGTTCACCAATGCGGGATCGTCAGCAACCGCCTGGTTGCCTTCGATCACCTCGCCGGAGACCGGCGCATAAACGTCGGATGCCGCCTTCACGGATTCGACGACGGCGGCTTCCTGGCCCTTGTTCACGCGACGGCCCGCCTCGGGCACTTCCGCGAAAACGATGTCGCCAAGTGCTTCCTGGGCATGGTTCGAGATGCCGATCGTTGCCGTGTCGCCTTCGACGCGGATCCATTCATGCTCTTTGGTGAAGTACAGCGACATCAGGGGGCTCCCTTGCGGTAGTAACGGTGGGCGACGAACGGCATGGTGGCGACGCGAGCTTCGAACAGCTTGCCGCGCTGCTCGAGCTTGAGCGCTGTGCCTGGCTCAGCGAGGCCGGTCGCGACATAGCCCATCGCAATAGGACGCTGCAGCGAGGGCGAGAAGCCGCCGCTCGTGATGCGGCCGACCTCATTCCCTTCGCCATCAAGCACGTGCGCGCCCTCGCGGACAGGCTGGCGGCCAACCACGTCGAACCCGACGCGCAGCTGCGGCGCGCCATTCTGAAGCTCCGCGAGTATGCGCATCGCACCGGCGAAGCCGCTTTCCGCGCGGCGGCGCTTGTTGATGGCGAAGTTGAGGCCGGCCATCACCGGCGTCGTGCGGTCGTCGAGGTCGTGGCCGTAGAGCGGCAGCCCGGCCTCCAGCCGGAGGGAATCGCGAGCGCCGAGACCGATCGGCTTCACCCGCTCGTCGGCCACGAGCCAGTCGGCGAGGTCCTGCGCGGCCAGCGCCGGGATTGAAATCTCGTATCCGTCTTCGCCCGTATAGCCCGATCGGCTGATCCACAGCGGATGGCCAAAGGCCCTGAATGGGCCAGCCTCCATAAAGCCAAGCTCGGCGACGCCGGGAATGGCCGCGTCGAGAACTTCGGCGGCCTTCGGGCCTTGGAGCGCAAGCAGCGCCTGCTGGCGCATGTGGTCGATGACTACACCGCCCTGCAGCCGCCGCTCCATGTAATCGATGTCGGCGTATTTGGTGGCGCCATTGACGACCACGTAGAAATCGTCGCCGCGGCGCGTCGCCATCAGGTCATCGAGTATTCCCCCCTCCTCATTGAGGAGGAGCGAATATTTCGGCTTCATGTCCTTCGCGGCCTGGAAGTCGCCGGGCATGAACCGCTCCAGTGCCGCCGCAACGCCGCGCCCGTGGATGAACAGCTGTCCCATGTGACTGACGTCGAACAGGCCGGCGTTCTCGCGGGTCCACAGATGCTCTGCGATGATTCCCTCATATTGCACCGGCATATTGTAGCCGGCGAACGGGACCATCCGGGCCCCCTTGGACCGATGCCACTCATCGAGCGGAAGCTTGTCCAGCGGTTGTGGCTGCGTGCCCGCACCGCCTTCGGGATCGCCGCGATAGGGCTCGCCGCGCGCCTGGTTGAATTCGTCAGTCGGACCTGAGTGGACTTCTCGGCTCATCAAGCGCTCCTTGGACGATAAGCGACAGCCTCCACCCTCCCGGTTTTGACCTGCCGCCCCCGTCTGTCCCTAGCGCCTGAGAGCTTTGCCCCTTCGGCGGCCCGCCATCATGTCGACGACGTGCACTTTCCAGACTGTCTGGTCCGCGCGGTCCTTTTGCCTGAGAGATTCCGGGGGCGGTTGCTCCTTCGGCGCCGCCGAGACCTCCAGAAGGACGACCCGACGAACTCTCCCGCGCAGCCATCCGGAAGCGAGCTCCCGGCGACGCGGGTGCCTTGGCCGCGCGCCCGCACGGAGTCAACGCGGGTTTTGACGAGCGCTTATCGCGTTGCGTTGTAGCGTAGCTGGTCCTGGGTGAGCTGGAAGCCGACCAGATGCTCGAACGTCGCGTTGTTGACGGCGTTGCGGATGGCCGGATCCGCGAGAGGATCGACGGCCGCGTCGGCCTGCCCAGCCTTGCGCGGCCGAGTCAGCGTCTGGCGGACGTTTTCGGGGAGCGTCGCGACGCCGCGGTTCACGCGAATGGTCGCCTGAACCTGGGATTGCGCATGCTGGCTGCCGGCCGGGAAGCTCAGGACGGCCTGACCGATCTGCTTGGCCGCGATATTGCTGCCGCCCTGCAGCGCAACGTCGAAATAGGGGAGCACAACCTGCCGTGCCGGCCCCGCATCGCGGCGAAGCCCCGTAATCAGGAAGGTGGCCGTTGAGACGACATCGTCGCCCGCATCCTGGCACGCAGCGCGAACGTTGGTGATGGCCGCCGTGACGTCGATCGCGCTAGCGTCCGTGCTGCCCTGCGGGTTGAACAAGGTGATGTCCCCGGTTCCAGCCGGAACGCCGGCGACGGGGCAGGCGCTGCGCACCGCATAGACGCCGCCTCCATTTTCCGCCGTGAGCTCTCCGGTGTGGCGGCAGGCGCTGAGCAGGGTCACGGCAACGAGTGCGGCGAGGCGAAGCTTCACTAGGGCAACCTTCGAAAATTCTGGTGAGGGGTGTTCATAGGAAGGCCCTTCTAAGGCTGCAAGCGATGCCTTACATGGCCTGCACCGTGGCTGAACTCCCCCCTCTTCGCGTTCTCATCGCTGCCCCGCGCGGCTTCTGCGCCGGCGTCGACCGGGCGATCCAGATCGTCGAGCTGGCGCTTGAGCGTTTCGGCGCGCCGGTCTATGTGCGTCACGAGATCGTCCACAACCGCTTCGTCGTTGATCGGCTGCGGGAGCTGGGAGCGGTCTTCGTCGACGAGCTCGACGAAGTGCCGGACGATCGGCCCGTCGTGTTCTCGGCCCATGGCGTTCCCAAGTCCGTGCCCGCCGCTGCGCAGGATCGCGGCCTCACTTATGTCGACGCCACCTGCCCGCTGGTTTCAAAGGTTCATCGGCAGGCGCAGCGGTTGATCGAGGAAGGCCGCCATATTCTTTTCATCGGTCACGCCGGCCATCCTGAAGTGATCGGCACGTTCGGCCAGGTTCCTCCCGGGTCGATCAGCCTGATCGAGACCGTTGATGATGTTGCGGATCTGAACCTTTCTGATACGGCAAATCTTGCCTTTCTGACACAAACGACTCTTTCTGTGGATGACACCGCAGCGATCGTCGATGCACTGAAGGCGCGCTTCCCGGCGATCCGGGCGCCGCGCAGCGAGGACATCTGCTACGCGACGTCGAACCGCCAGGCCGCGGTGAAGGCGATCGTGCCGGAGTGCGATCGGATGCTGGTGATCGGAGCCCCCAACAGCAGCAACTCGCTGCGGCTTGCCGAAGTCGCCGAGCGGATGGGCGTGCCCGCCCGGCTCATCGAGCGAGCGTCCGATATCGACTGGACCTGGCTTGGCCAACCGGCGACGCTTGGAGTTACCGCCGGCGCGTCGGCTCCCGAGGTCCTGGTCCGTGAAGTCCTCGAGGCGCTGCGGCAGCGTTTCGATGTGACCGAGGAAGTCGCGGATCACAGCCCCGAGCGCATGACGTTCAAGCTTCCGCGCGAGCTGGTCGCCTGACCGACCTGGTCGAGATCTTTACGGACGGAGCGTGCCGCGGGAACCCGGGTCCCGGCGGATGGGCCGCGCTGCTTCGCACGGGCAACAAGGAGCGCGAAATCTCGGGCGGTGAGCCACTGACGACCAACAACCGCATGGAACTGCTGGCGGCCATCCGCGGACTTGAAGCACTCAAACGCCCATGCCGCGTGCAGCTTCACACCGACAGCGTCTACGTCCGCGACGGAATCACGCGCTGGGTCCACAACTGGCAGCGCAACGGCTGGCGGACCTCGGACAAGAAGCCGGTCAAGAATGCCGAGCTCTGGCAGGAGTTGATCCAGGCCTCCGCTCCGCACCGAATCGAATGGCACTGGGTGAAGGGCCACAGCGGCCATCCGGAGAACGACCGCGTCGATGCGCTCGCCTGTGCGGAAGCGGACAAGCAGCGCACATTACATCGGTTGTGATGACAGAAAGTTCACTTGTCCCCTGAGGATCAGAGGGCATTTACCGCGAACTTCACCGACTCTCTCGTTCCCCCTGTTCGTGGAAAGCCGGTGGAGGGGAGGCTTTAATCGGCCTCCCCTTTTGCTTTCCAGGCAAACCTTCCCGGTGAGAATGACGCGGGATCGATGTGCGCGACGGTCGGGTCGGGCGTGTCACCGAGCAGGATGGCAGCTGCCATCCTGGCTGCCGCCGGCGCAGTCTGGATCCCGAAACCGCCCTGTCCCGCGCACCAAAAAAATCCCGGAATGTCTCCGTCGAAACCGTAGACGGGCACGCGGTCGGGCGCGAAGCTTCTCAGGCCCGCCCAGCTGCGCTCGATGCGCTCGACCGGCCAGTCCACCACATCCTCGAACCGATCGATGGCGGTGGCGACGTCGATCTCCTCCGGCGCGGCATCGCAGGGAAGCGTGTCGATCTCGTCGTGTGGGCTGAGCCAGATCGAATGCTCGCCCTCCCCTTTGAAATAGAAATTGCCGTCCGAATCGTTGATCAGGGGCAGATCCTTCAGTCCGGATCGTCCGACGCGAAGCTGCACCATCGTGCGGCGCTTTGGAGCAATCCCGAGCGGCCGGGCTCCGCAGCTTTCGGCGACGCTGTCGGCCCATGCGCCCGCCGCGTTCACAATGATGCCCGCGCTCAGCTCCGACCCGTCGACGAGGGACACGACCCATCGGTCGGAGTCCCGGCGCGCGGTCATCAAGCGCGCACCAGTCCGCACTTCTCCGCCTCGTTTCCGGAACTGGCGAAGGAAAGCCGAATGCAGCGCGGCGACATCGATATCGGCGCAGCCGGGTTCCACCAGCGCCTTGATCCAGTGCGGCCGAAGCCCTGGGACGAACTGGTCGAGCTCATACCGATCAATACGATAGGCGGTGACCCCGGGCGGCAACTCGGGCCAGCTACCCTGCGACACGTGGATCGCTCCGCGCTGGTGAAGAAAGCCACAGTCCGCGAACTCCGAAGGCGGATTTGCGAGGAACCCGGCCGATGCGGTGGACAGCTGAGCAACGATGGGTCCGCCATAGCTTTCAAGAAAGAATGCGGCCGATCGCCCGGTCGAATGATAGCCGCACTGGTCTTCGGCCTCGATGATCATCGTCCGGCGCTTGCCTGCGATTTTCGCACCCAGGCTGGCCCCGCCGATGCCGCCGCCGACAATCAAAATGTCCAAGTTAATCATTCGCCTATCGGACCCTTGGAGCGCTGGTTACGAATTGGAAAGCCCCACCGTCTAGAGGCGTAAACCATGTTCAACGGCGCATTTACCGGACTGCTCCTCGCGAGCCTTGCCGCCTTGCTGGTGGTGGCTGCGGTGATTGACGTGCGCACGTTCACGATTTCCAACCGGCTCAACCTGACGGTGGCAATTCTCGCCCCGCTCTACTGGCTGTCGATTGCCCTGTCGCCGTGGCCCGGAGTCGCGGTTCAGCTCGGCGGTGCAGCGGTCGTGTTCGTGCTGCTTGCCGCCGCATTCTATGCCGGGATGATGGGCGGGGGTGACGTCAAGCTCGCCTCGGCACTGGCGCTGTGGTTTCCACCTGCGTCAACAATCAAGTTTCTTGTCTTCATGTCGCTTGCCGGCGGCATGCTGACATTGATCATTCTGGTCTGGCACCGGGCTAAGCGCCGGGAAGGCAAGCCGGAAATTCCTTATGGGGTCGCGATCGCCTTTGGCGGCCTCGCGATTTTAGCCCAACCGTTTCTTAACCATTTTGCCTGATGTCTGAAGCAGTTCAGAGGGCCCGTTAGGGGAGGCGATAGCGCCATGGATGTGAAGAAGCTCGCTCTGCTCGTGGGAGCGTTGGTCATTGCGGTGGTCACCGCTGTCATGGCCAAAAATATGTTTGCTGGCGCGGGAGCGCAGCAGGCTGCCGCGTCTCCGGCCGCGGTTCCCGTCGGGCCGAAAGTGCTCGTCGCCAAGAAGGCGCTGCCCGTTGGCACGATCATCGATGCCGATGCCTTTACCTATCAGCCTTGGCCGAAGGAGCTCATGCAGGGCGCCTATTACGTCGAGGGCACGCCTGACGCGAACCCGCAGGGCCTGATGGGCCGGGTGGTTCGCTATCCGATCACGGCTGGCCAGCCGGTTACTCGCGGTTCGCTCGTCGGCCCGCAGGACCGCGGCTTCCTTGCTGCGGCGCTCGGCGCCGGCATGCGTGCGATCACGGTTCCAGTGAATACCTCGACCGGCGTCGCCGGCTTCGTGTTCCCGGGTGACCATGTCGATCTCATGCTCACTGCACAGGTCGAAGGCGGCGGCGAAGGCCCGGCCCTCAAGGTCACCGAGACCATCATCCGCAACATCCGCGTTCTCGCCACCGACCAGCGCGTCGATGACAAGGACAAGGACGGCAAGATCCAGGTCCGCACGTTCACCAACGTCACGCTCGAAGTCACTCCGCACATCGCCGAGAAGATCGCGGTCGCGCAGAGCCTCGGCACCCTGTCTCTCACGCTGCGGTCGCTCGCCGACAACAGCGCCGAGGTGGAGCGCGCGGTGGCCTCGGGTGACGTGAAGGTTCCTGCCGGCACGAACCCGGCCGACGAGAAGCAAATGCTGCTCGCAGCCGCGAACCGTCCGCTGGATAGCAACACGACCTTTGCCACAGGCGGCGATGTCTCGCGCTTCCAGCGCCGCACCGTCCCTGCCCGTCCGCAGGTCGCCATGGCGACTGCTCCGACGGGCGCGCCAGGCGGTGCAGCACCTTCGCAGAATACGAATGGCGTGCGCGTCGTGCGCGGGAATTCGGTCAACTAATCGCGTTTCGGGTGGGAGCTCGCTAAGATGAAGACTCGCAACATCAACAGCCGGGCACGTCTCGGCACCGCGCTCGCCGCGCTGGCCATCGGCCTGACCGCGGTTGCGGCGCCGGTCCAGGCGGCTCAGCCCAAGGCCTACGCATCGGGCGCCTATCGCCCGTCCACGCAGGTCCTGCTGAACGTCGGCGAGGGCCAGATGATCAACCTGCCGCGCAACGTGGCAAGCGTCTGGACCTCGAACCCCAAGGCTGCGGACGTCTACGTCAACAGCCCGCGCCAGATTAACCTGTTCGGCAAGGACATGGGCGAAGCCACCGTCATCGCGACGGCGGCTGACGGCTCAGTCGTCTATGGTGCGAAGGTTCGCGTGAACCAGAACATCAGCGACATTAACGACATCCTTCATCAGGCGATGCCGGATGCGAACCTCAACGTTCGCACTGTCGGCCAGGTCGCGGTGATCAATGGAACGGTCGCTTCCCCGGAAGACGCCGCCCAAGCTGAAATGCTGGTCAAGGCCGCGCTGAACCCCGGCGTCGACGTCACCAAGGACGGCGCTTCGCTGAACATCGTGCCGGTCAGCCGCGTGAAGGTCGCGACCCCGCTTCAGGTCAACCTGAAGGTGAAGGTGGCCGAGATCAACCGCACCCTGCTTAAGCAGATCGGCGTCAACCTGCTCACGCAGACCAACGGTGGCTTCAAGATTGGTGTCCTGCAGGGCGGCGGCATCTACCTGCCGCCTGCAGGCAGCGAGAGCCAGACGGGTGCGGGTCAGATCATCCGCAATCCGCTCGGCTCGACCATCAGCGGCGTGGGCAAGCTGTTTGGCTTGAACCTCACCTCTTCGGTGGATCTCGCGGAAGAAGATGGCGTGATCAGCGTGCTCGCCGAGCCGAACCTGACCGCGCTGTCGGGTGAGACGGCCAGCTTCCTCGCTGGCGGCGAGTTCCCGATCCCGGTCTCCCAGTCACTGGGCGCCGTGACGATCGAGTACAAGCAGTACGGCGTTGGCTTGGCCTTCACTCCGATCGTTCTGCAGGACGGCCGCATCTCGATGCGCGTGCGTCCGGAAGTCAGCCAACTGTCGGATGCCGGCGGCATCAGCTTCAACGGCTACAAGGTGCCGGCGCTCACGACGCGTCGCGCTGAAACGACAGTCGAGCTCGGCTCCGGCCAAAGCTTCATGATTGCGGGCCTGCTGCAGAACAGCTCCACCAACTCGGTCGACAAGACGCCGCTTCTGGGCGACCTGCCGATCCTTGGCGCGCTGTTCCGCTCGACCAAATACCAGCGGCAGGAAACGGAGCTGGTGATCATCGTCACTCCGTACCTCGTGCGCCCGGTCTCCGGTCAGCTCGCGACGCCGACGGCCGGCTACCGCGCCCCGAGCGACGCCGAGCGTGTCTGGGAGGGTCAGACCTTCAAAGGCGTCAGCGGTCCGCGGGCCCAGGTTCCGGCGCCTGCGCCGGGCCTCGCCACCGGCGCCGGTGCAACCGCCGCCGCCCCGGGCTTCAAACTGTGACCCGCCGCTTGCTTAGGAAGGATGCTGCAATGCGTTCGAAACTCGCTCTTCTGCTGACCGCCGCGGCATCCGTCGCAGGGTGCAGCTACCATGCGCAGCGAGGCGACCTTGCCGATCGCGGCGTGGAAGCGGTGAATGTCCCCGTGGTCACTCGCGCCGACTATGTGTTCGACGCGGCGGCTCCCGGCGGTTCGCTCGCGCCGGCCGAAAAGGCACGGCTCGACGCCTGGTTTCGCGGTCTCAACCTCGGTTACGGGGACAGCATCTTCGTCGATGCGCCCTACGCCGACTCCGCTCGCTACGAAGTGGCGCAGGTCGCCGGCAATTACGGCATGATGCTGGAGCCGGGGGCTCCGGTGACTGCCGGTGCGGTTGGCCCGGGCAACGTGCGGGTGATCGTCAGCCGCACGCGGGCCGAGGTTCCGGGATGCCCCAACTGGAGCGTTCCTTCCCAGCCCAACTATAACAACCGGACAATGTCGAACTACGGCTGCGCGGTGAATTCGAACCTCGCCGCCATGATCGCCAATCCGGAGGATCTGGTCCACGGCCGCGATGGCGGCATTGGCTCGAACGCTGCAGGCACGAAGGCGGTCATGATGTACCGTGCGACGCCGCCCAGCGGCACGAAGGGCCTTCAGGACGTCTCCACCAAGGAGGGCAAATAATGAACGCCCCGTTCCAGGCCCGCGCAGGTTTGCGCGATCCGTTCACCGCCTTCGTCTGCGACGATGCGACGGCCGACATGCTGCGGCCGGTAGCGGTGGAGCACGGCTGGTCTCCCGAGAAGGTCAACAAGGGCGGGCTCCGCAACGCCGTCCAGTCCTTGTCCGTCTCGGCCAGTCCAAACATCCTGTTCGTCGACCTCAGCGAGTCCGGCGATCCGCTCAACGACATCAACGCGCTTGCCGAAGTCTGTGAGCCGGGGACGATCGTCATCGCGGCCGGCACCGTCAACGACGTCCGCCTGTACCGCGACCTCGTCGCGAGCGGCATCCACGATTATCTGCTGAAGCCGTTCACGGTCGATCAGCTGCGCGACTGTTTCTCGCACGCTCAGGCGATCCTGTCCGGACCGCGCGGGGAAGCGCAGGCCGACAAGCCGCACGTGATGGCCGCCGTCGTTGGCGTGCGCGGCGGCGTCGGCGCTTCGACGATCGCGACTTCGCTGGCCTGGCTGCTCGGCGAGAAAGCGCATCGCTCGACCGCCCTGCTGGATCTCGACGTGCATTTCGGTACCGGCGCGCTGGCGCTCGATCTCGAGCCCGGCCGCGGCCTGACCGACGCGATCGAGAACCCGAGCCGTATCGATGGGCTCTTCATCGAGCGCGCCATGGTTCGCGCGAACGAGCGTCTCTCGGTCCTTTCGGCCGAGGCGCCGATCAATCAGCCGCTGGTCACCGACGGCACCGCCTTCTTCCAGCTTCAGGAGGAAATGCGGAACGCGTTCGAATCGACCGTGCTCGACCTGCCGCGCCACATGCTGATCCAGTATCCGCATCTGGTGCACGACGCGCACGTGGCCGTGGTTTGCGCCGAGCTCACGCTCGCCGCGACCCGCGACACGATCCGCGTCCTCGCGTGGCTCAAGTCGAACGCGCCGCAGACCAAGGTTGTGGTGGTAGCCAACGGCGTCCCCTCGGGTGGCGCTCTTGAGATCAGCCGCAAGGACTTCGAGCAGTCGATCGAGCGCGCGGTGGACATCGTCTTCCCGTACGATGCCAAGCTCGCTGCCCAGGCGGCGAAGCTCGGCAAGCCGCTGGCCGAAGTTGCAAGCGGCAAGATGTCTGCGCCGTTCACGCAGCTGTCGAGCGTGGTGCTGAGCCACGCAAGCGAGGAAGGCGCCGCTGCCGGCGAGAGCAAGATCCCGGGGGCCAAGTCCCTGATGGACAATCTCAAGGGCATGCTGGCGAAGCCCAAGGACAAAGCCGCCTAAGCGGTTTTTCGAATTCCGGCCGCGGCGGCGACGCGGCGGCCGGGCTGAGTGAGAGGCGAAGGCACGATGCTGTTGTGGCTCATCATAATTGGCGGCGTTGGAGCGCTCGGGCTCGCGATCATGGCGATCCGCGGCCCCTCCGCCGGCAAATCGGTGAAGCGGCGGATGGAGCTGATCCGCGAGAGGCACGGCGACGTCATCGCCGGCACCGCTCAGGCTCAGATCCGCAAGCTGTTCGCGCAGCGCTCGAACAAGATCGAAGGCCTCGCCTCGACCCTGATCCCGAAGCCGGCGCTTCTGCGCAAGCGGCTCGAGATGACCGGCAAGGACATCACGCTCGGCAAATATGCGATCGTGTGCATCGGGCTTGTCGTGTTCGTGACGCTCGCGCTGAAGATGCGCGGCGCCCCCTTCCTGCTCTCTTTCCTGCTGGGCATCTTCGTTGGCGTCGGTATGCCGCACTTCGTCATCGGCAAGATGATCACCCGCCGCGTCAACAAGTTCACGTCGAACTTCCCCGACGCGATCGAGCTGATGGTCCGCGGGCTTCGCTCCGGTCTCCCGATCACGGAGACTCTGGGCATCGTCGCCCAGGAAATCACGGGCCCGGTCGGCGTCGAGTTCCGCATGGTGTCGGACAAGATGAAGATCGGCCGCACCATGGAAGCAGCGCTCCAGGATACCGCGGACCGCCTCGGCACGCCGGAGTTCCAGTTCTTCGTCATCACGCTGGCCATCCAGCGCGAGACCGGCGGCAACCTCGCCGAGACCCTGTCGAACCTTGCCGATGTGCTTCGCAAGCGCGCGCAGATGAAGCTGAAGATCCGGGCCATGAGCTCGGAATCCAAGGCTTCGGCCTACATCGTCGGCTCGCTGCCGTTCGTGGTGTTCGGCCTCGTGTGGATGATCAACCCGCACTACATGGCGCCGTTCTTCAGCGACCAGCGCCTGATGGTCGCCGGCATCGGCGGCATGGTGTGGATGGGCATCGGCGCGGCCATCATGGCCAAAATGGTCAATTTCGAGATCTAAGGAAGGCATAGACCATCATGCAGGCAGTGCCTCCTTCCGGCCCGACGATCCTCGGCTTCGACGTCATCTATATCGCGACGATGCTCAGCGCCGTCGCCACCTTCGCCGTGATGCTCGCGATTTACGCGGCGACAACGGTCAAGGATCCGATGGCGCGGCGCGTCAAGGCGCTGAACGAGCGGCGCGAGCAGCTCAAGGCCGGCATCGTCGCGTCTACCAACAAGCGCAAGAAGCTCGCGAACCGTAACCAGGCCGCGGACAACGTCCGTCAGCTCCTGTCGCAGTTCAAGATGCTTCAGGAAGACCAGGTCAAGAAGACGCAGCTGCGGCTGATGCAGGCCGGCATCCGCACCAAGGACCTCGCCTTCTTCATCATCTTCGCGCGCTTCGTCCTTCCCGTTGTGCTCGGCATCGCGGCGGTCGTCTGCCTCTACTTCGTCGGCATGTTCCCGGAGTGGTCGTGGTTCCGCCGTTACGGCACTGTCGCGGGTACGGTCGGCCTCGCCTACAAGGCGCCGGACATCTGGCTGAAGAACAAGGTCACCAAGCGCAGCAAGGCCATCCAGAAGGGCCTTCCGGACGCGCTCGACCTGCTCGTCATCTGCGCCGAGGCGGGTCTTACCGTCGACGCCGCGTTCAACCGCGTGTCGCGGGAACTCGGCAAGGCCTATCCGGAGCTGGGCGACGAATTCGGCCTGACAGCGATCGAGCTGGGGTTCCTCGCCGAGCGCCGCCAGGCATTCGAGAACCTCGCCAACCGCGTCGATCTGGAAGCGGTTCGCGGCGTGGTCACGACCATGATCCAGACCGAGAAATACGGTACGCCGCTCGCCAGCTCGCTACGCGTGCTGTCGGCCGAATTCCGCCACCAGCGGATGATGCGGGCGGAAGAGAAAGCGGCGCGCCTCCCGGCGATCATGACCGTGCCGCTCATTCTGTTCATTCTGCCGACCCTGTTCATCGTCATCCTGGGTCCGGCAAGCTGCTCGATCAACGACAGCTTCCTGCACGGCAGCTGATGGTTCGCCGTCCGGGCACGTCCGGGCGGCACTCCAGCCCAACGTCAAAGTGGAACGCCGCCCGCGCTTCAAGCGTAGAGGCGGCGTCTCCATAACTGTTGAGTGCGCGAAATGACCCTCACGACCGATACCAACACTTTGGTGATCTACGCCCTCGTGTTCCTGCTCGGCCTGCTGGTCGGCGTGTTCCTGACCGCCGGCGGACGGCGCAAGTGGAAGACCCGCTACAACAGCGAGGTCGACCGTCGCCGCGAGCTGGAGAAGGAGCACGAGAAGCGCGCGAAGGACTGGGACCAGCGCGAGAAGGAATGGCGGGAACGCGATACCCTTCGCGGCGCAGCGATCAGAAGCGGGCGCGATCCGGCCGACGACCGGCCGCTCTAACCGTCGATCTTCGAGAAGTCCGCGACCTGGTCGACGGCATCGCGGAAGCGCATGAGCAGGTTCAGCCGCCGCTCGCGCTTCGCCGGATCGGCGTCGTTCACCGTCACATGGTCGAAAAATTCGTCGATCGGCTTCCGCAGCGAAGCGAGCGCCGCCATTGCTCCGGTGAAGTCTTCCGCTGCCACGGCTGAGGCAGCTTTAGGCTCAGCGCCGTCGAGCGCTTCGATTAGCGCCCTCTCTTCCGGCAGATCGGCACCCGACTGCCCCGAAGCCATCTCGGCAATGGCTTCCTTCAGCCCCGGCTCCTCGACCAGCACGAGCGGGTCCTCCTCACCCGTCTGTGGAATCCCCTGCTCTTCCGGCGAGCTCAGCACCTGCGGCCCGGTCCAATTCTCCTTCTTCAGGATATTGGCCGCGCGCTTGTAAGCGGTGAGGAGGTCCGCACCGTCTTCGGTTTCGACAAACTGCTGCAATGCGTTCACGCGCGCCAGCAACCTCACCAGATCGTCCTCACCACCCAGCGAGAACACCGCATCGATCAAATCGTGCCGAACGCCGGCATCGCGCTGCTGCACCTTCAGGCGGTCGGCGAAGAAGTCGAGGATTTCCGGTGCTGTGCGATCGAGGCGGTGCGCAGCATCGCTTTCGCTCACCTGGCCGGCCACGTTCGCGAGCGCACCCCGGAGCAACTGCGTCAGCTTGAGCCTGACCTCGTTGCGAACGATAATGTCGATCGAGGAGATGGCCGCGCGCCGTAGGGCGAACGGATCTTTGGATCCAGTCGGCTTTTGGTCGATCGCGAAGAACGCGCAGATTGTGTCGAGCTTGTCGGCGAGAGCGACCGCGATCGATACCGGTTCCCCTGGCACGCCATAGTGGTCGCGGATGGCGTCGGCGACGGAATTTGGTTCGCCCTGCGCCC
>Ga0308173_10000235_pt1 | contig 21287 bp, 20 predicted proteins | sample PhyPR1_FD_203716 | JGI IMG/M metagenome (GOLD analysis project Ga0308173, IMG submission 203716) | Soil microbial communities from UC Gill Tract Community Farm, Albany, California, United States - DLSLS.P.R1 | ecosystem: Environmental > Terrestrial > Soil > Agricultural land | place: USA... | reverse complement strand
CCCGGACCCGGACGAGCCGGTCCCCGGCGTGCCGCCGCTGTCGTCCGAGGACGAGCACCCGGCGACCAGCAGGCCGAGCGCCAGGACGACCGCGACTCCGGGCGGCGCCCACCGCGACGTCAACCTCATCGCACCATCCTTCTCCGTCGCGGCCTGTCCGTGCGGCACGTCGTACCCGTGTTCAGCAGCCGAGGAAACGCTCGGCGAAGTAGGCGGACACCCGGTCCAGCGAGATCCGCTCCTGCGCCATCGTGTCGCGCTCCCGGACGGTGACGGCCTGGTCCTCGAGCGTGTCGAAGTCGACGGTGACGCAGTACGGCGTGCCGATCTCGTCCTGGCGCCGGTAGCGGCGGCCGATCGCGCCGGAGTCGTCGAAGTCGACGTTCCAGCCGTTCGAGCGCAGCATGGTGGCCAGGTCCTTGGCCTTCGGCGAGAGGTCGGCGTTGCGCGAGAGCGGGAGCACGGCCACCTTGACCGGCGCCAGGCGCGGGTCCAGGCGCAGCACCGTCCGCTTGTCGACGCCGCCCTTGGTGTTCGGCGCCTCGTCCTCGGTGTAGGCGTCGACCAGGAACGTCATCAGGCTGCGCGAGAGACCGGCGGCCGGCTCGATCACGTACGGCAGGTAGCGCTCGTCGGCCGCCTGGTCGAAGTAGGACAGGTCCTGCCCGGAGTGCTTGCTGTGGGTCATCAGGTCGAAGTCGGTGCGGTTGGCGATGCCCTCGAGCTCACCCCACTCCGATCCCGCGAAGCGGAAGCGGTACTCGATGTCGACGGTCCGGGTCGAGTAGTGGCTCAGCTTCTCCAGCGGGTGCTCGAAGTGCCGCAGGTTGTCGGGGTCGATGCCGAGGTCGGTGTACCAGCGGGTCCGCTCGTCGATCCAGTACTGGTGCCACTCCTTGTCCTCCCCCGGCTTGACGAAGAACTCCATCTCCATCTGCTCGAACTCGCGGGTGCGGAAGATGAAGTTGCCGGGGGTGATCTCGTTGCGGAAGCTCTTGCCGATCTGGGCGATCCCGAACGGCGGCTTCTGCCGGCTGGAGGTGACCACGTTCGCGAAGTTCACGAAGATGCCCTGCGCGGTCTCCGGGCGCAGGTAGTGCAGACCGGTCTCGTCCTCGACCACGCCGAGATAGGTCTTGAGCAGGCCGGAGAACTGCCGCGGCTCGGTCCACGCGCCGCGGGTGCCGCAGTTCGGGCACGCGACCGTGGCGAGGTCGACGTCGTCGGGATCGTCGATCCCCTTCTTCTCCGCGACCGCCTCCTGCAGGTGGTCGGCGCGGAACCGCTTGTGGCAGGACTGACACTCGGTCAGCGGGTCGCTGAACGTCTCGACGTGGCCGCTGGCCTCCCAGACCTGGCGCGGCAGGATGATGCTGGAGTCCAGGCCGACGACGTCGTCGCGCATGGTCACCATCGCGCGCCACCACTGGCGCTTGATGTTCTCCTTCAGCTCCACGCCGAGCGGGCCGTAGTCCCACGCGGAGCGCGTGCCGCCGTAGATCTCGCCACACGGGTAGACGAAACCGCGGCGCTTGGCCAGGGAGACGACGTTGTCGACGGCGGACGGCGGCGGCTTGGCCACGGTGTGCTCCTATGCTGGTGCTCTGTCTGGCGGCCGGCTGGCTGCCGGCCGCGGCAGATGGAACGGTCAGCCTAACGAGCGCGGCTCGACCGTGTTCAAGGTGGTGCCCGGCTCCGCGGCCTCGTACGCCGACGGCTCGTCGAGCGCCCGGCCCAGGACGGGGACGGCGGTCAGCTTGACGTCGTAGGACGACAGCGCGCGCCGGTAGCTGCCGGCGCCCTCCCAGCGGGTGGTGAGCACCCAGAGCTCCGGGTCGTCGACGTTGCGGCCGATCTCGCCGCCGGCGTACCCCGAGCAGGCCGCGAGCGCGGCGCGGGCGGTGGCCAGGTCGGCGCGGAACGGCTCCGCCTCCGCGGCGGGGACCCGGAAGCGGTTCACCACGAGCACCCCCGCAACCTAGCCGACCCGGACACCGGCCGGGCAGCCACCGGACCATTTGACAATGGTTCTCAAACGTCATGAGAATGGTTCTCATGACGCTGCCCCTCCACCGGCTGGTCGCGGGCGTGCTCGCCGGCCTGCTGGCCGGTGGCACGCTCGCCGGCTGCGCCGCGTTCTCGAAGGGGTCGGTGTCGACCGCCGACGGCGTCGAGGTCGCGGCCGCGTTCTACCCGCTCCAGTGGGTCTCCGCCCGGGTCGCCGGCGGGCACGCGACGGTCGAGGGCCTGACCACGCCCGGGACCGAGCCGCACGACCTCGAGCTCGACGTGCGGCGCACCGCCGAGGTCTCGCAGGCGGACCTGGTGGTCTACGAGCGCGGCTTCCAGCCGGCGGTCGACGCGGCGGTCGACGACGTCGCCGCGGGCCGCACCCTGGACGTCGCGTCGGTGGTGCCCCTCGTGCCGTTCCGGGACCACGGCGTCGACTCCGGCGAGCTCGACCCGCACTTCTGGCAGGCCCCCCTCCTGCTCGCCGACGTCGGCGACGCGGTCGCCCGGCAGCTCGCGCGCATCGATCCGGCGCACGCGGCCGACTACCGCACGCACGCGGCCGCCCTCCGGGCGCGGCTCAGCCGCCTGGACGCGGCCTATCGGCGAGGGTTGAGCCACTGCGCCCGCCACGTGGTCGTGGTGAGCCACGACGCGTTCGGCTACCTCCAGCGCTACGGGGTCACGATGGAGGCGATCCTCGGCCTCTCCCCCGACTCGGAGCCCACGCCCGCGGACATCGCGCGCCTGCAACACGTCGTGCGGGACGACGGCGTCACGACGGTGTTCTCCGAGGAGCTCGCGCCGCAGCAGCTCGCCGACCAGCTGGCGCACGACACCGGGGTGCGCAGCGCCGTCCTCGACCCGATCGAGGGCCTGTCGGACCGCACCGCCGGTGAGGACTACCTGTCGCTGATGCGGAGCAACCTCACCCGGCTCGAGGAGGCGAACGGATGTTGACCGACCCCGTGCGGTCCGACCCGGTGGTGGTCGAGCTCACCGACGGCGCCGTCGCGATCGCCGGCCGCCCGATCCTGCGGCACGTCGACATCGCGGTGCGCGCCGGCGAGTTCGTAGCGCTGATGGGGGCGAACGGCTCGGGCAAGTCGACGCTCGTCCGCGCGCTGACCGGGCTGCGCCCGCTCGCCACCGGCAACCTGCGCCTGTTCGGCACGCCCGTCGCCGACTTCCGAGACTGGCGGCGGATCGGGTTCGTCCCGCAGCGGGGCGGCGCGACCTCCGGCGTGCCGGCCTCGGTGTGGGAGGTCGTCGCCTCCGGGCGGCTCACCCACCGCCGGCTGCTGCGCCCGCTGAGCCGGGTCGACCGCGCGGTCGTCGCCGACGCCCTCGAGGTCGTCGGGCTCGCCGGCCGGGCCCGTGACGGCGTCTCCACGCTCTCCGGCGGCCAGCAGCAGCGGGTGCTGATCGCCCGGGCGCTCGCCGGTGAGCCGGAGCTGTTCTTCCTCGACGAGCCCACCGCGGGCGTCGACCTGCCCAACCAACAGGCGCTCGCCGACACGCTGCGGACCCTGTCCGGGCGCGGCGCCACGATCGTGCTGGTCGCGCACGAGCTCGGCCCGATGGCTCCGCTGATCGACCGTGCCGTCGTGATGCGCGACGGCATGGTCGCCTACGACGGGCCGCCGCTGGCCAGCGAGCAGGTGGCGACCGCGCACCTCGACGTCCACGGCCACGGGCACCACCACGCCGACGACCACCTGGACCACGGCGACCCGATGCGACACGACCACGCGCCGCAGGTGTCCTCGCCCTTCGAGGGCGAGCGATGAGCGACTTCCTGCAGCTGCTCGGGCTCCCGTTCATGCAGCGGGCGATCCTCGCGGCGGTGTTCACGGGGCTTGCGGCCCCCGCCGTCGGGACCTACCTGGTGCAGCGCCGGCTCGCGCTGATGGGCGACGGCATCGGGCACGTGGCGGTCACCGGCGTCGCCCTGGGCCTGCTCACCGGCGCCTCCCCCACCTGGACGGCCGTGCTCGTCGCCGTGCTCGGCGCGGTCGTCATCGAGGGCATCCGCACCCGCGGCCACGCGAACGGCGACGTCGCCCTCGCGCTGCTGTTCTACGGCGGCCTGGCCGGCGGCGTGCTGATCACCGGCCTCGCCGGCCAGAGCGGCGCGCGCCTCCAGGAGTACCTCTTCGGCTCGATCACCACGATCGCGGTCGGCGACGTCTGGATCACCATGGGCCTGGCCGGGGTGGTGCTCGTGGTCTGCCTCGGCCTCGCGCCGCAGCTGTTCGCCGTCGCGCAGGACCAGGAGTTCGCGCAGGTCGCCGGGCTGCGGGTCCGCCTCTACAACCTCGCCGTGGCCGTGCTCGCCGCGGTCAGCGTCACCGTGGCGATGCGGACCGTCGGCCTGCTGCTGGTGTCGGCGCTCATGGTCGTGCCGGTCGCGACCGCGCAGCAGGTCACCCGGTCGTTCCGCACCACCATCGGGGCCGCCATGCTGCTCGGCACGGTCGCCTCGGTCGGCGGGCTGCTCGTGTCGGCGTACGCCTCCTTCCACGCCCGCGTGGCGCCTGGACCGACGATCGTGCTGCTCGCCCTCGGGGGCTTCCTGGTGGCGTGGCCGACCGGCGTGTGGCTGCGCTCGCGCCGGCGGATGCGCGAGCCGTTCCCGGTGGTCGCCGCGGTCGCGCACCAGACGACCGACGACCACCCCCACGAGCACGGCGCCGACTGCGGCCACCCGGCGGTGCCGCACGGGGACCACCTCGACTACGTCCACGACGGGCACCGGCACGCCGTGCACGGGAGGCACTATGACGAGCACTGACCGGCCGACGCCCGAGAGCGCCGCCGCCGGCTCGCTGCGGCCCACCCGGCAGCGCCGGGCCGTGGTCGGGGCGCTCGGCTCCTTCAACGACTTCCGCTCCGCCCAGGAGATCCACGAGCTGCTCGGCCGGCGGGGCGAGACCGTCGGCCTGGCGACCGTCTACCGCACCCTCCAGCGGCTCGCCGAGTCCGGCGAGGTGGACGTGCTGCGCACCGAGGACGGCGAGGCCGTCTGGCGGCGCTGCTCGGACTCCCACCACCACCACCTGGTGTGCCGCGGCTGCGGCGCCACGGTGGAGGTCGAGGGCCCCACCGTGGAGCGGTGGACGCGGGCGATCGCCGCCGAGCACGGGTACGCCGACGTCAGCCACACGCTGGAGATCTTCGGCACCTGCGGCCGCTGCCGGCACTGACGGCCGGCGCGCCCCGATCAGCCCTGGGCGCCGCCGTAGCGCCGGTCGCGCCGCGCGTAGGTCTCGACGGCCTGCCACAGGTGCCGGCGGTCCACGTCGGGCCACAGCACGTCGGTGAACACCATCTCGGCGTAGGCGGCCTGCCACAGCATGAAGTTCGAGAGCCGCTGCTCCCCCGACGTCCGCCAGACCAGGTCGGCGTCCGCGACCTCCGGGACGTAGAGGTGGCGCGCGACGGTCCGCTCGTCCACCTTGTCCGCGTTCAGCCGGCCGGCGGCGACCTCGCGGGCGATCGCCCGCGCCGTGTCGGCGATCTCGGCCCGGCCGCCGTAGTTCACGCACATGGTCAGGGTCAGGACGTCGTTGTGCCGGGTCAGCTCCTCCGCGACCTGGAGCTCCTTGATGACCGACCGCCACAGCCGTGGCGCCCGCCCCGCCCACCGCACGCGGACGCCGAGCTCGTGCATCTCGTCGCGCCGACGGCGGATCACGTCGCGGTTGAAGCCCATGAGGAAGCGCACCTCGTCGGGCGAGCGGGACCAGTTCTCGGTGGAGAAGGCGTAGGCCGAGATCGCCTTCACGCCGATCTCGATCGCGCCCTCGACGACCTCGAACAGCGAGTGCTCACCCTGCTCGTGGCCCCTGGTGCGGGGCAGGCCGCGCTGCTTCGCCCAGCGGCCGTTGCCGTCCATCACGATCGCGACGTGCCGCGGCACCAGCGCCGGCGGGATCGCCGGCGGGCGGGCACCGGAGGGATGCGGGTTCGGCGGGCGGACGGGACGGTTCACGACCGCGAGCCTAGTCAGCGCTCGACGTAGGCCAGCGACTTGAGGCCGCGCTCGAGGTGCCAGGCGAGGTACGCCGCCACCAGGCCGCTGGCCTCCTTGAGGTGTCGCGGGTGGGCGGCGTCGACGGTCGCCCAGTCGCCCGTGAGCAGGGCGCCGAGCAGCGCGACGGTCTCCGGGGCGGGGCTCGCCGAGCCCGGCACCCGGCAGGTCGCGCACAGCACGCCGCCCATCGAGGGGTTGAACCAGCGGTGCGACATCCCCTCGTGGGGGAACGTGCCGCAGCGGGCGCAGTGGTCGAACGAGGGTGCCCACCCGGCGACCGCCAGCGACCGGAGCAGGTAGGAGTCGAGGACCTGCCCGGGACCGTGCTCGCCCGCCGCCATCGCGCGCAGCCCGCCGACCAGCAGGAGGAACTGCTGCAGGGCCGGCTGCCGCTCCTCGCTCAGCAGCCGGTCCGCCGTCTCGAGCATCACGGTGCCGGCGGTGTAGCGGTCGTAGTCGAGCCCGAGACCGCCCTGGAACGCGGTGAGCGTCTCCGCCTGGGTCACCGTGTCGAGGTTGCGGCCCTCCGCGAGCTGGAGATCGACGTGGGTGAACGGCTCGAGCCGCGATCCGAACCGGGACGTGGTCCGGCGCACACCCTTGGCCACCGCGCGCACCCGGCCGTGGTGCCGGGTGAGCAGGGTGATGATGCGGTCGGCCTCGCCCAGCTTGTGGGTGCGCAGCACGATCGCCTCGTCGCGATAGAGCACCGCACCATTCTGCCTCGCGCCACCCCCGGACCGCGGCAGCGGACCGTCACGCCTCGGCGCGTCGGCCCCGGCGGCGGGCCGGCTCGCGGGTGCGGCGCACGTCCCAGCACCCGGCAGCGAGGTCGACCGCCGCCCGGTCGAGACGCTCGGGGCGCAACCGCCACTCGAACGCGTGCCGGGCGCGCACGAGCGTGGCGCCCGGGACCTCACCGGCCAGCATCACCGCGTCCGACATCCGCCGCAACGGGTCCAGCGGGTGCCCGATGACGAGCGTGGGGACCGCGATCCGGCGCCGCTGCGGCGCGGGCGGTGCGAGCCGGCCGACGAGCAGCCCGTGCGCCAGCGCGGCCACGGCGCCGGCGCGCTGGTCGCACGCGTCGAGCGCGATCCCGGCCCAGAACGGCACGACGCCCCGCGGCACCGGCCGGGTGAGCCCGCGCAGCAGCGCGACGGACAGCGGCGCGAACCTGGCCGCGGCCGCCAGCGACGCCAGGGCGAGCAGGGCCGTCGCCGCACCGTTGTCGAGCACCGGCGCCTCGAGGATCAGCCCGCGGACCCGGCCGGGCGCGATCGCGGCCGTCTCGAGGGCGACGTTCGCACCCAGGGAGCAGCCGCCGACCACCGCCTCCCCGGCACCCAGGTGGTCGAGGAGGGCGACGACCTGCTCGGCGAGCTGCCCGACCGAGTAGGCGTGCGGGTCCGCCGGCCGGTCCGAGCGGCCGTGGCCCAGCGGGTCCAGCGTGACCACGTGCAGGCCCTCGGCCGCCAGCGCGTGCGCGAGCGGCTGGAGCATCCGCCGCGACATCAGCTCGGCGGGCAGCAGCACCACCCACGCGTCGCCGGAGCCGTGCTCGGTGTACTCCAGCCGGTCCCGGCCCGCGTCGGTGTCGACGAAGAACTGACCGATGCGTTCGGAGACCAGCACGTGGCCAGCCTATCGATCCGCGGGAGCCCGGTTCACGGCGCTGATCACGGCCTTGAGCGAGGCGGTGACGATGTTCGGGTCCACGCCGACGCCCCAGTACGTGCGGTCGCCGACCAGGCACTCGACGTACGCCGCGGCCAGGGCGTCGCCGCCGGAGGACAGCGCGTGCTCGGCGTAGTCGAGCACCCGGATGTCCCAACCGCGCTCCCGCGCCTGCGGCAGCTCGTTGATCGCGTTGACGAACGCGGCGATCGGGCCGTTGCCCTCGCCGTGCAGCGAGTGCAGCTCGTCGTCGACGTAGACGTTCACGTCGAGGGCGTCCTTCTGGCCGGCGGCCGCGGAGGTGTGCACGGAGTTCAGCTTGAGCGGGGTCTCGCGGTCGAGGTACTCCGCCGAGAACACCGCCCAGATCTCCTCCGAGCCCATCTCGCCCCCCTCGGCGTCGGTGCGCTCCTGCACCACCCGGCTGAACTCGATCTGGGCGCGTCGCGGCAGGTCCAGCTTGTGCTCGGCCTTGAGGATGTAGGCGACGCCGCCCTTCCCGGACTGGCTGTTGACCCGGATGACCGCCTCGTAGGAGCGGCCGACGTCCTTCGGGTCGATCGGGAGGTACGGCGCCTCCCAGGGCAGCTCGCCCACGGGGACGCCACGGTCCGCGGCCTGTCGCTCGAGGTCCTCCAGGCCCTTCTTGATCGCGTCCTGGTGCGAGCCGGAGAACGCCGTGTAGACCAGGTCGCCCGCGTAGGGGTGCCGCGGGTGGACCGGCAGGTTCGTGCAGTACTCGACCGTGCGGCGGACCTCGTCGATGTCGGAGAAGTCGATCATCGGGTCGACGCCCTGGCTGAACAGGTTCATGCCGAGCGTCACCAGGTCGACGTTGCCGGTGCGCTCGCCGTGGCCGAACAGGCAGCCCTCGACCCGGTCGGCGCCGGCCATCATGGCGAGCTCGGTGGCGGCCACGGCCGTGCCGCGGTCGTTGTGGGGGTGCAGCGAGATGACGGTGTTCTCCCTGCGGGTGAGCTGCTGGGAGAACCACTCGATCTGGTCGGCGTACACGTTCGGCGTGGCGACCTCGACCGTGGCCGGCAGGTTCAGGATGATCTCGCGGCCGTCCTCGGGCTGCCAGACGTCGGAGACCGCCTCGCACACCTCGACCGAGAACGGCAGCTCGCTGGAGGTGAAGATCTCCGGGCTGTACTCGTAGCCGATCACGGTCACGTCGAGGTTGCTCTCGACGTGCTTCATCACGAGCTGCGTGCCGCGGACCGCGATGTCCTTCACCTCGTCCTTGCTGGCGCGGAACACGACCCGCCGGAACAGGGGCGCCAGGGCGTTGTAGAGGTGGATGTTGGCGCGCGGCACGCCCACCAGCGACTGGACGCTGCGCTCGATCAGGTCCTCGCGGGCTTGGGTCAGCACCGAGATGGTGACGTCGTCGGGGATGTGGTCACCCTCGATGAGCTGGCGCACGAACGCGAAGTCGGTCTCGCTCGCCGACGGGAAGCCGACCTCGATCTCCTTGTAGCCCATGCGGACCAGGAGCTCGAACATCTTCATCTTGCGCGCCGGGCTCATCGGGTCGATCAGCGCCTGGTTGCCGTCGCGCAGGTCCGTCGAGAGCCACCGGGGCGCCTCGGTGATCGTCCTCTCGGGCCAGGTCCGGTCCTGCAGGTCGATCGGCGGGAACGCCCGGTAGCGGTCGAAGGGCATGCCGCTGGGCTTCTGGGCCGAAGCGATCGTCGAGCCGATCGCGGAGCTGGTCGCCGAGATGGTCGTGGGCACGTGGGAGCGGCTGGTCATGGGTCCTCGCTGGGAGACGTCGGTGCGGGGCCGGGCACGCGTGCTCACTCCGCAGCGAGGGGGTCCGGCTCTGGCTCAGACCTCGCTGCGGCAGCGAAGGAGAAGGCTGCGCACCATGACAGGACCCAGGCTACTCCGGGGGCGCGGGGCGACCTACTCCGGGTCGTAGGGCAGGCCGACGATGTCGAGGACGTGCTGGGCGGCCGAGCCGTACGGCGCCCGCAGCCGGACCGGCCCCGCCGCCCGGGCGTCGAAGAGGGCCTGGACACCGGCGCTGCTGAGCAGGTCGGTGTCGGCCAGGTCGACCTCCACCGCGCGCGCCCCGCCCCGGGCCGCCCGGTTGAGCACGCCGGCCAGCTCCTCGGCCGCCTCCCGGTCGACCACGCCCTCGACGTGCACCACGTCGCCGTCCTCGGCGATGTGGCTGATCGTCCGCACCGGCGGGGACGTCGCGGCACCGGGCCCGGGCGTCGCCCGCAGCAGGGCCGCCGGGTGCTTGACCCGGTAGGTGCCCCACACCGTGGTGCCGGTGTCGTGGCGGTCGAGGTGCAGCTCGTCGAGGAAGCCGCGGGCCATCGCCAGTCCGCGGCCCCCGCGGTCCGCGAGGTCGCCCGGGTCCTCGAGATCCCCGAGGTGCTCCGGGCGCTCCGGGCGCTCCGGGCGCTCCGGGCGCTCCGGGCGCTCCGGGCGCTCCGGGCGCTCTAGGTGCTCGAGGTCGTCCAGGTCGGGGTCGGCGGTCCGCGCCCTCCCAGGGTCCGGCGCCCGGTCGCCGGACCGGCGCCAGTGCCCGTCGTCCCCGACCGCGACCTCCACCGCGCCGTCGGCCCGCAGGCGGGCGTCCACGCGCAGGGGGTTGCGGACGTCGACCACGGGATAGGCGTGGTCGACCACGTTGGCCACCAGCTCCCCGACCGCGTGCTGGATCGCCGTGCGGTCCAGCGCGGCGATCGACAGCGTCGCGAGCCACTCGCCGAGGTCGTGCCGCACGGTGCGCACGGCATCGGGGACGGCCGGGAGCCGTAGCCGCAACGGCGGCACGTCCGGCACCCGCTGCAGCGCGAGGACCGTGATGTCGTCGGCCGACCCGGTGGACCGGGTGAGCCGCTGGAGCGTCTCGCGGCAGACCCGCTCGACCAGCGGCTCGGCCGACTCCGGCGCGGCGCTGTCGATCTCGGGCCCCTGCACGACCCGCTCCACGGTGGCGAGGAGGTCCACCGTGCTCTGCACGTGGGTGCGGCCTGGTCGCTCGACCAGCCCGTCGCTGTAGAGCAGGAGCAGGTCGTCGACGCTGAGCCGGTGGCGTCCGAGCCGGTACGGTGCGCCCGAGCACAACGGGCCCGCCCCGGTGGCCGGCAGGTAGGTGGCCCGACCGTCGAGACCGACCACCACCGGAGGCGGGTGCCCGGCGGTGCAGTACGTCAGCTCACCACTGACCGGGTCGAGCAGGCAGGCGACGACCGTGGCGGTCCGAGCCTCCGGCACCCGGCGGGCCCGGTGGTCGAGCACGGTCAGGGCGGCCACGAGGTCGTGCTCCTGCCGCACGCACTCCTCGAACAGCGCGCGGAGCTCCCCCATCGCCACGGAGGCCTCCACGCCGCTGCCGACGACGTCGCCGACCGCGACCACGAGGCGCCCGTCGTCGAGCGGGATGGCGTCGAACCAGTCGCCGCCGGCCCGCGTCTCGTCCGACGCCAGGACGTAGTGGGCGGCCATCCGGACGCCCTGCGGCACCGGCAGCCCGCTGGGCAGCACGGCGTCCTGGACGCGGACCAGCTCCTCGACCAGGGTCCTGGACCGGTGCCGGGCCGCCGCCGCGGGATCGGGTCCCCAGACGACGAGGGCGCGGGGCCTGCCGTCGTCGTGGCAGACGGACAGCACCCGGGCGTCCCGGCTCAGGCACACCGGCGGCGCGCCGGACGCGGTCGCCACCCAGCACGCGACCGGCCCGTCGGCCCGGGCGCCGTCCGGTGGGGCACCCGCCGTGCGCCACCCGCCGAGGCGGACGGTGAGCCGCTCGGACAGGTCCAGGCGCTCCCCGACGACGGCGCGCCCGCGGGCGTTGAGCTCCAGCAGCCGGTGGTCGGTGGGGTCCACGACCGCGAGCACGGCCCCCGCCTGCTCGAACGCGGCCCCGAGAACGGACCGGAGATCCTCGTCCATCGAGCCTCCAAGCGGGTGGGACGTCGGAAGGTGTGGTCAGGCGCGCCGCGGCGCGCTCACGGCCGGAACAGCACCTTCACCATGCCGTCCTCCTTGTCGCGGAACTTCCGGTAGGCGTCCGGCGCCTCGTCGAGCGGCAGGACGTGGGTGTGGAAGCCCTCGACGCCGAGGACGTCGGCGTCCTGGCCGAGCAGCTCCATGATGTCGTCGGTCCACGCCCGGACGTTGGCCTGGCCCATCCGCAGCTGCAGCTGCTTGTCGAACAGCTGCATCATCGGCATCGGGTCGGCCGCACCGCCGTACACGCCCGAGATCGAGACGGTGCCACCGCGCCGGACGGCGTCGATGGCGGTGTACAGCGCGGCGAGCCGCTCCACACTCATGTTCGTCATCATCCACTCCTGCACCTTCTTCGGCATCAGGCGCAGCGACTTCTGGGCGATCTCGGCGACCGGCGACCCGTGGGCCTCCATGCCCACGGCGTCCAGCGCGCTGTCGGCGCCGCGCCCGCCGGTCAGTGACCGGACCTCCTCGGCGACGTCGTCCACCGCGTCCATGTCGATGGTCTCGGCGCCGTTGGCGCGCACCCGCGCCAGGCGCTCGGGCACCCGGTCCACGACGATCACCCGGTGCCCCCGGTGCATCGCGATCCGCGACGCCATGTCGCCGATCGGCCCGGCGCCGAGCACGAGCAGCGTGCCGTCGTCCGGCACGCCGGCGTACTCCACGCCCTGCCAGGCCGTGGGCAGCACGTCGGAGACGTAGACGTAGCGCTCGTCCGGCGGACCGTCGGGCACCTTGACCGGGAGGAAGTCGGCGAACGGCACCCGGAGGTACTCGGCCTGGCCGCCCGGCACCGCGCCGTACAGCTTGCTGTAGCCGAACAGGCTCGCGCCGGTCCCGGTCTCGCGGTTCTGGGTGGTCTCGCACTGGCTGTAGAGGTGGCGCTCACACATCCAGCAGGACCCGCAGCTGATGTTGAACGGCACGACCACGCGGTCGCCGGGGCGGAGGTTCCGCACCTCCGCGCCGACCTCCTCGACGATCCCCATCGGCTCGTGGCCGACGATGTCCCCGGGGCTCATGAACGGCGTGAGCGGGTCGTAGAGGTGGAGGTCGGATCCGCACAACCCAGTGGTGGTGACCTTGATGATGACGTCGGTGGGTTCCTGGATCGTCGGGTCCGGCACCTCCTCGACCCGCATGTCGGTCCTGCCCTGCCACGTCACAGCCTTCACGTCGGTCGCCTCCTGCTAGGGATCGGACTAGTTCCGTACCCGCCGCAGCGCCGCGAAACACGTGGTTTCGCGCGGCACGGGCGGGGTACGAGCCCCCCAACGGCTGGTCGCACCGAGCTACGTCGCACTCCCCGGAGCAGCGTCGCAAGCGGCCGGGCCCTCCTTGCTGAAGAAGCCGGCAAGGCGCAACCATCACTCGGGATGGAGACGCCATCCGATGTCCGCACCCCAGCACGCTCCCTCAGTCCGCACCGTCGACGGCCTCTCGGACCCCGGCTCGTCGCCCGACCTGCTGCAGCCGCTCCCCTCGCCGGGGTCCCCGGACTGCGGCCTGACCCGCTCCGAGCGGGCCGAGCAGACCGCCGCCCTGCTCGACGCGGCCCACCGCGAACCCGATCCCGACCGCGCCGCGCGGCTGCGCGAGCGCGTGGTCCTGATCAACAGGGGCGTCGCCGAGGCCGTCGCGGGCCGCTACCGCAACCGCGGCATCGCCCTCGACGACCTGCACCAGGTCGCCTACGAGGGCCTCACCAAGGCCGTCATGCGCTTCGACCCCACGCTGCGCAACGACCTGCTCACCTACGCCGTGCCGACGATCCGCGGAGAGCTCCAGCGCTACTTCCGCGACCAGGGGTGGACGATCCGGCCGCCGCGCCGCGTCCAGGAGACGCAGTGGCAGGTGAACCAGGTCCTCGACCGGCTGTGCCACGAGCTCGGCCGTGAGCCGACGCCCGAGGAGGTCTGCGCGGACCTCGGGATCAGCATGGCGGACTACCAGGAGACGCTCGCCGCCTTCGGGTGCTTCCAGCCGACCTCGCTCGACCAGCCGGTCGCCACCGAGTCCACCGCGTCGATGGGTGACCTGCTGCCGGCCGACGACGTCGACACCACTGCCAGCGAGGCGCGGGTGACGCTCGCGCCGGTGGTGCGCCGGCTGCCCGAGCGGGACCGGCGGATCCTCTACCTGCGCTTCTTCGAGGACCTCACCCAGGAGGAGATCGGCCAGGACCTCGGCGTCACGCAGATGCAGGTCTCCCGGCTGCTCACCCGGATCCTCGCCACGCTGCGCACGGAGCTGGCACAGACCGGCTGAGCGCGGGTCGCGGCTCCCGGCTCGCAGGTGCACGGGGCTCCCCCGTGCTCCGTGTGACAGCGTGCGGCCATGCCGCGACTGCTGATCGTCCACCACTCCCCGACCGCCTCGGTCCGAGCGCTGACCGACGCGGTGGTCGCCGGGGCCCACGACGACGAGATCCGGGGCGTCGAGGTGACGGTGCGACCGGCCCTGGAGGCCGGCGCGGCCGACGTGCTGGCGGCGGACGGCTACCTGCTCGGGACGCCCGCGAACTTCGGCTACATGAGCGGCGCGCTCAAGCACTTCTTCGACACGATCTTCTTGGAGGCCGGCGGCGCGCTGTCGGACGACGGCTCGGCCGGCAGTGGATCCCCCGGCGGGTCCTCCGGCCCCGGCCGCAAGCCGTTCGGGCTGTGGGTGCACGGTCGCTACGACACGACCGGCGCGGTCCGGTCGGTGCTGGCCATCGTCGGCGCCCTCGGCTGGGTGCAGTCGGCGGACGTGCTCGAGGTGCTCGGCGACGTCGGCGCGGACGAGCGCGCGGCGGCGTACGAGCTCGGCGGCACGCTCGCCGCGCTGCTGAGCTGAGCCGCTACCATCGCGGTCGCCCACCCGACGACCCGAGGAGACGACGTGCCGCTGGCCCGCTCGCTGCTGGCGGCGGTCGCCCTGCTGCTGCTCGCGGTGCTCGCCGGGTGCGGTGACGACGGCCCGCCGCCCGACACGGCCGCCCCCGAGCTCGGCGCCTGTCGCCGGCTCACCCCCGCGGACGTCGCCCGGCCGAGCGACGACAGCGCGGCCGTCGACTGCGCGGGCCCGCACACCGCCGAGACGTTCGCCATCGGCCAGCTGCCGCACCAGTTCCAGCGGGCCACCTACGACGACCGGGCGCTGGGCGGCTGGGCCTACGGCACCTGCTCCCGGGCGTTCGAGGCCTTCCTCGGAGCCGACGACAGCCTGGTGATGCGCACGGTGGTCAGCTGGGCGTGGTTCCGCCCGTCGGAGGCGGCGTGGCAGGCCGGGGCGCGGTGGTACCGGTGCGACGTCGTCGGGGGCGGCGAGCAGAGCAAGCAGTACGTCGACCTGCCGACGACCGCCGAGGGGCTGCTGCTCGGGCGGCCGCAGGACCGGTGGCAGGTGTGCGCGGACGGCCCCACCGTCGCCGGTTCCGTGAAGGTGCCGTGCTCGGAGCCTCACACCTGGCGCGCGGTCACGACGATCGAGCTCGGCGAGGCGGGCGAGCCCTATCCGGGCGACCGCCTGGTCGAGGTCCGCTCCCGTGACTTCTGCTCGCGGTCGGTGGGTGCGTGGCTCGGCTACCCGGTCGACTACGACTTCGGGTTCACGTGGTTCCACCGGGCCGAGTGGGAGGCGGGGAACCGGCGTTCGGTGTGCTGGGCGAAGATCGACCGATGAGCTCGCGCACCAGACCTCCGTTCCGTGCTGCACGCGCCCCGCGGACCGTCGTCGGGCTGGTGGGCGGCGCGGTGCTCGCGATGGGAGCCGTGCTCGCGGTGGGCGGCTGCAGCAGCAGCGACCAGCCGTCGGCGGGGGCCACGTCGTCGTCGCCGTCGGTCGCTCCCACCAGCAGCGGCCCGGCGCCGCCCGTCGCCCGACCGGCGCCCACGCCGCCGGACCGGGCGTGCTACGCCCTCACGTACGCACAGGCCATCGCCCCGACGACCGCGCGGCGGCCCGTCCCCTGCTCCCGCGCGCACACCGCGGCGACGTACGCCGTCGGCCGGCTGCACCCGGTCGTCGACGGCCACCTGCTCGCGGTCGACTCCCGGCGGGTGCAGGCGGAGGTGGCGCGGGCGTGCCCGCAGCGGTTCGGCTCCTACGTCGGCGGTGCGTTGGATGACCGGCGGTTGAGCATGCTGCGGCCCGTGTGGTTCACGCCGACGGTGCAGCAGTCGGGCGCCGGCGCGGAGTGGTACCGGTGCGACGTGGTCGCCCTCGCCGGCGACGACCGGCTCGCGACCCTGTCGGGGACCGCCCGTGGGGTCCTCGACACGAGCACCGGCCGCGACCACTACGGCATGTGCGGCACGGCGCAGCCCGGTGCCCAGAACTTCCACCGGGTGATCTGCTCGGACGCGCACTCGTGGCGGGCCGTGCGGGTCGTGGCCTTCGCGGACGGCCCCTACCCCGGCGCCGGGGCCGTCCGCGCCGCCGGTGACGGCCCCTGCAAGGACGCCGGCGCCGCCGCGTCCGGCGGTGCCCTCGACTACGCATGGGGCTACGAGTGGCCCAGCGCGCAGCAGTGGAGGTCGGGCCAGCACTTCGGCCGCTGCTGGGTCCCCGGCTGACCGCCGAGTCGGCGCGAGTTGTACAGGTGGGGGCGCCGAGTCGGCGTGAGTTGTACACGCCGAGGCGCCGAGTCGGCGTGAGTTGCACACTCCGCTGGCTGGCTAGGGTCGGTTCCGTGGAGCCGTACGCCGAGGTCCGGGACGCCTACCGCGCCTTCGCCGTCGAGGCGGCGGCGGACTCGCCGACGTTCACCGACTGGGCCGCCCGAGTCGCCGACGACGCCGAGGTGACCGCCTGGGTCTCCGAGCTCCCCCGCATCAAGCAGCAGCCCAACCTGGTGTTCGCGGCCGCCCGGTGGCACGGCGTACCGGCGCCTGGACCGTACGACGGCCTGCGGAAGGCGCTGCTCGGCGACGACGGGACGATCGGGGCGACGATCCTCGCCCGCGCGACGCAGACCAACGAGGTCGGACGGCTGGCGACCCTGACGCCGGCGTTCGCGACGTTCGACGGGCCCCTCGCGCTCGTCGAGGTCGGGGCGTCCGCGGGGCTCTGCCTCTACCCCGACCGGTGGGGTTATCGCTGGGAGACCCCCGACGCCACGGTTGTGCGGGGCAAGGAGCCGTTCCTCGGCTGCCGCGTCCAGGGCCCGGCGCCGCTGCCCGACCATCCGCCGGAGGTGGCGTTCCGTGCCGGCCTCGACCTCAACCCGCTGGACGTGCACGACGCCGACGCGATGGCCTGGCTGCAGCAGCTGATCTGGCCCGAGCAGGAGGCACGGGCGGCGCGGTTCGCGCACGCCGTCGAGGTGGCGCGCGCGGAGCCTCCGCGGATCGACCGCGGCGACCTGCTGGTCGAGCTGCCTCGGCTGGTCGAGGAGGCCGGCCGGCACGGCACCGTCGTCGTGTTCCACAGCGCCGTGATCGCCTACCTGGAGCCCTCGGACCGATTGCGGTTCGACGCGCTCGTGCGCGGCCTCGTGAGCGACGGCGCCTGCCACTGGGTCAGCAACGAGGCGAAGAACGTCCTGCCGTCGGTGACGACGACCGGGCCGCCGATCCCGGCGGAGCATCCGACGTTCGTGCTCGGCATCGACGGCCGGATGGTGGCGCAGACCCACGGCCACGGCCGGTCGCTGCGCTGGACCGCCTGAGGGGCCATGTCGGCGACGCGGACGCCGGACCGATGCCCCGACTCGGCGCCCTCCCCGTTGAACCGGCCCGTGCAACTCACGCCGACTCGGCGTCCTCCGACGTACAACTCACGCCGACTCGGCGTTCCCGTCAGAAGCCGAGCTTGCGGAGCTGGCGGGGGTCGCGCTGCCAGTCCTTGGCGATCTTGACGTGGAGGTCGAGATAGACGGGAACGCCGAGGAGGGCCTCGATCTGCGCGCGGGCGTCGGTGCCGACCTGCCGGAGACGGGAGCCCTTGTGGCCGATGACGATGCCCTTCTGGGAGTCGCGCTCGACGTAGAGGTTCGCGTGGATGTCGAGCAGCGGACGGTCGTCGGCGCGGCCCTCCCGCAGGCCCATCTCCTCGACCACGACGGCGATCGAGTGCGGGAGCTCGTCGCGGACGCCCTCGAGCGCGGCCTCGCGGACCAGCTCGGCGACCAGGACCTCCTCGGGGGAGTCGGTGAGGTCACCCTCGGGATAGAGCGGCGGCCCCTCCGGCAGCAGGCCGAGGAGCAGGTCGGCCAGCAGCCCGACCTGGTCACCCGCGACCGCCGACACCGGCACTATCTCGCGCCAGTCGGTGCCGGTCTCCTCCCCCAGGGCCTGGATGTCGAGGAGGTGCCGGCCGACCTGCTCGGGCGTCGCGAGGTCGGTCTTGGTCGCCACCGCGACCTTGGTCGTGCGGCGCACCTTGCCGAGCTCGTTGACGATGAACCGGTCACCGGGGCCGATCCTCTCGTTCGCGGGGAAGCACACCGCGACGACGTCGACCTCGGCCCAGGTCGTGCGCACCAGGTCGTTGAGCCGCTCGCCGAGCAGCGTCCGGGGCCGGTGCAGGCCGGGCGTGTCGACCAGCACCAGCTGGCCGTCGGCACGGTGGACGATGCCGCGGATGACGGTCCGGGTGGTCTGCGGCTTCGCCGAGGTGATCGCGACCTTGCTGCCGACCAGCGCGTTGGTCAGCGTCGACTTGCCGGCGTTGGGCCGGCCGACGAACGAGGCGAAGCCCGAGCGGTACGGCGCGTCGTCCGGCGTCTCGTCCGGCGCGGCGCCGGCGCCGCTGGTGTCAGGATCACGGTCAGGGTCAGTCATGGTGTGCCTCGTCGTAGTCGGCCCAGATCTGCTCGTCGGTCCTGCCCGCGGCCTTCCCGGCCCGCCAGATCGGCCCAGGGTCGACCGCACGCGGCTGCCGGTGCGCGCCGCCGCGCCAGTAGCCCATCACGTCGTACGCCGAGCTGGGCAGCCGCCGCTGGCGCATCAGGTGCTTGCGGATCGCCCGCATCTGCGCGGACTCGCCGGCCATCCAGAAGTACCCGTCGCCCGCCGGCCAGTCGATCGCCTCGACCACGTCGGCCAGCGCGCTGCGTCCCGGACCGGGGGCCGGCGCCCAGGTCACCTCGCCGAGGGATCCGGCGGCCGGGAGGTACGGAGCGAGCACATCCGGGTCGTCGGGCACCTCCGCCCACACCCGGGTCGGTACGGCGCCGGCCACGCGCTCGGAGATCCGCGCCATCGCCGGCAGCGCGGTCAGGTCGCCCACCAGCAGCAGCCAGGCGGCGTCGTCCGGCATCGCGAACGACCCCTTCGGCTCGGTCACGGTGACGACCTCCCCCACCACGCCGTCCTCGCGGGTCGCCCACTCGGTCACCAGCCCGACGTCGTGCACGACGACGTCGACGACGAGCGACGAGCCGTCCCAGGACCGCACCGTGTAGTAGCGGCTCTGGAACTGCCCCGGCACCACGAGCCCGATCCACTCGTCGGGGATGCCGCTGGTCTCCCACCCCGCCAGGCCCGCCCCGCCGAGCTCCAGGCGCACCAGGTGGTCGGCCAGCCGGTCCCGGCGCAGCACCTGCGCGTCGTAGTGCCTGGCCCTCGTGCTCACGGGATCAATCTATGGGGGGCGGACGAGCGGGCCCGCAGCGGCCGTCAGAACGTGTGCCGCAGCGGGTAGCCGCTCTCCCCGTCCGCGGTCGTCCTGGTCGCGAGCACGTGGTGCAGCTGGATCTCGTTGCGCTCGAAGCCCAGCCGGCTGCCGGCCATGTAGATGCCCCATACGCGCGCGGTGCCCTCGCCGACCTCCGCGACGCACTCGTCCCAGTTCTCGGCCAGGTTGCGGCACCAGCCCGCGAGTGTCTTGGCGTAGTGGACCCGGATGTTCTCGTGGTGCTGCACCTCGAGGCCGACGTTCTCGACCGCGCTCACGATCGCGCCCGACCCGGCGAGCTCGCCGTCGGGGAACACGTAGCGGTCGATGAAGGCACCGGTCCGGGTCGGCTTGTTGTCCGGCCGCGTGATGCAGTGGTTGAGCAGCCGGCCCTCCGGGCGCAGGTGGTCGCGGATGAAGGAGAAGTACGCCGGGTAGTTCGCCACCCCGATGTGCTCGGTGAGCCCGATGGAGGAGATGGCGTCGAAGCCGGTCTCCTCGACGTGGCGGTAGTCCAGGAAGCGGACCTCCGCGAGGTGGTCGAGGCCCTCCTCCTTGATCCGCTGCTGCGCCCACGACGCCTGCTCGCGGGAGAGCGTCACGCCGAGCGCCCGCACGCCGTAGTGGCGCGCCGCGTGCCGCACCATGCCGCCCCAGCCGCACCCGATGTCGAGCAGCCGCTGGCCCGGCTGGAGGTCGAGCTTGCGCGCGATCACGTCGTACTTGTTGTCCTGGGCCTGCTCCAGCGTGGCGTCCGCGGTCGGGAACAGCGCGCAGGTGTAGGTCATCGACGGGCCGAGGACCAGCTCGTAGAACCGGTTGGAGACGTCGTAGTGGTGGTGGATCGCCTCGGCGTCGCGGCCCTCCGAGTGGCGGAATCCCTCGACGAACCGGCGCCAGCGCGGCAGCGTCTCCTGCGGCGGCGGGGCCGGCGGGCGGAGGTTCGAGAGCCCGAGCGACCGCACGATCGCGACCATCTCCGCGGGGCTCGGCCGGCGCAGCTTCAGGCCCTTGTAGACGGCCTGCAGGGCCGGGTACGGGTCGCCGGGGTGGGCGCCCTCGACGTGGAGGTCGCCGCTGACGTACGCGCGGCCGAGGGCCAGGTCCGGGTCGGGCGAGGTCAGGAGGTAGGCCAGCCCGCGCGGGGTCGCCAGGTGGAACCTGTACGCCGCGTCCTCGGGGCCGGTCGCGCTGCCGTCGTACGCCGTGAAGCGCAGCGGCAGCGGCTCCTCCAGCAGCGCGTCGAACGCGTCGGCGATCGTGTACGTGCGCGTCACGGTCTCCAGGAGGGTCACTGCTTCCTCACCGCCTTGTCATAGAGGCTGGTCAGCCTGTCGTCGGGATCGTGGACGGCCTTGACGTGCGCCAGGTTGGCGCCGTCGTAGAGCTCGTCGAAGGTCTCGCGGTCGTAGAACGCCTCGGAGTAGAGGGACTTGTGCCCGCCCAGCTCGTGCACCCTGGCCTCGATGGCGCGGTTGAGCGGGCCCTCGGGGGCCTCGGGGCCGACGTGGACGGTGCCCCAGAACCCGACGTTCACGTAGACGGCGCCCGGCTCGAGCGGGTACGTCGACCACCGCCGGCCGCTGCTGGTGCCGGTCGAGACCAGCGGGCACAGCCAGACCGGCCGCATCCCGACGGCCTCGTCGAACCATGCCAGGAACTCGGGCAGCCGCTCGACGGGCACCTCGACGTCCTGGATCACCCGCTCGCGCAGCGGCCGGCCCTGTCGGCGGTCGAGCCAGTCGGCGAACCCGATCCGGCGGTCCAGCCCGATCAGCTTGTGGTAGACGTCCGAGCGCCGCCAGCGCCGCGGCCACAGCCGTCGCACCGTGGGGTTCTGGACCCCGAAGGCCCCCGAGCACCAGAACCAGTCGGTGTCCCAGCGCCACAGGTAGTCGTGGGTCGTCAGCAGGTCGGTGCCGCGCTGCTGGATCGAGCGGTAGAAGACCTGCTGCCCGGTGTAGTCGCTCGGCTCCACCCG
>Ga0308173_10000234_pt1 | contig 21328 bp, 17 predicted proteins | sample PhyPR1_FD_203716 | JGI IMG/M metagenome (GOLD analysis project Ga0308173, IMG submission 203716) | Soil microbial communities from UC Gill Tract Community Farm, Albany, California, United States - DLSLS.P.R1 | ecosystem: Environmental > Terrestrial > Soil > Agricultural land | place: USA... | reverse complement strand
CCGCATGTGAAGATGGCCGACGAGGCCGTACGCCTGGGGCCGCCGCCTGCGTCTGAATCCTACCTCAAGGCCGAGCTGATCATCGACGCGTGCAAGGCGACCGGCGCGGAAGCCGTGCACCCCGGCTACGGCTTCCTGTCGGAGCGGACTACCTTCGCTACAGCGCTCGAGGATGCCGGCATCGCCTTCATCGGCCCGCCGCCGAAGGCCATCGCGGCGATGGGCGACAAGATCGAGTCCAAAAAGCTCGCGCAGGCCGCGGGCGTGAACGTCGTCCCCGGATATCTCGGCGACATCGCGACCACCGGCGAGGCGGTGAAGATCGCGTCCGACATCGGCTATCCGGTGATGATGAAGGCCTCGGCCGGCGGCGGCGGCAAGGGCATGCGGCTCGCCTGGTCCGAGAAGGACGTTCACGAAGGCTTTGAGAGCGTGAAGCGCGAGGGCCTCAACAGCTTCGGCGACGACCGCGTCTTCATCGAAAAGTTCATCGAACAGCCGCGGCACATCGAGATTCAGGTGCTCGGCGATCAGCATGGCAACATCCTCTACCTCGGCGAGCGCGAATGCTCGATCCAGCGCCGCCACCAGAAGGTCGTCGAGGAAGCACCATCGCCGTTCGTCACGCCCGAGATGCGGCGCGCGATGGGCGAGCAGGCGGTCGCGCTGGCACGGGCGGTCGGTTATTATTCCGCTGGCACGGTCGAGCTGATCGTCTCCGGTGCCGATCCCACAGGCAAAAGCTTCTACTTCCTCGAGATGAACACGCGGCTGCAGGTGGAACATCCGGTCACGGAAGAAGTCACCGGCCTTGATCTCGTCGAGCAGATGATCCGCGTCGCTGCCGGCGAGAAGCTGACCTTCGGACAGGATGAGGTGCAGCTTAAGGGCTGGTCGGTCGAAACGCGCGTCTATGCCGAGGACCCGTATCGTAGCTTCCTGCCCAGCACCGGGCGCCTGAGCCGCTATTGGCCGCCGAAGCAAATCCGGGAGGACGATCTGGTCGTCCGCGTCGACGACGGCGTCACCGACGGCGGTGAAGTCAGCATGTTCTACGACCCGATGATCGCGAAGCTCGTTACCTGGGCGCCGACCCGGCTCGAAGCCATCGACGCGCAGGTCGCCGCGCTTGATCAGTTCGTCATCGACGGCATTAACGATAACGTCGATTTCCTCTCCGCGCTGATGCAGCACCCGCGCTATCGCTCCGGCGAGATCACCACCGGCTTCATCGCGGAGGAATATCCCGACGGGTTCGAAGGCGCGCCGGCCGACGAGCAGCTGATGGAGGATCTCGGGGTCATTGCGGGAATGGTCGCCGTCATCACCGACGAGCGCGCAGCGGAGATCAGCGATCAGCTTGGCGGCGAAGTGCACTTGCCCTGTGAGCGCGTCGTCAGGATCGGCAAGGGCGCCGAGCACAAGGTGCGCATCAAGCCGTATAAGGGCGGCACGCTCGCGGTACTCGACGGTGACGGGCCCATCGACATCGTCGGCCGCTGGGTGCCGGGACAGCGGCTAATGGCCGTCCTCGTCGATGGGCGCAGGCGCATCATCCAGGTCCTTCGCGTCGGCCGCAACTGGGAACTCCAGACGCGCGGCGCTAGCCATAAAGTGCAGGTTCTCCCGCCCCATGTCGCCGACCTCTCGAAGCACATGATCGAGAAAGAGCCGCCCGACCTGTCGCGGCTCCTGCTCGCGCCGATGCCGGGGCTGCTGACCAAGCTAGACGTCGCTGTCGGCGACAAGGTCGAGCCGGGCCAGCCTGTTGCTGTCATGGAAGCGATGAAGATGGAGAACATCCTCCGCGCGCCGAAGGCTGCAACGGTCAAGGCGACGGCGGCCAAGGCGGGCGACAGCCTCGCCGTCGATCAGGTCATCGTGGAATTTGAGTAGGCGTTAGCAATCTCGAGCACGAGCCTTTTGAAGGACAACTTCGCTGCTCGGTGCAAACACCACGCGAATCGATGTGTTGTCGACGCCCCACAAGAAACCGCCATGCCAATGGCGTCGCGAGGATCGAGTTGCGACTCTGGGTGAGGATCAGGCCCTCAGCTTCCACAAGGTAGCCGTGTTTCCCACTGTCGGGAGCGAGGACTTTATAGTTCCCGGCAGAAATCCCGTTCAAACTGATGTGCTGGGCTGGCGACAAAACAAGCTTGTCGCTCTCGAAGCTGACATAGCATCCGGCAAATGCTGCGGAGTCCACATAGGGGCTGCTGCGATTTGAATGGGCAAGGACAGCAACAAAAATTTCGCCAATTCATCAGGACTGGTACAAGCGACAGCAAACTTGGTTTCACGTTATCCGCCTCAACTCACTCCGCCTAAGCTTGCCCGTCGCAGTTTTAGGCAGCGCGTCGACGAACTCGATCTCGCGCGGATATTTGTAGGGGGCGATGTGCGCTTTCGCGTGAGCCTGCAGCTCCGCGACCAGCTCGTCTGATGGCGCGGCTTCCCCGCTAAGCACCACGAACGCCTTCACCTTCTGCCCGCGCTCGGGGCAGGTGACGCCGATCACCCCGCATTCGGCGACCGCGGGGTGCGACAGGAGCGCATTCTCCACTTCGGGAGCGCCGATATTGTAGCCCGAGCTGACGATCATGTCGTCGCTGCGCGCGAGGTACCAATAATATCCGTCGGAGTCGCGGCGGTAGGTGTCGCCGGTCACGTTCCAGCCGTTCTCGACATAATCGGCCTGGCGCTCATCATCGAGATAGCGGCACCCGGTCGGACCCTTGATCGCGAGGCGGCCGACGCCTTCTTCGATCTCATTGCCGTCCGCATCGAGGATCCTCGCCATATACCCCGGCACGGCTTTTCCGGTGGCGCCGGGGCGCACTGCATCGCCGGCCGCGGAGACGAAGATGTGCATCATCTCGGTCGAGCCGATGCCGTCCGTGATGGCGATGCCGGTCAGTTCCTTCCATGCGTGCCAAGTCGCTTCTGGCAGGTGCTCCCCGGCGGAGATGCAGTAGCGGAGAGTCTTCAGCGCCTCGTTCAGGTTTGGTTGTGAGAGCAGCGCCTTGTAGGCCGTCGGCGCGGTGCCGAGGTGGGTGACGCCGTGCTTGACCATGGCGGCGAGCATCGTCGGGGGGGTCGCCTGCTCGATCGTGGCCGCGGCAGCGCCGAAGCGGAGCGGGAACAGCAATGTGACTCCGAGCCCGAAGGTGAAAGCCATCGGAGCGCTGGTCATGAAGACGTCGCCAGGATTCGGACCGGTGAGATGCCTCGCGAACGTGTCGCACGGCGCAAGGATGTCGCGGTGGAACTGCACGCAGCCTTTCGGGATGCCCGTCGTGCCGCTGGTAAAGGCGATCAGCGCGGGATCGTCGCGGCCGGTATCGGCCGGCGGGAGCGGCTGCAGCGAGGCGGTGCGCGTCTCCAGCTCGCCGCGCCCGTAGTCGCCGTCATATTTGATGATGTGCTTGACCCTGTGAGTCTGGTTGACCGCCTGGCGGAAATCGCCGACGTATCGGCTGTCGACGATCGCGTGGGAGATGGCCGCACGTTCGATCACGGTCGCGATCTCGCCGGGGCGCAGCAGCGGCATGGTCGCGACAACCACACCGCCGGCCTTCAAGACTCCTAGCCATGCAGCGAACATGGTGTAGCTGTTGGGACCACGCAGGAGCACGCGGTTGCCGGGGATCAGCCCATGCTCTTCGAACAGCAGCCTGGCGATGCGCCCACTGAAGTCGTCGAGCCCGGCGTAGTTCCAACGCCCGTGATCGTTGAGGATGGCGAGCGCATCGGGCGCGCCACCCTTCAGCAGTTTCACCGCCGCATTGAGCCGGTCCGGATATTGCAGTTCGGGCAGGTCGAATCGGAACTCGGGGAGCTGCTCCGGCTTCGGGAGACGATCGCGAACGAATGAGTCGTAGCTCAATCCGGCACCACCGCCGTGACCTCGATCTCGATCTTGGCAGCGCTTTCGACCAGCCCCTTCACTTCGATGAGGGCCATCGCTGGGTAGTTTCCGCCCATGAGCTCGCGCCATGCGGCACCGATCTCGTCCCGCGAATTCACATATTCGTGGCGGTCGATGACGTAGCAGGTCATCCGAACAATGTGTTCGGGACCGGCGCCATCCTCCGCGAGGATGGCAAGGATGTTCTTCAGGGCGCGCGCGAACTGCCCGTGCAGCGAATAGTCGGGGAAGCTTTCATGTTCATCCCAGCCGACGATGCCGGCGGTGAAGATCGTGCGCCCGCGTGCGCTGATCCCGTTGGAATAGCCCTTCGGCCGCGGCCAGCCCGACGGTTGCAGGATCTTCATGATGGTCCCCCTCTGAGCAAATCGCGGGCGATGACCTGCCGCTGCACCTCGCTGGCGCCTTCGTAGATCCGCAGCGCGCGGATGTCGCGGTAAAGCTCTTCGACCTTCACGCCGCGCGTGACGCCGGCGCCGCCATGCATCTGCACCGCCATGTCGATGACCTGGCTTCCGGCCTCGGTCGCATGGAGCTTGGCCATGGCGGCAGCTCTGCGGTTGTCTGTGCCGCCGACGTCCTGCTGCCATGCCGCGCGGTAGATTAGCAAAGCCGAGGCGTCGTTCAGCAGCGCCATGTCAGCGAGCTTCTCCTGCGTAACCGCATTTTCGGAGAGGGTGCCCGAGCCGAGGCGACGTCGCTGCGCCCAGCTCAGCGCCTCATCGAATGCGCGACGTGCAAAGCCCAGCGCTGCCGCGCCGACGGTGACGCGGAACAGGTTGAGGGTCTCCATGCCGATGCGGAAGCCCTCGCCCGGTTCACCGATGATCGCATCGGCGGGCACCCGGACATTGTTGTACCTGAGGCGCGCCAGCGGGTGCGGTGCGATGACGTCGATGCGTTCGGCGACCTCAACCCCATCTGCGGGTACAATGAATGCCGACAGGCCGCGCGAGCCGTCTTCCTCGCCGGTGCGCGCGAATGTCACGTAGAAGTCCGCAATGCCGCCGTTCGATATGTAAGTCTTTTCGCCGAGGAGCACCCACTCATTGCCGTCGCGGACCGCGGAGGTGGCGATGTTCGCGGCATCGGACCCGCAAGTCGGCTCCGTCATCGCGAACGCGGCGATCGCATCGCCACTCGCCACTTTTGGAAGCCATTCGCGCTTCTGCTCGATCGTTCCGAACAACGAAATCGCGCCCGAGCCCAATCCCTGCATGGCGAAGGCGAAGTCCGCGAGCCCAGAATGATAAGCGAGCGTCTCCCGCGCAAGCGCCAGGCTCCGCACGTCCGGCCGCGCGTCTGCGTTCGCGACACAAAGCTTCAGGAAACCGCCCTTGGCGAGCCAATTGACGAGGGAGCGGCAATCGTCGTCGAGATCGCCGGCGCCGGACGGCATCTCCTCGCACCATTTCTGCAGCGCATCCGCCAGCTCCCGGTGCCGGGATTCGAAGAACGGCCAGGAAAGAAAGCTCCGGTCGGCCATCAATTGCCCTGGAAGACGGGCTTCTGCTTGTTCGAAAACGCGTCGTAAGCACGGCGGAAGTCATCGGTGTCCATGCACCGCGCCTGCGCCTGCGCCTCCATCTCGATCGCCTGGTCGAGGGTGACGCTCCATTCCGCGTCGAGCTGCTTCTTGGTGATGCAATGGGCGATGCTCGGCCCCTTTGCCAGCTCGTCGGCGAGCGCATAGGCCTCCGCCATCACATCCTCGACGACGCGGTTGTAAAAGCCCCAGGCAAGACCCTCGTCCGTGCTCATCGTTCGCCCAGTGAACAGAAGCTCCGCGGCACGACCATGGCCGATGATCCGCGGCAGGATTGCGCAGGCACCCATGTCGGCACCGGACAGGCCGACTCGCGTGAACAGGAATGCCGTCTTCGCTCGGGGCTGAGCGAAACGGATGTCGCTCGCCATGGCCATGATTGCGCCAGCGCCCGCGCACACGCCCTGCACGGCGGCGATGATCGGTTGAGGGCAACCACGCATTGCCCGGACGAGATCCCCCGTCATCCGGGTGAACCGCAACAGTCCGGCCGGGTCCATCTTCGTCAATGGACCAATGATCTCATGCACGTCGCCGCCCGAGCAGAAATTGCCGCCTGCTCCGCAAAGGACGACGACCTTGGCCTGGCGAGTCTGCTTCAGCGCGCGGAACGTGTCGCGCAGCTCGTCATAGGAATCGAAAGTGAGCGGATTCTTGCGTTCTGGGCGGTTGAGGGTGATCGTCGCGATGCCGTCCTTGAGCTCCCACAGGAAATGCTGGGGTTTGAAGCTCAGCGGATTCCAGGTCACGCGCTGGTCCCTCCATCGATCGTGATCGCCGCGCCGTTGATGTCTCGGCTGAGCGGCAGGCAGAGCATGGCGACGACGTTGCCGATGGCCTGCGGATCGACCAGTCGGCCGCTCGCATTCATGTTGGTGATCGCCGAACGCGCTTGGTCCTCGCTTCGGCCAGTGATCTCCGAGACCCGCGCGACGGACTGGTCCGTCATAGGCGTGTCGACATAGCCCGGGCAGACCGCGTTTACGGTTAGATTGGTCTTCGCATATTCCGCGGCAAGCGAACGCATGAGGCCGAGGAGACCGTGCTTCGATGCGGCATAATGCGCAGCGTACGGCACACCGCGCAGGCTTGCGACCGACGCGATGAATACCAGCCGGCCATTGTCGCTCTTGAGCAGATCGCCGACCGCGGCGCGCGTGGATTCGAACCCGGCGGTCAGATTGACGCCGATGATCCTGTCCCAGCTCTCACGCGTCATTTTGTGGAAGGGAGCGCTCTCGGCGATCCCGGCGTTGACGATTAGAAGGTCGATCGGACCGTTGGCTGCGCGCGCCTCGTCGAATGCTGCCTTGATGCGGCCAGGATCGGTGACATCGCACTGGATGGCGTTGCCGCCAACGCTTGCGGCGACGGCCTGCAGCGGTTCGAGGCGGCGGCCCAGCAGCGATAGCTTGGCTCCGGCGGCGTTGAGATGCTCGGCGGCGGCAGCGCCAATCCCGGTTCCTCCGCCGGTGATCAGCGCATGACGTCCTTCAAGCACTTTCCCCATGAGTCTCAGCTTGGCCCAAGGCCGTTGAGGTGGCAAGGCGGCGCGGCATGAAGATCGGCATTCTCGAGACCGGCCGTCCGCCGCGCCCGCTGCAGGATGAATTCGGCGATTATCCGGCGATGTTCATGGAGCTGCTTGGGGCAGAGTTCGGTGCCGAGACGTTTGATGTGGCCGCGGGAGAGCTGCCTGGCGACCCGGACGAATATGAGGCTTACCTCATCACTGGATCGCCGGCCGGCGTGTACGAGCCTTTGCGGTGGATCGATCCTCTATGCAGCTTCATCCGTGAGGCGAACGATTCGAAGATGGTCGGCGTGTGCTTCGGGCATCAGGTGATGGCCGAGGCGCTTGGTGGGAGAGTGATCAAGTCGCCCAAGGGCTGGGGAACGGGACTGCACCGTTATTCGGTGATGCACCGCGAGCCATGGATGGATGATGCTGCCGAGATCGCCATTCCCGCCTCGCATCAGGACCAGGTCGTCGAGCCGCCGCCGAACACCGACGTGATTGCCCGGTCGGAGTTCACACCCTTTGCTGGGCTGGCATGGACGGACCGTCCGGCGATCTCCTTCCAGTTTCATCCCGAATTCGCGCCTGCGTTCGCCAAGGCGCTGATCGAGAAGCGGTACGACATCGTACCGGACCCGGATGCGGCGATCGCCTCGCTCGACGCGCCGAACGACAATGCACGCGTCGGCGGTTGGATCAGGCGCTTTCTGAAGGCATAGGCGCTCGCAACTTACGCTGGAGACTGACAACATGAAGACCCGCGCCGCCGTCGCGTTCGAAGCCAAGAAGCCGCTCGAGATTGTCGAGGTCGACCTCGAAGGGCCGAAGCAAGGCGAAGTGCTGGTCGAAATCATGGCGACCGGCATCTGTCACACCGATGCGTACACGCTCGACGGCCTCGACAGCGAGGGTATCTTCCCGTCGATCCTTGGCCATGAGGGCGCCGGAGTGGTTCGCGAGGTCGGGCCGGGCGTGACCAGCGTAAAGCCGGGCGATCACGTGATCCCGCTGTACACGCCGGAATGCCGCCAATGTAAGTCGTGCCTGAGCGGCAAGACCAACCTGTGCACCGCGATCCGCGCCACACAAGGCAAGGGCTTGATGCCTGACGGCACCAGCCGCTTCAGCTACAAGGGCCAGCCGATCTTCCATTACATGGGCTGCTCGACCTTCTCGAACTTCACGGTTCTGCCCGAGATCGCGGTCGCCAAGATCCGCGAGGACGCGCCGTTCAAGACGAGCTGCTACATCGGGTGTGGCGTAACGACGGGTGTCGGCGCGGTGGTGAAGACCGCCAAGGTCGAGCCGGGCGCCAACGTCGTGGTGTTCGGGCTCGGCGGCATCGGCCTCAACGTCATCCAGGGCGCCAAGCTCGTCGGCGCGAACAAGATCGTCGGCGTAGATATCAACCCCGACCGTGAGGAATGGGGCCGGAAGTTCGGCATGACCGACTTCCTCAACACGAAGGGGATGAGCCGCGAGGACATCGTGGTAAAGATCGTCGAGATCACAGACGGGGGTGCGGATTACACGTTCGACGCGACCGGCAACACGGAAGTGATGCGCACGGCCTTAGAATGCTGCCATCGCGGCTGGGGCACGAGCATCATCATCGGCGTCGCTGAAGCCGGGAAGGAAATCGGCACCCGTCCGTTCCAGCTGGTCACCGGCCGCAACTGGCGCGGCACGGCGTTCGGCGGCGCCAAGGGCCGCACCGACGTGCCAAAGATCGTCGATTGGTACATGGACGGGAAAATCGCGATCGACCCGATGATCACGCATGTTCTGACGCTCGACGAGATCAACAAGGGCTTCGACCTAATGCACGCGGGCGAGAGCATCCGGAGCGTGGTCGTCTACTAAGGGGAGGAACGAACAGATGTTCAGTCACGTGATGGTCGGTTCGAACGACGTCGGACGGGCGAAGAGCTTTTACGACACACTGTTCGGCAAGGAGGCGCATGTCGACGACAAGGGACGTCTCGCCTATCGACGAAGCGGCACCGTCTTCATGGTAGGCAAGCCGATCGACGGCCAGCCGGCTCACCATGCGAACGGCGGGACGATCGGGTTTAACTTCGACAGTCCGGAAGAAGTCAATGAGTGGCATAGGCGCGGCGTCGAGGCCGGGGGCCAGTCGATCGAAGATCCGCCGGGCTATCGCGAGAATGCCTTCGGCAAGCTTTACCTCGCCTACCTGCGCGATCCCGACGGCAACAAGCTCTGCGGCCTTCACCGACCGGCGCAGTAAGCGTGGAGATCGTCTCCGAGAACAAGTCGCACGGCGGTCGGCAGCTGGTGGTGAAGCATGCGTCGAGCGCAACCTCCACCGACATGACTTTCGCGATTTACCTACCGCCGCAAGCGGAAAGTGGCCGCAAGGTTCCGGTGTTCTGGTATCTATCGGGGCTAACCTGTACGCACGCGAATGTCGTCGAAAAGGGCGAGTACCGGGCGACCTGCTCGGACCTCGGAATCGCGTTTGTCGCCCCGGACACGAGTCCACGCGGGCCTGATGTGCCGGCCGCGCCCGACGGCGCTTGGGACTTCGGATTGGGCGCGGGTTTCTACGTCGATGCGACGCAGGAGCCTTGGGCGAAGAACTACCGCATGTGGACCTACGTGACGGAGGAGCTTCCGGCGCTGGTTGGTGAGGAGTTTGCGGTTGATCTCGGCCGCCAGTCGATCAGCGGGCATTCGATGGGCGGCCATGGCGCATTGACGGTCGCACTCTCCGACCCCGACCGTTTCCGCAGCGTCTCGGCCTTCGCGCCGATTGTGGCGCCGTCGCAGGTTCCGTGGGGGCAGAAGGCGCTGTCAGGATATCTCGGCGATGACCGCGCAGCCTGGCGCAAGCACGATGCCGTCGCGCTGATCGGAAGCAGCGCTCGGGTACCTGAACTGCTCGTGGACGTCGGCGATGCGGACCCGTTCATCGAAAAAGAATTGCGCCCCGAGCTGCTCGAACGAGCATGCGTCGAAGCGGGCATTCCGCTGACGATGCGCATCCAGCCGGGATACGACCACAGCTATTATTTCATCTCGACGTTCATGGCCGACCATCTGCACTGGCATGCGGAGAGACTGAACAGGGGATAGGCAATGACTTCCAGCCGTCGCGAGTTCGTTCAACTGGCGGCGGCGATGGGCGCCGCTCTCGCTTGGGGCGGCAGAGCGCGTGCATCGGTCACAAACTGGCGAGAGCGGCGCGGTCTGTATCCGGAAGGCGTTGCGTCCGGCGACCCTGATCCAAGCAGCGTTATCCTCTGGACGCGGCGTCCGTTCGAGGACGGAGCGCGCCATGTTCTCAAGGTCGAAGTTGCCGAGGACGAAGCATTCCGCCGCGTTGTCGCCCAAGCGCCGGCACCGGTTTCAGCTGCATCCGACTGGACGACACGCGTGCTGGTCGGCCGCCTGAAACCCTCGCGTGTTTACTGGTATCGCTTCACCGACGCCGACGGGAACGGCAGCCGCGTCGGGCGGACGATGACCGCACCGGCGGTCAACGACCCGCGGCCCGTCAATTTCGTCTTTGTCAGCTGTCAGGACGTCAACGAAGGCAAGCTCAACGCCTATCGCAGGATGATCTTCGAGGATGAGCGCGCCGCGCCGGCGGACCAGATCGGCTTTGTCCTTCACCTCGGCGACTTCATCTACGAGGTCGTCGAGTATCCCGAAGAAGTGAAGACCCGCTATGACCGGGTCATCTACGAGGTCGCGCGCATTCCCGACGGCGGCAAGGCCGGGAATTTCCATTTCCCGCTAACGCTCGATGGCTATCGGGCCGTCTACAAAGGCTATCTCGTCGATCCCGACCTGCAGGATGCGCGCGCCCGATGGCCGTTTGTCGCCATCTGGGACAATCATGAGTTCTCGTGGCAGGGCTGGCAGAGCATTCAGAAGGCCGGAAAGGCGCGGCCGGGCCAGAGCATCAAGGTCGCCGCCAACCAGGCCTGGTGGGAGTATCTTCCCTCGCGGTGCAGGAAGTCGGGTGGGAGGTCATGGGAACATTTCGAAGCACCTTCGGTGCAAGATGTCCAAATCACGAAGTGGGACGAAAACGGTCTTGGCGATGAGCCGAACAACCTAATCGCGATCAACAGCCTGATCGGCTACCGCACCTATCGCTACGGAAAGCACCTCGACCTCTTCATCACCGATCAGCATAGCTATCGCAGTCCGGACCCGTACAGTGACGACTCGCTCGACAAGCTGGGCGACTGGGCAGCTTATGATGGCTGGTTTCCCGAAGACCTGCAGCAAGTGCTCGACGGGGGCCGATCCTTCAATGGCGGGAGTCCGCCCGCCGAGCTCGCGTTTGGGGAGGCGCGCATTCCGAATCCCCAGAAGGACGCGCCGCCGCAGACGATCCTCGGCGCCACTCAAAAAGCGTGGTTCAAGGATCAGCTGCGCAACTCCAAGGCGACTTGGAAGATCTGGGGCAATTCGGAGGGGGCGCTCGACGAGCGCGTCGACCCGCAGAACCTGCCCGTGGGCCTCCTTCCCAAGCCGTGGCCGGCCGGCTTCGCCAATACCAGCCCCAACGATTATGGCTGCGCCTGGAATGAGCGCGCCGAGATCTACGACCTTGTTCGCGATGCGAAGATCACCGGCTTCGCGATTGTCTCGGGCGACCGCCATAGTTTCTGGGCGGGATATGCGACGTCCCAGCTTCCGCCGGGGAAGTTTGAGCCAGTGGGCGTCAGCTTCGTCGGCGCCTCGCTCTCGAGCGCCGGTACGATGGAAGCCCTAGAGCACCGTCCGCCCAACAAGTTTCCCTTGCGGCAGTTATACCTGGTCGAACGTCCCGGCTCGGCGCAGCCCGACTGGACCAACAATATGCTCGTGAAGCACGGCGTCCGCTCGTGCCTTGAATATGCCAAGACCTTGAATCTCGACCGCGCTCGAGCTGTTTCGAACCCGCAACTTTCCCCGCACATCGAATTCGTCGATACGGGCGGGCATGGTTATGCGACGGTACGCCTCACCGGTGAGGAGATGCGAACCGAGTTCGTCTGCATCCCGCGACCCGTCACGCGGAGCGACCGCGTCGACGGTGGCCCACTTCGATACCGCGTCGCGCACACTGCCAGGCTCTGGGGCGCGGGCGAACGACCCAAGCTCATCCAGCAGGTCGTCGAAGGCGACACCGGTTTGTCCATCTAGCCAGTTCGTAGCCGCATGAACCCGGGCGGGTACTGGCAGGCGCTGTGCGTCGCCACGGGCCTTGCTTGCGGGTTGCTCGTCGGAATTGAGCGCGGTTTCGACCTGCGCGGACTTCGCGGCGGGACTCGCGTTGCCGGCGTCCGTACCTTCACCCTAGTCGGCCTTGCGTCTGGACTGGCGGGTCTCGCTGGACAATTCGGACAGGCGTTCGCCGCTGGCGCGCTCGTTGCGGGGTGCGCCGCCGTCCTGACGGTCGGTTATGCGAACCGGCCGGCCATCAAGCGTACGCCTGACGCCACCACACCCATCGCCGCACTTACAACCGTCGGTCTCGGGTTCGTCGCAGGCTTTGGCGAGCCCGCCTTTGCGATCGCGGGCGCTGCCGTGGTGACGCTGATTCTGGCGCTGAAGTCGGAATTGCACGGATTTCTGGAGAAGCTCGACGAAGACGACGTGAAGGCGCTCGCCCGTTACGCCGTCATTGCCGGAGCAATCCTGCCGTTCCTGCCGAGTGGTCAATATGGTCCGCTGGGCGCCTGGAACCCGCAAAAGCTGTGGCTCGTCGTGGTGCTGGTCACCGGCTTCTCGTTCCTCGGTTACGTCGCCAACCGGATCTTCGGCGAGCGGCACGGGACGATCGCGACCGCGCTGATCGGCGGCGCTTACAGCTCGACGGCTGTCACGCAGTCCCTGGCGCAACGGCTCGGAGGGGAGGAGCGCGCCGGTGCCGAGGCGGCGGGGATCGCGCTCGCAACGGCGGTGATGTACCTCCGCGTCCTGCTCCTCATCGGCATCCTCGCCACGCGGGTGTTCGTGCCGTTTGCGTTGATGATCCTGCCTGCGCTGGTTGTCGCCTGGGCGGCGGGCTTCTGGCTCTACCGCAAGGCGCCCCGTGCAGATGCGCCCAGCCCGCCAGGCAATCCCATTGCCATCCTCCCGGCGCTCGGCTTTGTCGTTTTCGTCGCATTCGCCGCCGTCGCTGCGAAATGGGCGGCGGGACGTTTCGGCGAGCAAGGGATCGCCGTCCTCCTGCTGATCGTCGGCTCGACGGACGTCGATACCGCCATCATCACCCTCGGCGGACTGCATCCCGAAGCGATTTCGCCGCTGCTCGCGGGGATGGCCATCGCAGGCACTATCATCGTCAATATGCTGGTGAAGATCGGGATTACGCTGGCTTATGCGCGAGGCAAGGGCCTTTCAGCGGTGATCGCGATGAGTGCGAGCGTGCTCGCGCTCGCGGCGAGCATCGGCGTAGCGTGGCTCCGGCTTTAGCCCTTCTGCATTTGCAGGTTCATCAGCTCCGGCATCGGACTCATGTTCGCGTTCATGTGGGCCATGATCACGATCGTTCCGATCATCACCAGGAACACGATCAGCACGCCGAAGGCCAGCGCCAGCACGTTGTTGGTGTTGTCGGGGCCGCTGGTGATGTGGAGGAAGAAGACCAGGTGAACGCCCATCTGGGCGATCGCCAGTACCACCAGGCCGGTCGCGACGCCGGGCCCCCACAACGTGCCGGTCGAGGCGACCCAGAATGAAATGCCGGTGAGCAGCAGCGCGAGGCCGAGGCCGATGACATAGCTGAGCGTCTCCGTCAGCATGTTGTCATGCGGTTCGCCCGGGGCGACGTTGTGAAGCTCGGGTTCGTGCTCGGTCATGGCAATGTCCCGATCAGGTAGACGATAGTGAAGATGGCTACCCAGATGATGTCGAGGGCGTGCCAGAAGACGCTGAAGCAGAGCAGCCGACGGATAATGTCTTGGCGGAAGCCCTTGGCCCAGATCTGCGCCATCATTGTGCCGAGCCACAGCAGCCCGGCGGTGACGTGCGCGCCGTGGCAGCCGACAAGAGTGAAGAAGGACGACAGGAAGGCGCTGCGCTGCGGCCCGGCGCCTTCCCCGATCATCTTGCCGAACTCGAACAGTTCGATACCCAGGAACACAAGGCCGGTGAGGCCGGTCAGCAGCAGCCAAACCTGCGTCAACTGCATGTTCTTCCGCTTGGCGGCGATCATTGCCAGGCCGCAGACGAAGCTCGAAGAGAGCAGCGCGAGCGTTTCGACCGCGACCAGCTCGCGGTCGAACAGCTGGTTGGTGGCAGGCCCACCGTCAGTCGCGTGGACCAAGGTCGCGTAGCTCGCGAACAGGGCCGAAAACAGCACCATGTCCGACAAGATGAACAGCCAGAAGCCGTAGGGGACGACGATGCTCTTCGACGCCGGGCCGCGATGGCCGAGGCCGGTGTCTTCCGAGCCCTGATGGGTCAGGCCAACGGCCGGTGCTTCGCTTGCCGTGGTCATGTGGATTGGCTCAGCTCGTGAAGATGTTCCATGCGGATGCGGCGGCGCTCCCTGGCGTTAGCGCGGACTTCCTCGACGGGGATGATGTGCTCATGCTCGTCGCGCCAGGCGTACCAGACGAAGACTGCGAAGGCGCCGATCAGGCCGAGGATCGCCAGCCACCAGATGTACCAGATGATGGCGAAGCCGCAGACGGTGGCGAAGAAGGCACAGATCACGCCGACGGGCGTCGACAGCGGCATTTCGATTGGCTGGTAATCGGGCTCGTCGATCAGCTGGTCCTGCTTGATCGCCGTTTGCTTGCGAGTCCAATAGGCCTCTTCGCCGTGTACGTCGGGAAGCACCGCGAAATTGTAGTGCGGCGGCGGCGACAGGGTTAGCCATTCCAGCGTCCGGCCGTCCCACGGATCGCCGGTGATATCGCGTCGCTGGTCGCGCGTCTTGATCGAATAGAGCAACTGGACGACCGTCAGGACGATGCCAAGGCCGATGATCGCCGCGCCAACGAACGCGACGTTCAGCCACGGTGCCCAGCTCGGGTCCGAAATGTGCTGCATCCGCCGCGTCGCGCCCCAGAATCCGAGCACGTAAAGCGGCATGAAGGCGAGGTGGAAGCCGATGAACCAGCACCAGAAGACGATCTTCCCGAGCCGCTCGTCGAGCGTGAAGCCGAACGCCTTGGGGAACCAGTAGGTATAGCCGGCCATCAGCGCGAACACGACGCCGCCGATGATCACGTGGTGGAAGTGAGCGACCAGGAACAGGCTGTTGTGGACGATGAAGTCGACCGGCGGGATCGCCAGCAGGACGCCGGTCAGGCCCCCGCCGACGAAGGTCAGCATGAAGCCGATGAGGTAATACATCGGCACATTGAAACGGACCCGGCCACCGTACATCGTGAACAGCCAGTTGTAGATCTTCACGCCGGTTGGAATGCCGATGACCATGCTGGCGATGCCGAACACGGCATTGATATCGCCGCCCGCACCCATCGTGAAGAAATGGTGCAGCCACACGCAATAAGAGACGATGCAGATGACCATCGTCGCGAAGACCATCGACCGGTAGCCGAACAAGGGCTTGCCGGAGAAGGTCGCGGCGACCTCGGAATAGATGCCGAATGCCGGCAGGACCAGGATGTAGACCTCCGGATGCCCCCAGACCCATATCAGGTTCATATAGAGCATCGAGTTGCCGCCACCGTCATTGGTGAAGAAGTGGAAGCCGAGGTAGCGGTCGAGCATCAGCTCGGCCAAGGCAACGGTCAGCACCGGGAAGGCGGCTAGCATAATCAGGCAGGAGGCCAGCGACGTCCAGCAGAACACCGGCATGCGCAGGTAGCTCATGCCCGGAGCGCGCGTCTTGAGGATCGTGGTGACGAAATTGACCGCGGTCAGGACCGTGCCGACGCCCGATATCTGCAGCGCGACGAGATAATAATCAACGCCGACGCCAGGCGAGAAGGCCTTCTCGCTGAGCGGTGGAAAGGCGAGCCAGCCGGTCCGCGCGAACTCACCCAGGAACAGGCTAAGATTGACCAGCAGCGCGCCTGATGCGGTGAGCCAAAAACTGACGTTGTTCATCGTCGGAAATGCGACGTCGCGCACCCCGAGTTGGAGCGGCACGACGAAGTTCATGAAGCCGATCACGAACGGCATCGCCACAAAGAAGATCATGATCGTGCCGTGGGCCGAGAAGATCTGGTTGTAGTGCTCGGGCGGGAGGTAGCCTTGGCTTGCGCCGATCGCGAGGCTCTGCTGGGCGCGCATCATGATCGCATCGGCGAAGCCGCGGACCAGCATAAGCAGCGCCAGCGCGATGTACATGATGCCGAGCCGCTTGTGGTCGGTCGACGTGATGTACTCGTGCCAAAGGTAAGGCCAGGCCTTGATCTTCGTGATCCACAACGCGACGCCGCCAAGTGCCAGGATGACGACCAGCGAGGTGATCAGCGGGATCGGCTGATTGAACGGGATCGCGTCCCAGGTGAGCCTTCCGAACATGCTCAGGCTCCTGCCGGCGGCGCTGGTGGATTGTGCAGCGGTAGCGGCACTGGATTGGGCGGGACCTTGTTGGCGACGATCGCGTCGAACAGGTTGGGCGCGACCGACCCGTAGGTCATCGGCTTCACATAGCTGCTTGGCTTCTCCAGCTCGGCATAGCCTGCACCGTCGAGCTTAAGCCCCGATCCGCGCGCACCCTGCGCCCACATCGCGAACTGGTCCGCCGGCATCGACTGGACCTTGAACTGCATGCCGGGAAAGCCGTCGCCGCTGAAATGGGCCGACAAGCCGTCGAAGCTTCCCTGCCGGTCCGCCTGCAGGTTCAGGCGGGTCGTCATGCGCGGCATGGCGTAGATCATCGTCCCCATCTGGGGGACCCAGAAGACGTTCCAAACCGTCGCGGAGGTCAGGCGGAAGCTGACCGGCGTGCCGGCCGGAACGACCAGCTGGTTCACCGTCGCAACGCCTTGGTCGGGGTAGATGAACAGCCACTTCCAATCGAGCGAGACGACGTCGACCTTCAGCGGCGCGATCTTCGATACCAAAGGCTTGCTCGGCTCGAGGTCATGGCTGCCGATCCAGGTGATCCCGCCGAGCAGCATGACGGTCAGCGCCGGAATGGCCCAGACGACCAGCTCTATTGCGCCCGAATACTCCCAATCTGGCCGGTAGTCGGCCTTCCTATTGCCGCGCCTGAACCACCACGCGACGGCAACCGTCGCGATCATCGTCGGGACGATGATTGCAAGCATGATCGCTGTCGAATTGATGAGGATGGTTTTTTCGGCGGCGGCGACCGGCCCGACAGGATCAAGTATCCCGCGAGCGCATCCAGAAGCGACCAAGGGGAGGCAAACGAGCACAGCGGCATGAATTAGGCCGCGTTCGAGCCGTTCGAAACGTTCGAAACACTCAGTCGAGTTCACAAGCCCCTTCCCCGCCGATTCGAGCCGAAGGATACAAGAACGCGATCCGGCCCCTAGACCTTCATCATTCGCGCGGCAACGTTGCCGCTCAATCAGGGTTCCTACTGTAGGGATTTACCCTTGGGCTGCTTTGATCGAGATCGAACAGGACCACTTTCGTGCCGTCAGGCACTGGTGACCCCAACGGGACTCGAACCCGTGTTTTCGCCGTGAAAGGGCGACGTCCTAGACCGCTAGACGATGGGGCCTCGTGAGGCCGGAAGCCGTTAGGCGAGGGGCATGGAAGCGTCAAGCAAGGGCGGCGTCTTCGACGTGCATCTCCGCCGCATTGCCGCCGTTCCACTCGTCGCGCTTGATCGTGCCGGCTAGCCACCAGCGCTTGTCACCCGGTGACGAAAGCAATGCCTGCCCCAATTCGGTTGAGGCGCTCCGGAAAGCGATCCACTTGAACGTCTTACCATCGTCGCCGCCGGCAAGCCCGCGAACGTGGCCATCGCCCACGACGCTTGTCCTCAGCAGACGCGCCGGGCCGGCGGCGACACGCGGCCCCGGCCAGCCGGCACCGTAGGGACCCGCGGCGTCCAGCGCGTCGCAGAGCGACCCCGCGACACCACCAGGTGCAAGCAAAGCGTCCAAAAGCAGCGCGCGCTCACCCAGCGCCTTCTCGACGTCGTTGGCTAGGCGCTCGCTGATGAACTCGCGGAATGGCTCCAGTCCACCTCGCGCCAGCGTCAGACCCGCCGCCATTGCGTGCCCCCCGCCAGCGACGAGCAAGCCGCTATCCTTCGCGGCGAGGACCGCCGCTCCAAGATCCACGCCCGATATCGACCGGCCGGAACCTTTGCCTGTGCCATCCTCGCATTCTGCGATGACGATGGCCGGACGGCCGAAGCGTTCTTTGATGCGCCCGGCGACGATCCCGATCACACCAGGGTGCCAGCCGGAGCCCATGACCGTCAGAACCGGTGCCCCATTGAGTTTCGCCGCCTGCTCCTCCGCCTGCTCGCAGACAAGCATCTCGATGGCTCGGCGCTCCTCGTTGAGTCGATCGAGCTCGGCGGCGATGGCAGCGGCCTCGTCCGGGTCCGTGCTGGTCAGAAGGAGCACGCCGAGGTCCGACTTGCCGACCCGGCCGCCCGCGTTGATGCGCGGACCCAGAGCGAAGCCTAGGTCGCGGCAGCTCGGCGCCTTCAACAGGCGTGCCGCTTGGGCGAGGGCAGCAAGCCCGACATTCTGGCGCGCTCCCATCACCTTCAGCCCCTGCGTGACGAACGCGCGGTTCAACCCCTTGAGCCGAGCCACGTCGGCGACCGTGCCGAGCGCGACGAGGTCAAGAAGGTCGATGATCTTCGGTTCTGGAAGGGCAGCGAAGAAGCCGCGCGTGCGAAGTTCGCGAACCAAAGCGACGCCGAGCAGGAACGCCATCCCCACGGCGGCGAGATGGCCATGCACCTTACCCTCATCGCTCTCGTCGAGGCGGTTCGGATTGATAAGCGCATGAGCGACGGGAAGGAGGGTGGCGCATTGGTGATGGTCGACGACGATCACGTCGAGCCCGGCCGCCTGCGCTTCGTCGAGGGCCTCGAAAGCTTGCGCGCCGCAGTCGACGCAAATCGCGAGACTCGCGCCTCGCGCCTTCAGTTCAACGAGGGCCGCGCCTGACGGGCCGTAACCCTCCATCAGCCGGTCGGGAATGTAGACCATGGGTTCCGCGCCCAGGCGGCGCAGCAGGATCAGTAGCAACGCGGCGCTGGTCGCGCCGTCCACGTCATAGTCGCCGAAAACCGCGACCTTTTCGCAGCGTTCGACCGCGTCGGCGAGGCGTTTCGCGCCCTTGTCCATGTCCTGAAAACAGGATGGATCCGGCAGGAAATCGCGAATGCGCGGATCGCGGTGCCGCGCCAAATCGTCGCGGGGAACCCCGCGAGCGAGCAGAAGCTCGTCCACCAAATCGTCCATCCCGGGTTCGGGCTGAGGCTCCCGCCGCCACCGCCACGGCTGTCCGCTGACCGACCGGTCGATCCGCAAGGTGGAAGTGAAGCTCACTTGCCCAGCTTACGTCAGTGCCGACCGGCAGTGAATCCATCATTTAAGGCCACAGACAAAAGCTGTGGATCGACCGACTCCGCGAGCACCAAAATTTGTTGTATAAGGGGTGCAGCTCGGGGGAGGACGCCATGAATCCTCAGGCCTTCGAACGCGCGCGAACTGCCATTGCGTTGGTCTTCGTGTTTTCGATGACCACTGCGCAATCAACCACGTACAGTTCTCGGGCAGCCACCCTCGCCGCCCCGTGCATACCTTACGACCTCTACTCCAAATATCCCGGACGTTATCCCGGAAGAGTGTCATGCCCTCCGCCGGGTCGCGGATCTACTTCCGACGGTTCGGTCACCGGCGCTACGTCCGGCGGGCCAACAACCGATGGTGGCGATCGCCCGGACGGCGGGACCTCCGATGGCGGAGGGAACGACGGTGGCGATCGTCCGGAGGGCACGCGCGAGCCTCCTCGTCACCACGGCGGTGGCGGCGGTGGCTGGGGTCCATTGGTCGCCGCGCTTGGGGCAACGATTGTGGCAGGCACCGCAATTGAGGCTGATCACGGCAAGGTAGACTTCAAGAGTCCCAGAGAGCTGGACGCCGACGGGCCGAAGTTTCCAAGCCGACCCATTGTCGGTGGTTTCCAGATCCATGGTTACGCCGCGGCCGGCTGGCCTTTCGTGGTCGATATCCAGACGCAGCCAGGCACTTACACCTGGCTCGAATTGCGCTACGAGCATGAGCGCGAGCCGGTGCGGATCGACCTCTCGAGCCCGTCCGGCGACCGTCGCACCCAATTGATCTATCTGCCCGGCCACGATCGTTCCGTGCAGGTCGCCCGCTATTCGCTTCATTCGGCTATGCTTCCGCCGGGTCGGAAGGCAGTCGACGTACCAATGGCGGTGTACGGGATCGGCGCTGGTCCGAACGCCGCGGGATTGGCCACTCAGTCATCAAGTTCTGCTTTGTCTCTGTCGAGAGTGCGGCTCATGTTTGCGGCGGCTCCTGCAGATTACCGCGCAAACTTCGGGCCCGCCCTCGCGCCGCAGCAGCGTTTCGGGCTTTTCCACCTTGCAGCAGCACAAGATCCGGGCGCCGCAGCACTCTATCTCAGTGTGACGGCATTCGGCCCTACGCCAGCGACCAGCCCGGCTTCCGTCAAGTGGTCAGTTACCGCACGAAGGCAGTTCCCGCTGTCGCGCATTGAGGTGCTTCGTTACCCCGATTCCAACGACAAGAAGGGCAAGTTCCAAGCTGTCGCCCGAGCTCAGATCGACTTGCTTTTACAATCGCAGGCGAGTGGGCTCTGGGGTACACTCCAGCAGTCTGCCGCCGTCGGCGCAGGCAGATATGCACTTCAGGCGCGTGCATGGAGGACCCGGTCTGATGGTGGCGATTGGACCGGAGCCTATTCGGCGAACTACGTGTCCATCCAATGAGTCTTCGCCTCGGCGAGCGGTTTGGCGACATCGACCTGCGCGCCCTCGTGCCGTCCGTATTGGGTGCCGCCTTCGCTTTCTTCGCCCTCTTCCTTTTGGTCGACCGACTTGAGCGTGTCGCTCAGGCGCAGACGATTGCCGGCGGCGAAACGTGGCAGGCGACGAGGGGCAGCGAGTTGCGCCTGTCAGCCCTCCAAGAGGGACCGCTGGTAGGATTAGAAACCTCGGCGGGTGCGGGCTTGACGGTCCGCGCAGGTCGCGCCGCTTTGACCGATGGCGGTCCAGTTCACTCCTTGGTCTGGATGACCCCCGACGATAAGGACGGCGACAACAAGGCCAAGGTTCAGGTCAGCGTTATCGGAAGCGGGGGTTCCGTCAGGCTCAGCCGTGCTGGCGAAGCATCCGAGCCTCAGCTGCTCATCCGGCCAGAGAACACGAAGCTTCGCGTCGATACTG
>Ga0308173_10000233_pt1 | contig 21425 bp, 36 predicted proteins | sample PhyPR1_FD_203716 | JGI IMG/M metagenome (GOLD analysis project Ga0308173, IMG submission 203716) | Soil microbial communities from UC Gill Tract Community Farm, Albany, California, United States - DLSLS.P.R1 | ecosystem: Environmental > Terrestrial > Soil > Agricultural land | place: USA... | reverse complement strand
GTCGTCGTCTCGGCCATCACACCACCTCGACTTGCTGCGCCTTGCGCGCGAGTAGGTTCGCATCGAGCTTGAGCGCGACGGCCTGGTGCCGGTACATGCGCCACAGCGTCTGCCGGATGCCCTGCTCGAACTGCGCCTCGATGACCTTGCGCATCCAGCCGACCATCTCGGCTTCGGTCTTGAGCGCGCGCAACTGCGTCCCGAAGGCACTGACGATGGTCTGCCGCTCGCCAGGCTCGAGCGTCTCAGGCGCAGCGGGGAAGGTCTCCTGACGCAGTTGCACAACGGGGGCGAGTTGCTGCGGCGCGTCGATAACGGCCGGCGCGTTGTTGTCGGCCTGGCCCATCTCGTCGGACGTGTAGACGCCGCCCAGGTGGTTCGGGAAGGCCGCGCGAAGGGCCTGCGCCTCGGCGCACTTGAGCAGCATCACCTCGGGCATCGTCCGCCACATGGCAGCGGGGGCGCCGTTCTTGTCGGTCTGCAGATACGAGCGCAGGAGCGCCGGCCGCACCAGGGGCTCCTTGTTGCCCTCGCGCCAGACGCCCACGCGCGCCGCCTGGGGCGGTTCGTCTGCGAGCCACACGTCGACCCAGTGCCCGTCATAGCCGCACCACTGGGGCGCCGTCTGGCCCCGGTACTGGCCCGTCCGCTCGGCCACCACGCGAAAGCCGTCGATGCTGACCTGGGGCGTCGCCACCATGCGCTTGAGCCGGCTGTCCCAGCGCTTGACGAGGTAAATCTGCTTGGCGAACGGGTCGAGCCCCAGCCGGTCACAGACGGCGATGAAGTGCCGCAGCTCCTCGTCGGTCGCGTCTTTGGCGATGGTGTCTTTGATCAGGTCAATCTGCTCGCGGGACAACTGCGAGGCAGGCTCACGGATGGCGATGGCGGTCATGGGTACTTCTCTCTCCAATGAAGCGGCTCGTGCCCTTCACAAGCGGGGCGAGACGAGTGTCTCACCCGGCCTAGTAGGTCGCGAACTAGGTGCGGTTCTGCAAGTAGAGGCCGAGTCGGTAGTAGAGCGCGGCCTCCTTCCGGATTGACGCAAACTCCTGCGCCAGCACCCTGGCAAACTTGCGCCCTTTGCGCGTGGTTCGGGGCAGCCGTTTCATGTGCGCATCAGTTTTCCGCTGAGTGAGCTGACGCGGTTTCCCTTCAACTGCTTGATGCTCTGCGACTGTAGGAACGTCTTGCCCGCTGCAGCCGACGCGCCAACGGTGGTCCCATCGGTCAGCACCGGGACGACCGTAGGCGTAAACGGCGAGCCGAGCGCCGTGGAGCGCGCGGTGATCTGGCGCATGACGCGACGCGCCTTGCCGATGCTGCGGATGTAGCGGCTGGGCCACGTGCCGTTTCCAACGAGCACGGCGCCAGCGACGCGGAGATGGGGTGTGCGAGTGCTAGGCATGGTCTGAATCCTCCTGTGTGCTCAGAGTTTCGCATGGGCAACGGCGGCAATGGCGGCTTCCCGTTTCGACATGCCTGGCGGGTCTTCCTCTGTGCCGCCGAAGCAGGCGCAGCGCCCCTGCTGGTGCCCGACCGACCCGAGGATGCCGCGAAGGAAGCACTCCCGGTGCTGCGGTCGCTGGGAAGCTTTCCCCTGAACGTCGACAACCCACGTAAACAGGCCGCTATCCCCATGCGCGATGAGTTCCTCGCACACGAAGCAGACCATCCCGATGGGGACCGACACCATCAGCGCGCGGTCGTGCGCAGCAGGCCCCCACGGCCTGCCGAAATAACGGTTTTGCATGCGTCAAAACTCCTGGCTGTTGTCTGCAGGTGCATGCACCCATTCGTCGTACGCCGCAAGCGCGCCTTCGAGAGTCTCCGAAGCCGCGGTAACAGGCACGTAGCCGCGTCCGCCGTCGCGCCACACCGAGGCCACCCAGCCTCGCGACGTGCGCCGCAACATGGTCGCGCCGTGTCCACCCTGTGAGTGGTATTCGGTCGCCGCGAACCCGTAGTGCTCAAGGTGTTTCATGGCTACGCCCTTGCGCGTCGAGCAGCGCCGCGTCCTCGTGCCTCTTGCGCGCAACACGGTGGCTACGCGCCCGCTGACGGTCCTGCCGCTCCCACTCGAGCAACTGCTCCATCGGGTCGCTCTCAGCGTCTACAGGGGCAACCTGCGAGTGCGTAGGGCGGGTGTCCTTAGGCGTGTTGTCAGGGAAGCCTGCGAAAGCCCAAAGGAGGAACGTAAACAGCAGCGCGAACATACTTCCGATGGCTCCGAGGATGAGAGGGGCGAGGGCAATGGCGATGGCAAGCGAGACGATGAAGGCGAAGATCAAGGCCACCACAGCCTCCAATCGGCTTCCATGTCGCGCTGGAAGGCAAGCCAGTCCTCGTTCGTCTGACGCTCCATGACGTCATCATCGAACGTCTCGCGCGCAGCGTCCTGTTCGTGCTCGGTCACAGCGACACCCGTGCGCGCCGAACGATCTTGAGCGTCCCCTTCGAGACGTCCACGATTCGAACGCTGCCAGTGAAGTAGCGAGCGTCCATGTACTGCTGCCATCCCCACTCAAGTCCATGCAGGTTGGAGCTGGTGACGAGCACCTGGTAAGCGCGGTGCGGGCGACGAATCTGCAACTGATAGTTCACGGGTACTCCTTGCAAATGCAGCGGCGTGAGCCCTGCGTAACGAGCCATCACAGACCACGAAGGCGTGCCTCGTGGGCTGAGTGAACCGTCAGCCGTCACAAGCGCGGTCAGCCCAGCCCATCATCGGCTCCGCGCAGGTCTCCACCTGTTTCAGCGCCTCCCTGAGACCTTCCACAGCCGATGCGAGCTGCGAGGCAGCCTCAACCGGGTCGCTGGTGTGCAAGGCCGACAGCGCGCGCTCGAGCGCGATAGCGGCATCGTGAGCCTCAGCCTGCGCATCGGAGAGAGCGCAGGCGACGTCGTCGAAGTCGACGGGAAGGCGGGGGGCGTACTCACGCAGTAGGGCGATGGTCATTGGGTACATCCTAAATGCAGCGGGCGAACCCCTGCGGTTACGGGCCTAGGTTTCAGCGGTAGCGAGCAGCCTGCGGAGCGACGGGCATCGTGAGCACCACGCGCCAGTCCCAGCCATCGTGCGTGCCGTGAAAGGCGCGGTGCTCGGCGCCCGTGATGGTCTCGTAAGCCGTTGCGCGCTCGCAGCTGTCAGCGAGCAGGATGGCAAGGTCGGCGGTGTAGGGCAGGAGCACGGTCTGCTCGCGAGCAGCGGACTTGAGCACGGCAGCAGAAGCGGCGAGGAGAGCGAACATGGGGTGTACTCCAAATGCAGCGGCGCAAAGCCCTGCGGGTTAGCGGCTCGTGAGCCTCATGAGCGCCCCTACGCGAGGTAGGGAAGCCGAGGGGCCTACGAGGCTCAGATGTCGGCGTCGAGGTAGTCGAGGTACATCCAGGCAGCTTCGCGCAGTGCGTCGAAGTCGATGTTGCTCGGGTCGTCCTGACGGTGCCGGCGGTAGAAGTGCAGGCCCTCAAGGTAAGAGCTGAACGGCGCCAGGTGCGTGTCGGGATTCGCGCGGCGGTAGAACCTGGACACGGCGTACAGCTCATCAAGGCTCATGGAGCTGGCCACAGCCTCAGCAAGCAGACGCGCCGTGCGTGCGGCGTCAGTGAGCAGCGTGTCGGCGGCGAGTGCGCCGAAGGCAGCGCGGAAAGACTCGGCAGACTGGACAACGGGGCAGGCGGCAAGCGTGGTCATGGTGGCTACTTCCAAATGCAGCGGACTATCGCGTCCCTGCGGCGGCGGCCGGTGTCTCTCACCAGGCAAGAACAGGATAAGCGATCCCCAGTCTGCAGACCAGCTGTCCACCTTACTGTCTGTGGTGATTGTGGACAGCAACCGAACGAGCGCAGCTGGGCAGCAATCCCGCCCGGACTTGCCAGCAAAGGGAGCGTTCCCTGGCAGCACCGAGCGGCAGCCCAGCTGCATACCCGCGCGCGTGTTCCTCTCCGGCTGGACTTGGCAGCAATGCGCGAGGGAGGGAGCGAGCCAGTGAGGAGAGGGAGGCTGAACAGAGGGGTGGCGAATCGCCCAGCCATCCCCACTTGAGTACAGTGCGCATCGGGCAGGGGCAGCAGAACCGCCCGAGTTTATCCCAGGGGGGGTAGGCCTATAAGAGGAGAGACGGGGGCGGCCGTAGGGGTCCCGTCGTATCCGTCCGGCCCATTCTCGGTGCACCCGTTCAGGCAACCCTCGTTGCACCGGACTTGCTGGCAACTCGACGACAAACTGGAGGAGCCACCGCGTCTCATGCGAAGGACAGGTGTCCTCAGCGGAGTTGGTTGCAATCCCCGTTCCCAAGCTCTTGGCTCTTCCGGGTGCGGCCAGTCTTAGGCGCCTCCCGGCTGCGCTCACCGCTTCATCTCGCCAGCGAGATGAGAGCTACTTAGCCTGGGTTGCGCGCGCGAGAGTCAGAATACCCCGTATCTAGATGTGTGCGTCAAGTACCTCTGCTTCCTGCACGGCCTGCATGGCGTGGGCAATGGCTCCGGCGACGACAATGGCGCACCGCGTACACAGAAGCGTCGACATCGGGGCCAGCGGGGACGCCATTACCGGCTGCAGCGTGATCACGGCGTGGACGGCTAAGTGGTTCTGCTCGCGCACGTGCTTGCATCGATTGATGTTCTCGTGAGCGACCCGTTTCAGTCGAGGTATCTCGCCAGTCATGGCTTGGGCTTTCTCCGCGCAGCGCGCACAGATGTCAGTCTTTGATTCGAAGTCCAACGGCGGCCACTCAAGCCCCACGCCGCAGCGGCAACACTCATGGACGCGCTCGTCGTCGGTCATGGCGCTGTCTTCCACTTCGGGGGCCTGCCTGGGTCTGCCGGCTTGTACGGCCTGAGGATGTCCTTCATCTGCCTCGCACACGCTGCTGCGCTCGGCGCTGGGTAGTGGCCCTCCCAGGCTTCTGCCAGCGCCCACAGGTCTCGCCACATCCGGTTCTTGGCTTTGCGCTCCTCGGGGGTCATGGCTCGGCCGTGTCCGAGTGCTCCCTGACGCGCCTGGCTGACTCCCACGCCCATGCGCATAGCTTCATCCAGTCCAGGTCCTCTACATTCCCCCTCAGCCCCATGGCCGCCGCTAGCACCAGAGCCATGTCGTTCTCGACCTCGGGCTTGATGCCCGCTGCCTGGATGGTCTCGATGAGGCGCTGGGCGCGCTCCAACTGGTCGATGTAGCTGACTTCGATGTCCTTCGTCATGACTCGCCTTTGGCTCGACCTCGTAGTTCGCGGGCGCACTGGCGCAGGCCCTTAGCAACGGACAGGCACGAGCGGCCCCACTCAGGAGTCGCGCGCTCGCAGGCGTCCGCGTCGACTTCCCACTCGCTGGCGAGTTGCTCGACCCAGGGGGATGGCTCGCCTGCCAGCACCAGCAGCGCCGCTTCGAGGGCTTCCAGGGCTCGGGGGTGTTTGATGCTGACTGCGAACCCCCACTCGGCCGAAGTCCCGACATGCGCCTGGTTGCGGTCGGCTTCTATCTCAGCGTCCGGCCACACGCGCCGCGAAAGCTCGGTCAGGCGCTCGATGCGCTCGTCGTCAGTCATGGGTCCTCCTTGAGGCGTCGCTTCAACTCCTCCTTCCAACTCCAGTACCCTGGGCCGAGGTCAGGGGGATGCGCGTGCTTCACCTCCTCCTCGGGTTCAGGCACGTCAGTCAGCACCGCTTCGAGGGCGGCTCTCATCGCGGCCTCTGACTCTTGCCACGGTGGGTCGACCATGCGCCGGCCCTTGAAGACCGATAGCGCGCGCTGCACCATCTCGGTGGTTACCTTCATAGCTGTCCCTCGATGTCAGCACTGCCTCGAGCGCGGTGTTCTGGGTGCGAAGCTCTGCGCGGATGTCGAGCAGCACGCCGAAGATCATGCCGAGCTGCACGATGGTGGTGATGAGCAGACCGCACACTGCGATGGTCGCCGTCATGGCTCGCCCTTGGTTTTGTCCTGCATCACCGCAACGTCGGCCTCTAAGACGGCGACCCTGGTGCGCAGGCACGATACGCACGTCACGATGGCTGCAAGGCCGGTCACCTGTTCACGCCTGATCCGTTTGTCCGTTAGGCGCAGGCCGCAAAGCGTGTGCACGTCGTCCACGGGAGTCGGGACGTCCAGTAGGTGGCGTCTCATGGCTCGATCTCCCGCCAGCCGGCCCATTCAAAGATGCCGACGCCGGTTGGCTCGAGCGACTTGAGGATCTCGCCACGCGCTTCGCACGGGCAGCACCCCCGCGCGCGGAAGGATGCCTTGTGGGGCCGCCAATCCGGTGCCTGCACCACCTCGGCCCCGACGATATACGTGCGCACCGGGATCTCCTCGCTTCCGTTGACCTCGACCCGTGGCGGCTTTACCTCGTCCATGCCCACCCTCTACCATCGGCGGGGGGTTCGGTGGTAGACCTTGAGGGATGCCGCACGACCTCGCCTGCCCCTGCCCTGAATGCGTCGCTACCCGGCGTGCCTGGGCTGACGTGAGCGAGGCTGACTGCGCCTGCGTGCCCTGCTTTGACGCCTACTGCGACAAGCACGAGCCCGATATCGCCCCTGAGCCGCCGCTGCTCGGCCCGCCGCTCGTCTGGAGGGACATAGTCTGTCCCGGCTGCCGGCGGCTGTTCTGCAAGGCTCTCGCGCCTGCGGGCGTCAAAGTCATCCCGCACTGCGAAGGGTGTGAACGCGAGGGGCGATGAATCTCAAGCGCTGGTTTCGGTTCCTGACGTACGAGCACCAGTCCGAGCACGCGTACACGATGCCGGACGGGACGGTGCACGTGCATCCGGCTCTCTACGAGAAGATCCTGTCCGCGAGCGGACCGCCCCGCGTCCATCTCGGCGAGGGCGAGATCACCACGGTAGAAGGCGGCGCAACCATCGTCAGAAACCCCTACTGCCCGCTTGGCCCCGTCGAGCGTCGCTGGATCTGGCAGCGGCCGGCCAAGTCGCCGCTCGCGAAGGTCAAGTCCACCCGTGGTACAGGCTGAGGCCATGACCCTTTGCCAGTGCAACGTGTGCCTGCTCGCTCGTGCCCGCTTCATCACAGACCTTGCAGCGCGCGGGGTCACAGAGTGGTGGCACCACCGTCAGCGCATGAACGAGGCGGCCTCCAAGGAGTGCGAATCGGCGCGGGCTCAGGGCTACGTTGACCCGCCTTCACGCTTTGCACGCGGCATCCCGGCCTGAGCGGCTTGCTCGGCGAGAGATTCCGTCTCCGCGCGCACGTAGCCGACGTCTTTGTAGGTGACGCCGAACTTGCCCTTGTCGACCTGCGGACGCCCCATCTTTTCGCGCGATTCGGCCAGAAGAGCTTCGAGCCCCGGCACGAGGTCGCGGTAGTGCGAGCAGTCAAAGCCGAGCCAGTAGCGCGGCTCAGGGGCTGCGTGGCAGACGTCGCCCTGACATGGCCGCGCGTACGTGAGCCCGCCGTGCACGTCCGCCTCGACGTCGTCGTAGCGCTTGCCGAACCAGGGATGCCCCTCGGGCACGCCGACGTAGCCGCACCAGGACCCGAGCGGGCCGCGATTGAGAATGCACGGGTATCCCGCGTGCTCGAAGACAACGCGGTCAGGCTCATCGTGCCAAGGCCCCGGCGCCCACTCCTCTTTCGGTAGCTCGCTCATCTCCCCGCTTCTACCGCAGGAGGCGCGCCTCAGCCAATGCCCCGCTCGAGCTCGCGCCCCCGCGCCTGCACAGCGCGCATCAGTTTGAAGGAGACGTCGGCTTTCCCGATTTCTACGTGCGGATGCGAAAGCACCCCGCGCCAGGTGTCGTACGCGTGGTCGGTGAGCAGGTCGGCATGCACTTGCCGGTGCACATCCTCAGGCACGCGCATCGGCAGCCCGTACAGCGCGCAAAGCTTCTCAATCAGCGCCACGCCTGACGCTACCTGCACGTCGTACAACTCGTCGTAGGGGGTCTTGTGGCCGTGAATCAGCTCGACTGCACGCGGGCGCGTGTAGCCGCGCGCTGGCGCCGTCTTCCAGTCCGCACCGCGGCCGATGAACTCGATGCCGACGCTCCAGCTGTTGGCGCTGCGGTCGCCACCCTTGCCCACCGCGTGCGCGCCGCGCATCTCCGCGTCCGCCATTTGGTAAATCACGCCCTTCTGGTCCACGCAGAAGTGGATGCTCAGCGGGCTGCGCTTGCCGTAGACGCAGTGAGAGAGCATGTTCGAGTACATCGCAGCGGGCGGGTTTTCGGCGCCGGTCATGTGGCAGATAATCGCGCGGCAGTACGTGCGCTCGCGGCCGACGAACTCAAAGCCTGTCTCGTGCCAGGTCAAAACGCGCATCCCGACGTTGACGCGCATGCCGCGCATGATGATGTCGGTGGGTTTTGGTGGCGGCGTCTCAGCCTGCACGGGGAGCCTTGCGGCGCTTGAGTGGGATCATCCCGAACAAGAACGGCTTGCCCGCCTGGTCGCGCGTGAACAGCGGCAGGCCAGCCAAAGTTACGCGGTCGACTTCGTGGTGAACGTCGTTCTTCGTGACGTTCACCAGCACCGCCACGCCTGCCACGGTTCCCACTGCCTGCTTGGCTTTGTCGATGATGCCCATGCCGCCCGCCCCCTGGTTATCAGCCTAGAAATCTTACCAGAGCGCCGAGCAGCACGAACATCAGCACGCCACCGACGAGAGCGGCGGCAATCGCAAGCGCGCTGTCTTCCTTCGGCGCGCTCATGACAGCTTCGGCAGCTTGCTAGGCGGCGGCAGCGGCGCGATGTCCGGCCGCTCCTGCGCTTTCAGCGAATACGTGGTTGGATGCGGCAAGCTCGCCTTCATCCGCGCGTAGGTGCTGTCGATGAGCGTGCTCTTCTGGTCGTCGTCGAGCTTCGCCAGCGCTTTGGGGGCGAGGCTTTGCGCAACGGAGAGCGCCTCAGCCTTTTTCGCCAGGCCCTGCGCGTTCTTGAGCTTCAAAGCGGCGTAGGCGACGCCCTGCTCGATGGCCCACTGCGCCTGCGAACGCTGTTCGCTCGTGACTTTGACGCCGAACCACTTGCCGATGATGCCGACGATGGCCGAGACGGCGAGGCCGACGAGAGTCGTCTGTATCTGCTCCCAGCTCATGGGTCCTCCTCGCTTGCTTCGTCATCCTCGCGCGCGCTGTCGTCGTCGCGTGCGCTGTCGCTCGGCAGTTGCGGCTCGCACACGCGGCAGACCTTGAGCACCGGCGCGGTCCACGGCTTTTTGTCGTTCTGGTCGTTCGTCATCATGGGATGTAAGCGCGCACGCCGTAGGTCGCAAAGAGCTCGGCATCGAGCACAGCGAGTTCCGCCACAGACAGGATGCGATCGAAGTAGAGAAGCTCGGCGAGGCGTCCCGAACTGAACGTGCCCGACAGAATGTATCGGCCAACGGTCAGGGTCTGCGTCGCGTCTCCGCTCGAGGGCGTCACGGTGAAGTCGCCGCTTGAGCCGAGCACTCCGTTTTTGTACAGCGTCGAGTCGGGTGAAGATGCCGCCGAGGTCAGGGCTAGGGCGGACGTGCCTATGCCTGTGTTCGTCCCCGCTACCGAACGACTGGCGACGGTGGCGCTGCCATTGGTGAAAAAGTAGGTAACCGCCGTCGTGGCGATGACGAGGCGCGCGCCCGTATGCGCGGCTAGCGCGGCGGTCCCCACGGCAACAATGCTCGGCCCCGGAACGGCGACCATGACCGTCGTGCAGCCGACGCCGTTGTGCAGGAAGTTGAACGCAGAGGCCGGCAGCGTGCTGCGCATCTCCTGCGAGCCCGTGAACGTGATGACGGATGCGTTGTTCACCGCAGCCTCAGCAACGGGGGCGGCGAGCGTTCCCGTCGTCATCGTCAGGCTGCCGCCGGCCGACCCCTGGTTCGGAACGCTGACGAGGTTGCCGCCGGACGTCGAAGCGGCCGACGCGCGATAGCGATGGAGCGGCAAGAGCGTCGCGATGGTCGGCACACTTGGGCCGGGATCTGCATAGTCCGCGAGCGCCGTGCCGAGCCGCGTACCGAGCGCCGTACCGAGCGCCGTCGTCACGCTTAGCGCCCCTGCGCCTGGCGCGCGGTCAGCATCCCGGTGCCGCTGGTCGCCGTGTACCTGAGCTGCACCATGCTGCCGGGGACGTTGCTCCAGTTCCACGTTGCCGAAGACCCGCCGCCCGCAGGCTGCGCGTTGCCGCTTGCCGTGAACTCGGCAGCAGCACCCGGAATGGTCGAGTAGTTCACGCCGTCGAATGACGTCTCGAGCGAGAACACGCCCGTGGGCGTCCCGGTCCACGTCGCCTGGATGCTCAGGCGTCCGCCTTGCACAGGGAACGGGCCAAAGACGCGCGTCGTTGCGAGGTTTGCTGCGACGCCTGAGCCGCTAATCGGTCGTGCGGTGGTTGCCTGCATGGTCTCTCCTCAGTCGTCTTCGTTGAGGTTGCGGAGTGCCCGCTCGACCCGGCGAGCGTACCCAGGATATCGCTGGCGAAGGCGGAAATCGGTCGCCCGGATGGCGTCGTCGTCCCCCTTCACCACGGCACTCGTCAGCGCCTGCTCGTCTGCTTGCGACAGGCCCGTGTTGCCCCCGTGCAGCGTCTCGGTCAGCGCGTAGTTCACCGTCGCTTGGTCCGCGTAGGCGACCTTTTCATCGCGGTCCTGCGCGTTGACCTTGCCGCCGGCGATGGCGGGCGGAACGAGCTCGGACAGCCCCTCAAAGCCCATGCGCGTGGCGGTCGCCGCGGCCGGGTTCGGCTTGAGGTAGCCGGATGCGAGCGCTCCCGCTCGCTCGGTCGGCGCTAGCAGTGCGGAGCCTGCGCGAAGTCCTGCGCCAAGGGCCGGATGTCCGCCGATTGCCGCGAGCGTGCTCGCGCCGCGAAGTGCCCCGCTCATCTTGCTCGGCTGCATCTCGGCGCGCGCTCTGGACAGCGCCACCTGCTGCAGTTCTCGCTCGCTCGCCTCGGGCAGGCTCGGCGCGCGCGGTGGCTGCGCGAACTCCGCTGTCCAGTCGCCTCCCGGCGGCGTGTACGCGGGCTCCGGGGCCGCCGGCACGGGCGTCTGGGGAGGCGGCGTCATGTCGAGCTCGCCGCGATAGAAGTTAGGCCGCGCAGGCGCCGCGGGCGGGGCAGGAGCGGCGCCCGCAGGCCCGCCAGGGGGCAGCGCCTGCGGGCGAGGGACGCTGTCGGGCACCGGCAGGTCTGCGGGCCGTCCTGGCGGCCAGGCGGCGGGCGGCGCGGACGGCTTGGAGGCGCTCGCACGCTCGATGGCTAGCAGCTGGGCCTCTTGCGCCGCCTTGGGGCTCGTCGCGAACAGGCGAGCGGCTTTGCCGCCGAGGTAGGTTCCCGCGACACCCGACGCCGCGCCTGCCGCCGCCGCTCCCAGGCTCGAGCCGAGCTTGCCGCTGTCTCCGTACTCGCTCAGGCCGCTCAGGGCTCCCTGGGCCGCTCCCTGGGCTGCGTAGCCGGCGAGACCGCTACCGGGGAGCGCGACGCTTGCAGCGAGGCCCGCGGCCATCTGCCCGGCGCCGTGCCCCACGGGGTACGCATCCGTGACGCGCTTGGCGGACTGCTCGAGCTGCTGCTGGTTCTCGCGGTAGGTGTTGCCCGAGTGCGTGAGGCCGGCGTAGTCGGTGGCTGCGATGGTTCCGGCGATGGCCTCGTCACCGAAGTTGGCGAGCGCCCCTTGCGCGAAGCTCGTCGCCGAGTCGGAGAGTTCGTCGTACCAGGCGCGCTGAGATGGAGCGCCCGAGGGCGTGCCTGCTGCGCCAGGGGGCGGCCCGCGCGTCATGTCGGGGCTTGCGTCGGGTTCGCCTGGCTCGTCGAGATGACCGAAGCCGTACGGGTCGGTGGCGGACGCGTCTTGCTCGTCGTCGTCATCGGCCGTTGCGTGCGACGCGGCCACGGCGCGCGGGGGTTTGCTCCGCGTGCGCTTCTTCCTCGGCTCGTTCTCGTCGCTCGCGAAGAACCCGTATGGATCGACGTCAGGCATGCATCCTCATTTCCAGCCACCCATGATGCGCTCGTAGTCGCTGCGGCTCTGCGTCATCGCGGCGGCGGAATCCCGCAGGAAGGTGCCCACGACTTCCGGGTTGTTGAAGGGCGCCCAGGTGCCGGTTGCGAGGCCCGTTCGGTGCGCAATCCGATCCCACTCGCTGCCGGTGACGGCACTGCCTGCGTTGGCCTTCACGTAGGAGTTGATGGCCTCAAGCACGCGGGATGCGTGGATCTGGTCCTCAGGGGGCAGGTTGTACTTGTTCCACTGGTCGCCGATGTGGGCGAAGTCGACGATCCCGCCCTGCTGCGTCTGCGTCCATTGCGTGAACGCCTTTTGCCCCGCAGGCGACATCGCAGACCAGCCCTTGATGGCCTGCTTGAGCGGCATCTCGGCCGCGTGCCAATCCTTCTGCCACTTCTCGGCGAACTTCTGGTCGTTCTGCGCGAGGGCGATGGACTTCAGGACTGCGTTCTCCTGCTTCACCTCAGCGCCAGCGCCTTCCTTCACCTGGTCGCCGACCACTCGCCCACGCACGCGCGCGTCGGCCGCTGCCGACTCGACCACAGGCCGGAACTTGTCCGCGCGCTCTTTCTGCTCGGGCGTCAGCTTGGACGTATCGCCCGCCACCACAGCCTCGCCGACTTCCTTGGGCACGCGCAGGTGCGACGCCATCCACGAGCCTTTGAGCGCCAAGATCTGCTCAGGCGTCATCTGCTCCAGCGCCTGTGCGCGAATCTCTGCCGAGCCGAGCGTCGTAAGTGACTGCAGCATCGCAAGGCCGCGCGTGCGGTCGTCGACCTTGTCGGAGCGGATGAGGTCGAAGGCGTGATCCATCTGCGCCTTCTCGCGGCCAAGCGCCTGCCCCTCGGCGCGTCCGCCCTGGCTTGCGAACTGCCCGAAGTTCTTCACGAGCGGGTCGTTCATGCGCAGCTTCACGGCAGCTTCAGGCGAAATCTGACCCGTTGCTGCGATGGCCTCGGCCATGCCGCGCGAGACGCGACGGTTGCCGAAGTCCTTGTCGCGCGCCTTGTCGAGGTCTTGCTCAAACCCCGCCTGTTCGTGCCGCATCATCTGCCGGAACTGCATCCCGTAGTCGTTGCCGTGCATGAGCGACTGCAAGAGGAACCCCTTCTGCACGTCGTTGTCGGTGACGCGGTTGCGGCGGCTGAGAAGCTCGTCCTCCCAGTAGCGGCCCGGTCCCTCGTCGTTGCCGTAGAGCTCGGCGGCGCGGCCCGACGCGCGTTCGCGGCTGAACCCCTCGCGCGGGTCGAGGCTCTGCGATGCGAAGTCCTCGGCCTTTTGGTGAAGCGGCGTTGTCGTCGCCTCGGGCTTGTCGAGCACGCGGCGGCGCACCTGCTCGGCGAGGTCATCCGCCCACCCTCGCTCGTCTGCGGTGTCCGTGGTCAGCGAGAGCTTCGCCGGGACGCCCTTCTGCTGGGCTGAGACGTTCGCCGCCGTCTTGTCGACCGCCGCAGGCGCGTCCTCGAGCAGCGTCTGCGCCCACAGCCAGTCGTCAGTCACCGAGGGGCGCGCTGCGTCTTCCCGCAGCGGCCTGCCAAGGCGTGGGTCGGTCTCGGCGATGCGCGGAAACTCCGCGTCGCCCGCTTCCTCGGCCTCGTCGGCGGCAAGCTCCTCGGGGGTCGGCTCGCCACGCGCCCAGGCGTCGGACTGCGGCGGGTACGTGCGGTCGGTCATCCGCGGCGTGCTCGCGTCGGCGGCATCGACGGGCAGGCGCGGCACGGGCGCAACGCCGAGGTTTGCTTGAGGGAACGCCTCGGCGATTTCGGCCTCCTGACGGCGCCGCTCCTCCTCGGGGTCGATGTAGTAGGCGACGTTGCGGGCCATCAGGTGTGCCTCACTTGTTCAAGTCTTCGAGCTTGTAGCCCTGGGGCAGAAACGAGTTGCTCATCTGCAACTGACCGCCCCCGAGGTTCGCACCGTACGTGCCCGTGTTGCTGCCGCCTCCCACGCCGACGCCATACGGGTTGCTGCCCCCCGTGGGCATCGAGAGGCTCGTCGAGCCCGCGCTCGGGATGCCGCCCGCCGCGCCGCCGCCTGAACTGCCGATGCCGGTGCCCGCGTTGATGCCGGCGCTTCCCACCGTGCCGACCACGCCGCCGATCCACCCCATCGCATCGGGGTAGAGTTGGTTCGCGGTCTGCGCGTTGTTCAGTTGGTTCGCAGTGGCAGTGCCGGCCGCACCGAGCGTGGCGTTACGCAGGTCGCTCGAGTTGTTGTTGTACTGGTTCGCCACCGCGCCACCGACTGCCGCGCCGCTGTTGGCCTGGTTGACGTTCTCCTGCTGGTCGGCGCTGAGGAGGGTGCTCGCCGTCTTGTTGCCGAGCTGCGCCATGAGCTGTTCCCACGTCTGGCGGTTGTTCATCATGTTCGTCTGCGCGTTTTGCAGGAAGTTCGTGTTCTCGCTCTTGGCCTTGTTGATGGCGGACTGGTTGAGCTGCGTGGCCGTGTCGGCGGACGTTGCGCGGTACTGCGCTTCATCGGCGCTCTGCCCGCGCGCCGAGGTCGACGTACTCGCAAGCGTGTTGAGCCCGGCCTGCTTCGCGCTCTGATTGGCGATCTGCTCGGCTGCCGTCTGGCCGCGCATTGTGTTCGACAGGTCCGTCTGCTGCGAGAGCGCGTTGATGGCGCGCTGGTCGAGATACGATTTTTCGCTCATGTCCTGGCCGCGCATCGTGCCCGCGATGCCCGCCGCATTCGTGAACTGCGCCTGCGCCGCGCTGTTGAGGCCCATCTGCTCCTGAATGTCGGAGCTGCGCATGTTGTTCACGAGCCCGGTCGCTGCGTTGAGCCCCGACGTCGCGCGGTTGTTCAAGAGCCCCTGCTCGTCGACCGTCTGCCCGCGCATGTTGGTAGCAAGCCCCGCCGCGCTGTTGATGGCGCCGAGCCTGCGCTCTTCCAGCGCCTTGGCCATCTCGAGGTCCGCCTGGCTGTTGCGCCCCGCTGCGGCCTGTCGGTCGCTCGAGAGGTTCAGAAGCTCCATGCCGCTGCCGGTGAGCCCGCGCTCGGCATAGTCGGCCATGTCGGCTTCGCGCTGGCCACGCAGCCAGCTTTCGGAGTCAGCGCGCGCACGCTGCCGGTCGGCCATCTCGATGGCGGTCGCGCCGCCTCCCTTGATGATGTCCTGCAGGTTGCCGTATTGCTCCCCTTGCCGGCCCGACGTGTCGAACTGCAGCGAGCCCGGCCCCGTGTTGCTCGCCATGCCCATCGCTTGCGCGAGCACCGCGCGTTGGTCGCCTGCGCCCGCGAACTGCGGCGCTTTGACGCCGAGAAGGCCCTGCATCAGCGCCTGCTGCTGGCCATTGCCCATGAACGTCGGCGCGCCCTGGCCCGACTGGATGCCGGCCCACTGCTGCATCAGCGCCTGCTGCTGGGCGGGGCTTTGGAACTGCAGGTTGCTGTTGGCGAACTGCTGCGCCTGCTGCATGGCGCTGTTCTGCGCTGCGATGGCTGTCGGGTCCGCGTACGCCTGCGCGCCGGCCGATGCGCCGATGGTGGTCGGGCTGTACTGAAAGCTCGGGTCGAGCCAAGACAGGTCCGTGCCATAGCGAGCGTTGGTGGCGTTGGTCTGCGCCTCCTGCGCCTGCTGCGTGCGGTACTGCGCAACGCCCGGCGTCTTCTCGATGTTCTGCGCCGAGAACATCCCGCTGTTCGGGTCCGCGCCGCCCGCCGCGAGCATCTGGCTCACCCAGTCGAGCCCCTGCTGCTTCTGCGCGCCGCTCAACACGTTGGGGTCCATGTTGCCGTTTTGCTGCGCGATGGCGACCTGCCGGGGCATGGCTGCGTCGAGCTGCGCCTGCTGCTGCGCTGCGGCGAGCAAGGCGGGGTCGTTGGCGAACGTCTGCCAGTCGAGAGAGGGCGTCGGCATGGGAATCAGTCCTCCTCGTCGCTGCTGTACTTGTCGACGACGTTCCTTGAGCGCTCGCTCGCCTTTTTCTTCTGCTTACGCTGCATCACGGCATGCGGGCGCTCGAGCTTCGGAAAGAGCAACTGGTTCAGGTCGGCAGTGTTGCCCGCTGCGGCTGCGCCGCGAACCGCGTTGGTGAACCGCTTGCCCTCGGCGTCGTCGCGCACCTTCCAAGGCAGGTCTCCGCCGTCCTTGATGACTCCAAGGTCGACGAGCTTCTGCAGCGTGCCCGAGTCGAGCCCGGCCGCCGTTGCCTGCGGGTGCGAGCTCGCAAACACGCCCTGCTGCGCCTGGTCGCTGAACACCTTGCGGGTCGGCGTCTGCACCTTGTAGGGGTTCTGCTGCTCGATGGCGCGCTGCTGGGCGATGCGCTGGTCCATCGTGCCGAACATCGCGTCCTGGGACTGCTGCTGCCGCTGCTTGGTCAGCGCCGCGTTGGGCGCACCCGAGAACGTCATGTTCGGGTTGTTGCCGGCCAGGAAGCTCTCGAGGTACGAGCGCGCCACGGGGCTCTGCGTCTTTTGGTACTGCGGCACCGTGTCCGACGCGTACATCGGCTCCCAATCGAGCGACTTGATGGTGTTGAAGGACTGCCGCCGCGCCTCCTCAGCGGCTTTGCGGTTCTCCTTGTTGGCCTTCACCTGGCCGAAGAGGCGAAAGCCCCCCTTGAGGTCTTCCTCGAGTGCCATCGCGCCGCTCCTTACCCGTCAAAGATGACGAGAAAACTCAGGTCGTACTTGGTGTTGGCGGTGAGCCCTGATGGCTCGTACACGTACAGCGTGTCGCCATCGCGAGAGAAGTTGCTCCGCGTCGAGACGCTCAGGTCTTTTCCGGGGTCACTCGACTCGAGCGCGCGCACGAGGATGACGGCCCACGGGGTCGAGCCTGGGGGCGCTGTGAACTTGGCGGTGATCTTGGCCGTGGTCGCGCCCGTGGCTGCGTAGCCGAGCACCGTGAGGCGCTGGCCCACCACGCGCTCCGACAGCGCCGTGTTGATGGCGGCGAGGTTGGTGTTGAGCACCGGCACGAGCTGCGCCAGGCCCGTAGCGGTGATGGTTGGCTGAGGGACGACGGTAGCCATCAGGTGCTCCCCGAGCCGTGCGTCGGCTCCTTGTTGCTGATGTTCTCGCGCGACTCAGCCGCGATGGTCTCGAGCGTGAACGAGCCGTTGCTGACGTTGATGAGTAGCTCCACGAACAGCATGTACGCGCGGCGTACAGCGGCCGGCACCGGATGGCGTAGGAGCGACCCGAGCGGGAACTGCAACAGGCTCGTGCCTGCATCGATGGGCAGGTCGAACGACTCGGTGATGCTCGCGCCCGCGACCATGCTCGCCGAGCTCGTGAACTTCGCCTGCACGTTGGTGGTGCCTGTGAGCTGCGAGAAGCCTGCAAGCACGTGCGTCCAGAACTTGCCGAGCAGCGCCGGGTCCGCGAACGCACGCGGGCTCACGCGCGCTGCGATGGTGCCAAGCGTCGTCGTCGGCGTCAGCAGCGCACTCGACGTCAGCACGAGCGGGTTGCCCTCGCCATCGGTCGCGAGCGCTACGGGCGCCGTGGTGAACGTGAAGGTGGTGAAGCCGTCGCGCGGCAGCGAGTACACCAGCACCTGCCCGCCGAACGAGGGCGTGCTCGAGCCGAGCGCCAGGTGGTACTCGCCCTGCGCGTCGTCGCTCGAGCCGGTGTGCCCCACGAGGCCCGGCATGTTGTACAGGCCGCTGCTCTTCTGCGCGGCGCGGATGGCGTTGACGATGCTCGCCACCTCGAGCTGGATGGGGCGGCTCACCACGCTCACGCCGCCGTTCTCGTCGACCGCACACAGGCCCAGGTTCGTCAGCAGAAAGACCGTGTTCTTCAGGCGTCGCACGCTGCCCGGCAGGATGCACAGGCACGTGGTGTCCAAGGGGTAGATGGCGAAGTTCTTTGCGGTGTCGCCCGTCAGCATGAACAGGCCGTCTTCCTTGAAGATCAGGAGACGGTCCTTGGTGGCGACCAGCGCGAGGATGCCTTTCCCCGTGTCGCCCACGCGCGCGAAGTTCTTGGGCGGGCAGTGCTCGGGCTCGTCCGGCTCAGACCACACAAGCCCGTTCGGGTAGACGTCGTTCGTAGAGGAAAGGCCAGGGTTCGCGGTAGAGAGCGGAACCGCTGGGGACATCTCGTCGCCGCGAGAGGCGCGCAACTGAAAGGGGGCGCCGCCACGCGCGACACGCTCGATCACAACGGTCCATGCGTAACCGGGGAGCGGCGGCGTCTGCTCGTAGACCTGATAGGTCCCGGCCATGTTGAAGTAAGCGAAGGCATACGCGGACGTCGGGCTTTGCGCGGTCCAGCCAAGGCGAAATGAATTCGCGGCGTCCCCGTCGATGCTTACGGCGTCGTAGAAACTGATGGCTCCCGCAGCCAGGGCGACCGTGGCGTTGGTGGTCGTGGTGACGGTCGTCCCGACGATAGACGTGATGGCGCCCATGAACCCGGTGGACCCGGTGGGTAAAACGGTCTGGCCGACGCGCAGGCCCACCGTGCTCGAAAGGCCCGTGATCGTATTGCTGCCAATGGAGGTGTTCCCCGTGTACTGGCGTACGCCGATGCCGGTCGCCAGCCCGGTAACGACGGCGCCGTTGTAGGAAATGACGACGCGCTGCGGTCCAACGGTGTTGCCGAAAAAGAGGCTCCCGCGAAACCGCTCAATGCATGCGGCGCCAGGTGGTCGGTCGTTTGCCGATTCGATACCCCCGCGGCTCGGCGATGTGTACAAGGTGGTGCCGCGCGCGGTGTCGGCGACGTTGTCGACGAGGGAACTGATGCCCGCGCCCAGGCCCACGTCGATGGTGCCTACCAACTGCATTTCGTCATCAACCGTGGCCGACGTGGGGAAGACGCGCGTGCGATAGACTTCGAGCTGACGCTTTGTCGCGGCGTAGCTCGCGGAAAGCGCCCTCGCGTAGATCGAGAGTTGCCCTTGCGCGGTCGACCCACTCGTGTTGGAAACCAATGTCGCGCCGCTCGGGCGACTCCGAATCACGAGCCCATTGGGGTCGGTCAGCACAACCACGACCCTGTATGCCACCTGCGTGTTCGTCGGGAGAAGCGAACCTCCGATGGTCGCCGAGATGGCGCCGACGGCGACGTCGGTCGGTGTGGCGCCAGCGCGATACAGCGTCGTGTCGCTGGTCGAGGTGACTTTGTAGGCCCCCTCTGAAGTTGCGACGTAGAGGTTCCCCCGCGCCTCCTTCATGGAAGCGATGTCGGCCCGCACAGCGTCGGGGCTATTGGAGGCGTTGCTCCCGGTCGTGGCCGAGTATGTGAACGTGAGAAGCGCCTGAGATGGCGAGTAGACGGCGTTGCTCGGCCCGATGTAGTAGAGCGACCCTTTGTACGGGAACGCCGCTCGGTACGTGCGACTGAGCGCGCTGCTCGCGAACACAGGCCGCGGCATCAGCGCGCCCTCTTTGCGCAGCACCACGTTGTCCGCGACGCGCAGCCCCGTCGCTGCGCCCGCAGCCTCACTCGTCGCTGTCACAAGCCCAGCGAATCCAGCCTTGGCGTCGATGCCCACCTACCACCGCCCCCGGTACATGCCCCCGCGCAGATGGCTGTACGGGTTGATGGCGCGAGGCCGGTCGCGTTTCGCCCGCGGGCTAAGCAGTTGCATGATGCGCCCAAGCTCGAGCGTCGCCGACTGCTCGGCCGCCTGAGAGCCCTGCAGGTCTCCCATCGTGCGCAGGATGTTGGCCGCGACCTTCTCGTTGAAGGCGTTGCGCATCTCGAGCGGCAAGGGCACGTACGGGGACTGCCCCGAGCGCACGAGTCGCGCGCCGACGTACTCGTGCCCGACGAACTGCGCCGCCGGCACGTCGAGCGTTGGCGTGGTGCTCGCCATCGACAGCACCTCAGCGCTCGCAACGATCGGAGCGTACGGGTACTGCGCGCGCAGCACGTCGACCGTGTCCCCTGCCGTAAGCGCGGGCGTCAGCGCCCCGGAGACGGTGAGCACGCTGGTTGTGGTGCCCGACAGCGCCGAGACCGTGGCCACGTTGGCCGCAGCGTCGAGCACGAGCTCGGGAAGCCTGCGCTGGTACGTGATGCGCAGCGTGCCGCCCGTGTTGGGCGCGGGATACACGCGGATGCGGTCAGCGAGCAGCGAGTAGGCGCCAGGCGAGCCGAGGCCCTGAGGGGTCGAGTAGTCGGGCTCGGCGCCGCCATCGATGCGTGCGAGCCGCGCTTGGTTCTGCCCTGCGGCATCGGTCCAGGTGACCGACTCGAGAGTGGCCGCGACCGCGTGCGCGGGCAGCATGAACTCGCGCGTGCCGTACGCGCCGACGAGCGCGGCGGTCACTGTGCGGTCAAGCGAAGAGATAAGACGGCCTTCACCAGCCTGAGCGAGCGCCCAGCCGGAGAAGGCGTACAGCACGTCGGTTGCTTCGCGAAGTACGACCGCATCCGTCCAGTCGGTGGAGGTAACGGGCAGGGAAGCCTTGCGGCGCACGTCCGTGAGAACTTGCGCCGTGGTCCACGTCAGGGCGTTGCGGTCGGTCGCCACCTACAGCACCGCTCGGCGAAGCTCGGCAAGCTGGCGCTCGATGGCGCCGAACAACTCCTCGGGGTCGCGCGTAGGCGCAGCCTCGTCGTCGTCGTCCGAGGGGATGTCGTCCTCCTCCTCGTCGCCGGGTCCACGCGCGATGTCGATGATCATGCTGGGTTTCGTCGCCATGCTTACCCTCTATGTTGGGAGCCGCAATCGTCGTTGACGCCCAGGTTGATCTGAGTATCTTGCAGACTGTGCAGCACCGGTCGTTCCGCTATCGGTTCTATCCGACGCCCGAGCAGGAGTCGCTCCTGCGTCGAACGTTCGGCTGCTGCCGCCTCGTGTACAACAAGGCGCTGGAGCAGCGGATCTCTTCCTGGAAGAGCGATGGCGTCGCCCTGCGGTTTCCCGAGCAGAGTCGAGCGCTCACTCAGTGGAAGAAGACCGACGACCTGGCTTTTTTGCGCGAGGTGTCTTGCGTGCCGCTGCAGCAGACGCTCCAGCACCTGCAACTGGCGTACGAGAGGTTCTTCGGGAAGCTCGCACGCTTCCCCGCGTTCAAGCGGAAGAAAAACGGCGGCTCGGCCGAGTTTACCAGCCACGCTTTCCGCATCAAAGGCGGTGAACTGTGGCTTGCCAAGATGAAGGCGCCGCTCGCTGTTCGATGGTCTCGCCCCCTGCCCAAGGGGGCAAAGCCGAAACTGGCTGCGGTAAGCGTCGACAAGGCTGGCCGGTGGCATGTCTCGCTGGTCTGCGAGGACCTCAGCATCCGCCCCCTCAAGCGCACGAAAAGCGCCGTTGGCATCGACCTGGGGCTGGCCACTCTGGCGACCCTGTCGACCGGCGAGCGGATCGCCAACCCTAACCACGACGGGCTGGATCTCGCGCGCAGACGCAGGCTCGGGCGCCTCTACTCGCGCAAGGAGAAAGGGTCGAAGAACAAGGAGAAGGCGCGCCTCAAGCTCGCTCGCGTGTACGCGCGCATCACCGACCGACGCAAAGACTTCCTCCACAAGTTGACGACCCGCCTCGTTCGCGAAAACCAAACGATCGCGGT
>Ga0308173_10000232_pt1 | contig 21451 bp, 25 predicted proteins | sample PhyPR1_FD_203716 | JGI IMG/M metagenome (GOLD analysis project Ga0308173, IMG submission 203716) | Soil microbial communities from UC Gill Tract Community Farm, Albany, California, United States - DLSLS.P.R1 | ecosystem: Environmental > Terrestrial > Soil > Agricultural land | place: USA... | reverse complement strand
GACGTCGGCTCGGCGAAGCCGAACTTGCGGTAGAGGGGGTGCATGTCTGAGGTGTGGAGCAGCCACTTCAGGTGCGCGAGCGGCCCGCGCTCGATCATCTCGCGAACCAGCTCCTCGCCGAGACCGCGGCCCCGATACTCCGGGAGCACGTACACGTCCGCCAGATAGACGAACGACACGCCGTCCGTCGCCGCGCGGCAGAAGCCGAGCTGGCGATCGCCGTCGTACAGCCCGACGACACGCGACGCTTCGTCGATCAGCATGTCCTGTGTCCCGCGCGCACGGCCCGCGGCCCAGTAGCTCTCTCCGCTCAGGAATCGGTGCACCTCGGCGCGATCGATGCGCGTCTTGTCGTCGTCGAGCTCGAGACCGTCGCCGAGCGCGCGCTTCACGCCGAGAGCGTCCGTAGCCGGAAGCCGCCGTGCTCCTCGTACGACGACGTGATCACCGCGAGGGCGTCGCGGCGCGCGCGGTCGGACAGCTGCGCGCCGTCGGCGTCCGCGAGCGGCGTCGAGAGCAGTCGCTCGACGCCGGCGATCCCCTCGGGCGAAAGCCGCAACGCGCCGGCGGCGTGGACGCCGCAGACCGCGCCGCCCGCCCGCGCCGAGAACGCGGCCAGATCATCCGTCCTCCCGCATTCGACGCAACTCGTGAGATGCGGCAGGTACCCGGAGAGCCACAGCAGCTTCAGCTGGAAGCTGAGCGCAAGCGGGTCGAGCGCCGGCCGGGTCTCTCGCCTCGGTGCCTCGTCGAGCAGGTCGAGGAAGCGCGCGAGCGCGCCGAACGCGCGCTCGTTCGCCTCCGGCTCCCCGAAGAGCCTGAGCATCGCCTCGGCGCCGATCAGGCCGACGTTCAGCCGGTAGTGGTCCTCGCGCGCCGCTCGGTGGGTGTGAAGCAGCTCGACGCCGGTGATCGTCTGCAGCTCGCCCGCGCCCTCGTGCAGCATCAGCTCGACGTGCGAGAGCGGCTCGAGCCGCGCACCAAACCGCGACTTGGTCTTGCGCACGCCTTTCGCGATCGCCCCGAGACGGCCGCGCTCGGCCGTGTACAGGTGGAGGATCCGGTCGGCCTCTGCGAACCGCATCGACCGAAGCACGATCGCCTCCGTCTTGTACGTGCGGCCCATTTCGGCCAGTGTAGAGGCGGCTCCGGGGAATCTCCGGCGGCGTTTCTCCGTTGTAACCCGGGATGGCCCGGATTCAGGTGTACACGACCCGCTGGTGCGGCTACTGCGTTCGCGCAAAGGCGCTGCTCGACTCGCGCGGCCTCGAGTACGAGGAGATCGATCTCGGTGACGACCCGTCGTTCCGTGCGCGGCTGAACGAGCTCACAGGGGGCTGGACCGTGCCGCAGATCCTGATCGACGACCGCGTGATCGGCGGCTACACCGAGCTCTGGCGCCTCGACCGCGACGGCCGCCTCGCCGATCTGCTCGCCGCGTAGCCCGTATCGAGCCGCTGACAGGCGGGGCAGTACCACGTGCCGCGGCCGGCGACTCGGATCTTGTCGATCGGCGTCCCGCACCGCTCGCACGGCTCGCCGCCGCGGCCGTACACCTTGAACTCGTGCTGCGCGCCGCCCTCCTCGCCGTTCGGGAGGCGGTAGTCGCGGAGTGTCGAGCCCTGCCGGCGAATGCCGGCCTGCAGGGCCTGCCGGACGCCTCGGTGGAGGGCCTTCACCTCGTCGGGGTCGAGCGAGTCGGCGGGCCGAACGGGGTGGATCCGCGCGCGCCAGAGCGCCTCGTCGGCGTAGATGTTGCCGACGCCGGCCAACGTGCGCTGGTCGAGAAGCGCCGCCTTCACGGGCGCCCGCCGGCCGGAAAGTCGTTCGCCGAGATGCTTCGCACGGTAGGCGTCCTCGAGCGGCTCGCGGCCCACACGCGTATCGATGTATGCGTCGACCTCGTCCGGCTCGAGCACCAGCCAGGTTCCGAACCGCCGCACGTCGCGATAGGCGACGTCCGACCCGTCGTCTAGGCTGACAACGGCTCGTCGGTGCGGGTCGTCCTGCAGGCGGCCGGCCGGAGAGTGGAAAAACGACCCCGTCATTCGGAGGTGTACGAGCAGAGCCCGCCCCGACTCGAACCGAACAATCAAATACTTGCCGCGACGATCGACGAGCGCGACACGCTCTCCCTCGAGCTCGGCGGCGACCTCCGCCGGGTCGAGCGGGCGCGTCAGGCGCAGATCCGCGATCTCGACGCGTTCGAACGTGCGTCCTTCGAGGAGCGGCGCGAGCCGACGGCGGACGGTCTCGACCTCTGGTAGCTCCGGCACGCTCGCACCGTACCGAGCCGCCGTCAGTCGACGACTTCGAGCAGCACCGGCCGAGGTTCCGGCGGTTCCGGTGCGAGCTCGTAGGCCGCGAGCACGTCGCGGGCCGCCTCGGCTGCGGCGTCATCGGAACGTGCGTGCACCTCGGCGAGCACCTCGCCCTGCTCGACCTGTGCACCACGCTTCGCCCGGCAGACGATGCCGACGGCATGGTCGACCGCGTCCTCCTTGGTGCGGCGCCCCGCGCCGAGGTGCACGGCGGCGTTGCCCACGCGGATCGCGACGAGCTCGCGCACGTAGCCGGCTGCCGGAGCCGCCACGTCACGAACGACCGGGGCTTCGGGCAGCGCGGACTCGTCCGCCGTCCCGCCCTGCGCCTCGATCCAGCGGCGCCAGGTCGACTCGGCGCTGCCGTCTGCGACGGCGGTCTCGGCACGGCGGCGGCCCTCCGCCTCGTCGATCCCGAGGTCGGAGAGCGCGAGCAGGCGTGCGCACGCGTCGAGGACGAGCTCGGTGAAGTCGGCCGGCCCGTGGCCCCGAACGGTGGCGAGCGCCTCGCGGACCTCGACCGCGTTCCCGACCGCGGCCCCGAGCGGCTGGTCCATGTCGGTGAGCAGGCAGACCACCTCGCGGCCCGCCTGGCGGCCGAGGTCGATCATCGTCTCGGCGAGCCGGCGCGCGTCGTCCAGCGTGCGCATGAATGCACCGTTCCCCACCTTGACGTCGAGAACGATCGCCTGTGCGCCGCCGGCGAGCTTCTTCGACATGATCGACGCTGCGATCAGCGAGAGCTGGTCGACGGTCCCGGTCACGTCACGGAGCCCGTAGAGGAGCTTGTCGGCAGGGACGAGGTCGCCCGTCTGGCCGATGATCGCCGTGCCGACCTCGCGCACCTGCGCGACGAACTCGTCGAGCGTCAGCTCCGTCCGGTAGCCGGGGATCGACTCGAGCTTGTCGAGCGTCCCGCCCGTGTGGCCGAGACCGCGGCCGCTCATCTTTCCAAGCGGCACACCGCAAGCCGCGACGATCGGCGCGACCGCGAGCGACGTCTTGTCGCCGACGCCGCCCGTGGAGTGCTTGTCGACGACCTTCCGCCCGAGCGCGGAGCCGAGGTCGATCGTCTCGCCGCTCCGGATCATCGCGTCCGTCAACACGTACGTCTCCCGCGGCGAGAGCCCGCGGAAGAAGACGGCCATGCAGAACGCGGCCATCTGGTAGTCCGGAACCTCGCCGCGAGCGTAACCGAGGATCAGCTCGGCGAGCTCGTCGTCCTGTAGCTCTTCGCCGTCGCGCTTGCGCTGGATGAGCTCGGCGGCGCGGATCACTTCGTCGCGACGAAGATCGCCGACCGTCCGTGAACATGGAAGGGCAGCGGGACGTCATCCGGCACCGGCTCGGTCGAGTAGGAGAGCGAGTCGCGATACGCGACGAGCTTCGCGCGCTCGCGGACGACCGCCACGAGCTCGGTGTCCGTCCGCTCGACGTGCGGGAAGTGACGCAGGAGGGACGCTGCGCCGTTCTCGGCGTTGAACTGGCGCTCGAAGCCCTCCATGATCGTGCCGAAGATGCCGCGCAGCTCCTCGAGGTGGCGCACGGAGTTGGTCACGGCGACGAGCGCACCGCCCGGCTCGAGCACGCGCGCGAACTCCGTGAGGGCCCGGTCGAGGTCCGGGACGTGGTAGAGCATCCAGGCCGCGACGACCGTGTCGAAGACGCCGTCGCGGAACGGCAACCGCTGAGCATCCGCGACCTGCGCGCGTTCGATCCCGCGCGCTCGCGCGAGCTCGACCATGCGCTCGGACTGGTCGACGAACTCGAGCTCTGCGCCGAGTTCCCGCTGCATCCGCTCGGCCAGCTCGCCCTGGCCGCCGCCGACCTCCAACACCTTGTGCGGGCGCCGGGCTGCGAGCACGCGCCAGAGCACTTCCGGCGCGTTCTCGCCCTCCACCTCCGTCCAGAGCGCCTGCCGGGCGCGCAGGTTCTGCTCGGTCTCGTACTGCTTCCGGACGACGGCCGGATCGTCGAACGCCATCACGCCGGCTTCCGACCGCGGCTCACGACTCGACGATGAGAGCGCCGGGGACGCCGCGCGGGGCCGACTTGCCGCCGAGCCATGCGTTCACGGTCGCGCCGACGTCCGCGAACTCGCCGTCCGTATGGATGCGGCCCGCCGCGTTCCTACCCTCGACGTACGCGAGCAGAAGCGCGTGCTCCCGGCTGTGGTCGGTCGACGGCGTCGTCGGATCGCAGCCGTGGTCGGAGGTGAGGATCAGCAGGTCGTTCGGCCGCAGCGCCTCGAGCAGGTCGGGCAGCCGGCGGTCGAAGTCCTGCAGGCAGCGATGGAAGTTCTCCGGGTCGTTTCGGTGACCCCACAGCGAGTCGGTCTCGACGAGGTTCGTGAAGATGAGGCCCTCGTCGACCGTGCGCAGCAGCTCTTCGGTCCGCTGGATGCCGTCGACATTCGACTTCGTCGGGAACTCCTCGTCGACGTCCTGGTGGGCGAAGATGTCGCCGATCTTTCCGACGCCGTAGACCGTGTGCCCGGCGTCCCGCACGAGGCTGAGGTAGTTGGGGCGCTTCGGCTCGAGCGAGTAGTCGTGGCGGTTCGCGGTGCGCTCGTACATGCCGGGCTGACCGAGGAAGGGCCGCGCGATCACTCGCCCGACGGCGTGCTTGCCGGTGAGGATCTCGCGCGCGGTGCGGCAGGCGTCGTACAGCTCTTCGAGCGGCACCGTCTCCTCGTGCGCGGCGATCTGGAACACCGAGTCCGCGCTCGTGTAGACGATCCACTTCCCGGTGCGCTGATGCTCCTCGCCGAGCTCCTGGATGATCTCGGTGCCGCTCGCCGGCTTGTTCCCGAGGACGCCGCGCCCGGTGCGATTCATGAACGGGTCGATCACGTCGTCGGGGAAGCCGAGCGGATAGGTCGGCATCGCCTGCGGCGTGACGACGCCCATCAGCTCCCAGTGGCCGGTCGTCGTGTCCTTCCCCTTCGAGCGCTCGAGCAGCCGGCCCGCGATCGCCGGCGCACCGGGCTGCGGCGCGCAGCCTTCGAGCGGCTCGATGTTGCCGAACCCGAGCGCCTCGAGCGTCGGCAGGTCGAGGCCGCCGACGGCGCGCGCGACGTTCGCGAGGGTGTTCGACCCCTCGTCGCCGAACTCGGATGCGTCCGGCAGCTCGCCCGCCCCGACGGCGTCCAGCACGATGACGCACGCCCTGGCCATATAGGGAGCTATCCTACTTCCGTGGAGAACGTGCTCGGAGTGATCGGGATTCTCGTGTTCGTCGCCGTGATGGTGTCACTTGCGGCAGGCGTCACATGGGTCGTCGTGCGCGTGAGCCCCTCGCCGAACAAGAAGAAGTCGGCCTAGACCGCTGCGAGCGGCGTGTAGTCGAGGCCGTGCGCCTCGGCGACTGCTTCGTACGTGAGCTTGCCGCCGATCACGTTCACGCCCTTCGCGAGCGCCGGGTCGGCCGAGACGGCGTCGCGAAGCCCGTGGTTCGCGATCGCCTCCACGTAGGGCAGGGTCGCGTTCGTCAACGCCTTCGTCGACGTGATCGGCACCGCGCCCGGCATGTTCGCGACGCAGTAGTGCGTGACGCCGTCGACGAGGTAGACCGGATCGGCGTGCGTCGTCGCGTGCGACGTCTCGAAGCAGCCGCCCTGGTCGATCGCGACGTCGACGACGACCGCGCCCTCTTTCATCGACGAGATCATCTCGCGTGTCACGAGCTTCGGCGCGACCGCTCCGGGGATGAGCACCGCGCCGACGACGAGGTCGGCGTCCTCGACGGAGGCCGCGACCTGCAGGCTCGAGCTCATGAGCAGCGTGACGCGTCCGGACAGCACCTCTTCGAGGTGGCGCATCCGGTCGATCGACCGCTCGAGGATCGTCACCTGCGCGCCGAGCCCGAGCGCGATCACCGCGGCGTTGTAGCCGACCACTCCACCGCCCACGATCACGACCTTGCCGGGAGCGACGCCCGGAACGCCGCCGAGGAGCAGCCCGCGGCCTCCGACCGGCTTCTCGAGGAAGTACGCGCCCGCCTGAGGCGCGAGACGACCTGCGACCTCCGACATCGGCGCGAGCAGCGGCAGCGAGCGGCCGATCTCGACCGTCTCGTACGCAACGGCGGTGACGCCCGAGTCGAGCAGAGCACGCGTCAGCGGCTCGTCGGCGGCGATGTGGAGGTAGGTGAAGAGGATCAGACCCTCGCGCAGCCGGCCGTATTCGGATGCGATCGGCTCCTTCACCTTGAGCACGAGGTCCGATCCGCCCCAGACATCGTCGACGGTGCCGATCTTCGCGCCGACCCGAGTGTAGGCGTCGTCGGGAAACGCGCTGCCCGCGCCGGCGTCCTGCTCGATCGTCACCTCGTGCCCGTGGTTGATCAGCTCGAGCGCTCCGGCCGGCGTGAGCGCGACGCGGTACTCGTCCGGCTTGATCTCCTTCGCGACACCGACCTTCATGACGCGCGCAAGCCTACAGACGGAGCAGCAGGAGAAGCCCGGCGAGCGTCTTCGCGTCCTGTGTCTCGACGACGAGCGCGGGAACCTCGGCGAGCGGGACGCGCACGAGCTCGATGTCCTCGCTCCCCTCCGGCTGCGCGTCGCCCTCGTCGAGGCCGCGCGCGAGGAAGAGGTGCATCTTCTCGTCGCAGAAACCGGGCGTCGTGAAGAACGCCGCAAGCTCTGTCCACTCCCCGCCGTGCAAGCCGGTCTCCTCGGCAAGCTCGCGCTTCGCCGTCTCGAGCGGCGCCTCGCCTTCCTCGACTCCGCCCGCCGGCAGCTCGAGCAGCGTCCCGCCCGCGGGGACGCGCGGCTGGCGGACGAGCACGACACGATCCTGAGCGTCGACGGCGACGATCGCAACCGACGGCCCGTGCACGACGACGTCCTTGCCGTCGCGGCGTTCGACGTCGAACATCGGCCCCTCGTACAGCGTCATCGGCAAGATCCTCTCCTAATGGTTTCCGTCGTGATCGCCACACCCGTCGAGACGGAGCTCGTCGAAATGCTGCGCGCGGTCGACAGCCGCCTCGAGGTGCTGTTCGAACCGGAGCTTCTCCCGCCCGCACGCTACCCCTCCGACCACGGCGGCGATCCCGGCTGGTCGCGCACGCCCGAGCAGGAGGAGCGTTTTCGCGCGCTCGTCGCACGTGCCGAGGTGCTGTACGGAATCCCGCGCGAGGAGCCGGCCCAACTCGCGTGGGCGATCCGCATCGCGCCGGAGCTCCGGTTCGTGCAGTGCACCTACGCCGGCGCCGGTCAGCAGGTCGCGGCGGCCGAGTTGACACGCGAAGAGCTCGACCGAATCGCCTTTGCGAGCTCGAGCGGTGTGCACGCGACGCCGCTCGCGGAGTGGAGCCTGTTCGGCATCCTCGCGTTCCGGAAGGGCCTGCCGCAGCTGCAGCGAGACCAGCGGGCGCGGCACTGGGCGCCTCACGCCCCCGTCGACGAGCTCCACGGCGCGACGGTGCTCGTCGTCGGTCTCGGTGCGATCGGCCGCGAGGTGGCGCGGCTCGCCGACGCGTTCGGGATGCACGTTCTCACGGTCAGGCGGAGCGAAGGAGATCTCGACGACCTGCTGCCCCAGGCCGACGCCGTCGTCGTGACGCTGCCGCTGACACACGAGACGCGCGGACTGATCGACCGCCGCCGCATCGAGTCGATGCGACCCGGCGTCGTCTTCGTGAACGTGGGCCGCGGTGCGGTGGTCGACGAGGACGCGCTGGTCGATGCGCTCCGGTCCGGCCATGTTCGGGGCGCGGCGTTGGACGTGTTCGCCGAGGAGCCGCTCCCGCCGAAGAGCCCCCTCTGGGAGCTCGAGAACGTGATCGTGAGCCCGCATACCGCGGCGCTCTCGAGCCACGAGAACGAACGGATCGTCCAGCTCTTCGCGGAGAACCTGCGGCGCTATCTCGCGGGCGAGGCGCTCTTGAGCAGGATCGACACCGACCTCTTCTACTGAGAGTCGGCCAGCCGCTCGACGAGCGCACGCTGCTCCGCGTCGAACGGGACTACCTGCGCGTTCTCGCGGACGCGGTCGGGGCGAGACGTGGCGGGGATGACCGAATCGATTCGGCTGTCGGCGAGCGCCCACGAGAGAAGCGCCTGCGCCCACGTCTCGACCCCGAGCCGCTCGCAGTCGGCATCCGACAGCTCGACTCGTCGGCGCCGGTCCTCGCCCGAGCCTCCGAGCGGGCGCATCGCGATCACCGCGACGCCGAGCTCCTCGGCGAGCGGAAGAAGCTCCTCCTCGCACGCACGTTCCCACGGGTTGTACGGCATCTGCAGCACCTGGAAACTGCGCGTGCGGAGCGCCTCGGCGAGCTCGCCGAAGGCCTCGCTTCGGTAATGCGTGACGCCGAGCTTGCCGATCCGCTCGTCGCCCTCGAGCCACGCGAGCTGCTCGCGCCACGCGACGAGGTTGTGGATCTGCTCCACGTCGACACGTCCGCCGTACCACTCGAGCTGGCGCTCGAATTGCGCGCGGCCCTCCCCCACCGTCTGCGCCCAGATCTTCGTCGCGACGGTCACCTCAGGCCGGCGCTCGCCGAGCGCCGCGGCAAGCGAGGCCTCCGCGCCGCCGTACATCGGCGAGCTGTCGAAGAAGCGGACGCCCGCCTCGAGTGCCGCTGCGACGACTTCCGTCGCGAGCGAGGCGTCGCCGTCGAACGTCCTCCACGTGCCGAGCCCGACGACGGGCCCGAGCCGCCGCTCCTCGATCATGCGCGGGAGGCGTCGACGAGCGCGAGCGTCACTTCGACCATCGCCTCGAGGTCGGCGACCGCGATGTGCTCGTCAGGTGTGTGGATGTCGGTCATCCCGTTCGCCAGGTTCACGCATTGCAGCCCGCGCTCGTTGAAGACGTTCGCGTCGGCGGCGCCGCCGGACAGCTCGTACGTCACCTCGTGACCACAGCGCTCGAGCGCCTCGGCGGCGAGCGCGACAGCGCGATCGCTCTTCGCGAAGCGGTAGCCGCGGTAGCTCTTTCGCGCCGTCGTCTGCACGTCGCACTCGGCGACGCCTGCGGCGAACGTGATCGCATCCTGCATCTCCTGGATCAGGTCGGAGAGCTTGCGCTCGTCCTGCGAGCGGGCCTCGGCGACGAACGTGCACCACTCGGGGACGATGTTCGTCGCCGTCCCGCCCGTGATCGTGCCGACGTTCGCAGTCGACTCCTCGTCGACGCGGCCGAGGCGCATCTCCGAGATCGCGCGCGCGGCGGCGGCGATCGCCGAGCGGCCGTCGTCGGGATGCATGCCGGAATGCGCGGCGCGCCCATGAAAGGTCACTTCGAGCGACTGCGAGAAGGGCGCCCCCAGGATGACCGTTCCGATCGGTGCCGCCTGGTCGTACACGTACCCGATGCGCGCGTGCAGGCGCGCGTGGTCGAACGCATACGCCCCGACGAGCCCCACCTCCTCCTTCGGCGTGAAAAGAAGCTCGATTCCGGCGTGCGGCCTGCGCTCGGCAAGCAGACGCCGCGTCGCCTCGAGCATCGCCGCGACCGCAGCCTTGTCGTCGGCGCCGAGAATCGTTCCGGCCGCGTTGCGTACGACGCCGTCCTCGACGAGGGGCTCGATCGCGGCCGTCGGCGGCACCGTGTCGAGATGCGCGCAGAGAAAGATGGGCTCGCCCTCGGCCGTGGGCTCGAGACGCGCGTAGAGGTTCCCCATCGTCGAGCCGATCCGCGGCCCGGCATCGTCCTCGTCGAAGGCGAGCCCGCAGTCGCGGAGGTAGCGCGCCACGAGGTCGGCGACGACGCGCTCCTCGCCCGGGGGGCTCGGCACCGCGGCGAGCTCGCAGAACAGATCGAGGACTTCCGGCGGCACCGAGCGTTGATCCTATGCCGGTTCGGTTCTCTTCACGAATCCTTATTGAAAAACGTAGAGGAAACTGATGCAATCTCGTTGTGGCCCTGGCCGACGAGCTGATCCAGGCGTCCCTGCTCGGTGAGGCGGTCGACAACGGCCCCGTCGCCGTGTTCGTCATGGACGATGACCGCCGCTTCCTGGCCGTGAGCCGTGCGGCGTGCGAGCTCGTCGGCTACTCGCGCGAGGACATGCTCGGCCTCGACGCGGCCGAGCTCGGCGGTGAGGGAGGCCGGTGGGACGAGATGCGGAACCGCGGCGCGATCGCGGGCACCGCCTCCCTCCGCTGCAAGAACGGGACCACGGTGGAGTACCGGTACGTGGCGGGCGCGACTACCGTCGCCGGCATGTCGGTGTACGTCTCGGTCGGCGCCGGCTAGGCGACTTCGACGCCTGCGCGCGAGCGCGCGCGGTCGAGCGCGGCTGCGACGAACTCGCGGAAGAGCGGTGCCGGGCGCGTGGGGCGCGACTTGAACTCCGGGTGGAACTGCGACGCGACGAACCACGGGTGGTCGGGCAGCTCGACGATCTCGACGAGCCGTCCTTCCTGAAACGTCCCGCTGACGACGAGCCCGTGCTCGACGAGCTGCTGGCGATATGCGTTGTTCACCTCGTAGCGGTGGCGGTGGCGCTCCGCGATCACCGGCTCGCCGCCGTAGACGTCGCGCGTGCGCGTGCCGCCTGCGAGCTCGACCGCCTGCGCGCCGAGCCGCATCGTGCCTCCGAGGTCTTCGACCTCCTTCTGCTCGGGCAGCAGGTCGATCACCGGATACGGCGTCTCCGGATCCATCTCGGTCGAGTTCGCGCCGTCGAGCCCGCACACGGTTCTCGCGAACTCCGAGACGGCGACGTGCATGCCGAGGCAGATGCCGAGGTACGGGATCTCGTCCTCTCGCGCGACCCGGCAGGCGAGGATCTTCCCCTCCCAGCCGCGCGAGCCGAAGCCGCCGGGGACCAGCACGCCGTCGACGCCCGCGAGCTCGGCGCGCGCCTCCTCGAGCGTCATGTCCTCCGCGTCGACCCAGCGGACGTGCACGCGGCAGCCGTTGTGGATCCCGGCGTGCTTGAGCGCTTCGTGCACCGACAGGTACGCGTCGTGGAGCTTCACGTACTTGCCGACGAGCGCGATCTCGACCGACTCCTTGCGCTCGTTGATGCGCTCGGTCAGCTCGATCCAGTCCTCCAGCTCGGGCTCGGGCGCGTCGATGCCGAGCTTGCGGCAGACGAGCTCGTCGAGACCCTGCTCGCGGAGGTCGAGCGGCACGAGGTAGACGTCGGAGACGTCGGCGTTCGTGATCACGGCCTCGGCTTCGACGTCGGCGAAGAGCGCGATCTTGTCGCGGATGTCGCGTTGCAGCGGCTCGGTCGAGCGGCAGACGAGGATGTCCGGGTGGATACCGATGCGGCGCAGCTCGTTGACCGAGTGTTGCGTCGGCTTCGTCTTCAGCTCGCCGGCGGTGTCGATGTACGGGACGAGCGTGACGTGCAGATAGAGGACGTTCTCGGGGCCGGCCTCACGGCGGAACTGGCGGATCGCCTCGAGAAACGGCTGCGACTCGATGTCGCCGACCGTCCCGCCGATCTCGGTGATGACGACGTCGGTGTCGCTCGCATCGGCGACGGACCGGATGCGCGACTTGATCTCGTTCGTGATGTGCGGGATCACCTGCACGGTCGAGCCGAGGTACTCGCCCTTCCGCTCCTTGCGCAGCACGCGGTCCCACACGGCGCCGGCGGTGTGGTTCGCAGCGCGCGAGAAGTTCTCGTCGATGAAGCGCTCGTAGTGGCCGATGTCGAGGTCGGTCTCGGCGCCGTCCTCGGTGACGAAGACCTCGCCGTGCTGGAACGGGCTCATCGTGCCCGGATCGACGTTGATGTACGGGTCGAACTTCTGAACCTGAACCTTCAGCCCGCGCGCCTTCAGCAGCCGTCCGAGTGACGCCGCGGTGATGCCCTTGCCGAGAGACGAGACGACGCCGCCGGTGACGAAGACGTACTTGGCCACCTACACGCGCCTTCCCGCGAAAGAACTCACGGGACTCCATCCTAGCAGTGCGACCCCCGGATCCACTCGGCGGATGGTAGGCGGGCCGTCGGCTGTAGCCTCGACGTGTGTCCGAATGGCACGAACTGGTCGAGCGCGACCACGATCTGCAAAACCCGACGAGCGCCGAGAAGATCCGTCTGGCCGGCGACTACCTGCGGCTCGGCCCGGGCGACCGCGTGCTCGACGTGGCCTGCGGCAAGGGCGGTCCCGCGCTCGTCCTGGCGGCGGCCTTCGGGTGCCGGATCCACGGGGTCGAGATCAGTGCGGTCTTCGCCGAGGGCGCGCGGAGACGGATCGCGGATGCGGGTCTCGGGCACCTGATCGATGTCGAGGTCGCCGACGCGTCGACCGCCGCGTTCCAGCCTCGGTCGTACGACGTTGCGCTCTGCATCGGTGCAGCTTTCGTCTGGGGGAACATCGGCGACGCGGCGACCGTTCTCGCCTCGGTCGTCGGGTCGGGCGGCCGGGTTGCGATCGGTGAGCCCTTTGCCCGGGAGAATGACACCGAGGAAGAGGAATTCCTCGACCTGCGAGGGACGGTTTCGCGGTTCGAGGCGGCGGGCGTCGAGCTCACCGGGCTCGTCGCCGCCTCTCAGGATGACTGGGACCGGTACGAAAGCCTGCATTGGCGCGCAGCGGTGGAGGAGGGCGGCGCCGATGTCACACGGACGCATCGCGCTCGCCGAGACGCATATCTCACCCGTCGGCGCAGCGCCCTCGGGTGGGCGATCTTCACCGGCGTCGTCGGCTAGATCGACGCCGCGGTCTGCACGAGGTCGTAGAGGCGCTTCACCGCGTGCTCGGCGTTGCCCTTGCTGACGACAACGGTTGCAAGCGTTCGGTCCTCCGCGGTCGCGCGAAGGCGGATCTCGGCGTCGACCTTCGTCGCGAGCACGTGGAAGCTCCACCGCTCGTACGGATCGATCTCGCGCACGAGCAGCATCGTCTCGATGCGCCGCGCACCGGTGAAGATGTTCCGCTTGGTCGCGTGAACCTTCCAGCGGGCGCCGGGAGCGAAGCCGCGGCGGTCGGGCTCGACGCCGGTGATCCCGGGCCACCAGTCGGGCAGGTGGTACGGCTCGGCGAGGAACGCCCACACGTCGGCCCGCGGCGCGAGCAGCTCGAGCGATGCCTCACTCAACGAGCGCCTCGTCGGCCCGAGCGAGGATCTCGGCGATCGTCTCTTCCGGCGCCTGAGCCGAGTTGTCGATCCACAGGCCGAGTCGAGGTGTATCGCATCGCAGAGCGGCGTCCAGCTCGACCGGGTCATGCGTGCGATACCCGTTCTTGATGCGAGCGGCGTTCCGAGCCTTGACGGTCTCGAGCCCGGGCGCGAGGACCACGAGACGTAGCGGAGCCGCGAGGGACACGAACTCGGTGAGCCAATGACCGAGGATCACGTCCTCGACGACGGCACCCGGAACGCCGGCTGCGAGCCGTTCGTATCGCTCGACGGACGGGCCGTCACCCGGCGGTCGGATGGCATCGCCCTCGACGAACTGCAGGCCGAGCACGTCGGCGAGGAGCCGTGCGACGGTCGTCTTTCCAGCGGCGCAGACGCCCGTGACGGCCCAGCCTTCGCCGCCGTGGCTCACCGGTCGAGCGACGCGAGGAAGTCCGCACCGCCGAGCATCCGCTCCACCTCGTCGCGGCGCTGCGCGTCGTCGAGCTGCTCGATCCGGGTATGGGTCGGGTCGCCCGGCACCTTCTCGACGCGGAAATGCGTGTCGGCGGCGGTGGCGATCTGTGGGAGGTGCGTGATCGTCACGACCTGGGCGCGCTCGGCGAGCCGGCGCAGAGTCTCGGCGACGGCGTGCGCGGTCGTGCCGCCGATGCCGGCGTCGATCTCGTCGAAGACCATCGTCTCACCGCCCGCAACGGCGGCGATCGCGAGCGCCACGCGGGAGAGCTCGCCGCCCGACGCGGTCTCTGCGACCGGCCCGAACGGAAGCCCGGCGTTCGGGCGGATCAGGAACGACACGTCGTCGGCGCCAGTCGCAGCCGGATCGCGCTCGGAGACCACCGCCTGGAACTCGCCGTCGCCCAGGCCGATCCCGCGCAGCTCGGTGGCGACCGCGGCGGCGAACGGCTCGGCGGCGTTCCGCCGCGCCGCGCGCAGCTCGACGTGGATGCGCTCGACCTCCGCCTGCGCGGTCTCGAGGGCCGCCGCTGCAGCTTCGACCGGGTCGCGCCCGTCCTCGAGGCCTGCGAGCTCGGCGCGAGCCTCCTCGCCGCGCTCGAGCAGCTCGGCATAGGTCTGTGCGCGGTGGCGGCGCTTCAGGTCGGCGATCTCCTCGAGCTCGGACTCGACCTGTTCGAGCCGCCCGGGCTCGGCCTCGAGCGAGGCGAGGAAGCCGCGAAGGTCGGATGCCGTCTCGCGCAGCTGCAGCTCTGCCTGCCGGAGCGCGTCGCCGGCGGCCTGCAACTCCGGCGCAAGCCGTTCCAGGGGGGCGACGGCACGTTCCGCGGCGGCGACGAGGTCGCTCGCGCCGGCGCCGTCGTCGGGCGAGAGCGCGGCGGCCGCGGCAGCGGCTCCCTCGACGAGCTCCCCTAGGTGGCGCAGACGCTCCCGGTCTGCGCGCAACGTGTCCTCGCGGCCCGGGTCGCGGCCGTCCGTGTCGGCGGCGAGCCCACGGAGCTCGTCGAGACGCGCCTGGACGGCGGCCGCATCACGCGTCAGCTCGTCGTAGGCGCGCCGCGCCGCCTGCAGCTCGCGCCACGCGTGCGCGGCTGGACGCGTGTCCAGGCCCGCAAAGGCATCGAGCACGCTTCGCTGGTAGGCGGGCCGCGCGAGCCGGCGCTGCTCGAACTGGCCGCTCATCGCGATCAGCGCCTCGGCGGCCGCCGCGACGTCCTCCCGCGCGGCGCTCCTCCCCCATGCGTAGGCGCGCGTGCGGCCGTCGGCGAAGATCCGCCGCGCGAGCACGACACCGTCCTCGCCCTCCGGCCTGAGCTCGGCCAGCTCGCCGAGCGCGTCGTCGTCGACTCCATCGAACTCCGCTTCGACGTATGCCTCGTCGCCGGCGGCGCCGATCAGCGCTGCGTCTCCCTTTGCTCCGAGCAGGAGGCCGATCGCGTTCGTGAGGATCGTCTTGCCCGCCCCGGTCTCGCCGGTGATCGCGTTCAGGCCGGGGCCGAGCTCGATCTCGGCCTCACGGATCAGGACGAGGTTCGAGATGCGGAGCAGGCGGAGCATGCATCCATCGTACGGAGGCCGTCCGTCGGCGTCAGCTGTCCGTATCGTCCCTGTCGTGAGGCCCAGGCCGGTGATCTGGAAGCCGCGCTACGCGACCCGGCGGATGCGCGAGCGGGCCTGGGCGCAAGCCGACGCACGCCGCGAGCAGACGGCCCGGGCGACGGCCGGGCCGCCGGTTCTGCGCCGCGCGGCGATGAGTCTTCGCCGCCTCCTCGGTCGGAATTGGAAACACGAGAGCTAAGGAGGCTCGCCATGTCCAAGCTGAACATCGCCAAGGTCGGGCGCGTCGCGATCACCGTCGCCGACACCGACCGGGCGATCGACTTCTACGTCGACACCCTCGGCTTCGAGAAGATCGTCGACGCACCGATGGGCGAAGCCGGCCGCTGGGTCGAGGTTCTCCTGCCGGGGACCGAGACGTCGATCGCGCTCGCTCCCCCGCCGCCCGGCCGCGATTCTGGCAACGCCCACACGGGGATCTGCCTCGACACGTCGGACGTCGACGCGGATCACGCGTCGCTGAAGTCGGCAGGTGTCGACGTCGACGACGAAGTGACCCGCTTCGGCGGTGCGGTTCCGCCGATGTTCTGGCTGCGCGACCCTGATGGAAACTCGTTGATCGTCGTGCAGCCGGATCGGTGAACACGAGCGACGAGCTGCTGGAAGTCGCGCGACGCATTGTCGACGCGCTGCCCGCCGAGGTCGTCGAGGAGGCGGCCGTGACGGGCAGCGCGTCGCGCGGCGTCGCCGACGCCGTATCGGACATCGAGATGCTCCTCGTCACGCGCGACGAGGTCGATCTCGAAGCGTGTTTCGAGCTGGCGCGCACGGCGGGGCTCGAGGAGCTCGGCACGTGGGGCGCGCAGGGCATGCCGGCGAAGCGCGTCTCCGGCTATCGCGAGGGCGTGCCGATCGAGCTGATCTGGTGGTCGCACGCGCATGCCGAGTCGTCGATCGAGGCATTGCTGCGCGGAGAGACTTCGTCGGCGGCGGACGCGATCGTGCATGCAGTCCCTCTGCGCACGGGCGGGTCGCTCGCCCGCTGGCAGGAGCGCCTCGCCGCGTTTCCCGAGGAACTCGTCGCGCAGATCTGCGAGGACGCGGCGCTCCCGTGGGGCGGCTTCGCCGCGGCGGGGCTGCTGACGCTCGTGCGGCCCGGCGAGCGGCTCGCGCTCCTCGAGTGGCTGGTGGACGGGGCGATTCGCTCGATTCGGATCGTCTACGCGGTCAACCGCACCTGGCAGCCGACCACGAAGCGGCTCGCTGCGCGCGTCGCCCTGCTCCCGTCGAAGCCGGACCGCTTCGCCGAGCGGATCGAGTACGCGCTGACGGAGCCGGATCCCCGGCGGGCGCTCATCGCGCTGACGGAACTGCAGCGCGACACGGCCGAGCTCGCACCGGACGGGCCGAACGTCGTCCGCGCGCGGCGCTGGCTCGCCGAGGGTGTCGCAATCCTCACGGCTCGCTGACGTCGACGTGTCGGAGAACGCGGTCGAGCGGCCGCGGCACGCGCTCGAGGTCGACGGCCTCGACCAGGAGCACCGCGTACCTCTGCTTGCGGTTCCACATGAATCCGTGCAGCTGTTCCTCGAGCGGCCGGGCGCGGTGCGCGGGTTGCTTCTGGTACGTCCGGAATGCCCGCAGCTCGCCTTGCTCGGCGAGCACGCGCTCCATTCCTTCCGGTCCAACCGCTCGCGTCAGCTCGTCCTCGAGGTCGCGGGTGCAGGCGTAGAAGCCGGCGCGTTCGAGCTCTCCGCGGTCGTCGCAGCCCAATGCGCGCAGAAAGTGACGTTCCACCCCGACGTCGTATAAGCCGGCGAGCGGGACGCCGGCGTAATCGGGAAGAACGCGCGGGAGATTCCCGTAGCCGCCGATCGGCACCACCTCGACTCCCTCGGCACGGAGGTCGCGGCCACGGCGGCGGGCGAGCGTCTCGACGGCGAGGCGATCGCTCGTTCCCTCGACGAGCACCACGCGACGATGCGTCAGCGGGAGGTTCCGTTTCCTCAGCCGCGCTGCTGCACCCGGCGCCGGTAGGCGTCGAGCTCGCGACGCGGCACGAGACCGGGCCGGATCCCGCAGGCGACGGTCCGAAGCTCCCCGTCCCGTATCAGGGCGCGGATGTCGTCCTCGCTGCAGTCGAGCTCGACGGCGAGGTCACGAACGCTCAGGCGGTCCGGCTCTTGCATCACGAGAAGTATCGCTCTACGGCTGACCGTTCGGCGTGATCCGGTACAGCGCGCTGAAGCCGGCGAACTCGTTCTTCGTACCGGTGCTCGCCGGAACAGGCGGGTCGAGAAGGAACAACGAGCCGCCGAACAGCGCGGCTGTCCAGGACTGTGGGCCAGGGAAGCGCGGTGACCCCGGGCCTTGTTCATAACCGGTCGCGAGCGTTGCCTCGCGCGTTGCCTCGCCGGAGTCCGGGTTCATGCGGATCACCTCTTGGCGAGATAGCCCCGTGGCGACCGCGGTCCAGAGCCCGTCGGCGCCGTCACCGACCATTCCTGTCGGACCAGTCTCTTCTTCGAGCGCCGCCGCAACGGACTTGCTCGCCGTCCTGTGCCACACGGGCTTTGCGTGGCTGCCGCGAAGCTCCCAGATGGTCGAGTTCTCGGAGACCGGTCGCGGTTGCGTGTCGAGCCACAGCGAATCACCGGAGGCAACGAGCCACTTCGCGAATCCGTCGCTTCTGATTCGGAACGCCGCAACCGGCTTCGTCGCGCCCGGGGCGACGCGGTACACCGGCCCGCTCGACTCACCGAACGGCGCGATCCACAGCCCGTCGTCGTCGACGGCCAGGAGAGGCGCTTTGATCTTCGGTACCTCGAGGCGCTGCAGCACCGCCCCGCTCGTTGCGGAGATTCGGAGGAGATCGAAGCGGTTCACCCAGTCGTAGAGCCACAGATTGCCGCCGCCGTAGGTCCACCTCGGCTGCGTCTCGCCGTAGGCCAAGGCGGGAAAGGTCATCACGATCGGCCCGAGCGCATAGCCCGGAGAGCCCGGCGTGACGTGTGCGATGCGCACGACTGCGCTCGGGCCGCCGCCGCTCGCCGGGAGACCTTTGTCGATCGAGATCGCCGGAATCACCGAGCGGCCGAACACCGCTGGGTCGGCACAGCTCTTCCTGCGCATGTCGCTCAGCGCGAGCGTCGCGGGGTTCACGACGGCGGAAGAACACATGCTCGAGGTCGAGGGGAACTCGAGGGAGGGCCCCGCGGAGCTGAAGAGCATGATCCGGCCGCCGACGACCGAGATCCTGTCGTACCGGTCGCTCTTCGAGAGATCGAGCATGGCGACACGACCCGCGTGCGTTCTCGCCGCTGCGACGGGAGCTGTCCACGAAGGAGCGGTTGCAGCGACAACCACCCCGATGCATATGACACCGATGCATGTGACACCGATCCGACGCCGCACCACGCAGCAATCATCACACGGAGGCAGCTCGCGCACCCGCGCCCCAGGTGGAGCGCTTAGCGTCGAGCCACGAAGACGTACTCTCTGCTGTCGTCGTCGAGCGGTTCACAGGCGAAACCGCCGTAGAGGGCTTCCAGCCGTAGGCCCGCGACGTCGAGGAGCCCGAGCCACTCGTTCTTGGTTGCCCACCAGAGCGAACCGGTCCCACCATCGTCCAAGGCCATGTCGACCCGGTTATCGCTGACGCTGTAGTGAAGCGTGTGCGCCACAGGTACGCCTGGAGACGCGTCGGCATGCCGGCCGTCGACGGCGGAGGCGATGTGATGGTCGAAGGCGAACGCGTTCCAGGCGAAGCGCCCGTTCGGTCGAAGCGATGCAGCGATCCGCTCGAAGCAGCGGCGACGATCCGACCACGTCGGCAGATGCAGCAGGGACCGCCCAGGGCAGTAGATCAAGGCCGCCGGCTCTTCGATCTCGAGGTCACGTATGTCTTCTTCGCGTAGGTCGAGCTCGACTCCCGCCTCGACCGCGCGCTGTCGCGCCTGCGCGAGCATCCCTGCAGAAGAGTCGATCCCGACTACGCGACCGCCCGTTGCCTGTGCAACCGGGATCGCTACGCGCCCGGTACCAACCGCAAGCTCGACCAGTGGCCCGTCGGCCTCACGGGCAAGCGCGACGTAGAACTGCACGTCGGCTGTTTCGCCGACCGGCCCCTCGTCGTATCGGTCCGCCCAGGCGTCGTACCAGCTCGACATGGCAAGCCAATCTACTCGCCAAGGCAGAAGGGGCGGCTCCTCTCCTCACGGGAGCCGCCCCTGACACACCATCAGCCCATCGGACGACTAGCCGTTGCCGTTCCCACAGAGGCTGGAGTTGTTGATCCCGGTCTGCTGCCCGTCCGCGCCGGGCGCGCCGTCCGAGCCGGGGTTGTTGATCCCGAAGTCGTGCGTGACATCGCCATTCGCGCCGAATGCACCGAACGCGCCGTGTCCTGCGCAGGGCGTGTTCGCGTTCGCGACACCGAAGCCGGGCTGCGTCCCGTAGTCGGCCGACGCTGCAGTTGGAATCGAGAGCGCGAACGCAACCGCCAGCGCGACAAAGAGCTTCTTCATGTGCCCTCCCTGAGTGGTTGTGGCCGCAGATGCGGCATGCCTCGCACTATAAGCATCGGGATCCGATTTACTAGATCTGACTTTCGACTAGTTCGCCGGCCGGCCGGGCGCGCTCAACGCCCGAACGCTGCTGCGTAGCGCGTGAAGAACGTCACGTCAGGAAGCGTGGCGAGCAGGCAGTCGCGCGCGCCGATGCGGAGCACGGCCTTTTCCCCGGGGGCGAGGCTCCCCACCTCGTGGCCGTCGACGATCACCGTCGTCGCGATGTCCGGTGAGGCGTTCGTCACCGTGAGGTCGGGCCCGCGGGCGACCACGAGCGGACGCACGTGCAGCGAGTGCGGGGCGACGAACGTCAGCACCATCGCGTCGAGCCCCCATACGAGCACCGGGCCGCCGTTCGACAGGTTGTACGCCGTCGATCCCTGCGGCGTCGCGCACACGAGACCGTCGCAGCGCTGGGAGCCGATCTTCTCGTCGCGGAGCGCATACTCCAGCTCGACGATGCGACCGATCGTGCCGCTCGTGATCACCGCGTCGTTCACCGCGACCTGCGTCTCGCCGCCGACCTCCACCTCGAGCGTCGGCAGGCGGATCACCGAGTAGTCGCCGGCGAAGACACGCTCGAGCGCAGCGTCCATCTCGTACGGCGCGATCGCGGTCAGGAAGCCGACGCGGCCGTAGTTGATGCCGAGCACCGGCACGTCGGTTCCGCGGAACCGCGTCAACGCGCGCAGCATCGTGCCGTCGCCGCCCAGAACGATGGCGATGTCCGGCGTCGCATCGTCGCCGACGATCCTAACACCGTGCTTCTCAGCGACGGCGTGCAGCTGCTCGACCGCCGGGTCGATCAGCTCGGTGTGACCGCCGGGGAAGACCGACGCGGTCTCAACCGGTGTCATCTGTACCCCACGGCATCGGCGACCCACCGGTCGAACTCTGGGGGGAGCTGGGCGTCTGCGCGCTGGACGAGGTGGAGGACGAACTCACGGTTTCCCTTCGGGCCGGGGAGATTCGAGTCTACGACGCCTTGTGGCTCACCTCCGCTCGCGAGCAACGCTTCCGCCACCTCGTGCACCACGCGCCTCTGCACGGCGTCGTCGCGCACGACGCCCTTCGGCACCTCGGGCCGCCCCGCCTCGAACTGCGGCTTGACCAGCACGAGCGCTTGCCAGCCGGGCGCCGCGAGTGCGAGCGCCGGCGGCAGCGCGAGCTTCGCCGAGATGAACGAAACGTCACACGTGACGAGTTGAGGCGCGAACGGCAGCTCGGTGATCGACCGCGCGTTGATGCGCTCGAGCACCGTCACCCGCGGATCGTCGCGGATCTTCGAGTGCAGTTGCCCGTAGCCGACGTCGAGCGCGATCACCCGCGAAGCGCCGCGTTGCAGCAGGACGTCGGTAAACCCGCCCGTGGACGCACCGACGTCGAGGGCATCGAGGCCGGTCACGTCGAGACCGAACGCATCGTGCGCGTTCGCGAGCTTGTGGCCTGCGCGCGAGACGTACGGCGGCGGCGCCTCGTCCTCGAGCGG
>Ga0308173_10000231_pt1 | contig 21469 bp, 21 predicted proteins | sample PhyPR1_FD_203716 | JGI IMG/M metagenome (GOLD analysis project Ga0308173, IMG submission 203716) | Soil microbial communities from UC Gill Tract Community Farm, Albany, California, United States - DLSLS.P.R1 | ecosystem: Environmental > Terrestrial > Soil > Agricultural land | place: USA... | reverse complement strand
CATGAAGCGCTGAGCCTGTTGCAGCCGAAGGAGTAGTCCCGTCGTCATTAGGTCGTCAGCAATACTCGCCGCCGTTCTTGTGTTGGCGCAGGCGCCTACTGCCGCGACTGGCCAGCGCGAGCAGTTATCACTTCGCTTTTTCGAAGGCGACACGGAGATGGTCAGCCAGGTCAAAGTAGTGATGAGGAAGCCGTATCGTTCCCGAACTACCGGTCTCGGGAAGATACTGCCGGATGGATCGCTGAGCCTTACCCAGAATGTATTCGAGGATGGTAAGCCGCCGAGGACCCGTCAATGGAGAATCCGGCAAGTCAGCCCCACACGGTTCATCGGATCTATGTCGGAAGCGGTGGGTCCGGTCGAAGTTGATCAGGTGCGGGACAGCTATCGTTTCCGGTTCCACTTGAACGGCGATCTCGCAGTTGAGCAGTGGCTCACGCCGCTACCGGGCGGCCAAGTCGCTCGAAGTCAGACAACTGTTCGCAAGTGGGGCATGAGGGTCGCAACGTCCGCCGGGACCATCCGGCGACTTTCGAAATCGGCGGTGTAGAGCGCACCGTTGCCCGGGCGAGCTACGAAGCCTCGGCCGATAGTGATGTCACGGCGTCAGCTCGGCGGTCGTAGGCGTCGGCCATTCGAACAAGCCCCGCTTTCCCGAGCTCGGTGGCGGCCACTGCGGCGTTGGCGCGGCAGCGCCTAGCGAGTTCGAGATAGCGTGCTCCGGGTTTCTTCATGCGGCACGAACCGCCCGATGTCTGCCGCGTTCCCGCTGGTCGAGGGCCGTTCCTTTGCGGGACTGTGAACCGCACGCGGCGCATTAATTTTGTACCGGACGGACTTCGATTTGGTCCGGCTCGGGTGGGCCCGTGGAAAATGAGTCCCTTAAGTGACACTCATCCCCACTTTTTTGGTCACGGTTAACTTTTTCGCTTGGCTTGCGACTCGGGATGATTCAAAGATTCATCTAGTGGGCTCAACGCGTTGTCGCTTGGGGGAGGAATTTTTAGATGAGCATCGATTTCATGCGGCCTGAAGTCGACGAACTTCGTCCGCGGATCAGTGTGATCGGCGTCGGGGGCGCCGGCGGCAACGCCATCGCCAACATGATGCGCGCGGACGTGCAGGGCGTCGACTTCGTGGTCGCGAACACCGATGCGCAAGCGCTAAACGCTTCGCTGGCCGATCGTCGCATCCAACTCGGCCTCAAGATCACCCAGGGACTCGGTGCAGGCTCCCGTCCCGAAATCGGGCGCGCCGCCGCTGAAGAGACAATCGACGACATCTCGGCCGCGCTCGAAGGCGCTCACATGTGCTTCATCGCCGCTGGCATGGGTGGTGGCACGGGCACTGGCGCCGCGCCGGTCATCGCCAAAGCCGCCCGCGACAAGGGCATCCTCACTGTCGGCGTTGTCACCAAGCCATTCGCGTTCGAAGGCGCTCGCCGCGGCCGTTCCGCTGAATCGGGCATTGCCGAGCTTCAGCAGCACGTCGACACGCTCATTGTCATTCCGAACCAGAACCTGTTCCGCCTCGCCAATTCGGAAACGACCTTCAAGGAGGCGTTCGAAATGGCGGACGAGGTGCTCCAGCAGGGCGTCCGCGGAATCACCGACCTGATGGTCATGCCCGGACTCATCAACCTCGATTTCGCGGACGTCCGTTCGGTGATGAGCGAGATGGGCAAGGCAATGATGGGGACCGGCGAGGCTGACGGCGATATGCGCGCGATCGAGGCCGCGGAGAAGGCGATCTCCAATCCGCTGCTAGACGGCGTGTCGATGAAGGGGGCCAAGGGCGTTATCATTTCGATCACCGGCGGCGAGGATATGCGCCTGATGGAAGTCGACGAGGCCGCCAGCCACATCAAGGAGTTGGTCGACCCGGACGCCAACATTATCTGGGGTTCGGCGTTCAACAACGACTTGGGCGGTAAAATCCGCGTGTCTGTCGTCGCGACTGGGATCGAGGCCGAGGCCGGAGTTCAGCCGTCCCCCGCGAAAGTATTCAGCTTCCCGGCGCGGTCGGCCGCTCCGGTGCAGGCTGCTCCGGCTGCACCGATCGCCGAAGATGGGACCGACGAGGCTCCTGGACGCGATGAAGAGGGCGGCGACGAGCTGCTCCTCGACGCCGAAGACATCCTGACCAGCCCAGTTGGCGGTGCGCCGATCGCCCCGCCGACCGACGAAGAAGAAGCCGTTCAGCCGGCCGCGAACGCCGGCGGTACCTTGTTCGAGCGGATGTCCAATATCGCGCGCGGCGCGCCGAAGGTTGGTGCCGACGAGCCCGTCGACTATCGCAAGGAGCCGATCGACATTCCGCGCTTCCTGAATCGCCAAAACAACCAATAGGCGCCTCACGATCATGATAGAGGGCGGTCCTTGCGGGCCGCCCTTTTTCGTTAACGTCCTTTAGTTTCGTGGCGAGAAGCACCCACCTCACCCCCTTGACGCCACGGCTCACCGTAAAGCCTCTAGGCAGAAAGCTTCCGGCAAGATTCAGTGGCGCACGGGGAAGGTGATGCGGGGAATTATGCGTCTTTATGGGTTGCTTCTGGCTTGCGCCGCCATGTTCGGCGTGGGGCTGACTGCGCCTGCCACGGCCCAGGGCAGCTATTCGCCCTACAATGAAACCGCCACTGCGGCGTTGGCGCGCTACGTGCGGACGCTGGCGTCGGATCCCAAGGATTTCGACGCGCTGATCGGTGCCGGCAAGTCGGCACTGGAGATTGGTGATACGCAGGCGGCAGCCGGCTTCTTCGCCCGCGCCGACGACGTCAATCCGCGCAGCCCGTTGCCGCAAGCCGGCATGGGCGCGGTATCGGTCGCGGCCGGCGATCCGCGGGGGGCGATCCCCTACTTCGCTCGCGCGGTTCAGCTTGGCGCCAAGGTGTCGACCATCGCTTGCGACCGCGGCCTGGCCTTCGATTTGCTTGGCCGGCAGGCGGACGCCCAGTCCGACTATCGCGTTGCTCTCGCCGGTGCCGATGCCGACGAGGCGCGTCGCCGTCTGGCGCTTAGCCTCGCCATTAGCGGCGACCGCGACGGAGCGCTCCAGGCGATCGCGCCGCTTGCGGCAAAGGGCGATGTTTCGACGGGTCGCGTGCGCGCCTTCGTGCTGGCGCTTACGGGAGATTCGACGGGCGCGATGACCGCAGCCGACCGCGCAATGCCGGGAAGCTTCGCGAGCGTCGCGCCCTTCTTGCAAAAGCTGCCGAGTCTTTCCGCGGGGCAGAAGGCGGCCGCAGTCAACCTCGGCATCTTCCCGGACGGAGGCACCGGCACCGCTTACGCCTACAGCAATGTTCCGCAGCCAACTCCTATGGTCACCGGGAGTGTGACGACCAACCGCTTGGCAGGCATTGACGATCTTTTGCGGCAGCCGGCTCAGTCGGCGGCGCCAGCGCAAATCGTTCGGCAACCCGCTCCGCCGGTGGCGCCGCGCATTCAGCAGGTCGCTTACAACGCTCCTGTGAACCGCGTGCAGATCCAGCAGGCAACGGCGCCCGCGCCCCGCAAGATCTGGCTCCAGCTCGCCAGCGGCCCCAACGAGACAGCTCTGTCGGACCAGTTCGCCCGCATTAAGTCGCGTGACCGCGAGTTGTTCGACGGCATCCGCGGGTATGTCGCGAAGAGTTCAGACCGCTCTCGTCTCCTGATAGGGCCCTTCCGGAGCGCGACCGACGCCGACACGTTCGCCGCCGACCTCGAGACGGTCGACGTGAACGCCTTCAAATGGAGCAATTCCCCATCTGATCATATTGTGCCACTCGGCACTCCATGATCTTGTCCTCAGCGGTTGCGGCGCAACCGTCGCAATCGCGCGGTCGTCTCCACGCTCAGAGTGACGCTGGGCCCCGCGGTCCTCGTGATGCGTTTCAGCGCGACCGCGACCGCGTTATCCACTCGATCGCGTTCCGCCGCCTGCGCCATAAGACGCAAGTGTTTGTCGCGCCCGACGGGGACCATTTCCGTGTGCGCCTGACCCACAGCATCGAAGTCGCGCAGATCGGCCGGACGATAGCTCGTGCACTGGGACTCAACGAGGACCTGACGGAAGCGCTTTGCCTGGCGCACGATCTCGGCCATCCGCCATTCGGGCACGCTGGCGAAGGTGCGTTGAGCGAAGCCCTCTCGGAAGCTGGCGGGTTCGATCATAATGCCCACACGCTGCGGATCGTCACACGTCTCGAAACGCCGTACCCTGATTTCGACGGGCTCAACCTGAGTTGGGAAACGCTCGAGGGTCTCGCGAAGCACAACGGTCCGGTTGCCGAGCCCAGTTGGGCGATGGCGGAGTGCAATGCCGAATGGGACCTCCAACTCGGAACCTGGCCGAGCGTGGAGGCGCAGGTTGCCGCCATTTCCGACGATGTCGCGTATGACAATCACGACATCGACGATGGTCTCCGCTCCGGGCTCCTGAAGCTCGATGACCTGATCACCCTGCCGGTCGTCGAACGGCATTGGCGCGCAATTGGTGAGCGTCACCCGGGCCTTTCGATGGAGAAGCGACAGCGTGCGCTGGTCAGGGACATGATCGGAAGCATGGTCGGCGACGTGCTCGCCGAGACCGAACGGCGCGTCCGGGACGCTGGCGTTGAGACGCTCGATGACGTTCGCCGGGCAGGGCGCCAGTTGGTTGGCTTTTCAGAGGAGCTTGCACTGGAAGAGCGCGGATTGAAGCGCTTCCTGTACGCGCAACTCTACGAATCTCCCGAGCTGCAGGAGATCCGCCGAGAGGCAGAACGGATCGTCTCCAATCTCGCGCATGCATACAAAGCCGATCCGTCCCTGCTACCGCAGTCATGGCAAAGGGGCGGCGATCGCGCACAGCAGCTACGGACCATCGGCGACTTCATCGCCGGCATGACCGATCGCTACGCCATCGCACGGCATGAGGAGCTGGTCGGCCCAGTCAACCTGCCCGCCGCTCGGTTCTAATACCTAGGAACCTGTGGCGCCGCTGCCACGGCCGCGCGGCAACAGCGTCAGTGCAGCGAAATGTTCTTAACCGCCAATTACTTATCAAAGCGAAAGTGGTAATTACCACATCGAAAGACATATCGTCTTAGAGTCGGGGCCATGAACAGGAAAACCACTGCAGTCGTTGTGGCAATCGCGGCCGCTATTGCCGTGGGCGTAGCCATGCGGTCGACCACTCGGGCCGACGCGGCAGCTGGCAATTGCTATTCCGAAGCGGCCGGGCCGGCAGAACCGACCGTCTGCAACTAAGCATCCGCCGGGAGGCGTGACGCGCGGCACAGGCTGCGCTAGAGGCGCACGCTTTCCAGCACCGGTGGGATGATTTGAGCCTCTACGCCCAATATGCCGAACTCCTGGACGGAGTGCTCGACGACCTCGTTAGTGAAGGCGTGCTGCCGGAGGGCATCGAACGCCGCAATGTGACGGTCGAGCCTCCGCGCGATCCCTCGCACGGGGATCTCGCGACCAACGCGGCGATGGTGCTTGCAAAGCCTGCGGGTATGAACCCGCGCGCGCTTGCAGAAGCGATCAGGCCAAAGCTGGAGGCGCTGCCGCCGGTGACCTCAGTGGAGGTGGCCGGGCCGGGCTTCATCAATATCCGGCTGAACGCCGCCGCGTGGCGAGACGAGCTTCGCACGATCCTCCGGGAAGGGGAGGAATACGGCCTCTCCACCGTTGGCGGGAACGAACGGGTGAATGTCGAATATGTCTCGGCGAACCCGACGGGGCCGCTGCACATGGGGCATTGCCGGGGTGCCGTGGTCGGCGACAGCCTGGCGCGGCTGCTGGAAGCGGCTGGCTTTCGCGTGACCAAGGAATATTATGTCAACGACGCCGGAGCGCAGGTCGACACGCTCGCCCGCTCGGCGCACCTGCGGTACCGTGAGGCGCTCGGCGAAGAGATCGGCGAAATCCCGTCCGGATTGTACCCTGGCGATTATCTGAAGCCGGTCGGCGAGATTCTCGCGGGCGAATATGGCGATCGGTACGTGACGGCTCCGGAGGTGGAATGGCTGCCCGTCTTCCGCGAAGCCGCGATCAAGGCAATGCTCGACCTGATCCGACACGACCTTGGACTGCTGGGCATCCGTCACGACATTTTCGCGTCCGAAGCCGAAGTGCAGCGCACGGGTGCAGCGATCGAGGCGATGAACGTCCTTCGGGAGAAGGGTCTCGTCTTTGAAGGCGTGCTCGAGCGGCCGAAGAGCCTCGACCCGCACGATGAGTGGGAGCCGATTGAGTTGACGCTCTTCCGCTCGACGCAGTTTGGCGACGACCAAGACCGCCCAATGAAGAAGTCGGACGGGAGCTGGACGTATTTCGGCACCGATGCCGCCTATCACTGGCAGAAGGCCCAGAACGCCGACCATCTGGTCAACATCTGGGGCGCGGACCACGCGGGGACCGTCAAGCGCGTTCAGTCTGCTGTGAAGGCGTTGACCGACGGCCGCGTCGATCTCGACGTGAAGCTGGTGAATATGGTCCGCCTGTTCCGCGCCGGTGAGCCGTTCAAGATGTCGAAGCGCGCTGGTGACTTCGTCACGCTTGCGGACGTCGTGAGCGAAGTCGGCAAGGACGTCGTCCGCTTCATGATGCTGACCAAACGCGCCGACACTCCGCTCGACTTCGACTTCGCGAAGGTGGTCGAGGCGTCCAAGGACAATCCGGTCTTCTACGTCCAATATGCCCACGCGCGGATCAGTTCGCTGAAGCGCAAGGCCGCCGAGGCAGGCGTCGATCTGGGAACCGCTGCCGACCTGTCGCTGCTTGATGACGAGGAGCTCGCGCTGGTGAAACGGGCGGCGCAGTACCCGCGCACGCTGGAAGGTGCCGCGCTGGCGCATGAGCCACATCGAATCGCGTTCTTCCTCTACGATCTCGCCGCTGAGCTCCATGCGCTTTGGAACCGCGGCAACGATGATCCGTCGCGGCGCTTTCTTGTTGAGAACAATCCACAACTTTCTCGCGCGCGGCTGGAACTCGCGCTCGGAATCGCGCAGATCATTCGTAGTGGTCTCGCCCTTATGGGCGTCGCCGCGACCGAGGAGATGCGTTGACGATGAGCGACAGCCGCGCCGCCGCCGGCATGGACCGGTTGCCTTGGCTCGCAGACGAACCCGAGCCGAAGGCAGTGCGAGCCAAAACGCGTAACCGCGACCTGACCGGTTGGGCCATCGCTGCAGGGGCGCTGCTTGCGGGGGCTTCCTTCTGGCTCGGCACACGCAGCCAGGCACCAGAGGTGACGCAGCCGAAGTCCGTCCGGACCGTAGCCCTGGCGCGCACTCCGCAGACGAGGCCAGCGCAGGGACTTCGCATCGTGCGTGAGCCGGAAATCAGGCAGGGTCCAGTTCCCGAGGTTCGGCAGGAGCGAGTGCCGGAAGTCCGTTCCGCGCCGCAGCCGATGGTGCATTTGCGGCACGAATTGGCGCGCCCTGCGCAATTGGAGCAGGAAACAGCTGAAGCACCCGTGGACACGTTCGCTACCACCACGGCAACGGGGAAACCGGCCCAAGCTTCGCCCGCACTGAAGCCTTGGCCGCCGCGCGTGAATGCTGGCGCTTACGGGCGTCTCGTGCAGATCGGGGCGTACGGTTCGCGGCTACAGGCGAAGCGTGGCTGGGTGGCCATGGTGCGCGCCTATCCGGCGCTTCAGCGTCTGCCCGCCCTCGTAGTTGACAGCCGCAATTCGCATGGCCGTCACTTTTACCGTTTCCAGATCGGCACGACGTCCCAGGCGCATTCGGAAGTCTTGTGCCAGCGCATGCAGAAGCTCGATCTCAGTTGCGCGATCATCGGATTGCCATGGAAGGCGAAGGTCGAAAGGTGACCGATCACCGCTCGGGTTACGATGACGGGCAGCTTCCGTGGCTGCAGGCAGTCGAGGACGAAGATGAGCCGCGCGGCATCTCAGCGCGCAAGATGCTCGCTGCACTCGGCGTTGTGGTACTCGCCGCACTGCTGGTCGCGGCCACCTTCTTCTGGCTTGGCCGGCGAGAGACGACGGTGAACGGTCCGCCCGAGCTGATTAAGGCGCAGCCGGGTCCTTACAAGGTGAAGCCGCCAAACCCGGGCGGGCTCGACATTACGGGTGAGAGCCAGACGGCGTTCGAGACCAGTGCCGGCGAGGACAAAGACGCCCAGCTCGATCTCAGCAAAATCCCGGAGCAACCGGTCGCCAAGTCACCCAAGGAGCAGCCCCAGCCTGCTCCGCAGCCTGGCTTCTCCGCGATCGAGAAGAAGGCTCCTGCGGCGGCATCGCAGCCCGACATTGCGCCTCCTCCGACGGTCCCCCACGGCACCGTCATTCAGCTCGGCGCCTTCGCAAACCAAGCGCAGGCTGAACGTGCCTGGACGGCGCTGTCGTCGCGCTTCCCTGCAATTGGCGGCATGGGCAAGCTGATCCTGCCGTTCACCGGCGGGATCCGACTTCGTGCGACGGCTGCGTCGCCAGCAGAAGCGAAGCAGGCGTGTCAGACGCTCAAGGCCGCCGGCGAAAACTGCTTCGTAGCCCAGTGATGCAGGCCGCGATCTACGCTCCTTTGGGGTTCGAGCTTAGCCCAGATGAACAGCGGTTTTTCCGTGATGCGACGCCGGCGGGCTTCATCCTCTTTCGCCGCAACTGCGAGAACCCGCGGCAGCTGCAGAGGCTGACGGATTCGCTTCGCAATCTGACTGGGCGCGCAGACTTGCCGATTTTGATCGATCAGGAAGGCGGACGCGTTGCGCGGATGCGCCCGCCGGAATGGCCCGCGTTCCCAGCGGCGGAGCGCTTCGCGCGGCTTTACGAGGCTGCGCCGTCGTCGGCGATTGAGGCGGTGCGGTCGAACGCTCGCGCACTCGCGCTGATGCTTCGTTCGTGCGGCATCAACGTCGACGCCCTGCCACTCCTCGACGTCCGGCAGGAAGGCGCAACGGATATTATCGGCGATCGTGCGCTTGGATCGGAGCCGATGCAAGTCGCTGCTCTCGGCCGCGCCGTACTTGATGGCTTGCGCTCGGCGGGCGTGGTCGGAATCGTGAAACACATGCCTGGCCATGGGCGAGCGTTGGTCGACAGCCACAAGGAACTGCCGGTCGTCACCGCCTCCGCGGAGGAACTTGACGTGGACCTTGAGCCATTCGAACGGCTTGCGTCGGCTCCGATGGGGATGACGGCGCATGTCGTCTACGCGGCCTGGGATCCGGACCGTCCCGCCAGCATGTCGCCCGTCATCATCCACGAGATCATCCGCGGCCGGATCGGCTTCGACGGCTGGCTCATGAGCGACGACATCGGGATGGAGGCGCTTCAGGGGGACTTCGGCAGCCGTGCTGCGGGCGTCATCGCGGCAGGTTGCGATGCAGCCCTTCACTGCTCCGGCAAGATGGATGAAATGGTTGCGATCGCCAGCGCCGTTCCGGCGATGGCGCCGGAAGGCGAAGCGCGTCTGGCCCGGGCCATGGCTACGACGTTGCTCCAGCCGGAACGCATCGACTTCGCCGAAGAAATCGCCAAGCGCGACACGCTCCTCGCGCTCGTCTGATCCCGTCGCTCGTCGACAGGAATCGCCCGTTCGTCGATGTAGTGGGTTGCGGGTAAAAACCCCTATTTGCCAAGAGGCTGGCTCTCGTCCCGAACCACAAACTCCTGAAAGATCTGCCTTATGCGATTTTTGCTCGCTGCGTCCGCCTTTGCGCTTGTTGCCGCTAATCCTGCGCTTGCTCAGTCCACCGGCTCCGGCGACAAGCAGAAGAGCCTCGATGCAATGCATTCCGAGGCGCTGATCGACGAAGCGAAAAGCGGTTACGCCGACGCTCCTGTCGACGAGAAGGTTGTTTCGACCAAGCACAGCATCCGCGTTGGCTCGCAGGTGCTGCCTTACACGGCGACTGCAGGCACGCTCACCATCCGGGACGTCGCGGGCAAGCCCCGCGCAAGCATCTTCTACACGGCTTACACGCTCGACAATGCGCGGGTCGGCAATCGCCCGATCACATTCTTTTACAATGGTGGTCCGGGATCGCCGACGGTTTGGCTGCACATGGGTTCGTTCGGCCCGATGCGCATGCAGACCGGAGGTCCCGAGTTCATCCGGCCGGCACCGTTCAACTTCGGCTCTAACTCCGACACGCTGCTTCCAGTGACCGACATGGTCTTCATCGACGCTCCGGGCGCCGGCCTGTCGCGGCCGCTCGGCGATGCCAAGCCTGCGGACTTCTATGGCGTCGACCAGGATGCGGATGCCTTCGCGCGAGCAGTGATGCGTTACGTGACTAAGTCAGGCCGTTGGGACAGTCCGAAGTTCCTGTTCGGTGAGAGCTACGGGACGACTCGCTCAGGAGCGCTGGCGTACCAGCTGCAGCAACGCGGGCTCGCGCTGAACGGCGTTGTGCTGCTGTCATCCATCATGAATTATGGAAGCCGTCAGCCGGGCCTCGACCAAGTCTATCTGAACTACCTGCCGAGCTACGCCACGACCGCCTGGTATCATCACAAGATGACAAACCCGCCGGCAACGGTCGACCAGGCGGCGGCAGAGGCTCGGGCGTTCGCGGAGGGCCCCTATGCGGCGGCACTCTCGAAGGGCCAGACGATCAGCCCTGAGGAGCGCGATGCCGTTGCCCAGAAGATGAGCGAGCTGACGGGCCTTTCGCCTGATTTCATCAAGCGCGCGAACCTGCGGGTCGACCTGTCGCGTTTCCGCAAGGAACTGATGCGGAACGAGCGAGAGACGCTCGGTCGTTACGATTCGCGCTACATGGGCGTGGACGCCGACGCCGTTGGCGACAGTCCGGAATATGATCCGTCGGAGCAGGCGATCACCGGCGCGTTCATCGGTGCATTCAACAACTATCTGGCCAATGATCTGAAGTACGACACGAACATGAGCTATCGGTTGAGCGCTCGTGACGAAGCCGGGTTCAACTGGGACTGGAAACACAAGGCGCCCGGCGCCGACTTCCCGATGAATAATCCGAACACCGCGCTCGACCTTGCCGCCGCCATGCGCACCAATCCCTACCTCAAGGTGCTGTCGCTCAACGGCTGGTATGATATGGCAACGCCGTTCTTCGGGACCGAGTTCGATCTCAGCCACATGATGCTCGAGCCGGCCGAGCAGCGGAACCTGCAGTTCCGTTACTATCCGTCTGGTCACATGGTCTATTTGAACCCCGACGCGCTCCACGATATGCGCGTCGACGTCGAACGATTCATCCAGCAGACCGTTGCCGAAGCAGGCACGGTCCCGGCAGGCGCACCGCGTCCGACCCGCCGAGCGCGCTAACTTATCCACAATATGCTGGGCTTACGCCTTTCGCGTGAGCCCAGCTTGTGGCTAGTCTTCCGCCTGTGGAAGAGGACTTTGACGAACGGCCGGTACGCCAGTCAGACGAGCTGACGCTTTCGCTCGACGGGTGGGAAGGCCCGCTCGACCTCCTCCTAAATCTGGCGCGGGCGCAGAAGGTCGACCTCGCGCAGATCTCGATCCTCCAGCTCGTCGAGCAATATCTCACCTATCTCGCCGAGGCGCGCGCGCTGAAGCTCGAGATCGCCGCTGACTATCTCGTGATGGCGGCATGGCTGGCCTATCTGAAATCCTGTCTGCTCCTACCCAAGGATCCGGAGCAGGACCCAAGCCCGGAAGAAATTGCACTCAGGCTACAGCTTCGCCTCCAGCGGCTCGATGCAATGCGCGAAGCAGGCGCGCGCCTGCTTGGGCGCGATAGAATCGGTCGAGATGTGTTCGTGCGCGGCGCTCCCGAGGGGTTGAGGCTTGTTCGCAAGGCCGCATGGCAGGCGCGCGATTTCGATCTGTTCGCCGCCTATGGCGTGGTCCGCGCTCGCACCCAGCCGGCCATGCACGTCGTTCATGCGCGCGCCGTGATGACCCTCGAAGAAGCGCTCGACCGCCTTGGGCGGATGATCGGCCAAGCGCTCGACTGGACGTTTCTCGAGAGCTTCCTGCCGGCAACGCAGGACCCGCAGTTCCGCAAGTCGGCGCTTGCATCGAGCTTCCTCGCGATCCTCGAACTCGCCAAGCGCGGCCGCCTGGAGTTCGTGCAGGAAGAGGCGTTCGCGCCGATCAAGCTCAGGGCGGCATGATGGACGAGTTCCAGCGGGCCATCGAAGCGACCCTGTTCGCTTCCGCTACGCCGCTGACGATCGACGAGATCACCGAGCACGTTGGCGAGGGCGACGTCGAGGCGGCGCTTGGCGAACTTTCCCGCCATTACGAGTTGCGCGGCGTCCAACTCGTCGAACGCGGCGCACGCTGGCACTTCCAGACCGCGCCCGACCTTGCGTACCTTCTCCGTCGCACTCGCGAGGAGCCGCGGCGATTGTCGCGCGCCGCGACCGAAACGCTCGCGATCATCGCGTATCACGAGCCGGTCAGCCGGGCCGAGATCGAGGCAATCCGCGGCGTGCAGATCTCCAAAGGCACACTCGACGTGCTGATGGACTCGGGATGGGTTCGGCCGGCCGGGCGGCGCGAAGCTCCCGGACGGCCGCTCCTGTATGCGACGACGCAGGAGTTCCTGACCCATTTCGGGCTGGGCTCTCGCCGTGACCTCCCGGGCATTGACGACCTTAAGGCGGCGGGATTGCTGGACCCTCTGGACGAAGCCGTCTTCCAGCTTCAACTGGAAAGCGAAGACGAGGCGGACTAGAAGCGCCGCAAAGGAGTACCCCCATGGGCGGTTTCAGCATTTGGCATATCCTGATCTTCGCGATCATCATCCTGTTGCTCTTCGGCGGAAATCGTTTTTCGTCGATGATGGGCGACGTGGCAAAAGGCCTTAAAAGCTTCAAGCAGGGAATGGCGGACGAGGACGACGACAAGCGTCACCGCTATGACGAGCAGCGGCGCAACGACCCGCCGCGCCAGCTTCCGCGTGACGACGTCCGGCCGCAGGAGCCCATCGACGTCACGCCGCGGCCGGCCGACCCGGTTGCTCCGCGGCGAGACGACGAAGCCCGCTAAGAAAGCTTAGGCGCCATGTTCGGCGTTGATTCCTCAGAGCTTGCCGTCGTCGCGATCCTCGCGCTGATTTTCATCGGCCCAAAGGACCTGCCGAAGGTCATGCGCACGGTCGGCTACTGGATCGGGCGTGTGCGCGGCATGGCGCGGCACTTCACATCCGGCATCGAAAATATGGTCCGGGAGGCCGAACTCGAGGAAATGGAGAAGAAGTGGCGCGAGGAAAATGAGCGCATCATGAAGCTCTACCCGGCTAACGCCCACTATCCGGAGCCTGGCCAGCCCGACGAGATGCCGCCCTTGGCCGAGCCACCAGAGCCCACGTTACCATTCGACGAAGCCCCGCCAGAGGACGAACTTCCGCCCGAAAAGCGACCGCTGCCGTGAAGGACATCGATGACACCAAGCAGCCTTTGCTTGAGCATCTGGTCGAGCTGAGGCGGCGGCTCCTGTGGTGCTTGGTCACGCTCGTCGTCACGTTCTTCCTGTGCTTCGCGTTTGCGAAGGAGATTTTTGCGGTCCTGGTCCAGCCGCTGCTTCGCGCCGGACAGGGCAAGCTAATTTACACTGACATATTCGAGGCGTTCTTCACGCAGGTGAAGGTCTCGCTCTTTGCGGCGTTCATGCTGAGTTTCCCAGTGCTCGCCACGCAGCTGTGGCGGTTCGTCGCTCCCGGGTTGTACGCGAAGGAGAAGAACGCCTTTTTGCCATTCCTGCTGATGACCCCGATCTTCTTCGCGGCGGGTGCCTGCTTCGCGTACTTTGTGGCGATGCCCTGGGCGCTGCATTTCCTGCTCAGCTTCCAGGGGGACGTAGGGGGCATCCAGCAGGAAGCACTGCCCGGCGTCGGGAATTATTTGAACTTTTGTACGCGCTTCATCTTTGGCTTTGGCGCGGCGTTCCTGCTGCCAATCTTGCTCATGATCCTGGAGCGGGCGGGCATCGTCACGCGCGAGCAGCTCGGGAAATCCCGTCGCTACGCCATCGTTGCTTCGGCCGCAGTGGCAGCCGTCCTGACTCCACCGGATGTGGTGTCGATGCTGCTGCTGCTTGTGCCGCTTTACAGCCTTTATGAGCTAGCGATTGTCGCGATTCGCATCACCCACTGGCAAGCGGCGCGCAAAGCCAGGCGGTCAACCTCAGATGTCGTTGTCACTGAGCCCCAGACAGAAGAGGGCCCGGAAGCGCCACCGGGGGGGGGGAGGGTTGGCGGTTCCGGGCCCATTTAAGCGGATAGCGAGAGCGGGGGGGCAAAAGGTCACAATCCGAACAGCACAACGCGGCTTCTTCGCAATCAGTTCCGGCAGATTCCAAAGTTTTTTCGGTGCAGCCGTAACGAATTGCCGGCGCGAGCTCACATCGACGGAAAGACAGGCAGGTCTACGCTGTAGCGGCCCAGTTTCCGCTCAAGCGGCGATCGCAGCTGCTTGGCCAACCCGCCGACGATGCGTTCGAATTGCACCTTCTCGCGGCTGCCTTCGTCGTCTGGGTTCAACACTTTGCTCGCGAGCATCATGCGCGCCGTCAGTTCGCTGGTCCTGCGCAGCGAAATCTCGACGGGGTCGTCCGGACAATTGAGCATCGAGAATTCCACCATCTCGGTGATGAGGAAAGCGACGGCGACCGCCACGTCCTGGGTCGTGAACACGGGATCGAGTTCCAGATCGATGGCGAGGGCCCGCGAGGCCTCAGGGGCGCCGGCCCGGAGCTCAGCGGCAAGTTCCGTGATCAGCGGCCGGAGCGAGATTCCCCGGTTCTCCTCCATTTCCGCGAAATGGTTGCGATGGACGATGGAGAGTGCACCAACGCGCCGTCCGATGCTTGCATAGGCGGCACGCGCTTCGGCCGTCTCCGCGCTGCGGCCGTGAATGTTGAGCAGCGAGGCGACCACCTGAAGGTTGTTCTTCACGCGATGGTGCACTTCGCGGACAAGCCGGCGCTGCCCTTCCAGCGCAGAGGTCATGTCGGCTTCGGAATCTTCGACGCGCGAAATGGCGCGTGAGAAGGCGTCCCGCAGTTCCTCGATTTCGGTCGCGGGACCGAGCTTCCGGGGGAGCTCGATTGGCGCTTCGCCCGGGTGATAACGAGTTACCGCGCGTTCCAAGGTTTTGAGCGGCCGGATCAGCAGCCGGCTGACCAGCAGCCATGCGACGATCGCGGCGGCGACCCACATCAGCATTGGTAGCAACAGCAGCAGCCGTTCGCCTGTCGTGACGCGCTGCTTCTGAATACCGATTCGTGCGATCAGGCCGCCATTGCCGAGCGGCAACTCGGAAGTCGCGAGCTTTGGATCGGCTCCGCTCTCGGGGGCGACAACGCGGAGTTCGTGGTCTCCGTCGCGAAGTATCATGAGCTGGAGATTGTCGCTCGGCTCCAAGGCGGCTTTGCGGACCTCCTCGGCCGGGACGGCGGCAGTCACCATCCCGCCGATGACTCCGGCGCGGATCGCAATCGCATGAGAATCAGGCGAAATCCGCACGCGAATGTCACCAGGCGCGATCGCGGGCAGATCGCCCGTGTCGCCAATCCGGCCCGTCGTGCAAAGCGGCTTACCGTCTGCAGTCTCTAGTTCGAACGTCTGTGCGATCGCCGGTGCAATGGCGAGCGACTTGCGTGCCCGGTCGCACGCATCGCCGCCGGGCTGCGCCAAAGCGCCGTTCGCGGCGACCCGCAGGGCAAGCGCGTTGCGCGCGATCAGGCTCTCGATGGCTCGGGTGGCGGCGCGAGCCTGGTCCTGCTGGCGGCCTTTCAAGGCCGAATTGGCCTGCCGTATGCCCATTTCGCCCAGGACTGTGAGGCCGATTCCGATCGGCAGAATTGCAGCGGTCAGTATCAGCAGGAGTTTCGCCGCGGTGGGCAGCCGGGCGAATCGCTCGGCGAGTGTCATGGTCGCGCTTGCCTCAGGATCGACGCCTGAAGGTCACAGGTGTCAGTTGAGCTTACCGATGAGGCCGAGGAGATCGTCGGGAACCGACTCGCGGAGCGTGTCGTCGTAAATCGTTCGCAAGGCGCGGCCGAGATCCGTGGAGCGCTGCTTGCTCTTACTCTTGTCGGACACGTTCGGCTTGACCGAGCGCTTCTGCGCCGCGTCGTCCGACTCGTTTCGCTTCTTGGCACTCAACCTCTCGTCCCCCTCGCGCGGGTATAGCCGCGCCTCATACTAATCTCGTCTGCCGGCGCAACGGCCTTGAGCGCCAATGTCAAACCGGAATAAGCGTCCAAGTCGTCAATAAACGGCGAGTTCGGGCGTCGCCCGAGTTCGCTACAACTCTCGGGTTACCCGGCTCCAGCCACGGAAACCAAATGGACGTTCCTTTGTTCCAGTCGCACTTCACATCTCTGGGGGCGGCACAGCGCAAATGCAGGCGAAGGTCCTTCCAGGGTTGCAACAATTTCGACCCAACGCCTAAGACGGCGCAAATTTCGACGGAGATCTTTCAAATATGTCGCTTGGCCAGGAACTCGCCCCGCATCTGCCTTTCCTCCGCCGCTACGCGCGCGCGCTGACGGGAAGCCAGTCGCACGGCGACGCATTCGTTCGCGCAACGTTGGAAGCTATCGTCGCGAAGCCTGATGAATTCCCGCGTGACGTCGATCCGCGTCTCGGTCTGTACAAGACCTTCCACGCGATCTGGTCGACCGCAAACATCGAGGAAGGCGAGGAGCCAGTCGAGAATCCGACCGGCGCCGAAGGAATCGCGCATGCGCGCCTGTCGCGGATCACGCCGCTCTCGCGGCAGGCATTGCTTTTGACGTCGCTCGAAGGATTTTCATCCGAGGACACGGGGTATCTCATCGGCGCGAGCCCCAACGACGTCGACAGCCTCGTTGCGGAAGCGCTCGAGGAGATCGAGCGGCAGACGCTCGCCGACGTGCTGATCATCGAGGATGAACCGATCATCGCGATGGACATCGAGACGATCGTGCGCGACCTCGGCCACAATGTGACGGGCGTTGCGGTGACCCGCGACGAAGCAGTCGCGCAGGCGCGGCAGCACCCGCCAGGTCTGGTTCTCGCGGATATCCAGCTCGCTGACGATTCTAGCGGAATCGACGCGGTGAAGGATATTCTCGCCGAATTCTCGGTCCCGGTGATCTTCATCACCGCATTCCCGGAACGCCTGCTTACGGGCACTCGGCCTGAACCGACCTTCCTTATCACCAAGCCGTTCCAGCGCTCGACGGTGAAGGCCGCGATCGCCCAGGCGCTCTTTTTTGATGCGGCAACCGTCCCGGCTGCGTGAAGACGGAACACGACTCCGGCCAGCGCGTTGGCCGGTCGAACAGTGATTTTGTAACGAGAGCATAATGGCTGACACCCGACGGACGGACCCTCCCGTCACCGAAACGACGACGGAAGCGCGTGCTGGTTCTACTCCGGGTGTTGCCCGCTATGTTCTCATCGTTGGCACGTTGCTGGTGGTCGTTTTATTTGCGCTGATCGTCTTGGTCGGACGCCCTTGAGCACCTAGCTTCTGTTGCAATCGCTGTTCATGTCGGATCAAAGCGCGCGCGGCCAGGGTCGCGCTGCGGTAACGGGTGGGGTGTGATTTTGGCTGAAGATCGCGAAGATGAGGGGCAGGAAGCCGCTCTGGCGAGCAATTTCGCCGAGCCGGTGCCTCTATCCGATCCGGAGTTCAAGGATCAGCTTGCGCAAGTCATTCCGCACTTGCGCGCGTTCGGCCGTTCGCTTTCGGGTAGCCGCGATCTCGCCGACGATCTCGTTCAGGAGACGCTTCTGAAAGCCTGGGCGGCGCGCAAACGCTTCCAGGCAGGGACGAACATGCGCGCCTGGACGTTCATCATCCTGCGAAACCTGTTCCTCAGCCAAATGCGACGCGCGCGCTTCAAGGGTGAGTGGGACGATATAACGGCATCGAAGATCCTCGCCGCGCCGGCTAGCCAGGACAGGCACATCGAACTCGGCGACATGCAGCGCGCGCTCATGCACCTTCCCCAGCCGCAACGCGAGGCGTTGATCCTCGTCGGTGCTGGTGGTTTCGCGTACGAGGAGGCCGCCGAGATCTGCGGTTGCGCAGTGGGGACGATCAAGAGCCGCGTCGCACGCGGACGCGTTGCGCTCGAACAGCTCCTGTCGAGCGGCAAGCTGCCCTCACGTCGTCAGCACAGGACCGACCCAGACAAATCTGCGCTTCAAACAATCATGGGTGAAGTCGACGAACTGAGCCGCGACCACGATCACGAATAAGGGTGCCGGCGCCGTTCGGCTCTGTAGCTACTAGTTCAGTCTTCTCAGCAGATCCGCGAAGTCCCGATCGCTCGGGTCGGCCGCCGCCGACGCGAAGGCGCGGCGAAGCGCGGCAGTAATGCCGGCATGCGCAGGCGGGATATCCACTCGTATGACCTGACGATCCATAGCGTGCACTTCCGACCCCGCGACCTTCTCGGGCTCCATCTCCATCAGGCTAACCAACGTGAATCTTCCACGGAAGTTTCGTCGCGACTCGAATTGCTGCAATGACCCATCAGATATGAATCGGAGCGATTCCACCGGTTTGCGCGACGGCGCGTTAAAGCGCGCCGAAGCTCGTTCGCCGTTTCTACGCGAAGCGCTCAAAATCCATCCGAAAATCGGCGCTGCCTTCCTTCAGGAGGGGGCTGCTGCTGCTGCGGCCTTTGCGTTGGAAATGGGCGGCGAGACGGTGGAAGTCGAGCTTCGCCGCCGTCGGCATGCACTGGCGCTTGCCGTCGCCCTAGGTGATCTCTCGGGCGAATTGCCGCTTGAGCAAGTCACTCGACTACTGTCCGATTTCGCTGACTCGGCGATCGATGATGCGATCAGTGCGGCAATCAGCGAACGCACACCCGACGCTCGGCCACAAGGCTTTGCCGTCATTGCGATGGGTAAGCTCGGCAGCCACGAACTCAACTATTCCTCGGATGTCGACCTGCTTCTGCTGTTCGACCCCGAGACCTTGCCGAAACGTGGCCGCGATGACGCTGGAGAAGCAGCGGTCCGCATCGGCCGACGCCTTATTGAGCTGCTCCAGCGCCGCACCGAAGACGGTTATGTGCAGCGGGTTGATTTGAGGCTTCGCCCATCGCCCGAGGTCACGCCGATCGCATTGCCCGTTCACGCTGCCATCTCGCATTATGAATCGAGCGCACTTCCGTGGGAACGCGCCGCATTCATCCGTGCTCGCGCCGCAGCGGGCGACAAGGCCCTTGGGCAGCGCTTCCTCGATGCCATCCAGCCCTTCGTCTGGCGTCGCTCACTAGACTTCGGGGTCATCGAGGAAGTTCGGCAGATTTCGGCACGTATCCGTGACCATTATGCGCAGGGATCCCAGATTGGCCCAGGGTTCGACCTCAAGCGGGGTCGCGGCGGCATCCGCGAAGTCGAGTTCTTCATCCAGATCCAGCAGATGATTCACGGCGGGCGCGATCCGTCAGTGCGGACGTCCGCGACCCTCGACGCGATTGGCGAGCTGGCGTCAGCGGAACGGCTGGACGAAGGGACGGCCCACGAACTTGCCCAGGCGTACCGGCTGCTGCGAACGATTGAGCATCGCGTGCAAATGGTTGACGACGCTCAAACGCATTTCATTCCGTCGCAGCCGGAGGCAATCGACAATGTCGCCCAGCTGCACGGGCTGCAAACGGGGTCCGAGCTGATCGACCTGCTCAGGCCGTCCGTCGAACGTGTGGGGCAGATTTTCGACAGTCTTTCGCCCGATGAGCGAGTTCAGTTGTCCAATGATCCGGACATCATGGACCGCGAGTTGCACGAGATCGGGTTCACGGACGCCGCAGCTGCGGCCCGCCACGTGGCGTACTGGCGGTCAGGCAAGCCTCGAGCGCTACGAACGCCTGCCGCGCAACAGGCGTTCGAAGCCATGCTTCCGCGGCTGCTGCGGGCGATCGCCGCTGGTGCCGACCCGGACCATGCGCTCAATCGCCTCAGCGACATCGTGGAGCGGCTATCGAGCGGCATTAATCTGTTCCGGTTGCTCGATGCACGTCCGCCGCTCGCTGAATTGCTGGCGAAGATCCTCGCGCACGCGCCCGTGCTTGCCGACCAGCTCGCTCGGCGTCCGGAGCTGTTCGAGGGGTTGTTTGACGCGTCGAGCTTCGAAATGCCTCCAGAGGGACCGGAGTTTGCCCGCGTTTTGGCCGATTCCATGTGTGGCCAGTCGTATGATATCGCGCTCGATCGGGTCCGCCGGCTTGTCAATGAGCGCCGGTTCGCGCTCGGCGTCCAGCTGATCGACCGCCGCCGCGATCCGCTCGAAGTTACCGAAGGCTATGCGCGAGTGGCCGAGGGGGCACTGGTTGCCCTGGCGGACGCCGCGACTGACGAATTCTCGAAGGCCCATGGGGTTTTCCCAGGCAGTGAGTTGATCGTACTGGGCCTGGGACGTTTCGGCGGGCACTCGCTTACCCACGCGTCCGACCTCGACGTCATCTACCTCCACAGCGTCGAGGAGGGCGGCACTTCCAACGGTGCGAAGCCTCTCGGGCCGAACGATTATTTCAACCGGCTGGCGAACCGCGTCACCGCTGCTCTCAGCGTGCCCACAGCCGCAGGCCCGCTCTATGAAGTGGACGCGCGTCTCCGGCCGGGTGGGCGAACCGGGATGCTCGTCGTGTCGCTCGAAGCCTTCGAAAAGTACCAACGTGAGGAGGCATGGACCTGGGAGCATATGGCCCTTTGCCGCGCCCGGCCGGTGTTCGGATCATCGCGGAGCCGCGAGCGGCTTGGCATGATGCTCGACAGCATCCTTCGGATGCCGCGCGATTTCGCCAAGATTGCTAGCGATGCCGCGAAGATGCGGGCGGACATGGAGGAGCACAAACCAGCCCGAAGTGCCCTCGATGTAAAGCTCGGGCCCGGAGGGCTGGTCGACCTGGAATTTGCGGTGCACGTGCTGCAGCTCACGAAACACGTCGGCCTGAACACCCGGCTCGAAGTCGCGCTTGAGGCGCTGCAGGTCGAGTCTTTGGTACCGGCAAATGTTGTAGACGCGCTAAAGTTGCTTTCGCGCATGCTGGTGATGATGCGACTGGTCGCACCCGGAAACATCAAGCCGACGCCGGAAACCTGGCACTTGGTCGCGCTTGCGTGCGGAGCCGCCTCCTGGGACGAGCTTCTTGCTGAGCACGACGCCGCGCGGCAGAGCATCAGGAAGCTTTGGGATAGCATCAGGAAAGAGGCGTGAGATGATTGGCGAAGGCGAAAAGGCACCTGCAATCACGGCAACCGCAAGCGACGGCAGCAGCATCAACCTGGCTGCACCGGGTGAGCCTCTGGTGCTCTATTTCTATCCGAAGGACGATACCTCCGGTTGCACGCGCGAAGCTCAGGACTTCACGGCCCTTGCGCCGCAGTTCGCAAAGGCCGGAGTGAAGGTCGTCGGGATCTCTCGGGACCCAATGAAGAAGCACGACAAGTTCATCGGCAAGTACAGTCTGGCGGTGCCGCTGATCTCGGATGTGGACGGCCGCTTCTCCGACGCGTTCGGCACCTGGGTCCTGTAGTCGTTGTTCGGCCGCTAGTATTTGGGA